>SMVA01279083.1_pt1 | contig 13432 bp, 10 predicted proteins | sample 2456451 | NCBI WGS metagenome assembly SMVA01 (sample SAMN11095933, study PRJNA526329) | marine sediment metagenome | biome: Marine sediment; feature: Surficial sediment; material: Deep marine sediment; isolation source: Hadal surficial sediment | place: Pacific Ocean | collected 2014-05 | depth...
GTTGCCAGGATCATATTTCGCGGCGGATTGCCTGACATCGCCGCCCACAGCGCTTTCTGAACGGCTTCGCTGCCACTGGCCGCCCACAACACCTGTTCCATCCGGCCTCCACCTTCGGCGGCGCGCATGTTCGCGATTAGTCGTTCACTTGCCTCGACTTCCAATTCCGTCGCGGCGTTGTAGGCCGTCAACGGCGCGGCTACCGTGAACTCGGCCCGTTCATCAAGATTTCGAATGCCCAGATTGTCCAGCAACCGTTTCCACCAGCGCGTTGGATTGTGGCCCAAGTTGGCGACCAGTACTCCAGAACTGAAATCGGCCAGTTTGCGACCTTCGGGCGTAAAGTGATAACTGCCAGAGCTCTTGGAGATCAAGGCCAGCGACGGTGTAAAGGTACGCAACGCTTTAGGCTCGACGTTGGTCAGCCGTCGTCGGATGACATTCGAAGATTCTTCGCCTGGATGTTGAATGGCCTGATTTTCGTTCGACATCGGCTCTCTTGGGTTCAGTGCAGTCTCTAGGCTGTCGACACTCGGTTCAGACAGCAGGTTCATACAAAACTTCTGGCTCGTCCGCAGCTGGCGAATACAGGACAAGTCCGCCACGGGCTTCGTTGACGTGCACGACACAATTTGGCTGACCGGCGGCATGTCGCGCCAAAATGGCTTCCATCGCCTGGACGGTCGCCACGACCTGACGATCGGCGGACAGGTCGTTGTACGACAAGTCGCGGGCTTCGGCGAGCCGCTGATCGCGTTGGTCGGCTGATCCGCCGTATTCCACATTAGCGACTTCCCGTGCGAAGCGATCCAGAACTTCGATCCCGTAGCCTCGCTGTGACCGTTGGCCGTGTGGCTCTAAGAACGACCCGTTGTAATGGTTATTAATGGAGATCTTGGCGTCGATGGGCGTCTTGCCTTCGATCGTGCACTCCACGCCGCGCCGGCGACCGTGCCCGTTCCAGACGCCGTTGTCAAAACGAAATTGCACTTCCTGTTCCACATAACCGGGGAAATTGTCGGGCGTAACCCAGCTTGTGTGAATGTCGAACGCGGCCTCGCGTCCCGAAGCATATTCATAGATCACACGCAACTGTGTCGAATCCCAGGTGGAACCATCTTGCGGGCCGACGATCCCACGCTGGCCGGTGCACGAGACACTCTTGAGCTTGCCGCCAAACGTAAAGTCAATCAACTTCAGATAGTGTACCGCGACATACGTCCCAGGGTTCCGGCCGGTGATCCATTCGGAGAATTGCGCGCCCGAGATTATTTTAGGTTCAAGCAGTGAGCAATAGCCGTTGTTGACATGCTGCAATGTCTGGTCGGCGACAAGCGTCCGCAATTTCTTGTGGTCTGGGTCAAACAGTTTGTGATAAACAACTTTGGCCAAGACATTCTTTTGACGTGCCAATTGGTCCAACTGATCCAATTCCTGCAACGACAAGACTGAAGGCTTTTCAATCAGTACGTGCTTGCCCGCTTCGAGCACTGCCTGGGCGGCCGCAAAATGCCGATCATCCGGTGTTGCCACGCAGACAAAATCGACATCGACATTCAGAAGCTGGTTGATCGCATTCGGTTCAGTGAAACTCTGGAAATCGGCGACCTTACCGCGAGAAGCCTGCAGGTAGGCTTCAGCGCGGCGACCGGTCCGGCTGGCAACGGCCGCCAATTCAACTTCGCAGAGTCCAAATCGGCGGTCGTATATCCCGTCGCGTCTTGAGTTTTCGAAGAAGGGCCGATAGGTTTCTTCGAAGATCATGCCGATTCCGACCATGCCGCCACGCAGGCATGCCGCAGCGGCCTCAGTTTTCGATGTGGGAATGTTCATGCTCATGAAAATAACGCGCGGCGGGAGAATTTACCACTATGTCAGCCGCCGTCGGGCGTGTCCGCGAACGCAGGTTTGCACCAGTTCGCTCGCATCGGTGGCTGGCGACCGGTGCGGCAGCCGCTAGTGCGTGTCGCACGGACGTGAAGCGTTCGTGACGCTTTGTTTCACCGTCCAAACAGCGCAATAGCCGCTACAGCTAATCTAAATGCGCTCTAATCTCAGGTACCGTTGCGACTCGGAAGTGTGGACCAAATGACGCTGCCCCTTGCGTCGCGCGGATTCAGGCTTCTACAATAGCCGCCTGCACGAACATCCTGAAGGATCACAGCCATGGCCGACCAACCCAGCGTCATTCTCTCTGGTTTCGCAGACGAAGCAGCGATTCGAAAAACCGCCGAACAGCAGTTTTCCGCTTTCGCCTCGTTGGGCCTGCAATACTACACGATCCGCTTCATTGACGCCGGCAAAGGCGTCAAGAACGTCATGCAATTGACCAAGTCAGAGATCACCAAGGTCCGGCACCTGGAAGACGAGTATGGCTTAAACGTTTCGTCGCTGGGTTCGCCCATCGGCAAAGTCAAGCTCCTGGATGTGAACGACAAGACGAAAAACAAATTCATCCCGTTCAAGAAATATCTGGAGAAGGATGTTCATCGCGCCTGCGAACTCGCTCATGCGTTTGAAACGAAGTTGATTCGTGGTTTTTCGTTTTACCATCCCCGCGGTACGGACCCCCAGGACCACATTCCCCAGGTCGTCGATCAATTAGGTCGAATCGCGGAAACGTGTCACCGCAGTGACCTGATTTTTGGTCTGGAAATCGAAGCCAATCTTGTGGGTCAAAGTGGCGAATTGTTGTCGGAGATTTATCGCCAGGTCAACCACCCCGCGCTGATGCTGATTTTCGATGCCGGAAACATCACCTCGATGGGCTTTCAGGCGGGCGAAGTCTTCGACCAGTACACGGCCATGAAGCGCGGCATCGCCTGGATCCATATTAAAGACTACAAACACCCGGCCGCTGCCAAACGCATCGACCATGTGGATGAAGCGGCGCTTAAGCACTTTGTACCCGCAGACATCGGCGACAGTGGACACGAGCGGATTCTTGCCGACTTCGCAGAACTGATCCCGGCATTGCAAAGGAAATTGAAACGCCGTGGCGTGCCGGGTGTGTTCCTGGATCTTGAACCTCACGTAAAGGGTGGCGGCCAGTTCGGTGGTTTTAGTGGACCGGACGGCATGCTCGTGGCACTCCGCGGTCTCTGTCGTGTGCTGGACTATGTTGGAATCCAGTACCACCTTCGCGACTTTGACGATGTTTGTGCGGCGCGGGGGTTCTAGTGAGCCGAGATATTCTCATAATCGGCGGCTGCCCAAAGTGCAACAGCGACGAATTAGCGTGTCGCTACAACTACTTTGAAAAAGCGGATCTGCGAATTATTTCGTGGGAACACAAGTGCCCGAATTGCGGCTATCGTGAAACGAAGGCGTTCCGATCGGACGACGAGGATGAAGACGACGAAGAACCAGACGAGGAGGCGGAGGCGCTCGATCCGGGTACATGTCCCTATTGTGCCCGGCCTGCACCCTTCTAGGCTGGACAGGTCATGAGCATCTTCGTTCTTCGCTCCGTGAACACTACCTAATGTTCGCCGAGCGAAGAACAACGACTATCGGATAGCGATCAGAGAGTCAGGGCGTTACCATCGACACTTGATGCTGGTTCGTTGTCGTCACTCGATGCTGATTCCTCTTCGAAAGTCGCTGATGTTTCAACATCGGCGTTGTCGTCGGGTGATATAGCCGGATCCGCGGTGACGTCGGAACGCTGTTTCAAGACGATTGCTTGCCACGTCCAAACGGCTGCCGAAGTCAGCCCAAAGCCAATCCCGAAGAGCCTCACGATGGGGGCATCTTCCAAGTACATCGTCGACAACACAGCGGCTGAGACGCCAATGCCGGCCGCGATCAATTTGCCTAGGACGAATTTGCCATCGCTCCGTTGGTCGTATGTGGCGATTGCGGACCTGGTGGTGTCGTTGGCCAGCTCACGCATGGCAGACATGTCTTCACTTTGCTCTGGCGCCTCCGACCGCGCCACGAGTTCCGATAGCACGCTGCCGTCGGTCTTGTTCGCGGGGTCGTCGGCTGCTTCGCAAGTTTTCTTCCAGTTAGATTCTGTGGTTGGCACTGCGGCTTTGAGCGGTTCTTCGGTGGAGTCATCTCCACCACGAACACGAGCCAACAGTTGATTCATGTACGCTTCGATCGAATCGTCGCTATGGCCAACGGTGCGGCTCTTTGGTTGCTCATCAAGATTCTCTTGCGGTTCGTTGTCGATCGCTTCGCGAGCAACAGACGTGTCCTGTTCGACAATGTCGGGTTGTGCCATCTGGGCCAAGAGATCGGCGGCCGAAATCGGTGTGCCGGAAATTGGCGACTCAGCTTCCTCCTCCACCGTGTCAGCGGGCACACTGTTCGGATTCGGCGCGTCAAACGCGCCCCCGGCGTGGTCAGAAACGTCGTCCGCGGACGTGTCGCCCGATGGAAGATCGCCCCCACTGTCCGGACTCGTCGGTTCGGCACCGAACGGCTGCGAGGCAACCGTGGTGTCTGTTGACAGACCATCCTTGGGCCCGTTCAGCAGATCAAACATCCGATCTCGTTCAGAAACGGTAGGCTGTGTAGACGCGTCAATCGTATGGTCTTCGCCGCCTGTTTGCCCTTCGAGGTTCGTGGCTTGGTTGGTTATTCCGAGAACGGCGTCGCGTTCAACCGATGGATCGGATCCGAACTCATGGCTGGTCCCCGACTGCTCGGTGATTTGCGATTCGCCGCCGCTGAAGGCATGCGTCGTCTCGGATTGCGTCTGCATTTCCGCGACCACGCGACTTGCTCTCAACTGATCTAATCGCGATAGCGGCGTCTCTTGTGGCTGTTCACCTGGACCCTCATCATCCAATTGCAAAGGACCATGCGAGATGTCCGGTTGAGGATCTACATCGTCGTTCAGGTCGGCCACGGAAAGTGTGTCCTCGCTACGAGGTTCGCACGCTTCGGTGAATTCCGGCGCGACCGCTGCCGTTGGAGCTTGCGGCGAACTCTGTGTGGGGCTCGTCGCCTGCTGAGTCACTGCCTGCTGGTGAAGTTCTTCCAGTTGCTGGAATTTGTCATGCAATTGCTGATGCTCGGTCGCCCAATTCGCCTGCAACGCGTCTTGTTGACTTTGTTGGTCCGAAAGCTGTTCTTTCAGAGCACGTACCGACTCCTGGATTTCTTCGGACTGCGATCCTTGAAGTTGACGTTGCACTTCCGCGTCTTCATGGTTGTGTCGAACGAGGTCAAGTTGCTGTTCAAGCTGCGTCAGCTGACTTACGCCGTCGGTCAGACGTTGCTCTAAGTCGTCATTGCTGGCTTGCCAGCGATCACTTGCTAGTTGATGGTGTTGGTCGGTTTCTGCGATTCTCTTGGCGAGCCGGTCGACTTCGGCGGAAACTTCAGAGATTCGCTGCGCATGATCGTCGGAAACTTCAGCGATTCGCTGCGCATGATCGTCGGAAACTTCAGCGATTCGCTGCGCATGCACTTCGAAAATCTCGGCGATCTGTTGAGCATGGACCTCGGAAAATTCGGCGATACGTTGCACATTCTCATCGGAAACTTCGGCGATACGTTGCACATTCTCATCGGAAACTTCGTCGATACGTTGCGAATACAATTCGAACTCGGCATGGTTCTCGACCTGTTCGGACCGAACTTGTTCAAGTTCGCGGACGAGATCGGTCGCAGTTTGAGTGGCGCCGGCAAGTTCGCTGGCGAGCCGGTCACGCTCGGCGACAAGTGACGTGAACGAAACTCCGTTGCGTTCACGTTCGCAGTCCAACTGGCGCGAGAGACTGGCGATGGCTTCTTGCGCGAGTTTGATTTCTTCGGATTTGGGTTCGTAGTAGTTGGCCTGACCGCTTTCCTGCTGTAGTGCGGTGAGCTGTCCTTCGATGCGTTTGATGCGGGTTTCGATCATCGACGCCAGATCGCCCAATGAAGGTGGATCCATGGCAGCGCTGTGTTTCGCGTCGGACGTGGGGACTCGAGCATGCGAGGTGGGAGCCGGCTGCGCGCTGGATGGCGGATTCAGATCCTTTACATTGGCGACGGTCGGGAGAACTTCCAATTCGTACGGGCCGATGCGGAGCCGATCGCCGGCGAAAATCGCTGCGTCTTGAATCTGCATCCCATTGAGTGTCGTTCCTGGGGCCACGCACCGCACCACGGCGCCGCGTTGGCCACGCAAGATGATGCAGTGAACCGTGTGAATCCCTGGGCCGTGCAGGGGAAAACTACAAGAATCGGCCGAGCCGATTGTGCATTTCGGAACGCGCACGACAACCAATTGGCCGTCGCGTCTTGGACCGTGAATGCGAAGCCTAAGTTCATCGTTTGCAGGACCAAGCAGTCCATGGGGCCGTTGCGTCTCGAATCTTGTCTTCAATTCCGCCATGACTTCGTTCGCAGCCTGTACAGGAAACGTAATCGTAAATTGGGGAGCACTTGATGTTCACACTGTCCGTTAAGCAGCACAGTCAATGAGAAAAACGTGTACATGGACTTAGGTTGCAGATCGCAGCCAGTCAATCACCGTGGGAGTCGAACTCTATGCGGTTGCTGAAGGAGACAACGGCAAATCCTGCCGATTCTCCGAGAAACAGTTAGATATGATGGCCCGAACTGTCGATGAACGGTTTGCAACGGTGAAATCGAATATGAGGACAGGGACGTTTGCCTGGGCGAGATGGACCAAAAGTGTCCCCTTCGCAGGGGCACGAATTGGCCGTTGACGTGTGGCGGTTCCAATTGGATCGATTCGCCGCAAGTTCCGATATTACAAATAGTTACATGAGGAGATCTGGATCCGGCACGAATCTGGCTTCGCGCAAAGGATTTCATTCCGCCTCATCATCGCGGTACGTACTATAGTTTGGTTGCCAATGATTGCCGCCCCATAAAAGAGGCCGTCTGCGGCAGTGGACCAGGAACGAGGCTTAGTCCCCAGCAAAGGGGACGTGGTAGCCCGGGACTCGGAGGGGGGCACCCTTCGAAACGGGTATTTTGAGCGAAGGGTTGTCCCATGGCACGCAAAGAAGCAATCTTGAATCTCCGCCAGGTGCTCATTAAGCGTCGCGACGCACTCCGCACGGCACTAGCGGGCGACATTAGTCTCTTGAAAGAGCTCCGCGAGCAAACTTCTGGCGATGTCGTCGATTTTGCCTTGGACTCCGCGCAGGACGAGATCAGCTCGCAATTAGCGGAAGTCGAGAGCCGCGAGTTGGCCCAAATTGAAGCTGCGCTGGAGTCAATCCGTGATGGCAAATATGGCTCGTGTGAAGCCTGTGAGAAGCCAATTCCGTTGGCCCGACTTCAGGCTTTGCCCTACGCGGTGCTGTGCATCGATTGCCAACGCGAAGCCGAAAAAGACGGATTCACGGGCAACGAAATTGTCAACTGGGATCGACTGGTTGACCTCGACGCGACCGACAATGATATCGCGATCAGCGATATCGAAATGGATGTTTCCTGATCCTTGATTTGGGCCGATGCCTCAGTTTCTGCTGTCCAACGTAAGTCTTTGCGCCAATCTGTTATCGCTCACTTTCAGTTTTGGTGTGATCACCGTCACAATGATACGCTTGCTTCGTTGTCAAGGAGGACGACCGGTGCAACTCTCAACTTGCCCAAAGTGGCTTTCCAGGTTTTGCGTGGGAGTAGTACTCTGTTTGGTCACGTGCTCGACGCCGAACGCCTACAGTCAGGTCTTTCCGGCCTCACTTTCCGCGGAAGCACGAGAACAACTCTATGATGAAGTGGATGCAGCGTTTCAGGCACTCGAGCAGCAAGGCAATTTGCTGAAAAAAGTAGTTCGACTGGTCACGCCGACGGTCGTGCACATCGAGGCCACCATCCCAGCATCCGTGAATGGCAACTATCGCCGTAAGTCGGTCGAAGAGGCTGGATCGGGCGTGATTGTCAAGATTGAGGGGTCTTTTTACGTGATCACCAACCGGCACGTAATCGACAATTCACCACTCTCGAAAATCGAAATTCGTTTTTCCGATGGACGGCTAGCCAATCCAACCAACGTCTGGTCCGATCCAACGACCGACGTGGCGGTCATGGCAATCGACGTCGAGGGTCTCGTGGCATCCCGCATCGGCGATAGCGACAAGGTGGAAATCGGCGATTTCGTCCTGGCTGTCGGCAGTCCATTCGGCCTTAGTCATTCGGTAACCTACGGAATCATCAGCGCCAAAGGCCGCCGCGATCTGCGGCTTAACGGCGATATCAAGTATCAGGATTTCATGCAGACGGACGCCGCGATCAATCCGGGCAACAGTGGTGGACCGCTATTGAATTTGCGTGGCGAAGTGATTGGCATCAACACTGCGATCGCCAGCAGTTCCGGCGGCAGCGAAGGGATTGGATTCACGATCCCGGTGAACATGGCGGTCATGGTCGCTCGGCAATTGGTTTCCAATGGTCGGACGACGCGTGCGTACATGGGTGTCCGCTTGTATCGAGGCACGGAATTCACTGCAGAGATCGCCATTCGGGTTGGATTGGCCCGACCGCGTGGCGCGCTGGTTCGCTCGATCACCCCGGACGCGCCGGCCGAAAAAGCCGACTTGCAGCCCTACGACGTGGTGATTGAATTCGACGGTCGGACAATCGAAAACGACGTGCACCTGGTGAAAGTCGTTGGATTTACTCCAGTCGGGAAAGAGGTGGCCGTCGTCGTGCTGCGAAAAGGGAAACGCGTTGAGTTGAAACTTCAACTCGACGATCGCAGCCGCTTCGAAGAAGATGGTTGACCCGCTATGGCGCTGATTTGAACTGTGAAACAAAATGCCGCGGACCCCACACGTCCGTGCGACAGGCACTAGCGCATTGTCAACCTTTTGTTTCCCGGTTCAGTGGCACCCGAAGATTGAATCCTGACGGAGCACTAGCCGCCGGCGCCGCACTGCCGCAGTCCGCGTACGATGCAGTCCTTCACGGCTGTCGCATCCACTGTCATGGCAACCTCCATATTGTTGCGCCACAGTGGATTTACACGTCGGTCGAACACGGTCGCACCTTCGGCAATGGTCCCGCCGACCTCGACGTCGCCGGCGATTTCTTCGGTCCCAAACAGTTCCGGATGCAGGACGCTCAACAGTGCCACGACACCTTGGATTAGAATGCTCTCTTCACCACGGACCTGATGGTGGGCGCGAAAGGCATAAGGCAGCATTTTTCGCAGCAAACTTCCCGCGTTGGTCGACCGGGCCGGCAATTCATCCATTACGTCGAGCGTCAAACAGACTTGCCTCGTAACATCCAGCGGAATGACAGTCTTTGTGATTGGCGACTGGAAGACCATTTGGGCGCTGACCGGATCACAATAAATATTGAATTCAGCGGCTGGTGTCACATTGCCGCCAACGCCGACACTGCCACCGGCAATCACGATCTGGCTGACCAGCGATGCAACTTCCGGATCGCGGCGGAGGACACGAGCCATGTTGGTCAGCGGACCAAGGCAGATGATCGTCACCTCGTCGGGTGCCGCGTGGATTTCGTCACCAATCAGTTTGTCTGACCCGTGCTGGTGATGTAACGGAGAGATTGGAAGTTCAGCGTTTCCCAGGCCGTCCGCCCCGTGTAAGCTGGCTCCACCGACGGCTGGACCATCTTCGATCGGCGAGGCCGTCCCAACCCGCGGCAAGCGAGGAGGATCCAATTGGTCAATAATAGCCTGGACATTTAAGCTGGCCTGCTCGGCGGACACGTTGCCAGGTACGGCCGTGACGGCTACGACTTCCAGGCGGCTGTCAAACAGCGCTATGCACATCGCCAATGCGTCGTCGATCCCTGGGTCGCAGTCAATGATCACCTTCCTTGCCATAGCGTGGAATTGTAAGATCCATGCTGTTTGACGACAAGGCACATCTTCAAAACTAGAGGCTTGTATGGGGTTTGCTTAACAAATGAGTCAAGTTTCGCGCGACGGGCACCGACCGCAGGTTGGTCGGCGAGCGGGACGCTGCCATTGAACGATAGCTCGCGTCGGTCCGAGGCACCGCCTCGCTAGAACATTATTAAGTCGAACGAGGTTGCTGGTGAATCACGATTCAAAATCTGTCATTGGCCACGTTTCCAGTGGCCTGAATTTAGAGATGGACGAAATGGCAACGGTCGTTGGGTCGATCATGGACGGCACTTGGAGCGATGACGAAATCGCCCTACTCCTCAACGCGCTGCGTCAAAAGGGCGAAACCGTGTCGGAAGTTGCTGGCGCCGCCCTGGCCATGCGGCAGCACATGACCCCGATTCGTACCGAACGCACCGAGTTCATTGATACCTGCGGGACGGGCGGTGACGGATCCGGGACCTTCAATATCAGTACCGCGGCGGCCCTGGTTACGGCCGCGTCAGGCGTGGCGGTCGCTAAGCACGGTAATCGCAGCATCACGAGCAAGACAGGATCGGCGGACGTGCTGGCTGAATTGGGTGTCAATGTCGAGGCTCCGGTTGCGACGGTCGAGAAATGTCTGAACGAGGTGGGGATTTGTTTTTGTTTTGCCCCACAACTTCACAAGTCCATGAAGCACGTTGCAGCCGCCCGACGTAAGCTAGGCGTTCCCACGATCTTCAACCTGTTGGGGCCAATCTGTAATCCAGCGTCTGCGCCTTACCAATTGTTGGGCGTTGGCAAGCCCCATCTGCGAGAGCTGTTGGCCGATGCCCTGAGGATGCTCGGTGCGCAACGCGCTGTCGTCGTATCGGGTGACGACGGGCTCGATGAGGTGACAATCAGCGCCGCCACGCACGTCAGTGACGTGCATGATGGCCAAGTCGAAAACCGCCTCTGGCACCCTGGCGATTTTGGGATGCAGGTCTGCGGCAAAGAGACAATGATTGTCGATGGTCCCGCGGCCAGCGCTCGGATGATCCGCGACATTCTGAATGGTGTGGCCGGCCCAGCCCGCGATATTGTCGTGATGAACGCCGCGGCAGCGCTATGGGTGGCCGGTGTCAGTCCTGCTTTGAGCGTGTGCGCGAAAAGAGCCCAGGAGGCGATCGACAGCGGCGCGGCAAACGACATGCTGGCCCGGCTGGCCCAGGCAACAGCATGATGATGTCATCAGTTGCTACGCGTGTAGTGTTGCTGGTTTGCTGTGCACATGCCCTTGTGCATGTGTACGAACTGGCCTTGCCGAGTGTCGAGCAAGAAATCGCCAGTGAGTTTTTTGCGGACGACGTCGAAGGTGGGAAGACGCTGACGGGCCAGCTCTCGAATTCCTGGCGGCTGATGTGGGGGCTAGGCGCGATCGTCGCCGGTTGGCTCGTCGATCGTTTCGGGTCAAGAAAACTGCTGACAGTCTATTTGCTGGGCTGCGCAACGACGTGCGTGCTGGCTGCCATGACGACGCAGAAAACAGGGCTCTTCATTTCGATGATCGCCATGGGTGCATTCGCATCGATATACCATCCCGCGGGCCTGGCGTTGATCTCGCGCGTAACGACGCCTGAGAATCGGTCCCGTGCCTTAGGGTTGCACGGTATCTTTGGCTCGGCCGGAATCGGCGCCGCACCGCTCATGGTTGGTGGAATGCTGGCATTTGATAGCTCGTGGCGACAGGTTTATGGGGTGCTCATGATGCCGGCCCTCGTTCTTGGCCTGGTCTTTCTCGCTCAGTCGTGGCGTGGTCAGTCGACGTCAGCCTTGCGCCAGGCAACCACCCCATCTGCCGCCGCCGAGCAAGAGCATTCGGACTGGCGTTCGTTTTTTACGCTCACACTGATGGCCACGTTACAGGGGTTTGTGTATTCCGCCGTCCTGAGCTTCCTGCCGCGTTACTTGAGCGGCGTCGAGCTGCCGGACATTCCCGGTATCGACCTGCCAACAGGCAGCCAAAGTAACTTCTTGGCGGCCGGCGTTTTGGTTCTAGGATGTGTCGGTCAGTATCTGGCTGGCCACTATGCTCGCCCGGAACGTCTCGAGCAGCAGTTGGCGCTGGTGACGTTGTGCAACGTTCCCTTCTTGGCCTGGATGGGCGTCGCCGACGGTTTTCAACGTGTGGTTGCTGCCGGCCTGTGGGCCACCATCCATTTCATGCATCAACCAATCTACAACAGCCTGATCGCGACCTACACGCCGCTGAAGCAACGCAGCCTGTGTTATGGGTTCAGCTTTGCCATGGGCTTGGGGTTGGGCAGTTTTGGAGCCGGCTTCGCCGGACACACTTTGCAGAACGAAATCGTCTATGGCACGCTGGCGGGAGTCGCCCTTTTGGCGAGCATGATCTGCGGCCTATTGTGGGTCTGGAATCGTAATGCTCGCTGATTTCACCTGGCCACATGAGTCCATGAGGGCCCTTTTGCAGGTGCCAATCGGTTTTTACTTGTCACGATGGTTGCCTTGGTTCTCGCGCCAGCTGCCGCGAATGTCGGCGTTGACCGCATCATGTTCGCTTCCCAGCACGGGTGACGCAGTTTGAGGCAGGCGTACCATTCAGGCCGTTTGGCGGCGATTTTTGTCCCGAATTGTCCAATCACTGCGACTATCCAGGCTCTGAATCGGGTTTTCAGTGGGCCAGAGCGCTGATAAACTATGAGATTCTTTGGACCCCAATTTCCTAGGAGAGTACGATGGCCAAACCGACACACAAAGTGAAGAAAGCCAATCACGGCAAACGCCCGTCAAATAATCTCAAACGGAAAGAAAAACGCAAGAAGCTCCGTCTTCCGTAGCATGTCGGTCTCGCCAATTGAGTTTGAGTTTGTGAAGCGAGGTCCGAACTGTGCCCAAGCAAGACATGATCGCCGACCTGTCGACGATCGATTTCGACAACGTTATCGCGGATATTGAGCAGATTCGTCGCTTCAATCCGCAACGATTCGCGATGGAGCATCTGACGGCGATCGTCCATGAAGACACAGAGAATGACATCTGTGTCGGCTACAAGGAGGTGACCGCCGACGAATTCTGGGTGGCGGGGCACATGCCTGGCATGCCCCTTATGCCGGGTGTCGTCATGCTGGAGGCAGCCGCACAGATCTGCGGCTACTACACCCAGAAGAATGATCTCCTGGGAGCCGAGATGGTTGGTTTCGGAGGTTTGGATCGAGTGCGTTTCCGCGATCCAGTTCTGCCGGGCGATCGATTGATTCTGATGTGCCAGTTGCAAAAGGTTCGACGCGGCCGACTCATCGTCAGCCGCTTCCAAGGCGTGGTTGGTGATTCAATCGTTGTGGAAGGAATCCTCAAGGGCATTGCAATCCCAGTGGAAGCCGTCCGCCAAATGATGCCTCAGTAGTCTGTCTCACCTCGCGACCATCTGTTCTTTGGCCTCCCGTCATCAGGCGAAGCAAGTGCCATGGGGCGACGCGCCTTACGAAAAATTGAAACCTCGCTCGATCTGACCGATCACCTTCGCATCTTGGACGAGTTGCCTCGGCCCTTTCACGTCGCCGCGCATTTCGGACGCGAGTTGCCGCTGGAAGTCGAAGTTGGTAGCGGCAAGGGACTGTTCATCCAAAATGCCGCGCAGGCCAA
>SMVA01294024.1_pt1 | contig 13431 bp, 15 predicted proteins | sample 2456451 | NCBI WGS metagenome assembly SMVA01 (sample SAMN11095933, study PRJNA526329) | marine sediment metagenome | biome: Marine sediment; feature: Surficial sediment; material: Deep marine sediment; isolation source: Hadal surficial sediment | place: Pacific Ocean | collected 2014-05 | depth...
AGTCTTTCGTGCGGATGGTTTTGCTTAACCAATGATTAAGCTGTTGCAGACGTGTTGTCATAAGTTAAAGAACCAAAAATATCCACTGGCTGTTTATCGAAGTTCTCTCCTGTTTCTGGCATCATCACCTGAATTCAATAACGAAAACAAGTTTTTATAGATGATACTGAATTATTTGGGAATATTAGCGGGTTTGGCGCTTTTGGTGTATGGCGCCGACCGCTTTGTTGAAGGGGCGGCTGCGATCGCGCGTTATCTGGGCATGCCCCCTTTGCTGATCGGTTTGACCATCGTTGGAATCGCCACATCAGCGCCTGAGATTCTGGTCGGCGTGGTGGCCGCGTTGGAAGGGAAAACCGAGATTGCGATTGGTAATGCCATTGGCTCTAACATCGCTAATATCGGCCTGGTTCTGGGACTCACCGTCATGCTCATGCCTGTTACTATCGCTTCTCCAACACTAAAGCGTGAATTCATTATCATGCTATTCGCCATTATGTGGGCGTATGGCTGGTTGTGGGATGGAAATCTGAGTCATTCCGATGCTGTGTTCCTGTTGATCGGGCTCACAGCTGCAATACTCTCTGTAATCGTCCTTTCAGGAAAATCTGCACGAACAGATCGCCTACGAAATGAATTCGAAATCGAAATACCGGAGAGGCCGAATATCGGCGGATCAACTTTTTGGTTTCTGCTGGGGCTGGCCTTTTTGTTGGGTGGCGCATATTTGTTAGTGGAATGTGCAGTCGTTGTTGCCAAACACTTTGGCCTGAGCGATCTGGTGATTGGTCTGACAATCATTGCCATTGGCACCAGCCTGCCTGAGCTGGCCGCATCAATCACTGCCGTTAAAAAGGACGAGGCCGACATCGCCATTGGTAATGTGATTGGGTCAAACATGTTTAATATGCTTGCCGTCATCGGCATCCCCGGCATGATCCACGCCACGGATTTTGACAGTATCGTCTTACAACGCGATTTCCCTATCATGATTGGATTTACCCTGCTTATGGGCTGGATGGTTTTTATCCACGGCGCTGGTAAATTTGATCGAACTGAAGGCGCCACATTATTTTTCTGCTTCATCGCTTACCAATATTTGGTGTTTAGCGGTTAGAATGAAGCCATGAACAAAAAACATACAAAGCAAGAACATGAAAAATTACTGACGCTCGGACGTGCAGTGATTACTACTGAGACCGAGGCTCTGGAAAAACTCAATGAGCGTATCGACGAAAATTTTGTTCAGGCGTGCCTTTACATTCTCGATTGCAAGGGCAGGGTAGTTGTGCTCGGCATGGGTAAATCCGGGCATATCGGAAGTAAAATTGCAGCAACATTCGCCAGCACCGGAACACCTGCATTTTTTGTCCACCCCGGAGAAGCGAGTCACGGCGACCTCGGTATGATCAAGGATGATGATGTTGTTCTGGCGCTCTCAAATTCCGGTGAAACAGATGAAATAATTACCTTGTTACCCGTCATTAAACGCCTTGGCGTACCTCTGATAACACTGACAGGCAATACGGACTCCCTGCTAGCAAAAACAGCTTCCGTCAATATTGACGTGGGCGTAGAAAAAGAAGCATGTCCTCTCGGCCTGACGCCTACCGCCAGTACCACAGCAGCACTTGCCATGGGCGATGCCCTGGCTATTGCCCTGCTCGAGGCTCACGGCTTTGACGCAGAAGATTTCGCGATTGCACACCCAGGAGGCATGTTGGGTCGACGACTGTTATTGCATGTAAGTGACATCATGCATACTGGCAAAGAATTACCCGCAGTACTGGAAACAACCTTACTTAGCGAAGCCTTGTTGGTCATGACACAGATGGGTCTTGGTTCAACCGCCATTGTTGACAAGGAAGATTTGGTGCTCGGTATCTTTACTGACGGAGATCTCAGACGTGCACTTGATAACAACATTGATATACATAAAACAACCATCGATGAAGCAATGACATATAATTGTAAAACCATTAGCAAGGATTGCCTGGCTGCGGAAGCACTATCTATCATGGAAGATTCTCGTATCAATGCGCTGCCTGTTGTTGAAGAAAAAAATAAATTGATTGGCCTGTTAAACATGCACGACCTGCTGAGAGCAAGGGTTGTTTGAATATGTTTAAAACATTAGATAAAGACATACTGAACAGAGCCGAACAAATAGAATTGGTCATCTTCGATGTCGATGGCGTGCTGACCAATGGTGGCCTGATGCTGGGCGAAAGTGGCAATGAATATAAAGTCTTTCACTCCCGCGACGGGCTGGGTCTTGTCATGCTGCGTGATTCTGGTTGTCATATTGCCGTTATTTCAGGACGCTCATCAAGCATTGTTTCAGAACGCATGGCCGCACTAGGCATTGAACATGTCTATCAGGGTCAAACCGATAAAGGCGAGGCGCTCGAGGGCTTGCTCGACAAATTAAATATTGATGAGAAAGCAACGGCCTATGTCGGCGATGATTTTATTGATTTACCTGCAATGCGTCGTGTTGGCCTTGCGATAGCCGTTGCTGATGCACATCCTCTGGTCATTGAGCATGCGCACTGGGTCACCAAAGAAAGGGGTGGGCGTGGTGCAGCCAGAGAAGTTTGTGAATTAATTATGCACGCGAGAGGAACACTTGTTTCGCAAATTCAAAATTTTCTTAATGACTGATGATCCCGGCGCCCTCGTATAATCTATGATGTCGTTGCGTTGGAAAATAGTCATTGTATTAAGCTTACTTGCCATTGGCAGTACCTGGTTGCTGAACCGTTTATCTGAAACCGTGCCTGCTGAAATAGCCGTATTACGCCACGACCCCGATAATTACATGCGTGAGCTGACAACATTGACCATGAATCAGGATGGCTCTCCAAAAAATAAACTTTATGCTGATTACATGGCACATTATCCAGATGACAATACGATAGAACTCATCAACCCCAAGCTGGAAATATTTCGACCGGGGAAGCCGCCAACAACAATTACTGCGGAGAAAGGTTGGGTTACCGAAGATAATGAGGTTATCCTGCTAAGTGGAGAGACCAGATTAATACAGCTAGACGCTGACGGTATTATAGAGCTGGAAATTATTACCAGCGATGTCCGTGTACTCATGGATAAAGAATATGCAGAAACGGATATGCCGGCGACGATCTTTGGTAAAAAAACGACGATAAAAGCAATCGGCATGAACGCTTACTTGGGCGAGAACAGACTAGAGCTACTAAATAATGTATATACAAAAATCCTACCTTAGACAATTCCAATCTGTAAAATTCTACATTGGACGATTCACAATTTTACGCAACATAGTATTTTTATGCGCAAGCCTGTTGTTTACTACAAATGCCTGGGCCTTATCAACAGACAAGGATCAGCCGATAGAAATAGAAGCAGACAGTGCTGATCTTGATAACGAAAAAGGCGTAACAATCTATCGTGGCAATGTTGTCTTGATACAGGGCAGCGTTCGAATGACTGGTGATACCATGACCGTTTATTTCAAGAACGATGAGCTGGACACCCTGATCATGGAAGGCAAACCAGCAAGATACCGGCAACTTCCAGATGACAGCGAAATTTATGATGAAGCCGAAGCCTTGCGAATGGAATATTACGAACTCAAAAGTCTGGTCATTCTTATCGACAAAGCTTCATTCAAACAGGAAGGCCTGAGCTTCAGTGGCAACAGGATTGAATATGATACAGAGCACAGTAAGGTCAAGGCCAGGGGCAGCATCAAGCAACAAAGCGGTACAGGAAATTCTGGTGCTTCCAGTTCAGGTGACGAACGTGTAAAGATTATTCTCAAACCCAGAAAGAAAAAAGAACAATAATTCATGAGTGTTCTATCGGTTAGGCACCTCAGCAAATCATATCGCTCCAGACAGGTTGTTAAAGATGTAAGTTTGACCGTTCATAGCGGTGAAATTGTCGGTTTGCTGGGGCCCAATGGCGCAGGAAAGACTACCAGCTTTCATATGATTGTTGGTCTGATTCAATCTGACGCTGGCACCATCCAGATCAACAAACTTGAGATCAGTGGATTACCCATGGATCAGAGATCACGTCTCGGTCTTGGCTACCTGCCGCAGGAAGCCTCCATCTTTCGCAAGCTGACCGTTGAAGAAAATATCATGGCTATTCTACAAACCCGACCAAACCTCAGCGAGAACAAGGCCAAACAACGACTTGAAAACCTGTTGCGAGAATTTCATATCACACACCTGCGTGACCATATTGGCACAAGTCTGTCCGGCGGTGAGCGCAGACGAGTGGAGATCGCTCGATCTTTGGCCACAGAACCACATTTCCTTTTACTTGATGAGCCCTTTGCCGGCATCGATCCTATCTCCATGAGTGATATTCAAAGGATTATCCGCTACCTTAGCCAGCATGGTATCGGTATCCTCATCACCGACCACAATGTTCGCGAAACTTTATCCAGTTGTGATCGTGCCTATATCGTCAATGATGGGCGCATCATTGCCGAAGGAACCCCGGATAAAATACTTGAAAACGAGCAGGTCAGAGAAGTCTATCTAGGGGATGATTTTAGTTTATAACTCTGTCTAAATATAAACTGTAAGCAATAATTGTTCCAATTTTCCTGCAAATGATTATTTTAGGTTAAACTTAGGGCATGAAACCCTCGCTTCAGCTAAAAATTGGCCAGACCCTGACCATGACACCACAGTTACAACAGGCTATTCGCTTGTTGCAACTATCAAGCATGGAGTTACAGGTCGAAATCCAGGAAGCCCTGGAGTCCAATATGATGCTGGAAACAGCAGAGGACGCTCCCTCAGAAATTAGTGATATCGAAAAGCCAGAAGAAAATGACCTGGAAGAAAATCTCTTAGATACAACACAGGAAATGATCTCTTCGGCAGAACCGGAAAACATTCCAGATGAACTGGCCGTTGATAGTGTCTGGGAAGATACCTATGAAAGTAGTGTCATTGAAAGCAGTATCAATACTTCCCGAAATTACGAAAGTACTCAGTTTAGTTTCGAAAATCAAAATAGTCATAACGAAACGCTAGGGGAACATTTACTTTGGCAACTAAACCTCACACCCATCAGTGACACTGACCGGGTCATTGCTACCACTATCATTGATGCACTGGATGACGATGGATATTTAAATTCTGATCTTATAGATATTCAATCTTCTTTAACTAAAGAAATCGATGGCGAAGCAACCACGGGAGGTGGAGAGTCAGAAATTGGACTGGATGAAATAGAAGCTGTATTACATATGATTCAAGCCATGGAGCCAACCGGTGTTGCTGCCAGGGATTTACAGGAATGCCTGTTGCTACAACTACGGCAATGTGACAAGAAAACCCCTTTACTGGCATTAGCAATTGAGCTCACCTCAAAGCATCTTGATCTACTTGCTGGCAGAGACTTTAACCAGCTCATGAGGCGACTCAAACTGAATCAGGAAGAATTGCAGGATGTTATTGTCTTAATCCAGTCAATGAATCCGCGCCCAGGCGGACAAATACATGAAACACGTACAGAATATATTACCCCGGATGTCTATGTTAGAAAGGTCAAGGGTCGCTGGAGAGTCGAGCTAAATGCAGAATTAATGCCACACTTAAGAGTCAATACCAGCTATGCTAAGATGATACGAAGAGCAGATAACAGTAAAGACAATGTATCCCTGAAATCTCACTTACAAGAAGCCAGGTGGTTTATCAAAAGCCTGCAAAGCAGGAGCGAAACCTTATTACGTGTCGCAACATGTCTTGTCGAAAGGCAGCGTGCCTTCCTCGAATATGGAGAGGAAGCCATGAAACCAATGGTTTTACATGATGTAGCTGAAGCACTGGGCATGCATGAATCTACCATTTCACGAGTGACGACACGGAAATATATGCACACGCCTCGAGGCATCTTTGAACTCAAATATTTTTTCTCAAGCCATTTGAGTACAAACCATGGCGGAGAGGCATCTTCGACAGCGATCCGCGCACTCATTAAAAAATTAATCACTTCCGAAACACCCCAAAAACCTTTAAGTGATAATAAAATTTCAGCATTATTATCGGAACAGGGGATAAATGTTGCCCGTAGAACGGTGGCAAAATATAGAGAGGCTATGCTAATTCAACCTTCTAATGAAAGAAAAAGGCTTGCCTGATATCACTTGTTTGATAACACAATAATAACGATTACTACAAACCGCAGGAGTTAAATATGCAAATCAACATTACCGGTCATCATGTCGATATAACACCCGCTTTACACGCCTATGTTGAAGAGAAATTGGAACGTCTTGAAAGGCATTTCGATAATATAACGAATGCCCACGTCATCCTTGAGATAGAAAAAGACAGGCAAAAGGCAGAGGCCACTATTCATGTTAGCAAAGGACAAGTTTACGCAGATGCTGAAGATGGAAATATGTATGCAGCTATAGATAGTCTGGCTGACAAGCTCGATCGTCAGATCAAGAAACACAAAGAAAAATTAAAAGATCATCATCGTGGTGAAGGACATAAAAATCAGGAAGCCGTGTAGCCATCGCGGCCTCTAATGTCCAGATAAAAGCAAACTAAAAATTATGCAAATATCAGAAATACTTTCTTCTGACAGTATCCTTCGTGGTCAAGATTTCACTAGTAAGAAAATGGCGCTGGAAGAATTATCAAAACTCCTGGCTAATACCGATTCCTCAATCAGATATATCGAGGTCTTTGATTGTCTGGTAGCCAGAGAAAAATTAGGCAGCACAGGGCTTGGTAAAGGCATAGCCATCCCACACGCCAGACTGAAAGGCAGCAAAAAAACTATTGCTGCCTTTATCCAGTTACAACATGGAATTAATTATGACGCAATAGATGAAGCGCCCGTCGATATTTTATTTGCACTGCTTGTGCCTGAAGATTCTACTGACGAACATTTAGAAATCCTGTCGCATCTGGCTGAAATGTTTAGCAACAGCGAGACGCTTGAACAGCTAAGATCGGAAACAAGCATCGATGGAATATACAAAATACTCACAGGGTAATCACCATGCCGGACATGACCAGTCGAATTACAGTAAGAGAACTCTTTGACAGTCACTCTGAAAAATACGGACTGCAATGGGTATCAGGCCAGCAAGGCGGCAGAAATGTGATACTGCCCGAAGAGGCAAAAGACAACCCAGTAGATTCAACGAAAGGCACAAAAAAAAAGAATAGCACGAGCAAAGGAAAAACAACAGAAAGTGGCTCGTTGGTTGGCTACCTTAATCTGATCCACCCTCACCAGATCCAGATTCTTGGCGGCACGGAACTAAAATATTTTGAGGGTCTGAGAAGTATCTCCAAGCAGGATGCTATCAGGCAATTATTTGCCCCGGGCCCTGCTTGTATTATTGTCTACCATAACAAACCTGTACCCACTATTCTAAAGCGAAAATGTAACGAACATAGTGTTCCGCTTTTCAGTTCTCCTCTGTCCAGTAACAAACTCTCTGATTCCTTACATTACTATCTAAACAATCTATTCGCTGATGTTTTAACGATGCACGGTGTTTATATGGAAGTTCATGCCATCGGGGTCTTATTAACCGGGCCAAGTGGCGTCGGCAAAAGCGAACTGGCTCTGGAACTGATTACTCGTGGACATCGTCTGGTCGCTGATGATGCGCCTCAATTCTCTCGTATTGCGCCGGATATCATCAATGGCACCTGCCCAGATGCGCTTAAGGATTTCCTTGAGGTAAGAGGCCTCGGTATTATCAATGTTCGCGAATTGTTTGGTGATAGCGCCATTAAAATTAACAAATATCTGAGACTCATCATTCGCCTGGAACCCTTAAGTAAAAAAAGCATCAAGCAGATCGATCGACTAGAAGGTAGTTATACGACACAAAATATTCTGGATCTGGAGATACCGGAAATTACCTTACCGGTCGCACCAGGCAGAAACCTTGCTGTATTACTCGAATGCGCCGCAAGAAACCATATGTTACGTATCAGCGGTTATAACGCTTCTGAAGAATTCACGGAAAGACATGCTGCCTTGCTTGCTAAACAAGGGAAAAATAGTGTCTAAAAATAAGCAACGGCTGATTGTGATCAGCGGCCTTTCGGGCGCTGGTAAAACCGTCGCCTTGCACACTCTTGAAGACTCGGGTTTTTATTGCATTGATAATCTCCCGATTGGACTTCTCAATGAGTTTGGACATCAATTAACAGATCTGGGCTCCATCCCTGCAGAAGAAATCGCCGTCGGCATAGATGCCAGAAACCCTGAACACCTGATCGCCAACTTGCCTGAATCGATAGAATTACTTAAGCAACAAAATCTATCTGTCGAGCTGATTTACATAGAAGCGAATGATGATATTTTAACAAAAAGATACAGCGAAACACGGCGCAAACACCCACTTTCAACAGCGGCTATTTCTCTGGCAGAGGCAATCGAGAAAGAGCGCGGAATCATGGAACGATTTTCTGAAAAAGCAGATTTGCGTATCGATACCAGCCTGTTGTCGATGTATGAATTACGCGATCTTGTTCGGGAACAAATCGTCAAACATCCAGCAGAGTCATTGTCCATACAGTTTGTTTCCTTCGGCTACAAACACGGTGTTCCCAAAGATGCTGATTTTGTTTTTGATACACGTTGTTTACCAAACCCTTACTGGGAAAAAGATCTTCGGTTATTGACTGGCAAGGATAAGGCTGTCATCGAATTTCTGGATGATCAGGGATTGGCAAAAGATTTATATGCGCAAATAAAAGATTTTGTTGCTTTCTGGACGCCGCATTTTGAAGCCAGTAACCGAAGTTACCTTTGCTTTGCGATTGGCTGTACTGGTGGCCAGCATCGGTCTGTTTATTTAGCAGAAAAACTCGCTAATTACTTTCGGCAACAGGATAAACACGTCATTATCAGTCACAGAGATATTTAACAGGATAGAAGTTTTATGAGCGTTGGTGTTTTAATTATCAGTCATAACGGTATCGGACCTGCATTACTTGGCACTGCCACGTTGATGCTGAGTGGTTGTCCTTTAAAAACAAAACTATTAACCACCTCTCGTGATTGCGACCCGAATCAGCTCTCTGAAGATGCTATTGAACAGATAGAGGCAATAGATACTGGAGAGGGCGTTCTGATATTAACAGATCTATACGGATCGACACCCTGCAATATTGCACAAAAACTTATCTCGCAAAAACATATACATGTTGTTTCCGGTTTGAATCTTTCCATGCTGATTCGGGTGTTTAACTACCCCCAACTCACACTGGAAGAACTTTCTGACAAAGCAGTCAGTGGAGGAAAAGATGGTATCTCGAAAATTGTGTCAGAAAAATAATTATGGCCAGCAGAACAGTCACCATTATCAACAAACTCGGACTGCATGCACGTGCGGCAGCTAAATTCGTCCAGATCGCATCCGGCTTTGCCTGTGAAATAAATATTAAACATGGCAGCCGAGAAGTCAGTGGTAAAAGTATTATGGGTGTAATGATGCTGGCAGTTGGGATGGGTACAGAAATTGAAATCATTGCACATGGCAGTGGTGCGGAAAAGGCTCTTGATACCCTGGAAAATCTGGTGTTGGATCGTTTTGGAGAGGACGAATGACAATTGCATTGCATGGCATGGGCGTATCAAGAGGGATTGCTATTGGCAAAGTCCATATCGTTAAACGCGATCAACTTGATATTCGTGAGTACAGCATCAAGAAACATCGAATTGTTGATGAAGTAAAGCGTTTTGAGAATGCTCTGACGCATGCTCGACAACAACTCAGGGCCATTCGTGAGCATATTCCTGACTCTACCAGTATCGACATTGAAGCTTTCATCGACACGCACTTGCTGATGCTGGACGATGTTGCCCTTACCAAAGAGCCGATGCGCCTGATTAAAGAACTTTCCTGTAACGCTGAATGGGCGCTCAAACTTCAACGGGATGCGCTGGTCGCCGTATTTGATGAAATGGATGACGCCTATTTGCGCACACGCAAGGATGATGTGGATTATGTGGTAAACCGTATTCAGCGTGTGTTACTGAACCAGACACCGCTACAGCACGAAAAACCCGATCAGCGATTAACGGGTTATATTGTCATGGCCAACGATTTAACCCCTGCTGATACGGTATTGATGCAACACCATGGCATCGCCGCCTTTGCCACCGAGTTTGGTGGACCGACATCGCATACTGCTATTCTGGCTCGCAGTCTCGGTATCCCGGCAATCATTGGCCTGCAAAACGCCTTACGTTACATCAAGGATGATGAAGAGATTATTCTTGATGGGTCAAGCGGCATCATTCTGATCGATCCAGACAGACATGAGTTGTCGCATTATCATCATTTGCAGAAAAAAGAAAAACGCTACTTCAGTAACCTTGCCAAACTTAAAAACAAACCCGCCATCACACTCGATGAAGTGCCTATCACACTACATGCAAATATTGAATTGCCAAAAGATTTTGAAACTGTTATTGAGGTAGGCGCCAGCGGTGTTGGTCTTTATCGTACTGAGTTTTTATATATGAATCGGGAAGCGCCTCCTGATGAAGAAGAACATTATGCTACCTACAAAGAAGTCATTGATGTCCTCAAAGGACTACCTTTAACTATTCGTACTCTGGATCTGGGCGCTGATAAACAGGTTGATGGTGGCAGACAAAGTGGCCCGGTCACAACCAACCCCGCACTGGGGCTACGTGCGATCAGATTATGCCTGAAAGAACCTGCCTTATTCCTCCCGCAGTTACGCGCCATTATTCGTGCCTCGGTGCATGGGCCCGTTCGCATCATGATACCCATGCTTTCCAACGTACATGAACTGCAACAGGTCTTACAGATGGTCAATGACATTAAAAATGAACTTGATGAAGTTAACATCCCTTATGACCATGATCTGCAGATTGGCGGGATGATAGAAGTCCCCGCTGCCGCAATTTGTGCGGACATCTTTGCTAAACAACTGGATTTTCTATCTATTGGCACCAATGATTTGATTCAGTACACCATGGCCATTGACCGTGTAAACGATGAGGTCAATTATTTATATGATCCCTTGAATCCGGCTGTCTTAAGGTTGATTCACACTACAATAAAGTCTGGCAAAAAGGAAAAAATTCCGGTTGCGATGTGTGGAGAAATGGCAGGTGAAACAAAGTATACGCGCCTGTTACTCGGGCTTGGCCTGCGTGAATTCAGTATCCATCCAGCAACCTTACTTGAGGTTAAACAGATCATTATCGATAGCGATGTCGGCAAGCTTCAAGTGCTGGCTAACAAGGCACTAAAGGCAAGCAACGGTATTGAAGTCGCTAATATTATGCGTGAAGCCAAAGCCTGACAGCAAAAGAATTACCCTGAAAATTCTAATGACATCAAGCTAATGAATTAGCTTGTTAGAGTAAATTCCACTGCCTATTCTTTTTTCTGGCTGTTACACTTGTGTCACCTTTTCAGGGCATTAATCATGAATGATCTGACACAACCGGGCGTAACTCAGGATACACTTACACAACTGCACGAACTGCTTGCAAGCAAGTCGCTCGATCGCGCCCGTAGTTTATTGTCAGAGATGCACCCTTCAGAGATTGCAGATTTTCTGGAAAGCCTGCCAGGTAAATCTCGTCAAAAAATCTGGAATCTTATTGAGTTCGACATGGAAGGCGATGTCCTCTCCCATCTACATGATGCAGTGCGTGCTGATCTACTCGAACAAATGCATCCTTATGAAGTTGCAGAGGCAACCAAGGATCTGGAGACAGATGATGTCGCCGACATTATTCAGGATCTACCTGAAGATGTTCAAGATACCGTGCTGCTGTCCATGGACGAACAAAACAGATTGCGACTGACCTCGGTTTTATCATATCCAGAAGATACAGCGGGCGGTCTGATGAATACAGACGTCATTTCAATACGTGCGGACGTCACGCTAGAAGTGGTGGTGCGTTACCTGAGGCGTGTAGAAAACATCCCGGAAAAAACAGACCACCTGATGGTGGTTGATAGAAATAACCTGTATCTGGGAGCGTTAAGAGTGATTGATATTCTGGTCGGGGATCCTGAAGACAGTGTTGGCGATCTGATGAAAAAAGAATCGTGTATCTCTGCTGATTTTTCTGCCAGTGAAGTTGCCAAGGTCTTTGAGCAACGCGATCTGGTTTCTGCAGCAGTGGTAAACGACAAAGGCATTTTGCTTGGCCGTATCACCGTGGATGACGTTGTCGACGTGATTCAGGAAGAAGCGGAACAAACTGTCAGGAGCATGGCAGGACTGGGCGACGATGATATGTTCGCACCAATATTCACCAGCACCAGGCGTCGAGCTGTCTGGCTGGGTATCAATCTGGCAACCGCTTTTCTTGGCGCCTGGGTCATTGGTCGTTTTGAAGACACTATTCAACAACTGGTCGCGCTTGCCGTGCTCATGCCTATTGTTGCTGGCATGGGTGGTGTGGCCGGTAGCCAGACTCTGACGATTGCCATACGGGGGATTGCGCTGGGTCAATTAGACAGAAGGAATGCCCGTGCCCTAATGTTAAAAGAGGTCGCGGTTGGTTTGTTAAATGGTTTGATGTGGGCCTGTGTGGTTTCTGTCATTGTTGTGTTCTGGTTTGAAAATGTTTTGCTTGGTTTTATTATTGGTCTGGCGATGATTGTGAATTTACTGGTCGCAGCATTAGCAGGGGCTGTAATTCCCTTGGGCCTGAAACACTACGGGATTGATCCGGCGATTGCTGGGGGGGTTTTGTTGACGACGGTGACGGATGTGGTTGGGTTTATGACTTTTCTTGGTTTGGCTTCGTTGTATTTGGTCTCATAAATATAAGTTCGTCATACTCGCGGACGCGGGTACCCAGTCAATACTATATTCCTTTATTCCTTTTTAGATTCGATTCCGCCTTTTAGCGGCGTGGTCACTGCTCCTTCGCATCCATGCGATCGCAGCATAAGTACATCCATGTACAAAACTTTTCTCGAATGCTTTCATATTCCCTCGTCAGTCAGCAGTGATGACGGGTATGCGCCTACATGACATCCTGTCATGGAGCCGCTTATCTGCACGTCCTGTGCAGCTACCCCTATCACTACTTCCTTCCTCGGCATGATAAAAGGGATTTATAACGGCGCCTTAAACAAAGTGGCATATAATGAAGTCATGTAGTTCTATGGGATTGCTTAGTAATTCGTTGTTTGCACAATAAATAAATGGAGTATCGAACTATATGAGCTCGGTAGAAAAAGGAGACAAGCTCGAAGCTCAAATCTACTCGCTATTTGAAGCAGAAATTTCTAATGGAAATTTCTTCGCGAAAAAGGAAAATTGCGAAATACATACCCGGAAAGGCTATTACTCAAGTGATAGAAAGAAGGAAATAATCTTCGATGTTTCAATTGAAATACGTCTTCTAGGCCATGATAACTATTCTGTTCTGGTTCTG
>SMVA01450971.1_pt1 | contig 13427 bp, 10 predicted proteins | sample 2456451 | NCBI WGS metagenome assembly SMVA01 (sample SAMN11095933, study PRJNA526329) | marine sediment metagenome | biome: Marine sediment; feature: Surficial sediment; material: Deep marine sediment; isolation source: Hadal surficial sediment | place: Pacific Ocean | collected 2014-05 | depth...
AAAAGGAAAGTACTTTTTTTAGCAGACTTATCTATTCTTTTTGAAAGTTTAGTGTAAAAATTGTATTTGTTCAATACATCGATCGAATGAACAACGATATGTTTATCTGGGTTTTCCCGAAATTCTAACCTCCAATAAGAAGGGCTTTCAATTTCTCCTACTTTATGACTTTTTGGAATACTTACTTCGGCAAGACCGTATTTTAATTTAGCTCTATAATGCCCAAATTGTTCATCGAGATCTTGACTTTTATCATAATCTCTATCGGTTGCAAAAAATATGGGGAGCTTTACATACAACTCTTTATTAACTGAATGTTCTACAGTACTAATTCTTTTTACACAGTATTCTTTTTTCAGCTTTTGAAAAGAGTTGTCTTTAAGCAGGATAAAATAGTCAAATAATAGCCGTGACTTTCTATTATTAGAAGCATGCTCAAATAACCAATCTCTAAATTTAAAATCGCCAAATTCATCAAGGCTAGAAAAATGTTCTTCTATCCTACCATTTAGTATTATGGTAAGTGAAGTATTCTTTACTGCAGAAGAATCTCCTTCTGTTATTTTTATACTTGCTGAAGAAAAATCAAATCTATTAGTAATACATTTAGTTTCAGAAAAGATGCCATTTATATTTGATATCTCATAATTAATCAAATCATTTTGACCATATGAAAAAATTGAAATAAAAAATAAAAGGATTGATCCGGTTTTGGCAATATTAAAATTACAATTGTTTATCACAATGCTTCAAATAATACCCTAAAAGTAAAAAAAATATTGGTAAACCTAATTTGAATAATATCTATTACAAATCTTTGCATTTTACATTTTTACTATCTTTAACATGATATCACTATGAATTAAAATAAAATCATGAAATTATATATTATAAAATTTATCCTATTGACTTGGATTATTATGTTTTTATTGCCATTATAACAGAACTTAAGGATTTTATTAAAAAATACTAAATTATTATCACGAAATTAAATTGCTATAAAAAAGCCCGAATCTCTTCGGGCTTTCTTATTTTAATTTGAAGTCTATCAACTTACTTTACCTCTTCAAAGTCAACATCCTCAACATCACTGTTTTCATCTTTTGATTCACTTTCTTTACCGGCATCCCCTCCCCCTCCTGGAGTACCATTTTGTTGGGCATCTGCTTGGGCTTTATACATTTCTTCAGAAGCAGTTTTCCATGCTTCATTGATCTTATCTAAAGCAGGCTGAATGGTCTCAATTTCTTTAGTTTCATGAGCTTTTTTCAACTCTTTTAAAGCCTCTTCGATTGGTTTCTTCTTATCGTCAGATAGTTTTTCACCAAACTCTTTCAATTGTTTTTCAGTTTGGAAAATCATAGCATCTGCCTCGTTGAGCTTATCAGCTTTTTCTTTTACCAATTTATCGGCCTCCGCATTGGCTTCAGCATCTTGTTTCATTTTATTGATCTCTTCTTCGGTTAAACTAGAAGAAGCTTCAATTCGAATGTCTTGAGATTTTCCAGTCGCCTTATCAACAGCACTTACTTTAATGATACCATCAGCATCAATATCAAATGTCACCTCAATTTGTGGGATTCCCCTTTGTGAAGGTGGAATTCCGTCCAAATGAAATCGACCGATCGTTTTATTGTCTACTGCCATAGGTCGTTCCCCTTGCAATACGTGGATCTCTACACTGGGTTGATTGTCTGATGCTGTAGAAAACACTTGCGATTTCTTTGATGGAATGGTTGTATTTGCCTCAATTAGGTGAGTCATTACACTTCCCATGGTTTCAATCCCTAATGAAAGTGGTGTTACATCTAATAACAATACATCTTTTACATCTCCAGATAATACACCTCCTTGTATTGCAGCTCCAACAGCTACAACCTCATCGGGGTTTACTCCTTTATTAGGTTTTTTTCCGAAGAACTTCTCTACCGCTTTTTGCACTGCAGGAATACGGGTAGATCCCCCAACCAATATAATTTCATTTATATCACCCTTGGAAAGTCCAGCATCTTTTAAGGCTTTTTCACATGGTTTTATAGTACGCTTTACCAAATCATCTATCAATTGTTCAAACTTAGCACGTGTTAATGTTCTAACCAGGTGTTTTGGTCCACTGGCAGTTGCAGTAACATAAGGCAAATTGATCTCGGTTTTCGCAGAAGCAGATAATTCAATCTTAGCTTTTTCAGCAGCTTCTTTAAGACGTTGCAAAGCCATAGGGTCTTTACGAAGGTCCATTTTCTCATCCTTTTCAAACTCATCTGCCAACCAACTAATAATCGTATCATCTATATCATCACCTCCCAAGTGAGTATCACCATCAGTTGATAATACTTCAAAAACACCATCGCCTAATTCAAGAATAGAAACATCGTGTGTACCACCTCCAAAATCGAATACTACGATTTTTTGATCGGTACCTTTTTTATCCATTCCATAAGCTAAAGCAGCAGCAGTAGGCTCATTGATGATTCGCCTTACTTTTAGTCCGGCGATTTCACCCGCTTCTTTAGTAGCTTGACGCTGACTATCGTTAAAGTAAGCAGGTACTGTAATAACGGCTTCGGTTACTTCTTGCCCTAAATAATCTTCTGCTGTTTTCTTCATTTTTTGAAGTATCATAGCACTTAATTCCTGAGGAGTGTATAACCTGCCATCGATATCTACACGAGCAGTACCGTTATCTCCTTTTACTACTTTAAATGCAGCTCGATCGATTTCCTTTTTAGATTCAGAAAACGTATTTCCCATAAAACGCTTGATAGAAGAAATGGTTTTTGTGGGGTTTGTCACTGCCTGTCTTTTTGCAGGATCCCCTACTTTAATTTCACCGTCTTCTACAAAAGCAATTACAGAAGGTGTGGTTCGTTTACCTTCAGCATTAGGAATTACAGTAGGTTCACTACCTTCCATTACAGCCACACAAGAGTTGGTTGTTCCTAAATCGATTCCTATTATTTTACTCATAATTATATTGTATTAATTTTATAAATTTTTAACTCGCAATGTATATGGCAATCTTTATGCCAGTAGAAAAGATATGACAGGGTGGCAGACCCAATTCAACAGCTAACCTTCAGCAACTCCTCCCATTGCGTGGTATATCGTGGGCTTCGATCTTCTTTAATGAGCTCCCACTCTTTTACTCTTGTGCCAACCAGACCTGAAAACAACGTAGCTTTTCCATATTTTCTATTGAGGGCGTCAAAAGTTTTAAGGAGTTGACTTTTATCAAACCTAGATGGATGATAAAACAAATTTCCTTGTACATATTCCCTTGGAATAATTCCGCTTAAGCATACGCCTACTTTTTTATAACGATAGCCCGGTTTGTAGATAGCTTTTAAGGCCCTTTTGGCTTCAGAAATAAGAGTAAATGTATCACAAGTTGGAACGCCAAGTGTTACTGTAATGCTATTGGAATATTGCTTGTCCCTCGCACTAAAATAATTGGTGTGCAAAAACACCTGAAGATAGGTGGCACAAGATTTCTGGTTACGAAGCACTTCACTTACCTCGCTTATGTAATAAGAACACGCTTCAGAAATCATCCCGAAGTCCTCTAATTTTTTTCCGAAGGATTTGGCAGTACCTATGCCCTTTTTAGGCTTAGGCATAGTTTTAAATTCTATACAGGATCTACCCTGTAATTCGTTCCAGATACGTACCCCAACAACTGTCATGTTTTTTCGCACCCATTCTTCGGGGAGTTGGGTAAAATCGTATGCCGTGTACACCCCTATATTTTGTAATCGTTTTGCATGCTTGCTACCAATACCCCAAACCATTTTCACTTTTGCCCATTTTAGGGCCTTGATTCGTTTTTCTTCGGTATCGATGCAAAAGACATTACGGTTTACATCTGCATACTTTTTGGAAATCTTATTTGCTAGTTTTGCCAGTACTTTTGTGGGGGCAATCCCAACGCCAACGGGCAAGCCTGTATATTGATAAATAGTCTCTTTAATACGATGACCATAGGCATTCAATGACACGTATTTCATCCCCGACACATCTACAAAAGCTTCATCGATACTGTAAATTTCTACTTGTGGTGAGAAAAATTTTAAAATGTTCATTACGCGCTGTGACATCTCTCCATACAGTGTATAATTGGAAGAAAAAAGTGTGACCTTATGATCATTAAGCTGTTTCCTTATTTTAAAAACAGGCTCAAACATAGGGATCTCCGACAAGGCTTTAGCTTCTTTGTTGGCAGCTATAACACAACCATCATTGTTACTTAGAACAACAACGGGCCTACCCCACAAATCTGGACGAAATACCTGCTCGCAAGAAGCATAAAAACTATTGCAATCTACAAGGGCAATCATCTGGCGTAATGTATTATATAGCTAATAACTCCCCAAAGAACAAACTCGGTCTCTAAAGGTTCTTTCGGAAATCTAATTACTTTAAACTCGCCTTCGATTATTACCAAAGTCAAATCATTTTTTTTAGGTAAAAGTGAACGATCAATAAGCAGTACATCTTTGTCTGAAATATCAAAATCCACCAATTCATCGCCATCCACACGTACAAAAAAAGCAGCATCTTGATTGTTTATCAGTTCTTTGTTTAAGTCGATACTTGGTTCTAAATAATGTGTTGCAGCACTTGGAAACCCTGTTTGTCTGGACACCTCGGGAGCGTGCCGGTTTTTTACCCTACTAAGTTTTCCTGAAGAGAAGATTTGCATGCCTTAAAAGTATGGAATATTTCCTACTTATATTGGAATTATTCCAAGTTATTTTAAAAAAATAATACTCTCCGCTTGCCTTCAATAAGCTCGGTGATCACGCTCAAAAAGGTCCATAAAAATTATTTTTGGCAGCCGTTTTTTCTTCGGGAATCGATTATATGAATAATTTTCCAGCCGTCATCTGTTTTTGCAAGGGTAAAAGCGTTGGCCCCACAATGACTAAACGTGTCGTTAAACCAAAATTCATAAGGTGTCCAAACGTGAGCTAGATTACCGTCTATTTGAACCATATAATCTAAAAGGCGCTCCTCCCATTTTTGGGTTTCAGGACGATCTGCAATAGCCATTAAAAAAGTTTCTGGTTGTTCATCTACAATTTGGTTTTTACCATCCTTTGTAGTAAAAGCTGTTTGCATCACCATGCTTTCAGCCATAACCGATTTCATTTTTAGGGTATCTCCTTGATGAAACCCTTCAAAAAAAATATCGATGATACTCTTAGCATCGGCTTTAGAAAAAGAATTCTGTGAAAAGGTAACTATGGAAAATACAATGCATAAAGAAAGCAGGAAAAGCTTCATCGATAGATATTTGAAAGATTGAACTTCAAAATTAGTACTTTTACCACTAAAATGTTATAAAAACATGTCAGTAGCTAAAAAAGAATACAAACGAATCACCACCAAGACCCTGGTGGATATGAAAAGTAAGGGTGAAAAAATATCCATGTTAACTGCCTACGATTATACGATGGCAAAAATTGTGGATAGTTCAGGAATCGATGTGATTTTGGTGGGAGACTCCGCCTCTAATGTCATGTCAGGGCACGAAACAACACTTCCTATTACCCTGGACCAAATGATTTATCATGCTTCATCGGTAGTACGTGCTATTTCAAGAAGTCTGGTTATTGTAGATCTACCCTTCGGAACCTACCAAAGTGACCCTAAAGAGGCATTACGGTCCTCTATTCGTATTATGAAAGAAAGTGGAGCTCATGGGATAAAAATGGAAGGTGGTAAAGAAATAAAAGAATCTATTAAAAGAATCCTTAATGCCGGTATTCCTGTTATGGGACATTTAGGTCTTACTCCACAATCTATTTATAAATTTGGCACCTATACCGTACGCGCTAAGGAAGATACCGAAGCTGAAAAACTTAAAAAAGATGCCTTGCTACTTGAAAAGGCTGGTTGTTTCGCAATAGTGTTAGAAAAAGTACCTGCAAAACTTGCTGAGGAAGTTGCAAAAAGTCTTCAAATCCCAATAATAGGAATTGGTGCCGGGAAAGGCGTAGATGGCCAGGTTTTAGTTACACACGATATGTTAGGTATGACCCATGAATTCAATCCGCGTTTTTTAAGACGCTATCTTGATATGTTTAGTGAAATGACCGGAGCCTTTCAAAAATATATAGATGATGTAAAAAGTGGTAATTTTCCAACTGAGAAAGAACAATATTGAATTATTCTATTTGTTTTTTAGATTATTCGAAGGTTATATATTGATCAGAATTAATTTAAAATACCAAGAATTAGAAATCGAAGACTCCAGCATCCAATTAAAAAAGAACTACATACTAGAATTCTAAGTTCTCCAGACAACCTTCAGGTATTGTATGAAGATAATCATATTCTAATTGTAAATAAACGACCGGGTGATATTGTACAAGGAGATAGAACAGGAGACATTCCTCTTTCAGAAATTGCAAAACAATACATTGCTAAAGAGTATAATAAACCCGGTGCTGTGTTTTTGGGGGTGGTACATAGGCTCGACAGACCTACGAGTGGGATAGTTATTTTTGCACGTACTTCGAAGGCATTGGCACGGTTAAATAAATTATTTTCAGAAAGAAAAACACAAAAAACATATTGGGCAGTTGTAAAAAACGCACCTTCGAAAACAACTGATAAATTAATTCATTTCTTAAGAAGAAATCCTGAACAAAACAAATCATACGCCTACATAAAAGAAGTTTCCAATAGTAAAAAAGCTGTTTTAACGTATAGTACTATTAAAAAATTAGATCGTTATACCCTACTGGAAATAAATATAGAAACCGGCAGACATCATCAGATACGAGCACAACTTGCCGCTTTAGGCTGTCCAATAAAAGGGGATCTAAAATATGGTTTTAATCGCAGTAACAAGAATGGGGGTATTCATTTACACGCCAGAGCGGTAGGCTTTATACATCCGGTTAAAAATGAAAAAATATCGATTGTTGCACCGCCGCCCGAGGATATAATTTGGAATGCTTGCATTTAGGAAAAAGCCTTGGAGGATCGGTCATTTTAATTTAAAAAGTATAGATTCACCCCCACGTTTTTGAGCTATTCTATTTATAGCCCTATCGGTAAGCTGAAATACACGTGCATACCCCCCTGTAGTTTGACAATCTCTCATTAAGACTATGAACTGCCCTGAAGGTGTTAATTGTACTGTTCCTGGTTGTACAGGTGCTGTGATTATTTCTTTTGCCGAAAACTTTTTATTTCCTTTTAATAAATATGCCATACGATTGCTTTCAGAACTTATTGTAAAATTGATATCATATAATTCTTCTTTATTACCCCCCCTGATTAAATCAAATTCGCAACCTTTATAGACCTCAATGATTCTTGAATTAAAATGTGCTTTTTCTGTCTTTACTAATACATTCGATATTGAGTAGGTTCTTTTTGAAGGAGATGTTTTCAACAGGTCTCCTTTTCTTATCTTAGAATTGGAAGTGATATTCCTATAATAACTGTAACTACCAAGGATCTTTTCTGTTTTAAAACCACCAGAAACCGATAAATAGGCAAGTAATCCATAGGAAGCCACACCAAATTTAAGGACACTGTTCTTATTCACTTTTATTAGTGAATTAATTGGAATTTCAACATTATTAAGAGTTGGTGAAAATCCCGCTCCGGTAATAGCGATAACCGTATCTGAAGAAAATTTAAGCTGAGGTCCTGATAAAGTAATTTCCATTAAAGCACAGTCATAGTTATTTCCCACCAACTGATTTGCTAAAAGTGCAGAATAACTATCCATAAAGCCACTCAAAGGAACTCCATATTTTCTATAACCAAAACGTCCAATATCTTGTATTGTAGTATATAACCCTGCTGATATTACTTCAATCATTATATACCTCCTTCTCAATATTGTAATTACCGTTTTTTATAGATGTGTCAAGTTTTAAATATTGTTTTTTCGAGATCGAAACAAACTTTATATAATCTCCGTTGTTAATAACAGTGGGTTGGCTGGCTGCAGTATTAAAAAATTGTAAAGGACTTCGCCCGATAATGTTCCATCCTCCTGGCGAATCCACGGTATAAATACCCGTTTGTTTACCACCTATTCCTATAGAACCCTTAACGATATTTTGGCGTGGTTTTTTTTTTCTTGGGGTATACAATCGTTTATCCAATCCACCTAAATAAGGAAATCCGGGCAGAAACCCTAAAAAATAAACTTTATAAAGAGTTTGTGTGTGTAATTTGATCACTTCAAAAATTGAATGATCATGGCTTGAAGCTACACTTAGAATATCGGGGGCGTATTCAATTTCATAACAAACAGGGATGGTAATGATATAGTTTTTTTTAGCAGGCATATCTTTAGACATAAAAGTGTATGATTTCTTTACCTTTTCTATAAACGAATTAATATTTATATCCCTTTTTAAATAAATTGCAAGTGAATGATAGGCAGATACAGTTTCAATGATCTCTTCAGAAAAGTTTTCTGAAATATAATTATTCACCGTAAGTATTTCATCAAGTATTATCTCATCAATTTTTGATTTCCAGTCGATTAGAATTGCATGTCTTCCAAATTTTCGAAATTTAAGTTGTTCCATCATACTAGTGAAATAGACTGGATTTCCATTTTAGAATGTATGTAATGAAGAATTTTAACAGAAGACAAATTATCGCCATGTATACAAAATGTTGAAGCAATAATAGTCCGTTTTTTATTTGAAATAGTTGTAAGTTCACTTTTGGTTACCATATTATAAAACTGTTGCCAGGCTATTTCCGGAGAGGTTATAAGGGCTCTCCTTTGGTTACGGGGCACCAATGATAAATCGTTATTATAGCCTCTGTCAATAAAGGCCTCATAGACCAGAGGAAAATACTTTTCGGCTTTTTTTGCCAGGACTGAATTATAAGGAACATATAGTTCAGATTGTATATTTGTTTGAATGATTCCTTCTAAAACCGCATCGGCTGTTGGTACATCTTTGGCTGCTAAATTATATAGGGCTCCGTGTAATTTTATATGGTTTATTTTAATGTCCTCGGTTTCACAGATGGACTGGAAAAACAATATTTGCTGGAAAATATCTTCAGAAAGTTCATTATTTTTAAGTTTTAGTATTTTTCTTCCAAAGTTTTCCTGGTCCAAAAATGAAGGATGCGCACCCACTTTTACTTTGTGTTTTTTTGCTAGTTGGATAGCTGTTCGTATAGTATCTTCATTCCCAAAATGACCACCACAAGCGATACTGCAGGAACTTATAAAAGGCATAATAAGAGGATCGTTACCTATTCCTTCTCCCAAATCACAATTAATATCAATAATATGTTCGGTCATTAAAAAATATTAAACACTTTTGCTATGCTTTTTATCCCCAACACTAATGTAATAATCACAATAATCAAGCCTAAAATATTTTGAAACTTAGTATTTCTATATTTTCCAAGTACTGAAGAACGGTTCATCACCCATAATAAAAACCCTGCAATGATTGGTAGCAAAATACCATTTGCAACCTGGGCAAATTTAATCACTTCTATAGGTTTAAAACCTGTTGAAGAAAAAATGACTCCAAGAACTAATATTACAATCCAAATACTTCTAAATTTTCTTGATTTTAGATTATATTCCCAGTTAAAACATTCTTGTGCTACATAAGCCGCTGCTAAAGGTGCTGTTATAGCTGAGGTTATTCCGGCCGCAAAGAGACCTACAGCTAAGAAATATTTAGCATAAATTCCAAAGAGGGGTTCTAATCCCATGGCAAGATCTTCGGCACCGGTTATCTCTGTAGTAGTGATAGCTACAGCACATATAATAATAGCTATGGAAATAACCCCGCCTAAAGAAATTGAGACAATGGTATCTTTTCTTACTTTTTTTAAATCGGTTTTATTTTTCCATTTTTCCCGAACAATGGAAGCATGTAAAAAAAGATTGTAGGGAACTACGGTTGTTCCTATCAAAGCCATAATTGTAAGAATACTGCCCTCCGGAAATGAAGGTATAAAGAGTCCTTTTACAATATTATAAAAATCAGGTTTTGTTAGAACCGCTGTTATAACAAAAGACAAACTCATTACAATGACTAAAGAGATCAAACTTTTTTCAAGAAGCTTATAATTTCCTATATAAAGTAGTATAAATGCTATAAATCCTATTAAAATACTAAAAACCTTAATGGTCTTTCCGCCAATTAAAAACGTGACATCTTCTACTATAGCTTCCAAGCCTAAAACACCTCCGCTAATATTTCCAGCTTCGTAAGCAGCATTTCCAACCATAATTGCAGCCATTACCAAAATAATTACTAATATTTTTACAGTTGGATTTGAAATCTCTTTCCGCAGTGAACTAGCTAAACCCTTCTTTGAAATCAATCCTAATCTAGCTGCCATTTCCTGTAAAACAATAGTTGCCACTATTGAAAAAACCATAGCCCAAAGTAAAGTAAATCCAAACTGGGCTCCTGCAAGTGTACACACAGTAACAGTTCCTGGGCCTATGAAAGCCGCTGCAATTAAAACTCCGGGTCCAAAATCCTTAAACCAGTTTTTCATTGTTTTACAGATGAATATAAAGCATAAATCACAAAACTACCCAGCCAGTGTCCTCCTTTATAGCTGTCGCCTACCCAATGGAAAATAAAAAAATTGAACAAAGAATATAAACTGTAATTATTCCCATTACTTATGCTATTTTATAAAGGTAGGACAATAAAAAACAGGATACAACCTAAGCCATATCCTGTTTAATATATGAAAATTTACATATTTACATTTTTACATCTTCAAGCTTCTCCTCATCTCCTTCTTTTGTCACTAGCATTACCTCATCGAAACCCATTGTTTTAAATTGAGCAAACTGAGTTGCAGCATCACCCACTACAACAAAGGCCATTATAGATTCGTCTAAATATTTATTAGCCAATAGCTTGTGTTGTTCTAATGTCATATTGACAATAATACTCTCTTCATTTTCAATATAGTTAGAAGGCAAATTATAGTTGCTCATCTCTTGCAACATACCCAATAAGGAAAACTGTGTTTCAAAACGACGGGCATTGGATTTGATCAATGCATTTTTAGTGAACTCCAGGTCTTCCATACTAATACCATTTTTATACTTGGCAATTTCATCCATAAATATCTGGACAGACTCTCCTGTAGTATTAGTTCTTACACTGGAAGAAGCTGTGAAAGTACCCTTGATCTTAGTGCCACTAAAATTTGTTCTTGCACCATAGGTATATCCTTTTTCTTCACGAAGAATTAAATTTATATTTCCGGAAAAAGATCCTCCCAACTTGTAATTCATGACCTCTACAGGGTAAAACTCTTTATCGGTTCTTGCTAACGAAATATACCCTATGTTTATAACAGATTGTTTGGCATTAGGAATATCTACAAAATACAATGATGCTTTATCTCTGTTATTAGATATAGGATATTCAGGAATAGAAACACTCTTAGACTCCCAACGTTCTTCTAAATTGCTAAGATTTTTTAAACTATTCTCTTTATTAATATTACCTACTATATGAAAAATACTAACAGATGGAGAATAATTCTTAGAATAAAAATCTTTAAGATCATCAATTGTAATGGATTCCACAGAAGCAACTGTCCCACTTATAGGATAACCAAATATATGATCTTCGCCATATAATATTTTATTAAATACCCGTCTGGCCACAACACGCGGATTGGCATCAGATCGTTTAATCTCATTTATAGTTCTTGTTTTAATTCTAGCAAATTCTTCTTCATCCCATCGTGGTTCCAATAAAATTTCCTCCATTAAAGCCATGGTTTTATCGAAATTTCTAACCAACGTATTCCCTCTTATCACAATCGATTCATTGGTTGTGTACATATTTATACTAGCTCCCAACATCTCAATTTCTTCTTCTAGTTCCTCGGGAGTTTTGTTTAAAGTACCCTCCATCATGATATCGGTCATTAAATTTGCGATTCCATTTTTTTTAATATCGTCCATTAGATGCCCACCTTCAATCACAAGACTAAAGTTTACTGTAGGTATTTCATTTTGTTCAATGCCATAAACTTTTATTCCATTATCTAATGTTGCGGTCCAACTTTTTGGAATATTTAACTTAGGAGATTCACCCTGTTCTGGTTCAATAGATCTGTCAAAATTTGAAGGAGTTTTAGCTATTTCTTCGTCTGAATCTTCAATTGTTTTAATTACATTTTCTGTAATTTCTTCCTCAACAACAAGAGCTTTAACTGAATTTTCTGCAACTAAATCCAATTGTCCTTTAGGTACAAAACTGGTCATTATAAAAGGTTTCCCCTTTATGTATTTCTCATAAACCCGTAATACATCTTCTTTGGTTACCTTTTTAATATTTTCAATATCGGTTTCAATAAACCCCGGGCTACCGGCAAACACGTTGTATTTAGATAATTGGCGTGATTTACCTAATATACTGCTTATACTATTGTAAAAATCTGTTTCTTTTCCTGCTTTAACTCTTTCAACATCGCGTTCCGAAACACCTTCTTTCTCAAATAATTCAAAGGCTTCAAAAATTCCTTTTTCAACTTCCTTTAAACTTTTACCATCATTTGCTGTAATAACAATCTGAAACTCCCCAGCCAATAATTGCGAATCATTGTAAGCTCTGGTATTTGATGTTAATTCCTTTTCCTTTACCAGAACTCTGTAAAGTGGAGCTTTCTTTCCTTTAGAAAGTATTTCAGCTAAAAAATCTAAGGCATACGCATCATCGGTATATTGTTCGAGAGTAGGCCATACCATATTTAATTGAGGTGCTGTGGCAAAATTGTCCTCATGATATAAACGTTTTGTTTCAGAAATAGTTATTGGTTGGGGTTCTAAGGGCTCAACATTTTTTCTGCGTTTAATTTCACCAAAATATTTTTCAATAAGAGCCTTTGCCTCTTCAGTTTCAAAATCACCTGCCAAAACCAAGGTTGCATTATTTGGACCATAATAACTATTATAAAACTCTATTACATCCTCTACAGTAGCATTTTGTAAATCTTCTAACTCACCTATTACTTGCCAGCTATAAGGATGACCTTCCGGATATAAGTTTTTATCCAACACCCAACTGGTATGACCATAAGGTCTATTATCAACGCGGTATCTTTTTTCATTTTGTACCACTTCCTTCTGATTATAAAAAGCAGATTCCGAAACGGTATTAATTAAAAAACCCATACGATCACTTTCCAACCATAATATGGTTTCCAGAGCATTATTAGGAACTACTTCATAATATATAGTACCATCTTTCCAGGTACGACCGTTTAAAGTCCCACCGGCATCCTGAATTTTCTTAAAGAACTGATCTTGACCTACATTTTCAGATTCCTGAAATAACATATGTTCAAATAAATGTGCAAAACCAGTTTTCCCGGTTTTTTCACGATTAGATCCAACCCCATATTGGATTGCCAGGGAAACAATAGGATCA
>SMVA01109804.1_pt1 | contig 13426 bp, 15 predicted proteins | sample 2456451 | NCBI WGS metagenome assembly SMVA01 (sample SAMN11095933, study PRJNA526329) | marine sediment metagenome | biome: Marine sediment; feature: Surficial sediment; material: Deep marine sediment; isolation source: Hadal surficial sediment | place: Pacific Ocean | collected 2014-05 | depth...
AACCGCTAGAGTTTTGAAGAATTTTGATAGAGCGAACAGGAGAGGAGTTTTTGAATGAGTAGGATTATTGGAATTGATCTAGGGACCACCAACTCGGTAGTGGCCCTGATGGAGGGAGGGGAGCCCACGGTGATTACCAATCCCGAAGGAAGTCGCCTGACCCCTTCGGTTATTGCCATAACCAAGAGTGGCGAACGTTTAGTGGGCCAGGTTGCCAAGCGCCAGGCGGTTACCAATCCGGAGAACACGGTTTACTCGATCAAGCGCTTCATGGGGCGCAAACATAGCGAAGTTTCCGAAGAGATGGGGATGGTGCCTTATGAGGTCGTCAAGGCTTCCAACAACGATGCCTGTATACAGCTCGAGGACAAGCAATTTCCTCCACCTGAACTCTCAGCCATGATTTTGCAGAAACTGAAATCCGCTGCCGAAGAGTATCTGGGAGAAACAGTGACCCAGGCGGTCATCACCGTTCCTGCATACTTTAATGATTCCCAGCGACAGGCAACCAAAGATGCGGGGAAAATCGCCGGACTTGAAGTTCTGCGTCTCGTCAATGAGCCCACCGCAGCAGCCTTGGCCTATGGCTTGGAGACCAAAAAGGATGAAACGATTGCGGTTTTCGATTTTGGCGGAGGCACTTTCGATATTTCAATCCTGGAGGTCGGTGAAGGTGTCGTTGAAGTGAAGTCCACCAGTGGTGATACTCACCTTGGAGGAGACAATCTCGACCAGCGTATTATCGATTGGATTGTCGAGGAATTCAAAAAGGACCAGGGGATCGACCTTTCTGCAGACAAGATGGCCTTGCAGCGGCTGAGGGAAGCGGCTGAGAAGGCAAAGATGGAACTGTCAACGACTCAGGAAACCGATATCAACCTTCCTTTTGTCACAGCGGATGCCAGCGGACCCAAGCACTTGAATATGAAGCTCACCCGCTCCAAGTTTGAGCAGTTGGTCGAAGATATTCTCCAGCGAACCCTCGGCCCTTGCAAACAGGCCCTTGACGATGCGGGTTTGAAGCCGGACCAGATCGCTGAGGTGGTGCTCGTTGGAGGTTCCACGAGGATACCCCGCGTGCAGCAAATCGTGAAGGACTTTTTCGAGAAAGAGCCCCACAAGGGCGTCAATCCGGATGAAGTAGTGGCGGTGGGTGCTGCCATTCAGGCGGGTGTTTTGGGTGGGGACGTCAAAGATTTACTGTTGTTGGACGTGACACCCCTCTCTTTGGGGATCGAGACCCTGGGGGGCGTCAATACGGTTCTCATTGCCCGCAATACCACGATACCGTCGCGTAAAACCGAAGTTTTTTCAACCGCAGCGGACAACCAGACTTCTGTCGAGATTCATGTCTTGCAGGGAGAGCGTCCCATGGCCACCGGCAACAAGTCTCTGGGTAAGTTTCATTTGGTGGGACTTCCATCGGCGCCACGTGGCCTTCCTCAGATTGAGGTGAGCTTCGACATCGATGCCAATGGCATCTTGAACGTGAGTGCCAAGGATCGTGGCACTGGTAAAGAGCAAAAGATCACCATAACCAGTTCCAGTGGCCTGGCCGAAGACGAGATCAAGCAAATGGTTGAAGAGGGCGAGTCTCATGCCGAAGAGGATCGCCGAAAGAGGGAAGAGATCGAAGCGCGCAATCAAGCAGACAACCTTGTTTTCAATACAGAGAAGATCCTGAAGGAAAATCGAGACAAAGTCAGCGACGATGATGCCAAAGCCGTCGAAGACGCGGTAGCCGATACCAAAAAGGCTATGGAAGGAGATGACGTGGAGGCCATCAACAAGGCCGTCGAAAACTTGACTCAAGCTTCCCATCGACTGGCCGAGGTGATGTACCAGTCGGCTCCGCAGGGAGACCAGGACCCCCCGCCAGACGATCCTGAAGGTAGCTCTGAAGGTACACAAGAGGGTCAACCGGATGATGAAGTCATCGACGCGGAATATGTCGACGTGGATGAGAAGAAGTAGGTAGGCACTGATGGCACAAGATTACTATGAGGTCTTGGGCGCCAGGAGAAATGCATCGCAGCCGGAAATCAAGAAAATTTACCGGCGGTTGGCGCGCAAATACCATCCCGATGTCAATCCCGGAGACCCATCCGCTGAAGAGCGATTCAAACAGATTCAGGAAGCCTATAAAGTCCTGAGTGATCCGGAGAAGCGAAAGATCTATGATCGGCCGCCGGGTTTCTATCGAGACGGGCAGCAGGCAGCTGCAGGGAACGGTTTTCACGGCATCCGGTTTGATGGACGGAGTACCTTTGGTGACATCTTCTCAGATCTTTTTGGAAGAGGGAACGTCGGTGCAGGTTCAGCTCGCCCCACTCGAGGGCAGGATCTGGAATATAGCGTAGAAATCCCTTTCCTGGATGCGATCCGGGGGACCCAAACGCGCATCCGTGTGAGCCGGCAGGATGGTCTTACCCAAAAAGTAGAGAGCTTCAGAGTGAAAATCCCGGCGGGGGTCAAGACCGGTTCACGCATACGGGTTCCGGGTAAGGGAGATGCGGCTGAGTTCGGTGGTACTCCCGGAGATCTGTTCCTGGTGGTTCGGGTCCAACGCCATCCATTCTTTTCCCGTCGGAGCAATAACGTCCTGTGCAAGGTACCGATTACCATCGATGAGGCGGTTTTGGGTGCGGAAATCGAGGTGCCGACGGTGGAAGGCAAGGCCCGCCTGAAGATTCCTTCCGGGACGCAGAATGGGCAGAAGTTTCGACTTCGAGGTCGAGGTGCTCCTACCGCCAAAGGAGGTGGTCGAGGAGATCAACTGGTTGAAGTACAAGTAGTACTGCCCACCGTTAAAGACGAACGATCCAAGGAAATTCTGCGTGAATTTGCTCAGTTGAATCCCCAGAACCCCAGGGAGAAGATCGGCGTCGACGGGTCCGGATAGAAGAAAGAGATGATTTGACGTGGTCAAGAAAAGAGCAGTTGGTTATACGATCAGTGACGTCGCCAACAAGTACCAGATCCATCCCCAGACCCTTCGAACCTACGAGCGTGAGGGACTGCTCACGCCTGCGCGCACTCAGGGAAACACACGGGTCTATAGGGGAGAGGATTTGCAGCGTCTGGAGTTCATATTGACCCTGACTCGTGAATTGGGTGTCAATTTGGCGGGTGTTGAGGTGGTTCTCAAAATGCGTAAAAAATTGGCGGAAATGGCGGAAAAAGAAATTCAGGGAAGAATTGGGGGCAGGCCTCCGGGGGGCTGTCCCTAAATTCTTCCAATTTCTTTTTCCGCCATTTTCAGATTTTCTCGAATTTTTCTGTAAATGTTCCTGAGCTTCGATTGGTGTTGTTTTCGATCGAGATTTTCCTCCAACAGGAGGTCCTTGATATTTTTCAGGGATTGTTCGAGTTGGGGAAGAACACCGGTTGTGAGGGAGGGGTCGTAGGGTGCTCTGACGGAAGGCATGCCGATTTCGGCAAAGAGCCTCAGGTAGCGGGCAGTGCTCATATCCGGACAGGTCATTCTCTTTTGTGCCACTTGAAGTTCAAAGCCAAGAAAGGTATGGAGAATACGAGGTTCGCATTTACGGCCGGGTAAAGACACCACACGAGTTGGCCCGGACAGAACCTCTTCTCCATAGGTCCTGCCCAACTTTTCGATCTCCTCTTGAATAGCCGATTGGTGCTTCACGGGTGTCACTTGTCCTGAACGATGGTGTTTTTCATTTTGCATCATACCTGAATATCAGGGACAGTCCCCGAACTCTTCCCTACTGGCGAGTGCTGACGTTTGTAGTATGGTACGATAGGCGTTTTTTTGAAGAGTGATGTGATGTTTCTGGCAACAGCAGGAGGATTCTGGAGTTCGGTTCGAATCCTCATCAGCCAACTCTATGTGTTCATTGTCAGTCTGGGTGGACCCGGTCTTTTCTTTATCGCTCTTGCCGATTCTTCTTTTCTTTCCTTACCGGAAGGGAATGACATTTTGATTGTGGTGTTGTCCACCGGTCAGAGTTGGAAGACGATGACGTTTTATGTCGTTATGACCACTCTTGGCTCGATCTGCGGATGCGCTTTGCTCTATTCGGTTGGACGCCGAGGTGGAAATTTTTTGCGCAAGCGCATGAAAGAAGAAAAGATCCAGGAAGTGGAGGCTTTGTATCGTCGATGGGGCGTTTGGGCGGTTGTGATTCCTTCCGTACTGCCTCCTCCCACCCCTTTCAAAATATTTGTACTCTCGGCAGGGCTCTTCCGACTGTCCTTTTTGAAGTTTCTTCTCTCCGTGGCGGTAGGTCGCAGCATTCGATACTTCATGTGGGGAATTCTGGCTGTGTTGTACGGAGAGTTGGCCAGGGATTTTCTGGAACAGAACCTGCCTGTAGTGGGAACCGTGCTGTTTGCACTCTTCGTCACGGCCATGGTCAGTTATGCCATAATGTGGCTGCGGGCGAGGAGGCGATCGCCCCGGCACGAGATAGCATGAAGAGACTGGGCATTACGATTGGGATACTGATACTTGTGGGTTGTGGCGGTGCAGTCAAGAAGAGAACCCAGGTCGCGACTCCTCCAGCCTATGCGTCGGCCCAGGTGGCAAGCCTTGATCAATTGGTGCGGATGATCAATGAGCGCTATGCTGTAGCAGAAACTCTCTCGGTTTCGCGGTTGAAGGTGGAGTTTGTGGGGGGTTCCATCGAGACCGGGGTTATCGAGGAATACCGCAGTGCGAAAGCTTATCTGGTGGCCAAGTCGCCCGATTCGATCTACCTGAATATTCTCAATCCTCTGACCAGTTCAACCGTTATTGCCATGGCGGCAACCGGAGAAAATTTTCAAATCTGGATACCCGGAGAGAACAAGTATCTGACGGGGAGAGCGGATGCCGAGTTCGAGCAAGAGAATCCCATCATGAATGTTCGGCCTCAGCATCTTTTGGAGGGAATCCTGGTTGAGCGGATTCCTGTCAATGACAGACGCTATCGCTATTTTTTGGAAGAGACGGAGGATCCCCGATTCAAGTACTACGTTGTGGGGATTGTCGAGGTCGCAGAGTCTTCCCAGACCGTTCGATTGGTGAGAAAACTTTGGATCGAACGCAGTTCTATGTACTTGGTTCGCCAGCAGTACTACGATTCCGGTGAACGGGTAAGCTCCATTACCTATGACCACACGACTGAGATCGACGGTGTGTTGATTCCTTTCGAAATTGAAATCAAGAGAGAACGTGAAAACTATCGGATTGTCCTAAAACTGGCCCAAGAAGGCATCAAAGTCAATCAATCGGTCCGAGAGGGGGCTTTTGAAGTACCCGTTCCTCCCGGTGCAGAGTTGATCAAGGTGGAGAGGGAGTCCGGTGACACGGAGAATCTTCTTGGGGGTAAACTTAACCCTATCGGTGAAATCCGCTAGAATGTATGAGAGACCGCTAGAAGGTATGTGACTTAGGAAGAAGAATGTTGAAACTGATTCTCTCCAATCTTCGACAGAGGCCCACCCGAACCCTGGTGAGCGTGATCGCGGTGGCATTAGGGGTGGCTTTACTGCTGGTCAGTATGGGGCTGTCTTACGGTCAGCTCGTGGATACAGTCCGGCGAGCCCAGGGGATTGGGGGGGACTTCATCCTGCAACCTTCGGAGGCCTCGGTGATTTTTGCCCTCAACAGCGGCACCATTCCGGTACGAGTCCAGAAGGTGATTGAAGAGGTCGAGGGTGTAGAAGCCGCCACTCCGATTTTGGCAAAGTTTTTGGGGGATCAATTCCATATTGTTTTTGGGATCGATCCTGAAAGTTTCGGTCGGGTCAATTCCACCCTGAGTTTTGTTGAGGGAGGGAGATTTTCGGAGCCTCGTGAAGTCATCATTGACACGATCTATGCGAACTCCAAGAAAATGAAGGCTCAAGATCCTTTGCAAATCCTGGGTCATGAGTTCACGGTTGCAGGGGTCTTTCGTGAGGGCATCGGTGCGCGGGTGCTTCTTCCGCTGACCACTTTACAGGAGCTCAATGGTACTCCGGATAAGGCAACGATGTTCTTTATCCGGGCCAAGGAGGAAGTCGCACTCGAGCAAGTGTACGAGTCGCTGCAGGAAAGGTTTGAAAATTATAAGATCACCAAGACAGCTGATTTGCAGGAAATTATGATGGACAATACTCCTGTATTCAAGGAGTTTGTGACCGCGATGGTGTTTATTTCTGTGACCATCAGTTTTCTTATTATTCTTCTGGCCATGTACAGTACCATTACAGAGCGCACTCGCGAGATAGGAATCCTGAAATCCTTGGGCGCTTCCAAAAGTTATATCGTCAGGCTGATTCTGAATGAGTCTCTGCTGATCTGCGCTGCCGGGGTGGGGCTCGGGTTCCTTGCGACGTTTGTAGTCCTTGAACTCCTGGTGGCGGCTTTTCCCACCCTGCCGGTGTCCATCAGTTTGTTTTGGCGGGTTACAGCTGCCGCAATGGCAGTAACAGGTGGTACCTTAGGAGCGCTCTACCCAGCTGTCAAAGCGGCTGGGATGGATCCAGTGAAAGCGTTGGGTTATGAGTGAAATGATCGGAATGACTCGAAGAAAAGATGTGGTAGTCGTTGAAGACCTGCAGATGGTGTACCGGGTCAGTAAACTAGAGGTCCCGGCCTTGCGAGGGGTGGATTTCACGGTGAAAGAGGGGGAGTTTGTGGCCGTGATCGGGCCAAGCGGATGTGGTAAATCCACATTGCTCCATTTGATCGGTGGGCTTTTGCGACCTACCTCGGGCCGGATTCTTATCGAAGGCGTGAGCATCAGCTCGGTGAGTGATTTCGAAAGAACCGAAATTCGGCGCCAGAGGATGGGATTTGTGTTTCAGAGCTACAACCTTCTGAACACCCTGACAGCAAGGGAGAATATTGCGCTGGCCCAACGCATCCAGGGGAACGGACACTACGAGGATGGGAGTGCCGATCAGATCCTGCGGATGCTGGGTTTGGAAAACAAGATGGATCACAAGCCCTGGGAGCTGTCCGGTGGCGAGCAGCAGCGAGTTGCCATCGCAAGGGCGGTCATTAGTCGACCGGCTATTCTGCTCGCCGATGAACCAACCGGGAGTCTGGACTCGGAGAATTCCCGGATGGTTTTGAATATGCTGCGGGAATTGAATTCAGTGTACGGACAGACGATCATCATCATTACCCATGATCCTGAAGCCGCTGCGACTGCAGACCGTGTTATTGAGATGCGCGACGGGAAGATTTTGAACCGTGTTCAGAATATGTTTTACGCTATGGAAGAAAAGCGTTCTTAATGCCGGCTGTATTGAGAGTCATCTTTTGGACCTATGAACGTGGTGGCTGGCAGTACGATATTCTCTCCGCTTTGATTCTGGCCTTCATCTTTCTCACTCCAAGGGCAGTCCTTGATGGTTCTGCGTTCTCAAAAGCAGAGGAACCACCAATCATGGAACAAAAGGACCAAACCATGACGGAACCAGCGTTTCAGATTCTCTTGGAAGACTCATGAAATCGTGCCGACTGCGGAGAGTTGCCTGGTGAAGTCTTTTAAATGGGTCTTTCTTGTTTCTCTGCTGCTGTTTGCTTCTGTGGGAATCCCCGTTCAGGCGGAAACAGCGGAGTCTCTGACCCTGGAGCAGGTTTTGACCAAGATCGATCAAGTAGGAGCGAGTCTGCGATCGATGAGTTCGTCGATTTCACAGAAAAGATGGACCGATATCTTGCAGGAATTCGATCAGGGTGAAAGCGGCCGATTCTTTTTTCTGAAAGAGAAGGATGAGATCTACCTGCGTAAGGAAATAGACAAGCCGCAGGAAAACATCCTGATTATCAGCGAGGGAAAACTCCTCTACTACCAGCCTAAAATCAAACAGTTGCAGAAATATGATTTAGGGAACAGACGTGATCGAACGGAATTTCTACTTCTCGGATTCAGCTCCAACAAGCAGGCTTTAAAAGAGGCCTACCAGATTCGACTGGGAAAGAAGGAAACCGTTGAGGGGCGTGAGGCCTATCCGTTGGAACTGACGCCGAAATCACAGTCCCTGTCTGCTTACTTTTCTCAGATCGTACTATGGATTGACACCACCTTGTGGGTTCCCATCCAGCAGAAGTTGGTGGAGCCCACCCGTGATTACCTGCTCATTCGTTTCGATGATATTCATCTGAATCCCAACATCTCCAAGTCCAGATTTAAATTGAAATTACCCAAGGATGTGCAGGTGGTTGGCAGTTAAGTCCGGATAATTCATAAATTCTCTACTGCAGCCGCGAAATCATCCGTCCTGACGGCGTGACCCGCAAGCGGGCACCCCCGACCCGAAACGGGTGCCCTCGCTCGTGGCGCAACGCACCCAGGCCGGCGCTTTCGCTGCTTCGTGACGAGAACTTATGAATAGTCCGGGCTAGTGCTCTCGGCCGATACTCTCTCTCCTGGCTCCAGTTTCCTGTCTCCAGTTTCCTGTCTACTCTCTCCTTCTTTCTCTTCCTGCTTCTGATGGGCAAGGACCCAGGCGGGGCGGCCCATCATGCGGGCCCGTGTGTAGAGAATCCGATGAACGACGGTCCAGTTGGAAAGGACAGCAATGACCCAGACTATCGGGTCCATATAGTAAAAGGAGCCGATGATGAGAAGAACGATCCGCTCGGGTCGCTCCAAAAAGCCGACCTTGCATTGAGGAATGAGAGACTCAGCTCGAGCTCGGGTGTAGCTCGTCATCACAGATCCCATCATGACCACACCCACCAGCACGACGTAAGTCAGCCGATCCTGTTGGCCATACCAGATGATCAGCCCAAGATACATGATGAGATCCGAGTATCGATCCATCACCGAATCAAAGAAGGCGCCGAAAGGGGTTGCCGAGTTCGTGTTCCGTGCCACCATTCCGTCGACCATGTCGAAAAGTCCGGCGATAATTAAGATCACTCCAGCAGTTGTAAAGCGACCCCGGGCGAAGGTATAGGCAGTGACAATACTCATCACAAATCCCAGAAATGTGAGGTGATTGGGAGTGATGCGAAGAAAAACGAGTATCTTGATGATGACTCTCAGAATCACTTGGGCGCCGGCGCCAATGCTTTGAGAAATCATTTACTTCGTGACGAGAACCTATGCATAATCCGGGCTAGAAGACGTCGAGTTTGATGGTTAGAAACTCTTTGGGGTTCTGACGGAAATCGTAGAGCAACTTAACCATCTCCGAAGAAAGCTGATTTAGATTCTCGTACAATTTCTCGTCCTTGGCCAGGAGGCCTAAAGTGCCCTTGCCCTCCTGGATGCCGTCCACAAAGGCCGCAAAACGCTCTAACGATTGATCCAGGTTTTTATAAAGCTGGTCATCAGTGGACAATCTACCTAACGTTCCTTCACCCTGATTCATCCGGCGAGTGATGCTCTCGATGCTGGCCAGCATGCTCTCACCCTTCTCGTAAATGGAAGGATCCTTGATGAACTTCCCCAGAGATCCTTCTCCTCGGTCAATCTGGGCCAAGACGTTTTGTAGGTGACCGGTTGCCGCGTTGATCTTATCATAGACTTCCTGCTCCTGAATTAGCCGGGCCAGAGTCCCCTCACCCTCTCTGAATTCCTGAATGAGCTGGGTGGCCTGGTCGACCGTCTCGGTGGCTTGGACTACGGCTTGGTTCAGGTTTTCGTAAAACGAGCTGTTACCGATAAATTCGCTCAGGCTGCCTTCACCCTCGGAAATCGGTGACAGGATCTGATTGACCTTCTCCGAGAGCAGGGACAGGTTGGCCAAAACGTCGTCCGCACCCGTAATCAATTCCTGAAACCCCGGCTGAGTTGTACCCGTGATGAGGACCACTTCCTGAGTCGAGGTCCCCAACCACCCTGACCTCTCTTCTTCCACCACGAGAGGAAGTTCAGTACTCCGCCCCAGGGAAATTTCGATGTATTTATCTCCCAGCAGTCCAATCGAACCCAAAGAGATCTTGCTGTCCCGCTTGATCCAGTCCCGATACGCTGACTTGATTTGTGCAGAAACGACGATGTTCTGTAGATTTCCCCGGACCCGGTCAAGAGCCTTCCCGATTGCCTCAAGATCTCTCCTCTGACGGGATAACTGCTGCTCAAGGTCGGCCACTTCCCCCCCGAGGGCTATGACCTGACGAGCCTCTTCGCCGTACTGTTCGACCGCCTGATCGTATTCCTCACTCAGGTTCCGCAGGTTCTCCTCGCCTACGGAAATCTCCTCTTGAAGTCGCTCTGCTCGCTGGTTCAGAGCTTCAATTTGTCGGAGTGATGCTTGGTTGGAGTCGGTGTTAGGGATGTCGTCGGACTCGGAAATGCTGACGTCCGTTACATTTCCTACTTCTACGCCCGCTAGAAGCACGAGGTCTCCAGGCTTCAGTCCGGAAACGTTATTCAGGTAAGTTTTCGCTTCAAAGGTCTCCTCGAGCAGGCCGACAGTTGTCCCGATGGTGAAGACTGCGGCACCCAGAATGATGCAGGTGACCAGGACAAAGATTCCCACTTTGAGCTCTGTAAAACTGGGCTTACCTTTTGTTGGCATCTTCGCTCCTCATATTTTTCTCGTCTCCTTCTCCAGAAGAAAAAGTAACAGGATACGATTCATTCCAAGAATTCCTGAATATATCTATCGTCGGAACTTCTCAAGGCTTCGTCACTTCCCTCGAAGATGATGCTCCCCTCCTTCAGCATCAAGAAGCGGGTGTTGACCAGACAAAGTTTATTATCCTCCCTTTTGAAGACCACTTCACCATTGGGTAAGGTTTCAGCGAATTCACTGGCCACTGTCAGGGCTGATTCGAGGTCATGGGTCACGAAGATCGAAGCGACTCCTTCCAAGTCACGCAGCTTGATCACCAATTCACAAATCGTGCGGCTGGTAATAGGATCCAAGCCCGCCGTGGGGGCGTCGTAAAGGAGGATGGAGGGATGTCCGACAAGAGCTCGTGCGATTCCCGCTCGACGAATCATCCCCCCCGAGAGCTCTGAAGGAAACTTGTCGATCGCATGTTCCAGCTCAACGAAACCGAGTAACTGTCGGACCACGCCTTCGATCTCCTCCTCACTTTGGGTTTTGGCCTCCCGCATTCGGAAAGCGACATTTTCACCCACGGTAAGCGAATCAAACAGTGCGCCCTCCTGGAAGACCATGCCGATCCTCTTGCGAATAGGCATCAGCTCCCATTCTTCTAGCTGAGTGATTTCCTGGTCCTCGATGAATATTCGACCCGAATCCGGTTTCACCAGACCCAAGACCATTTTCAGTAGGGTAGTTTTTCCTGACCCACCTGCACCCAAAATAATCTTCGTTTCAGCCGGCCGAACCTCCATGCTGAAGTCCTTCAGTACAACGTTTTCGTTGAAGGACTTGAACACGTGCTCAAAGCGGATAGCGCTCAATATCTGAACTCCAGCACGATCTTGCTCACGAAGAAATCGGCAATGATGACCAGGATGGACGCGGTCACCACCGCTTGTGTGGTGGAGCGACCAACCCCACGTGTCCCTCCAGTCGTGTTTATCCCAAAATAGCAACCGATCATTCCAATGATAAACCCAAAAACCAACGGTTTCATCAGGCCTTCCAATACATCATTGTAGGCAAGCGAGCGCATTGCTGTGTTCCAGTACAAAGCGGTATTCAGCCTGAGGGTGTAAAGAGAAACAATCCACCCTCCGATCAAACCGAAAAGATCGGCCACCACCGTGAGCAGAGGAAGCATTGTCGTGGAGGCGACCACTCGGGGAGCCACCAGCTTCTTGGTGGGATCCGTTCCCAGCCCCCGCATAGCGTCGATTTGCTGTGTCACCACCATTGAGCCGAGTTGAGAAGCGATTCCCGCGCCTACACGCCCAGCGATCATCAATGCCGTTAAAACCGGCCCCAACTCCCGGACCAACGAAAGGGCGACGAGTTGTCCGGTGAGGTTCACGGCGCCGAAAGACTTCAGGGATTTGGCGGACTGAAGGGCCAAAACTCCCCCCGTGAAAAAGCCTGTCAGCATGACGATGAAAATGGACCCTGTGCCGATAATCTCCATTTGCCGGAGGATGTCTTCAAAGTAGCGGGGTTTGCGGAAAAGGCTACGGCCCGTTCGAAAAGAGAACAGGGTCAACTCTTGGATTTCGTAAAGGGCTCGGTAGAAAAAGTTCATCTGCTTTGGTTATTGTAGTCCGACCCGGAAAACGTGCTCAACTCTTGACCCAAATTTAATGCTAGACTGAGTGCTCGATTCAGGAAGAGATTAACCTGCAAATGGGAAGTAGTCTATGCTTCGATTTTTGACTTCCGGGGAATCCCACGGTAAAGGATTGATTTCCGTCATTGAAGGCTTTCCCTCCAATGTCCCTGTGGATGTGTCTTTGATCAATTCTGATCTGAAGCGACGAATGGGAGGATATGGTCGGGGAGCCCGCATGAAAATCGAGAGCGATCAGATCGAAATTTTCTCCGGGGTAAGACATGGATCTACGCTCGGGTCGCCCATTGCCTTGATTGTACACAACAAGGACTGGGTGAACTGGTCCGAGATCATGTCGGCGGAACCGAATCCTGAAGGCGCTGAGAAAAGACGGGTGACACGCCCTCGACCCGGCCATGCTGACCTGGTGGGAGCATTGAAATATCGATTCGACGACATGCGGAACGTTCTGGAGCGGTCGAGCGCTCGCGAGACTACTTCCCGTGTGGCTGTCGGCGGCTTCTGTAGGCTTCTTCTGCGGGAGTTGGGGATCCAGATCTACAGCCATGTTGTTTCCATCAAGGACATCCGCATCTCCAGCGAGCAGTTGGAGAAGGTTTCCAGCGATCTGATCCCAGAAATTGAGTCCTCCGAGATGCGTTGCTCTGATCCTTCTCTGGATGAAGCCATGAAGAAGGCTGTCGATGATGCTATTGAGAAGGGAGAGACCATTGGAGGGACTTTCGAGGTGCGGGCCACCGGTGTTCCTCCTGGTCTGGGAAGCTATGTTCACTGGGACAGGAAACTGGATGGCAGGCTGGCCCAGGCCATGATGTCGATTAACGCCATTAAGGGTGTGGATGTCGGAAGTGGGCTTGAGTCTGACCCCTATGGAAGTCAGTTTCATGATGAGATTTTTTATAACGAAAAGGATCGACAGTTTTTCCGAAAGACCAATCGTGCGGGCGGGATTGAGGGCGGTACCTCCAACGGTGAGGAAATCATCGTGCGGGGCATTGTCAAACCGATTCCCACCTTGCGTCGACCCTTGATGTCGGTCGATTTTCAAAGCAAGGAAGCCTTTGAAGCTCAGTATGAGCGTTCCGACACCTGCATTGTTCCCGCGGCAGGGGTGGTCGGAGAAGCGATGGTGACCATCGTGCTCGCTCAAGCCGTACAGGAGAAGTTTGGTGGGGATTCCCTACAGGAAATAAGGACCAATATGGAGAACTACTCTGCGGCCCTCAGAGATATGTAGATGATCCGGCCTATTTTGAAGTACGGAGCTCCTGAGCTCGAAACCAAAAGTAC
>SMVA01463252.1_pt1 | contig 13426 bp, 13 predicted proteins | sample 2456451 | NCBI WGS metagenome assembly SMVA01 (sample SAMN11095933, study PRJNA526329) | marine sediment metagenome | biome: Marine sediment; feature: Surficial sediment; material: Deep marine sediment; isolation source: Hadal surficial sediment | place: Pacific Ocean | collected 2014-05 | depth...
AAAGTTAACCTCTATTTTGCGGCTTCTCCGAGAGCCAGATAACCATATAAATGGGATATGCAGTATGAGCAAATATGACTATGACCTGATCGTGATAGGTGCCGGTAGCGGCGGACTCTCGGTGGTGGAGCGAGCCGCCAGTTACGGCCAACGATGTGCGCTTGTGGAAAATGGATTAATGGGAGGGACTTGTGTCAATGTCGGTTGTGTTCCTAAAAAAATAATGTGGTTTGGCGCCAATTTAGCCCATACGATCGAGGACGCTAAAAGCTACGGCTTCACGGTAGATAAACAGGGATTCGACTGGAGTCATCTGGTAGCAAAACGCCAGGCCTATATCGCCGGAATCAATGACTGGTACCACGGCAATCTTAAGGATTCAAATATCGTTGAAATAACAGGAACGGCTAGTTTTGTCGATCCTCACTGCATCGAAGTAGACGGTATTCGCTACTCGGCCAATCACATTGTTATTGCAACTGGAACCAAACCCGGAATACCGGATATACCCGGTTCCGAATATGCGATTACTTCAGATGGTTTTTTTGCGCTCGAATCTCAACCGCATCGTGTCGCTATAGTAGGCTCGGGGTATGTCGCTGTTGAGTTAGCCGGAGTGCTCAATTCCCTGGGCACCGAAGTAAGCATGTATTTGAGAAAATCTCATGTATTGGGAACATTCGACAAGCTAGTGAAGACAACCCTGTTCGAAGCACTTCAAAAAGCGGGCATTACGCTTAAAACTGAATCTCAGATTACCGCTATAGAGAAACTTAATGATGGCAGCCTCACAGTCAAAGATACTAAAGGTGGCACCCAGACAGGCCTTGGCCAGGTGTTATTTGCGATAGGACGGCGCCCCGACTACAGTAAGCTGCGGCTCGATAAATCGGGTGTCGAGCTGAATGACCAGGGTTATATTAATACCGATTTATTGCAAAATATCAATCAACCACATATTTTTGCGCTTGGCGACGTTACCGGCCGCATCCCACTCACGCCCGTTGCTATTGCCGCTGGACGGCGGCTTGCTGACCGCTTATATAATAACCAGGTCGACCGGCATCTGGATTACACAAATATTGCGACAGTAGTATTTAGCCACCCACCTATAGGAACGATCGGATTAACCGAGGACGAAGCGCTAAAAGAGTATGGCGATCAAATAAAGATATACCAGACTAAATTTACTGCTATGTACAACGCCATTAGCGATCACCCGGTACCGACTGCAATGAAACTTGTGTGCCTGGGGAAGGAAGAAAAAGTGATCGGTTGCCACATCATCGGTCCTGGCGCCGACGAAATGTTGCAGGGCTTCGCGGTAGCGATAAGAATGGGCGCTAGCAAAAAGGATTTTGACGATACGGTTGCGATTCACCCTACCAGCGCAGAAGAACTCGTGACCATGCGTTAGGGAACCCTTCCTCCCGAGGCAGCCCACTATCGAAGCTTAACCACCGAGATGTTTTTACTGGACGTTACGCGACATTGGCAAGGGCTGTTCCGATACGTCGGACCGCTACAGCTCTATTGCATTTCCACCATCCATGGTGGTCATGTCGCGTACCAGCCCCCATGGAGGGGACGGTCCGACGCATCGGTACGGCGTTCCAGTAAAAATATACCGGTAGTTATACGCCCTCCGAGCTAAGACACTGACTATTGTTGTTACCCTAGAAATTAAGCTGCACTTTTAAATAATTTACCGTTCGCTAAAGCGCTTTATTTGGTACGATTAAGTGTTCCAGACAATAATGTGAAAAAGCAGAAATGAAACTTTTTAATTAAGTATATTAAATTAATTCAAATACTTATAACGTTTACTTAATGTTAATTATATAAATAAATCTGCATTAAGTAAGAAACACTTATAGTCTCGTCTAAATATCGAGTGGCGATAAATCTTCCATGATCGAATTCGTTCGACCCTCTTTACTGCAAGCCGAGTACATCCTGCATGCTGTAGAGGCCGCGATCTTTTTGCGATATCCAGTGACTGGCGCGAATGGCACCATTGGCGAATGTCATTCGACTAGATGCCTTATGGGTGATTTCGATACGTTCGCCTTCTCCAGCAAATAATACTGTGTGTTCACCGACTATATCGCCGGCTCGAATAGTTTCGAAGCCTATAGTCTGGCGCTTCCTCGGGCCGATTTGACCCTCGCGTCCGTACACCGCGCAGCTATCCAGATCACGTCCCAGCGATTCGGCTATCACCTGTCCCATTTTTAACGCGGTGCCAGAAGGCGCATCGACTTTATGACGGTGGTGGGCTTCTATAATTTCGATATCGACCGTGTCACCTAATACTGTTGCCGCGATTTTCAGTAGCTGAAAACAAAGATTCACCCCGACACTCATATTAGGCGCATACATAATTGCGATAGACTCGGCAGCTTCACGCATTTTCTGCTCCAAATTTTCGTCGCAACCAGTGGTACCTATAACCATTTTTCGGTTGTGCCGAAGACAAAAATCGACGTGATTTGCAGTAACGTCTGGATGGGTAAAATCGATTAAAACGTCGAACTTTTCGGCGTCTAGCGCATCGGTAATCAATACATTCTGTACTTCAATGCCAGCGACAATCCCTGCATCCGAGCCCAACAGGGAATTATCCGACCTCTCTATAGCCTGCTTAAGAGTCATATTTTTCGATTCGGCACAAGCCTGCACCAGGTGTCGGCCCATTCGCCCCGCTGCGCCTGCAATGGCTATTTTTATCATGGCTACGATTTCAGGATTTGATGTCTTCGAAAAATTTCTTCATGTTATCGATCCAGGACCTTTCGTTGGGGCTATGCTTCTTTATAGCCTTGCCCATTGACCTACCGAACATTTCGAGTAAATCCCTTTGTTCGGCATCTAGTTTAATGGGTGTTTCAACGACGATCCTACAAATTAAATCCCCTACTGGGCCGCCTCTAACCGGTTTAACACCCTTGCCCCGCATACGAAATGATTTATGTGTCTGGGTTCCTGGCGGGATTTTTAGATTTAAACGGCCATTTAAACTTGGGACTTCGAGTTCACCACCCAAGGCTGCTGTAACAATACTGATCGGAACTTCACAATAGAGATCAGCATTATCGCGTTCGAAGATTGGGTGTGGTTTTACGTGTATTTGCACATATAAATCACCTGCAGGAGTGCCCGCTTCGCCGGCTTCACCTTCACCGCTCAGGCGAATACGGTCACCATTGTCAACGCCAGCGGGCACATCGACCGAAAGTGACTTATGTTCCTTGACCCGCCCCTCGCCATGACAGGTATTGCATGGGTCATTAATGATGGTGCCAGAACCTCGACATTTGGGACAGGTTTGTTGAACCGAGAAAAAACCCTGTTGCATCCTGACCTGACCATGCCCAGCGCAGGTATTACAGATTTCTGGGGCACTACCTTGCTTCGCACCGCTACCAGCACAACTGGTACAATGCTTCATGGTTGGAATGCGGATTTTCACCGTCACGCCTGCCGCGGCGTCTTCCAGGCTCAGTTCAAGATTATATTGCAGATCCGCACCCTTACGCGCGCTCGATCTTGAACTACCACCAAAAATATCGCCAAAAATATCGCTAAATGCATCCCCGATACCGCTACCCCCAAAACCACTTCCTGCGGACTGATTAACACCAGCATGACCAAACTGGTCGTAGGCAGCACGCTTATTGGAATTTGAGAGGACTTCGTAAGCTTCCTTGGCTTCCTTGAACAGCTTTTCAGTTTCCTGATCATCAGGATTTCGATCTGGATGATATTTCATCGCGAGGCGACGAAATGATTTTTTTAATTCGGGGTTCGCTGCCGATTTAGATACTCCCAGAATTTCGTAATAATCTCTTTGTGACATATTTATCTGGGGTTCCTCAAACCAAACGACGAAAAACCGGGCCAGTCGAAAACTGGCCCGGCTTCTACATTTAAAGCGTTACTTTTTGTCTTCGTCTTTTACTTCCTCGAATTCAGCATCGACCACATCGTCATTTACATCAGCCGATTTGTCTGCCGCATTGGCATCGACTGGTTCCGTCCCTTCCGCATTGGCTGCATAAGCTTTTTCAGCCAGCTTGCTCGATGCCTCGGCCAGGGCCTGCGTTTTGCTCTCGATATCTGACTTGTCGGTTCCTTTTAATGCGGTTTTAAGTGAAGCAATGGCCGACTCAATATTAGTCTTGTCGTCAGCTTCGACCTGGTCGCCAAGATCCTTTAATGATTTCTCCGTGGCATGGATCATTGCATCGGCCTGATTGCGGCTTTCAACCATTTCTCGATGTTTACGGTCTTCATCCGCATGCGCCTCGGCATCCTTGATCATCTTTTCGACTTCGTCCTCTGACAGACCACTGGAGGCCTTGATCACGATTTTCTGCTCCTTGCCAGTCGCCTTGTCCTTAGCCGATACGTTTAATATACCATTTGCATCTATGTCAAAGGTGACTTCGACCTGAGGTACGCCCCGTTGAGCGGGTGGGATATCTGCTAAATCGAAACGCCCCAATGATTTATTCGCTGTTGCGACATCGCGTTCGCCCTGCAGGACGTGAACCGTTACCGCAGTCTGATTATCTTCGGCAGTAGAGAAGGTTTGCGCAGCTTTAGTCGGAATCGTGGTATTTTTTTCGATCAACCTGGTCATTACCCCGCCAAGTGTCTCGATACCTAGGGAAAGTGGCGTCACGTCTAACAATAATACGTTTTTGACCTCACCACCCAACACACCAGCCTGAATTGCGGCGCCGCAGGCGACGGATTCATCTGGATTGACATCACGACGGGGCTCTCTGCCGAAAAAGTTTTTTACTACTTCCTGCACCTTGGGCATACGGGTTTGTCCGCCTACCATGATGACATCGTGAATATCGGAAACCGAAAGATCGGCGTCGTCTAGTGCTACCTTTAATGGCTCGATCGTTCGCGCGATCAGGTCGTCGACCAGCGATTCGAGCTTGGCTCGGGTTATCTTCAAATTCAGGTGTTTCGGACCCGCGGCATCGGCAGTAATATAAGGCAGGTTAACATCGGTTTGCTGGCTTGAAGATAGTTCGATTTTTGCCTTTTCAGCAGCCTCCTTGAGGCGTTGTTTGGCGAGCGGGTCACCACGCAAATCCATACCCTGTTCCTTTTGGAACTCATCGGCCAAATAGTCGATCAGGCGCATGTCGAAGTCTTCACCACCAAGGAAAGTATCGCCATTGGTCGAAAGCACTTCAAATTGATGTTCACCGTCGATTTCTGCCACCTCGATGATCGAAATATCAAAGGTTCCACCACCCAGGTCGTAAACCGCTATTTTCTTATCGCCAGTTGCCTTTTCCATACCGTAGGCCAGCGCCGCTGCAGTTGGTTCGTTGATGATGCGTTTGACTTCCAGGCCAGCTATTTTCCCTGCGTCTTTGGTCGCCTGACGTTGTGAGTCGTTGAAATAGGCTGGCACGGTGATAACCGCTTCGGTAACTTCCTCTCCAAGATAGTCTTCAGCAGTTTTTTTCATTTTTTGCAAAACCCGAGCGGAAATTTCCGGTGGCGACATTTTTTCGCCTTTGGCCTCGACCCAGGCATCGCCGTTATCGGCCTTTACGATTTTGTAGGGCACCAGGTCCATGTCCTGCTGTACCGCCTTCTCGTCGAAGCGACGGCCGATCAGGCGTTTAACTGCATACAACGTATCCATCGGGTTTGTAACTGCCTGACGCTTCGCTGGCTGGCCTACCAGCACTTCTTTCTCGGCACCAAATGCCACTATAGAAGGAGTTGTTCTATCTCCTTCGGAATTTTCGATCACCTTGGGCTTACCACCTTCCATAACTGCAACACACGAGTTAGTGGTTCCAAGGTCGATTCCAATAATTCTACCCATTTCCAGACTCCATATAATTTTTCAATTAAACTTAAACCTGATGTGAGGATAAATCTTCCTGTTTCAAGTCATTTATAAATCCTTACCCCAGTTATTTGGCAACTACCACCATTGCCGGCCTGACTAGCCTGTCGTTTAATATAAACCCTTTTTGCACCACGCTAATGATGGTGTTTGATTTGGCTTTTTTGTCCTCTACCATGCTAATAGCCTGATGCTGGTCGGGATCAAATGTTTCACCTTTCGGATCAAACTTCACTAACCCCTGATTTTCCAGTACCTGAACAAACATGTTCATGATCAAATCGACACCTTCGCGAATACTTTCCAGGCTGGCTTTTTCGGCATGGGCTGCCACCTGCCCCATTTCCATACTATCTACGATGGGTAGCAGCGCTTCGATAAAATTTCTCAAAGCATATTTATGGGCGTTTTCGATATCTCGATCCGAACGTTTACGGTTATTTTCTATATCGGCCTTCAAACGCATGATTTGGTCCCAATAGTCCTCGTTTTTTTCCTGAGCTTGTTGGAGTTCTAGCTCGATATTGCTTTCTATCACCTCGTCTTCGTTTTTTACATCCTGGTCAACAGGTTTGTTGCCGGATATTTTGCCTTTGCCCTTTTTGGGCTCCACGACCTCATCTATATGATTTTCTTCATTCCGCTTTTTTTTAGACGACATACTTAACTCCAGGAATATGACAGCAGATTCTATTAAATTTAGACTGCTCTAGTACAATTGCAATTAGTTGCTGGTGCGCCAGATTTAGTCGCTTGTTCGTGAGCCAAAATTGGGGATTATTTCTGTGTATTCAAGGCTGAACTTAATAATTTTGCAGTAATATCTACTACTGGTATCACTTGTTCGTAAGCAATACGGGTCGGACCTATGACCCCGACCACCCCGACTACTTTTCCATTAATTTTATAAGGCGCGCCAAGCACACTGAAATCGCTCAGTATCGTATAACCTGACTCGCTGCCGATAAATATCTCTACGCCATCGGCCGAAGTACAATGATCGAGTAAATTGAGTAAATCTTTCTTATCATTAAATACACTGAATATGTCGCGTAACTTATTGATATCGGAGAGTTCTGTATACTGGAGCAGGTTGGATTCGCCGCTGGTCAACAAATCATCCTGATCGCTGTCATTACACACCTGTTCCATCGCTTCCAGCACAGATTCCATAATGGTGTTTACTTCGCCCTTGAGATCCGACAATTCTTCTATTAATCGATTTCGTGCGCTGCGAAAGTCTCGCCCTATCAAATAACGGCTCAGGGTCTGCGCAGCCTGACTGAGTTCTAAATCGGTATAGTCTTTATCTACTTCGATAACCTTATTATGTACATCGTCTTGATTGATGACCAAAATGACCAGGATTCTCCGCTCTGTCAGGCGCATAAATTCAATATGCCTGATTTCAGCCGGGACAGAGTGCGTTAAGCTAACGATACCTGTCAGGCGGGTTACGCTGGATAGAATTTCGGTGGCACTATGAATCAGGTCATTGGAAGTCTTATCAGAACTTAAGCGATCGGCAATAGTCTTTCTCGCGGATTGACCGAGGTCATTGACTTCCAGCAACGAATCTATAAAAAACCGGTATCCTGCCTGGGTAGGAATTCGACCAGCCGAAGTATGCGGGGAATCCACCAAACCCATGGCCTCCAGCTTTGACATAATATTTCGAATAGTGGCTGAACTGACATCGAGACCGGACATTTCAACCAGATTTTTCGAACCTACCGGTTGGGCATCACGAGTATATGATGTGATAAGTTGCCTTAATAGAAGTTGTGCACGTTCGTCAAGTTCGTATTTTTCAGTCATCGGGTCTGTTATATTGCAATTCCTGGCTATAAATAAATTGTAGCTTTATATGAATTTTGGCACACCTTGAAAATAGGTTAATCCATACAATACCCTAAATTTAAGAGATTATGAAAATTCTTTTCCCCCGTTCTAGATAGGATGCAGGCAAAATTTAATACCATTGGTCTGGTCGTACGTAAGGACATGCAATCCCACCTCGGTACTATCAATCAAGTTACTTCTGTGCTGGAGCGCCATGCCAAAGTGCTGGTACATTGTCTTGACTTCGACACTCCAACAACTGATTTCGCCACCGACTCAATGCATACCTTGGTCGATCAATCTGACCTTGTTATTTCCCTGGGTGGTGACGGGACACTGTTAACTGCGGCAAGAGCACTGGTTGACAAGGATACACCTTTGTTGGGAATTAACATGGGAAGGCTCGGATTTTTGGCAGATGTCTCTATCGACAATTTCGAAACTCACCTGGAAGAAGTAGTCGGCGGCAAATATACAGTCGAAAAACGTTTTTTTATAGAAGGAGAATTTCACAGCCCAAACCAGCCAGTTTCCAAAAATATAGCCCTCAACGATATTATCCTGCACAGTCACGAATCGGTGAGTATGATCGAATACGAAGTATTCAGCGATGGCAAGCTAATCCATCAGCAGCGCGCAGATGGTGTTATTGTAACCACTCCTACGGGGTCAACCGCCTATGCACTTTCCGGTGGAGGGCCAATCATGCACCCCTCGCTCGAAACGCTGGCAATCGTGCCTGTTTGCCCCCATACCTTGAGTAACCGACCGATTGTATTGTCGGCTCATCAAGAAATTGAAATACATTTAAGCCAGCCGGGGTCAGCAGCCCAGGTAAATTACGATGGACGGTCAACCGTGATTATGGAAAACAAGGACAGTATTCGAATTAATCGTTATCCGCGGCCCCTTAATTTGTTACACCCCCAGGATTACGACTATTTTGAAATTTTGCGGGCCAAATTGAACTGGAGCTCGCACTACTGATGCTTGAATCCATTCAGATTAGTAATTTTGCCATTATTGACAGCTTAAACCTCGAACTGGATCGAGGGCTCACAGCCTTAACCGGAGAAACAGGGGCGGGTAAATCCATTTTGCTGGATGCGATAAAGCTGGTTGCCGGGGACAGGGCTGATAGCAATACGGTCAAAACTGGCCGGGAAAAGGCCGAAATCAGCGTTTGCTTTAATATAATTAATCACGACGAAGTACAGACCTGGTTGCGGGATAATGAGTTAGGCAGTGATCAGGAATGTATTATCCGACGAGTGGTGCATGCCAACGGGCGCAGCAAGGCTTTTATAAACGGCCATAGTTGCACGCTCACACAGTTGAAAGAATTGAGCCAGTTGCTGGTTGATCTGCATGGCCAACACGAGCATCAATCCTTGCAAAAGCCGCTTATACAACAGCAATTGCTGGATACTTACCTGAACCAGCCGGAATTGATCGAGGATGTGAAAAGGAAGTTTTACGACTGGAAATCTGTTGAAAAAGACCTGGATGAAATTCGAAGTGGTTCGATAGAACGAGAACAGCGTATCGATTTACTACGCCTTTACTGTGAAGAACTCGATTCACATAACCTGGCCGACGGCGAAATGCAAAACTTGCAAAGTGAATATAGTCGCATTTCCCATGCAGGGCAGTTACTGGACAATGTAGGGACTTTACTCGGAATTTTGTATGAGAACGATGACTCCACCGTACAAAGCCAGCTTAGTTACTGTGAACAGAGTCTTTCAACCCAGGCGAAAATTGACGAAACACTCAAGACTAGCCACGATTTAATCAACAATGCCCTGATCCAGGTTCAGGAAGCTACCAATGAGCTACGTAATTATCAGCAGTCGATAGACCTCGACCCTGCTAGACTCGACTGGTTAAATCAACGAATTGCCACATCCCAGGATTTGGCGCGTAAGCACCGAATCGATACTGGCTCCTTGCCCGATTATTTTCAAAAACTGAAACTTGAACTGGATGCACTGTGTGGTAGTGAGCAAGATCTAGATAAACTCGAACAACAGCTAGAACTGGCTAACGCCAGTTATTTGACTTCGGCCAGACTATTATCACAGAAGCGACAACACACCGCGGCTGCCCTGTCCGATCAAATTACTCAGATCATGCAAGAACTGGGGATGGAAGGCGGTCGATTTTCTATCGAGGTAGATGAGCTGCACACCGAAGCTGGTTACAAAAAATCGGGCATTAATTCCGTTAGTTACCAGGTGAGTGCGAATCCAGGTCAACCGTTAAAACCCTTGAGCAAGGTGGCGTCGGGTGGCGAGCTTTCAAGAATTAGCCTGGCGATACAGGTTATATTGAGCGAGGCATCAAAAATACCCACACTTATTTTTGACGAGGTGGACAGCGGCGTTGGCGGCGGCACCGCAGAAATTGTGGGAAAAAAATTGCGCTGGTTAGGCGAGAATCGACAGGTGCTGTGTGTGACGCATCTGCCGCAGGTCGCTTCGCAGGCACACCAGCATTTGCGCGTAGAAAAAATCACATCAATCGGCGATACCACCACCAATGTGCATGCAATGAACGAAGATGAACGGCTGGAAGAAATAGCTCGTATGCTGGGAGGTTTGACGATTACAGAGCAAACGCGCGCGCATGCAAGCGAGATGATTGCCAGTTAGTGGAACCAGGGAATTTCTATTCACTAACCTTGTTGAAGTGACCGTATAACACCATCGTGTGTTCGGTGATGGTGAAATTGTGTTTTTCGGCTATTATTTTTTGACGACTTTCTATCACCTCGTCATAAAATTCAACCACCCTTCCATTGGATAAATCCACTAGATGGTCGTGGTGTCCACCATCGTTTAATTCAAATACCGCGTGCCCACCATCAAAGTGATGTCGATTCACTAAGCCAGCGGCCTCAAACTGTGTCAATACCCGATAAACCGTAGCGAGTGCTATTTCTTCACCTGAATCGACTAGCATGATATATATATCTTCGGCCTTCAAATGACGCTCATCCGAACTTTCGAGTAACTCCAGAATTTTCATTCGGGGCAAGGTCAATTTTAGCCCTGCGTTTTTAATATCGGATGATTCCATAAAAATTTACTCTATGTCATTGCGGCCTGTAACCGAGGTCAGTATTATCGACGATCCTGTCATTCAAAATTAATAATATGAAATCACGCTGGTTTTTCTTCCTGATTCTGATCGTTACGATTGTATCATTGCCTGCCTGTGTCTACCGATTAGATATTGAACAGGGTAACCGCATTAACAATGAGAAACTAGCCCAACTGGAGGTTGGAATGACCAAACGCCAGGTCGAGTTTTTGCTTGGAGAACCCGCAATCAGAGATATTTACCATCCAGATGACTGGCACTATATTTATTTCCTCAAGTCTGGTAAAGACGGCTCAATCCAGAAGCGAGTCATGATACTTAAATTCGACAATGAACAGTTAACATCGATCGAGGGGTCATTGAGCTAGACCCGAAATCGTGCATCCACTGCTTCGAATTCGAGTCATCAACCGCCTTTCCTGGTTTTTAGGCCCTTCGCTGCGCGCTGGCGTCGAACTTCTTTCGGGTCTGCGATCAGTGGCCGATAAACCTCTATTCGATCACCATCCACGAGTTTGTAGTCTGCCGGTACTATCTTCCCAAACACGCCCAGCTCCGGGTGTTCCAGGTCAATCTCCGGGAAAAACCGGTCGATATTTGACTGCCTGAATGCGTCAAAAATAGACGTTCCCTGTTTTACTTCGAGCTCAATTATTTGCTGACGTTCGGGTGTTGCATAGGCAACTTCGATCATGGTCTTTGAATTCATACGGAATTAACCTCATGGGCCCGAGTACAAAAGGAAGCGACCAGGGTATTGGCTATTTGGGTAAATACAGGTGCCGCCAGTGTGGATACAAAACCACTCGAAAACTCGAAATTCAAATCGAGAATAATTTTTGAAGCCTGCTGATCAAGTGCTATAAATTTCCACACGCCATCGAGACGCTTAAACGGGCCATCGATCAATGACATTTCTATTTTACTATCGGCTTCCAACATATTTTGGGTTGAAAACCAGTGATTCAGCCGACCTTTCTTCATCAGTATCGATGCTTTCATCGAGGTGTCATTCTGCGACAATATCCTACTTTCACTACACCAGGGTAAGAACTCTGGATACTTAGCCACATCGTTCACAATCGTATACATGATATGAGTGGAATATGGCATTAGTGCACTGCGGTGGATACTCGGCACTGACTAAATCACCCCAATTGTTGATAGAGATACGACCAATAATAATACAGGTGTAACATACCGTGCCAGGTAATTCCAGATTTCAAACCAGCTTCTACCCTTTAAGCCAAGCTCCCTATAACTAATCCGGCGCGGAATCGCCCAGGCAACGAATATACACAGCATGAGCGCCACAAAAGTCTGTATTAAATGGCTGGATAAAAATACGATAACGTCGTTAAATCCAGCATTTTTAACCAGTCTAACCGCCTCGTTTCCCATAATTAATGCCAGTGTAAAACCATCTCCACTCCATACGTTGTATGAAAATATCACTCCCAAACCAAAAATCCAGATACCCAGTGCGAGCATAGATACGGCCTTTATTCGATCTATTTTAAATAACCGTTAAACATAACAAATTGGCCCTTCCATCAGGGCTATCGAGGTGGTTAAAGCAGCGAGAGTCAGCATCAGATAAAACAGGAACCCAAACAGCTGCCCAAATTCGAGTTGATTAAACACGATAGGAAAAACTCGAAACGCAAACTGGTTATCGATATCGGGTAAAATATCGGCAGAAAATATCAATGCATTAATGCTGAGGCCAACTAGAATCGAAACGATTAAATCGATTGCGATTACCAGCACTACTGCGTATCCGATAGAACAGATTCGGGGTAAATAACTGCCATAGACAATCATCGCACCAGTACCTAAGGCCAGGGTGTAGAAAGCCCGTTGCAAGGCGACTAGCGGTGCATTAGAGTCCATTTCTGAAAAATCAGTGTAAAGCAAATATCTCACACTCTGATCGAAGCCAGGCGAAAATATAGTAACGACCAATCCAATCGCAGGTAAAAAAACATGCTAGGTACGAGTAGCAGAGATATTCTTTCTATCCCTACTCTCAAATTCTGCGCGTTAATGGTGACCAGCAGGATCACGAATAATGTATGTCAGTGTGTCATACTCTCGGTATCGGCTAAAAATGCATTAAATCGGAGGCTCACTTCATTACCTGTGAACTGATTAAAAATACCAAGGCCAAGCATTAAAAAGTAAGAAAGAGACCAACCTGCTACCACGCTGAAGGTAGCAACAATAAGAAAGGCCGCTACGATGGAGAGAAATCCTATCGCTTTCCAGGTTGTCGAAGCTTTGTTCCTTCTCACAAGAATCTCAAAGCACCCAACAGGGTCATTTCGTCCCAAACGCCCCACTAATAATTCTCCCATTAACAGGGGTACGCCCACCAGAAGAAGAAAAAAACATATAGAAATAAAAACGCACCGCCACCATTTTGCCCGGCAAGGACTGGGGAAGTGAGAAAATCGTTAAAACTCAATGTAGCGCCCGCCGCGACCAGAATGAAAACAGATTGCGACCGCCACTGAAATCGATTGGTAGGTTTGGGCATGATTCAGGCGGGATAAATAGGGCCGCTTATTATGCTGAACTTGTGAAAAA
>SMVA01016717.1_pt1 | contig 13423 bp, 12 predicted proteins | sample 2456451 | NCBI WGS metagenome assembly SMVA01 (sample SAMN11095933, study PRJNA526329) | marine sediment metagenome | biome: Marine sediment; feature: Surficial sediment; material: Deep marine sediment; isolation source: Hadal surficial sediment | place: Pacific Ocean | collected 2014-05 | depth...
AGGTCACGCGGGACCAATTGCAGGACGCCTTCGAGGCGGCCTACTGGGCGCGCTTCGAGGTCGCGCTGCCGGAAATCCGCGCGGTTCTGGTCAACCTCAACACCGCGGTCATCGGCCGGCGCGCGCGCGTGCCGCTCGAATCCCTGGCCGAGACCGGCGCGACGGTGGAGGCGCCGTCGACCACGCGACCTGTCTGGTTCGCCGGCGGCTGGCGGGAGACACCGATTTACCGGCGCAATCGGTTGCCGCCCGGCACGACACTGATTGGCCCGGCCATCGTCGAGCAACTCGACACCACTACCGTCATCGAGCCGGAGGACAAGGTCAGCGTGGACGCGCACAGCAACTTGATGATCGAGGTGGCGGCGCCATGACCGGAAGCCTCGACCCCGTCACCCTCGCGGTGATCCAAAGCGGGTTGATCCAGGTCTGCAACGAGATGGACCTGGCCTTCGTGCGCGCCGCTTTCAGCCCGGTCATTTCCGAGACGCTCGACCGCTCCGACGGCATCTACGATCGCGCCACCGGCGCGCTGATCGCCCAGGGCGACCTCGGCCTGCCGGTCTTCGTCGGTACCATGCAGTTCGGCACCGCCGAGGTCATCAAGCGCGCCAAAGAGATCGCGCCGGGCGATCTGTTCATCGTCAACGACCCCTATCTGGGCGGCACCCACCTGATGGACGTGCGCTTCGTCAAGCCGTTCTTCTACCAGGGCGAGCTGTTCTCCTGGCTGGCCAACACCGGGCACTGGCCGGACATCGGCGGCGCGGTCCCGGGCGGTTTCTCGGCAAACGCCACCGAGGTCGAGCAGGAGGGCCTGCGCCTGCCGCCGGTGAAATTGTTCAAGAAAGGCGAGATGGACGAGGAGATCCTGTCGATCATCCTGTCCAATATCCGCATTGCCGATCAGCGCATCGGCGACATCAAGGCCCAGGCCGCCGCGCTCATGATCGGCGAGCGGCGCCTGACCGAACTGCTCGACCGCTACGGCCGCGACACGGTGGAGCGCGCGATCGCGGAGCTGCGCGCACGCGCCGAGAAACAGATGCGCGCCAAGATCGCCCAGATCCCCGACGGCGTATACCAGGCCACGGCCTACGTCGATTCGGACGGCGTGGTCGACGCGCCGCTCGAGATCGCCATGAAGATCACCAAGCAGGACACGGACTTGACTTTCGACATGTCCGGCTCCTCGCCGCCCTGCCTGGGGCCGATGAACTCCGTGATCGCCACCACGCGCTCCTCGGTCTATCTGGCGATCAAGCACATCTTCCCCGAGGTGCCGATCAACGCCGGCACCTTCGCGCCGCTCAACGTCCTCGATCCCACGGGCACCTTCCTCTACGCCGAATACCCGCGCCCGGTCTCGGGTTGCGCGGCCGAGGTCAGCCAGCGCATCGCGGAAGCGGTGTTCGCGGCCCTGACGCCAGCGATCCCGGACCTCTTGTTCGCCGCACCCGCGGGCACCAGCGGCAACTTCGCCCTCGGCGGTTACGATCCCAAGATCGGGCGCGCCTACGTCATGTACCTGATCTCCGGCGGCGGCTACGGCGGCAGTGTGGACGGCGACGGCATCTCCAACGGCTGCTCGACCATCGGCATCTCCAAGACCACGCCGATCGAGATCATCGAGCAGCGCTATCCGGTGCTGATCGAGCACTACGCCCTGCATGAGGGTTCGGGCGGTCCGGGGACACAGCGCGGCGGTTTCGGCGTCACCTACAAGGTCAAGCTGCGGCGCGGCAGCGCGACCGCCTCCTTCGTCATGGACCACGGCCGTAGCGGGCCGCTGGGCGCACTGGGCGGCCGCGACGGCGGAGTCAACAAGGTGGTGGTGATACGAAACGGCACGGCCTACCACCCGCCGCATCTCTCCAAGGACCAGGGTATCGCGATCGAAGCGGGCGACACGATCACGGTCTCGACCCCCGGCGGCGGCGGTTTCGGCGATCCGCTCTTGCGCGAACCCGCGCGGGTCGCCCGCGACGTGAAACGCGGCTACTACACGGTGGCAGAAGCCGAAGAAGGTTTCGGCGTGGTGATCGACCCCGAGACTTTCTCGATCGACGAAGCGGCGACGCGGGCGCGGCGGGGGCGCGGCGGGGGCGCTAGTCGATCGGGACGCCCTCCAGGGTGATGCGGTGCATCAGGCGGCGCTGGCCCGGATAGTCGTTGAGGGCGCGGTGGCAAGTCGCGAGGTTGTCCCAAAACGCGATCGAACCCTCATGCCAGCGAAATCGGCAGGTGAATTCGGGCGCCCGCGCGTGCTTGTACAGCATATCCAGGAACGGCGCCGACTCCGCCGCGCGCCAGCCTTCGATCCCGACGGTGAAATTCGGATTGACGTAGAGCCCTTCGCGCCCGGTCCTGGGGTGGCGCAGGACCACCGGATGCACCGCGTCCTGAGTCGCCAGATCCGGGTTGCCGATCCGGCCGCGGTTCTCGTCTTGGTCCGCGCTCCGGGCGGCGGCGCCGAAGACGTGGCGGCTCGAGTGCCGGGCGTTGAGGCCGCGGAGCGTCTGCTTCAGACCCTCGGACAAGGCCTCGAAGGCCCCGGCCATGCTCGCGAACAGCGTGTCGCCGCCGGTCTCCGGCACCTCGCGGGCATAGAGGATCGAGCCCAGCGCCGGCACCCGGTCGTAGGAGTGGTCGGTGTGCCAATCGCTGCCGACGTTGCGCTGGTTCTCGGGCTCCTTGCGCACCTCGGCGATATTGGGATAACCCGCCACCGGCTGGAAGAAGCGGTTGATGTTGATCTCGCCCCAGCGCTCGGCGAAGGCGATGTGGCGTTCGGGAGTCAGCGCCTGGTCGCGGAAGAAGATCACGCCGAACGCGTCGAACGCGCGGCGCAGCTCGGCGAGCTGGCCGTCGCCGATGTCCATCGACAGATCGATGCCGTGAATCTCGGCGCCCAGCGCGCCGCTCGCGGGCCGCACCTCGATGGTCCGATAGCTCTCGGTCATACCGCCCTGCCCCATCAAGTTTTACGCCTGCAATGCTAACACCGGGAACCGCCCGCAAGAAGCCCCCGCTCAGCCCCAGAGTTCGGGCGGCGCGGGGTCGATTAGGCTGCCGCGGTAGGTCAGGCCGGGATCGCGGTCCTCGGCGATCAGCAGCGGGCCGTCGAGGTCGACGAAATCGGCGCGCCCGGCGACCAGCAGCGCGGGCGCCATGGACAGCGAGGTGCCGACCATGCAGCCGACCATGACGCCGAGCCCGGCAGCGCGCGCGGCCGTGACCAGCGCAAGGGACTCGGTCAGCCCACCGGCCTTGTCGAGCTTGATGTTGACGCAATCGTAGCGCCCGGCCAGCGCCGGCAGCGAGGCGCGGTCGGTGAAACCCTCGTCGGCGCAAACCGGCAGCGGGCGTTCGACGTCGGCCAGCGCAGCGTCGCGGCCGTGGGGCAGCGGTTGCTCCAGGAGTTCGACACCGGCCTCGGCCAGGCCGCGCAAGTAGGGCTCCAGAATCTCCCCGTCCCAGGCCTCGTTGGCATCGGCGATCAGGCGCGCGGCGGGTGCCGCGGCGCGCACCGCGGCAACCCGATCGAGGTCGCCCACCCCACCGAGCTTCAACTTGAGCAATGGCCGCTCTGCGTGGCGGGCCGCGGCGGCGGCCATGGCCTCGGGGTCGCCCAGGCTGATGGTATAGGCGGTCAGGACCGGCGCCGGCGGCGTCAAACCGGCCAGCTCCCAGGCCGGGCGGCCGGCGCGCTTGGCGTCCAAATCCCAGAGCGCGGCATCGACCGCCGAGCGCCCGGCGCCAGGCGCCATGGCCTCGAGCAGTTCCTCGCGGCCGATCCCGGCCTCGATGGCGGCGCGGGCGGCTTCGATCTCATCGAGCGTCCTGGGCGCTTGCGCGTCGAAGGCCTCGGCGCGCTCGCTCTCGCCGCGCCCGGTCAGGCCGTCTTCGGTAATCTCGACCACCGCCAATTCGGCCATGGTCTGGGTCAGGCGCGAGATCACGAAGGGTTCGGTCAGGGGCCAGGACTCGGCCCGCGCGGTCAGGGAGCGCACCGTATTACACCAACGCGTCGACGATGGCGGAAACGCCGGTGCGCACCGGATCGGCGCAGGGCAGGCCGAGGCGCGCCGAAGTTTCCGCGAGCACGGCCTCGGCCGCCGCCGGATCGAGGTTCCGGGTGTTGAGGCTGACGCCGACGAAACGCACGTCCGGATTGGTCAGCCGGGCGGTTCGCAGGTTGAGGTCCATGCAGTCTTCGAGGCTCGGCAACGGCCGGTGCGCCATGCCGTCGATCCCGGTCCGGCCGGCCTCGTGGCACAGCACCAAGGCGTCCGGCTGGGCGCCGTGCAGCAGGCCGAGGCTGACCCCCGCGTAGGACGGGTGGAACAGCGAACCCTGGCCCTCGACCACGTCCCAGTGGTCCGGATCGCCGGCCGGCGCCAGCGCCTCGGTGGCGCCGGAGACGAAGTCGGAGATTACGGCGTCGACGGAGACGCCGCCGCCGGCGATGAAGATGCCGGTCTGGCCGGTGGCGCGGAAATCCACCTTCAGGCCGCGGCCGGTCATCTCGCGAGCCAGCGCGAGGGCCGCGAACATCTTGCCGACGCAGGTGTCGGTGCCGACCGTGAGCAGGCGCTTGCCGGGGCGTTTGTCGCCGGTGCCGCAGGCGAAGTCCTGGTCCGGATGGCGGATGTCATAGATACGCCGACCGGCCGCCTCGGCCGCCGCCGCCAATTCGGGGATCGCGGCCAGCCGGCTGTGCAGGCCGCTGGCGATGTCCAGGCCGCCCTCGAGCGCCGCCACCGCCTCGGCCACCCAGGCCTCGGGGAAGCGCCCGCCCAGGGGTGCCACGCCAATCACCAGGGTCCGGGCGCCGGCACGCGACGCCGCTTCGACGGTCATGTCCGGCAATCCGGTATCGGCGCCGCAGCCCGGCAGGCGGCGCTGGCCGACACACCACTCCGGCCGCCAATGGGCGATGCCGGTGGCGGTCTTGGCATCGAGCTGCATGGGCACGTCGCCCAGAAACAGCAGATAGTCTCTACGAAATTCGATCACGACTTGCCTCTCGCGTTGATTGATAAATATTCGCCCCGCCCGCGGCGCGGCTAGCGCGTCACGTAGTCCATGTAGGGGCTGAGCACCGAGCGCACCGGGACTCGGACGATCGCCGGCTTGCCGCTGGCGAGCGCGTCCTTGGCCGCCTGGCCGATCTCCTCGAGGGTCCGGGCTTCGGCGCCGTAACCGCCCAGCGCCCGGGCCAGGCCGGGCCAGTCGCGCGCCGGCAGGTCCAGCTCGTAGTCCGCGCCGTAGTCGCGCTGTTGCGGCAGGGCGATGGCCGACCACTTCCGGTCGTCGAGCACCACCACCACGACCGGGCAGCCATAGCGCGCCGCGGTGTCGAGCTCGAGCGCGTGATAGCCGACCCCGCCATCGCCGACGAAGACCACCACCGGCCGGTCCGGCTCCGCGAACTTGGCGCCGATGCCGTAAGGGATCTCGGCGCCGAGGGCCCCCGACTGCCCCGCGCGCAGATAGTGGCGGTGTCCGCGCACCTTGATCCGCGCATCGGCCCAGAAGTCGACGTTGCCGTGGGAGGTGACGTAGACCGTGTCTTCGGGCAACGCGTCGATGACCGCATCGACCGCGGCTACCGGATGTACCGGCGGGGTTTCCGGATCATCGCCGGCTTGGGCCGCACGCTCGGCCTTCCAGGCGGCGGTCAGTCCCGCGACCCAGGCCGCCTCGACCGGCCCCGGTTCCAAATCGGCCAGGACCGCGACTGCGGCCGCGGGTGCCGCCACCATGCCGAGGTTGGCGCGACGGTTGCGGCCCAGCGTGCCGCCGTCGACGACGCATTGCACCACCACCGCGTCCTCGGCCAGGGTTTGGCCGTAGCCGAGATCGGCCTCGAAGTGATGGCCGAGCAGCAGCACCAGGTCGGCCTCGCCCAGCGCCCGGCCCAGAGTCTGGTTGGCCGGCACGTAGCCGGGTCCGGCCCAGAGCGGATGGTTCTCGTCGACCACCCCGCGCGCCAGGCGCGCGGTCACGAACGGCAGGCCCAGGGTCTCGATCGCCTCGCGCAGCCGCGCCGGAGGGTCCCAGTGGCAGTCGTCGCCAACCACCAAAAGCGGCCGCCGCGCCTTGGACAGCGCCTCGGCCAGAGCCGCGCCGGCCGTCGGGTCCAGGCCCGGGCGCGGCACTTGGTACTGCGCGGGCGGCACGCGGGCGACCTGGGCGGCGAGCACGTCGGAGGGCACTTCGAGGAACACCGGACCCGGACGCCCGGTCAGCATGTGGCGCCAGGCCGCCTCGATGTACTCGGGGATGCGCTCGGTCTGCAGCACCCGCGCCGACCACTTGGTGACCGGCGCCATGATCTCTAGGTGATTGCCGGCCAGGACCGCGCCGCGGTCGAACATCGGGGTCGGCACCTGACCGCCGAGGATCAGCAGCGGCGTCCCCGCACGACCGGCGACGAAGGCCGGGGTGACGGTGTTGGTGAGGCCCGGTCCCACGGTCACCGCGGCGACCCCGGGTACCCCGGTCTGACGCGCCACCGCCTCGGCCATGAAGCCGGCGGCGGCCTCGTGGCGGGTGTGAACGAGCGGTAGATCGTGGGCGGCGGCGGCGCGATAGACCGAATTGATGGCCCCGCCCGAGACCGAGAAGATCTGCCCGACGCCCAGGTTCTTGAGCGACTCGACCACCAGGTCGCCGCCCTCGTAACGGTTGCTCTGGTGTATCTCGGTCATCGGAATACTTGCTTCCCGGATGCTAATCATTAACGGCGCCCGCGCGAGTAATACACGGGCGGCCGGATTGCCGAAACCCCGGTCCGGCCCAGGGGGCCACAGGGCGCCTCGACCAGCCAGACTTCTTCCGCCTCGGCTCCCATTCAAGTCTCGCGCGACGGGGTGCCGGCAATCAACGCCCACAAGCGGTCGTTGGCGATCGGGTCTGGGTCGAATTTAAGGATGGGACAGGGCAATCGGGCGAGCGCCGATCAGCCGTAATGCTCCTTGAACTTGCCGATGCAGGTCCTGAAACCGGCTTCGAAATCTCCGTCTCCGGGATGGTAGACGCTTTCAAACGAGATCGCGCCGTCATAACCGTCGGCGCGCAGGGCATCGGCCATCGGCTGAAACTGATCCGCGAGTTGGCCCTCGCCCATGGGACGGACTTCGAGGAACGCTTTCGGCGTGTCGGCCTGCACGTCCTTGATGTGGACATGGCCGAGATAACCGCCCTTCATGGTTTCGTAACCGTCGGGGTAGGCGGTCTCGTGCGCCCAGCAATTGTTGGCCGGGTCCCAGAGGATCTTCAGCGTGTCCTTGGCGCCAAGATCGTCGATCAGCTTGCATCCGGTCCAGCAGGAATTGATCATGGTGCCGTTGCCGGTCTCGACCACCAGTACGACCCCCTCGGACTTGGCGAGCTCGACGGCGGGGGCGATCAACGGCGGCAGGGCGTCCCAGGCGCCCTTGGCAACATTCCACGCCTCGGCGCCATGGGCGCCCCACAGGATCATCTCCTTCTTGCCGCTCATGATCCGCACCAACGGCGAGCCGAACTCGTGCGCCATCTCGATGCAGCGCTTGAGGCCGTCCATGTGCTTGGTGTGCAGCGGGTCGCCGGCTTTGGTGCTCATCGGCATGCCGCCGAAGACATGACGCGAGATGCACGACACCTTCTTGCCGTGTTTCGTGACCAGCTCCAGCGCCCGCTTGCGCTCCCCGGTGTCCAGGTCGCCGACCTCCTTGTCCCAAAGGAATTGTAGCTCGGCATAGTCAAGGCCGAACTCGTCCATAACGGTCAGTGCATGCTCCAAGTCGCGGCTAATGCCGTCGGTAATAACGCCCAGTTTCATCGATATTCGCTCCGTTTAGCGCGCCAGCTCGGCGCCGACGATGTCTTCTATGACCCTTGTGACGACCCAGTTGTCGGCCTCGGGATGCTTGGTTTTACCGGCTTGAAACAGCTGCATCGCCGTTGCCGCGGTGAACAGCGGCACGCCGAGGTCGCGGGCCATGTCCATTGCGATGGTCAGGTCCTTGTACATCGTCGAGATGTGGCTGCCGGTGCCGACGAACTGGCGGTCGATGATGTTCGAAAGCGCCGTGTTGGCGACACCGCAACCGGCTCCGGAGGTGCTGAACACGTCGTACAGCACCTGTCCCTTGACGCCGGCCTTCGCCGCCAGTGCCGAGGCCTCGCAGGTGGCCGTGAAGATCGAGCCAATCAGCGATTGCAGGCAGGCTTTGACGGTTTGGCCCATGCCGGCCTCGGCGCCGACCCGGTGGATATTCTTGCTGACCGCCTCCATGACCGGACGAACTTGCGCCAGCGCCGTGTCGCTTCCCGCCGCCATCATGGTCAAGGTTCCCGATTGCGCGCCGGGAAAGCCGCCACTGACCGGCGAGTCGATGAGCTCGATACCGGTGCCGTCCAGCGCGGCGTCTATTTCACGGGCCTCGGAAGCCTTGATCGTCGCCGTTAGCAAAACCACGCCGCCGGGTTTCATGGTGGCGGCCAGTCCGTCACCGAGAATGACGGCCTTGGCCTGGTCACCCGTCATGACCATGACGAAGACCGCATCGGAGTGGGCGCCAACGTCCGCGGCCGATGGGAGGGGCTCGCCGCCCAAGTCCCGAAACGCGGCTATTCGTTTTTCACTGAGGTCGCATCCCCGCACGGTGAAACCCGCCTCGATAAGGTTTTTCGCCAACCCGGAACCCATGTCTCCCAGGCCAATTACGCCAACATTTTTCATTTGAGTTTCCCGATTGCACCGATTGCGTTCGGCCGCGGAGCGCAGGACCCGCCCGCTGGGCCGCGCCCCGCCAGGCTACCCCCGCTGGGCCGCGCCCCGCCGGGCCGCGCAATATCTTTGATTCATATTTCCCGAAGAACTTAATAATGAACATCGAAAACTTGATTGCCATGCATTCCACAATCCGGAATCGAGCAAAAAATACATCAATCAGTGAAATTGATGCATCAAATCGCTGTTGATCGGAAAACCACGGCAATCCTCTAACGCGGATTGCCGATGACGCCGGTGCCGCTTGGCAACATCCCTGTTACCGCCAGACCGGTGCGATCGCCACCGTGCGCCGTTCCCGAAGCGCAACGATCGCTGCCTCGGCGATGGCTTGCGCCCGCAGGCCGTCGGCCATGGCGGCATGCACTTCCGCCTCGCCGCGGACCGCGGCGGCGAAGGCCGCCAATTCGTCGACATAAGTCGGGGCGAATCGTTGGTACCAGTCGCGGTCGAGGCCTGGCGCCGAAAGGCACGCGCCGGCGCGCTTGATCACTCCCGGCACCGGCTGCCGGTCGGCGAGCAGCAGCCCGTCGCTTCCGAATACCTCGATCAGCTCATCGACGCCATAGGCGGTGCGCCGGCCGAAATCGAACCCGGCCAAGCTCCCGTTCTCCAACCTCAGCGTCACGATGGCGGTATCGACGTCGTCGAAATCGGCGAACCGCGGATCGATCAGACAGCCGCCCATGGCGGTGGCCTCTACCGGGTCGGAACCGGCCAGCCAGCAGGCCAGGTCGAAAAAATGCGCGCCCTTTTCCCGGATCATGCCACCCGAATGCGCCGCCGTCTCGGGCCGCGGCGGGGCGGCACTGCGGGACACCAGCCGCAGCATTTCGATTTTGCCGATGTCGCCGGCCGACAGCCGGTCATGCAGGTCCCGATGGGCCGCATCGAGCCGGCGATTGAACCCCATCGCGGCGATCACGCCGGCCCGTTCGATTTCCTCGACGCAATGCCGGGCATCGTCAAGCGAATCGGCGATCGGCTTTTCGCAGAGGATCGCTTTTCCGGCCCGCGCGGCGGCCAGAACATGGCCTTTGTGGGCATCCGTGGACGACGCGATGACAACCGCATCGACCGTGTCGTCCGATAGGGCGCGGTCGACCGAATCGTCGGCGCGGCCGCCGAACGAGCGGCAAAGTTCGCCGGCGCGCCCGCGATCGACATCGACCACATGGGCGAGGGAACAGGTGGTGCTGTGACTGATATTGCGGGCGTGGATTCGGCCGATCACGCCGGCCCCAATAAGCGCGATTTTTATCATGCGCTTCGTTCGATCGCCGCGAAATCGACCGTCGCATCGACCCAGCCACCGTTGTTCGCATTCGATTCCACCGCCGCCTCGACGAATTTCATGCCGAGAACGCCGTCGCGGGCGGTGGCGAAGTCCGGTTGCCGGCCCCCGGTGTCGTGTCCGGAGTCCTTGTCATGAATGGCCGCCGCGACATCGCCGTAAAAATTGGCGAAGGCTTCCAGGATGCCCTGCGGATGGCCGATTTTCATTCTGCTGGCGCGGTGCGCGGCCTCGCTCAACCAGGCTTCGCCGCGCCGCAACAACCGCTGGGGCTCGGAATCCGGCCGGATCCACAGCTCGTCGGGCCGTTCCTGCAGCCATTCCAAACTACCGCGATCGCCGAATACGCGGACGCGCAAACCGTTGCCGAAGCCGGCCGCGACGTAACTGGCCCACAATTGTCCGCGGACACCGCCCTCGAAGCGAAGATTCACATTGGCGTTGTCGTCGCCGGTCCGCCCCGGCACCATGATCTGGATGTCGGCGGATACGGCTTCCAGTTCCAGGCCGGTGATGAACCGTGCAAGTTGGTGGGCATGGGTGCCAATATCGCCCAGGACCGAAGACGGGCCGGCGATTTGCGGATTCATGCGCCACTGCGCCTTGGTATCGCCTTCCGCCTCGACCAGCCTCGTCCGGCTTCCGGAGGCATATTCCAATTGGACCATCCGCAGTTTACCCAGCTCTCCGGCCGCGATCCGTTCGCGCGCCTCCCGCGCCATGGCATAACTGGCATAGATGTGGGATAGGCCGAATATGACGTCGCGAGACCGTGCCTCGCGGTACGCGGTGACCGAATCCTCGAACGATGTCGCCAGCGGTTTGTCGCAGATGATGTGAATCCCCTGTTCGATGAATGCGAGGCAGGCCGGAACATGGCTATCGTTCGGGGTGACGATGCTCACTGCCCTGATGCCGCCGGCCAGCTTGCCCTCCGCCACCGCCATCGTTTCGAAATCGGCGTAGACCCGGTCCGGGTTCAACCCGAGGGATACGCCCATCTGCGCGTTCTTGTCCGGATTCCTGGAAAACACGCCCGCGACCAGCTCGAAGGCACCGTCCATACTGGCGCCGTAGCGATGGGCCGGGCCGATCCCGGACCCCGGTCCACCGCCCACCATGCCGAGTTCGATCGATCGATTTGTAGTCATACCTATGTGTTCCCCGGTGCCTAATCCTAGTCGCGGATACTTTCGCGCATGATGATCTCAATGGGTATGGTGTCGATTTGGGTCGGCCGCCCGGCGATGTGGTCCACGACCGCGCTGATCGCATTGTCCGCCGCGCGCGCCATATCTTGATGCACCACGGCATCCATGACACCGCTGAGCAGGCATTGTTTTGTCAGCGGCGTGAGGTTGAACGCCACATAGGTCACTTCGTCCTTGCGGCCGCTTTCCAGCATGGCCTTTTCGATGCCCCTGTTTCCGCTGCCGACGCTATAGATGCCCTTCAGGTCATCGTGCCTGGCGAGCAATTCCGCCGCCATTTCATAGTTTTTGCGCGGATCGTCATATCCGCGAATCGCGTCCAGCACTTTCAAATGTTCGAACTCGCTGCGAAGCACGGTGCGGAACCCCATCTCGCGCTCCTCATGGCTGCGATAGAGTTGACCGCCCCAGAATATTGCGATCTTCCCCGGTTGCGAACACAGCCGGCCCATCAGGAGTCCCGCGGTCCGCCCCGCCGCCCGGTTGTCGAGGCCGACATACCCAACAGTCTCGGCCCTCGGCAAATCGGTCAGGATGGTGATAACCGGGATGCCGCCCGCCGCGAGTTCTCCGATCGCCGCCCGAACGCTCGGGTGTTCCAGGACCTGAACGATGACGCCGGAGCTTCCGGTCTTCTGGCAGGCTCTCAGCGCGCCGGTTAACGCCGCCGGGTCCATGCGTCGCGGCAATGCCAATCGAACCGTGACGCCACGCTCTTTTGCGGTCCGTTTAATTTCGCGCACCAACACGTCGTTGGAGAATCCGGCCCCGCCGGCGATGATCACATCGACGGTCAGGTCGGATGTGATGGTCGGGATGACGGTGGGCCGCCGCGGGCCTTTTTCCAGCCATTTGACGGTTTCGACGACCCGGTCGATGGTTTTCTGGCGCACACCGGGCCGATTGTTCAAAACGCGGTCCACGGTGGCCGTGCTAACCCCAGCCTGCAGTGCAATGTCGATGATGCGCGCCTTGCCGCCCGATTTCACAATCAAACTCCGTATCCGACACTTGATGCATCAAACAGATTGCATGATGGCTTATCCGCCCAAAATTACGAATTATCATGCATCACAGTCAAGCTGTTGATGGTGTCGACTTGTCCGGCGGGTGGGACACCGGCCATTACTAAGGATCACTGGTATTAAACAAGCGCGGGGGCCATGGCCTGAAAACCAAGTGTGGCGATCGTCGGCGCCGGCGGCATGGGTGCGCTGTTCGGCTCTATTCTACAGAATGGCGGATTGGCGGTAACGTTGATCGACACCAATGCCGAGCATGTCCATGCGATCCGCAGCCATGGCCTGAAAATCATCGGCTTTGCCGGCGATAGGACCGAAAAAATCGCGGTGCCCGCCGACGCGTCCACCGTCACCTCGACCGATGTGGTGCTGTTCCAGTGCAAGGCGCACGGCAGCCGTGACCCGCCCAGGCGATCCGACATCTGATCGGCGGGGGCGCCGTGGCCATTAGCTTCCAAAACGGACTCGGCAACGAGGAAGCGATCGCCGAGGTAATCGGCAAGAACAACGTGCTGGGCGGATTGCCAACCATGGCGGGCTGTTTTCTTGGGCCCGGAGTCATTCGGGACTTTTCGCGTGTCCCCTCGTACATCGGCGAGTTGGGCGGCGGTATCAGCGCGCGCGGAGAACATTGCGGAGGCGTTCAGCGCCGCGGGCCTCGAAACCCATGCCAGCGAGCACATCATCCATGACATCTGGAAGAAGCCGATCTGCAATATCGCCCTGAGCGCGCTGTCCGGGGCCACCAATATGACCTCGGCCGAATGTCTCGCGGTGCCGGAATTGAAGGCGACGTCGCTGCGCGCGCTCGATGAAGCGTTGGCGGTTGCGAAAAGCCACGGCATTCATCTCGATCGCGATGAGGCTGTCGCGGGATTGAAAACAATTTCCGAGCCCGGTGGCACCGGCGACAACCAATCGTCGCTCTGTGTCGATTTCCTGAACCAACGGCCCAGCGAAGTCGATTTCATTTACGGCTCGGTGATTTCCAAGGGCCGGAAAACCGGCGTCCCGACCCCGACGCTCGATACACTTGCCGCGATCGTGAAAGGCCTCGAGAGCCGCTACCTGCGCCAGAACCCGACATGCAATTCGGATTAAGCGACGCGCA
>SMVA01062396.1_pt1 | contig 13422 bp, 13 predicted proteins | sample 2456451 | NCBI WGS metagenome assembly SMVA01 (sample SAMN11095933, study PRJNA526329) | marine sediment metagenome | biome: Marine sediment; feature: Surficial sediment; material: Deep marine sediment; isolation source: Hadal surficial sediment | place: Pacific Ocean | collected 2014-05 | depth...
CCTCGCCTTTCTCTTTCCGCTGGTCGCCACCATCCTCACCATCATCGCCATCATCTGGTGTCTCAGAGTCACGGCGGCGGAAGGGCGTCGTTACGGCGGGCAGATCCTGGCGGGACTGCTCGTCGGTCTCGTCGCCTCGATCGTCATTTTTCCCGGCTCACTCCTGTTCACCACGGTGGCCTTTCCCGACTACTTCGCCCAGTTGCAGGATATGGGCCGCCAGGTTTACGAGGCCCAGGGCTGGAACGAAGCCGAAATCAAGGCGGCCCTGGAAGTCAACGCCGCCGGACAGACTCCGTTCTGGCAGGCCTTTTTTGGCGTGGTAGCCACCATGGTCACCAGCCTGGTGGTGTCTCTCATCACGGCTGGGTTCGTGCGGGCGAAATAGCCTGCCCCTTGCGGTGAGCAGCCTCTGAAAGGAAGCGCCGCGCCGCCGGCGAGAAGACCGAGAACCCGGGCGGACGGCGCAGTTTCGTGGCCACCAGAGATCGAGCGCCGGCGCCCGCCGTACTCATCACGGCCGCAGGCGTCCTCAGACCGGCCTGTTCCGGCATGCTCCAGCGCCCCACCAGGATTCCGGCCAGGATCAGGCCGGCTGCCAGGGCTATACCGCGCCAACCGGCAAGGCCCGGCGCCGGCGCTATCCCACCCGGGGTGAACGAATCCGCGAGCCATGGGTCCGGCAAGGGAGGCACATGACTCAGTTCGCGGCGCAGGGAGACGCTCAATTCCCGTAGAACGATAACTTCTTCACGGCAGTCCGAACAGTCACCCAGATGCTCTTCCACGGCCAGCGCTTCATCCAGGCTGGTCTCTTCCACGGCATGCAACGGCAGCAGGTCCTCGAATTCACGGCACTTGCTCATGGTGTCTCACTCCTGTTCTCTGCCATCTCGCGGCGCAACCGGCTCAGACCCCGGGCAAACTGGACCTTGACCGTGCCTTCGGTGACACCGAATGTCTCGGCAATTTCACGGAACGTCTTTTCTTCCAGCAGGCGCAGGATGACCGCGGCTCTCTGGCCGCGCGGCAAGGCGGCCAAGGCCCGGCGCAGGCCGGTCCCCACCAGGCCCGCATCAGGATTCGATCCGCGCCGGCGCGGCTCCGCCGCCGCCGCAAGATGATAACGACGGCGGGTGGTACGCCTGCGCTTGGCGTTGAGGGCGGCGTTGGAGGTCACCCGCGTCAGCCAGGCTGCCAGGCGTGTCTCCGGCCGCAGTCGCGCCGCCTGCTGGTAAAGAGCGAGAAGCACATCCTGGGTCACATCCTGCGCCTCATCGGCATCCTGGACGAAGCGAAAGGCAAGGCGCCAGATATGGCCGCGATATTTTTCCAGCAGACTGTCCAGACAGTCCACCTCTTCCCGCCTCAGCAGAGCCTCCATGGTCACGGGCGCTGTCCGTTTTCCAGCACGCTCACTGCCGTCAAGACGAGATCACCCGTGAGCAGGTCAGCGCCGCTGAATTGCCATGCGGCCTCATCCTCCTCCATCAGCAGCGCATTGCCGGCCACAATGGTGCCGGGCATCTTCACCGTCAACAAGAATGAATCATCACTCAGGTCCTGGGTGACCTGAAAGCGCCGTTCCTCCTCCTCCAGAAGGGCCAGTATCCCCTCCAGGTTGCCGGCCGGGAGCAGACGGCCGACCTTGGCACGCAGGTCAGCGCGCAGACGCGCCAGCTCGCGGTTCTGGGTCGATTCATCCGCGGCAAAGTAGTTCTGCAGGTAAGAACCGGTGAGGCGGTCGTCCAGAAAAGTCTCCATGAGAGCTATGGTCTCGGCATAGACCTTCGTGCTCAGGATCCCGGCCAGCACCGCCTCGCCCAGTGCATCGCGCACACGTAGCCACATGGCCGCGGCCTCGTACTCGGCCAGGCCGGCGAACAGGGTGTCCCGTTCCTCCGCGGTGAGAGCGTCGAAGCCTTCCTCCCCGGCACGGTCCATGAGAGCCTCAGTGTCGGAGCCCTCTTTCAAGTCCTCGAATTTGCCGGCTCGTCGACCGATGTAGCGGCGAGTGAAGGTATAGACAGTCCGCCCGTCCTGCCGGTCCATATCCAGGGTCGTCTCCATGGCCGGAGCCGTGGACGCGAAAGGATCTTCAGGTCCGGTCAGAACCCGTGGATAGAGGTTCAGGTCGTCCAGTTCGAAGCGCCAGGAGCGCTTGACCTTCTCGCCATCCTTCCCCGCAGCCACGGTCTCCGCCAGCAAGGGCCAGCCTGCTGCCCCAGGCAGTCCGGCCGCCGCAGCCAGTTCCACGCGGGTGCCTTCCACTTCGTAGGTCACCATGGCGGACCCGTCAGATCGCACCTCGATGGTTTCTTCGCGCGTGAAACAGCCGCCGGCAAGAAGTCCCAGAACCACGACTGCCAGTTGTACTCTTCGCATCAGCATTTTCATCCCTCCTGTCCGGCCGGAGGCACCGGATCACCTCTCACCCCATAAAACACGCCTGGAGAGGAAAAAGGAGACAAGCCAAGGAACATGAATGTTCCAAAAAATGCAAAGGCCGGAGGGGTAGGATACCCCCCCGGCCCGGTCCTTACTGCGAAGAACTGCTTGCCAAACCTCTCAGCTTGCGGGGTTGGCAGCCCGTGGATGGTCAGGGCCACAGTCCACGGCGGAATGCTAACCGATGAAGAAAGTTTCAAAACTTGGGCAAAACTCATGGCTCACTGCGATGACGATAGCTACCAGCAGAAAAAGCCCGATACGCTTCATGAGACTCCCTCCCCGCGGCCCGGCTGGGGCCGCATGGTTCCGGCCACCGTTTCATGGACTCAAACGGGAAAGGGGGAGATCCCCGATCCTCATCAGTTCCCAATGGCCTCCTCAAACTACCACGAATGGATTCCAGGGGAAAATGCAGACAACAAGTCTCCGGTTGCCCGTCCGGAAAGTCAGTGCGAAGCATTCAGATAGAATGCTCGTGCAGCAGCACCCGACAAGAAGAGGAGCACCATGAACGCCATGGCCAGCCCGGTCGTCTTCAGCCGCGACGGCTCAATCGGCACCGTGTCCATGCAGGGCCGTCACGGCAATGCCCTGAACCGCGACCTCCTCCAGGGATTGGGCGAGGCGTTTTCCCGCGCAGCTGACGACCCCCGGGTCCGTGGCGTCCTGTTCACGTCCACCGGCAAGCTGTTCTCCCCGGGCCTGGATCTCCAGGAACTGCTCGCCCTGGAGCGACCTGCCATGAATGATTTCATGGCACTGTTCGCCAACGTTCTCCTGGACCTCTACTCCTTTCCCAAGCCGGTGGTCGCGGCTCTATCGGGCCACGCCGTCGCCGGCGGCTGCGTCCTGGCCCTGACCGCCGACCTTCGCGTTCTCCTGCGCGGCGCCTGGATCGGCCTGAACGAGGTCAAGGTCGGTGTGCCGCTGCCTTATGGTGTAGCCCAGCTTCTCCGCGAAACCGTGCACCCGCCAGCCTTGACCAAAGTTGCCCTCCTTGGCCTCAACTTCAGCGATGAGGAGGCGGTGGCCGCCGGCCTGGTGCATGCCGTCCAGGATGAAGGCCGCCTGCAGCCATACTGCCGGGAGCAACTGGACAGGTTCTGCAGCCGGGGCTCCGTGGCCCTCACCCACACCAAGAGCTACCTCCGCCAGGCGGCGGTGGAACGCATCCGCGCCCATGACCATGCCCATCGGGACGAGTTCCTGGACTGCTGGTTCCTGCCTGAAACCCGCCGGCGGATCGAAGAGATCGTGGCATCTCTCAAGAAGCGGAACCGCTGACGACCGTCGCCAGAAGATCCTCCGCTTCGTCACACCAGCGCAGCCCGGCCTCGGCCATGAGGACGCCGTGACGCACCCCCGCCAGCCAGCCGATCATCTCCGGCGAACCCTCCAGAACCTGCCGCAGGCGTGACTCCACCCGCGTGAGCAGGGCCAGGCGCCGACTGAGTTCGACACGCTGGCGGGCGATATGCTCCAGGCCAACGGCAGGTGCTCTCTGGCCGGCAAAATAGAGCTTGAGAAGAAGCTCATCGCGCCGCACCTGGCTGCGGGCCGGCGCCATCAGCCAATCATCCAGACAAGCGCGGCCGGCATCCGTCAATTCATAGACAAGCCGGGGAGCGCCCCGGCGCCCTGGCCTGGCCGCCCGGCGCGATCTGCCAGCAGATGCAGCTGGTCCGGGAACCCTGCCTTCTACCGTGGATGACCTTGCGATCGTGATCATCCCGGCCTCCGCAAGCCTTCCCAGTTCCGGGTAAATCTGTCCAAAAGATTCGGTCCAGAAATGCCCGAACGTCGCCTGAATCGCCTGTTTCAGGTCATATCCCGACATGGGACGACCGGCCAGCAAGCCGAGCAGGGGAAAGGAGGTGCGACGAGCCAAAGCCATATTTATCTCTCAGATATATATCTATCAGATATACCGATAAGAATGCAAGAAATACAGATCACCCATGGCAGGATCGGCCTCAGGGCCTTATCTTGGCCCCGGAGGAGACTGCCATGGCTCTGACCATTCACCGAACGATTTATGCAATCTGTCCCATCGAAGACTGCAGCGTATCCTTCGAGGCCGAACTCGATGTCGACTATCTCTGCCCCACCTGCAAGGTCGAAATGCTGACAGCCTGTCCCCAGTGCAGCACCGCCATCAACTCCTCGGAACAGTCGATCTGCGGGACGTGCGGAGGAGAACTCAAGGAGTAGGTGGCTGGATCTCGACCTTCAGGAAAATTTCCGCAGCTCTCAATGATGCTTCCACGGCCGCCGGCGTGGCTCCACGGGCGAACAGAAAACCCAGAATGCGGCTCTCTTCCGGCAGCGGCACGACTTCATCACCCAGGGGAATAGTGAGAACCACCTCTTCAATCCCATCCACGCGGCGGGCTTCATTCAGGCCCTTGATGCCGGTCAGTGTTCCTGGCCTGGGCACCGGCAGCATGAAGACACCCGAGGCCTGGTTCTCCCGGGCCAGGACCGGAAGGGTGAGGCCGCAGGCATGACGCAGAACGATCTCTTCCAGGGACGTGCCGGCGGCAAAGCGCAGGGCCCGGGAACAGAGTCCCCCGATGGTACGGGCAGCCACCTCCAGAAGGTGGACCTCTCCTTCATGGATGCGGAATTCGGCATGAATCGGCCCATGGTTCAGCCCCAGAGCGGCGGCAGCGGCCCCGGCGGCATCCAGAATGGCGTTCTGGACCAGCCGCGGCTGCCGGGAGGGCACGATAAAAATCGTTTCAGCAAAGGCAGGGCCATCCATGGGATCGGGCTTGTCGAACAGAGCCAGCGGACGCAGGCGCCCCTCCTGCAGGAGAGCGTCCAGAGAGACTTCCTCCCCGGGCATGAAGCGCTCAAGCAGCAGGCGATCATCTTCGAGCCCCTGGCGCTCTTCCCTGTGGGCCGTCTCGAGAATGCGGCTCACCCGTTGCCACACCGCCTCCAGGTCGTCAGCTCGATCCACGCGGATCACGCCACGGCTGCCGGAGAGGGCGGCGGGCTTGACCACACAGGGGAAACCGATCTCATCACCTACCCTGCCGGGATCCGGCATCCGGCAAGACGCCAGGAAAGGTGGGCCGCTCAGGCCGGCACCGGCGATGCACTCCCGCATGAGAATCTTGCTGCGCGTCATCGCCACCGACTCCACCGTGTTGTGGGGAACACCCAGCGCCGCCGCCAGGCGGGCCGCCGGCAGCACCGCTTCGTCATCAACTCCCACAACGGCCCGCACCGGACACCGGTCCGCATAGGCCAGCACCAGGGCTTCCGCAGCAGCAGGATCATCGAATGGAAGAGTGAGGTTGTGGTCAGGAGCCAGCCCGGCCAGGGTCTGGGCGCGATTGGTACCGACCACGATTTCCACACCGGCGGCGGCGCCGGCCCGGAGAAAATCGGTAGCCCGATAGGTCGTGGGCGTCATGAGAAGGAGAATTCGTGGACAATCACGTTGCATCGTCATCCTCCCGTCAAAAAGCGATATCGTGCCCGGCGCCGGCCATGAAACGCCTCATGACCATGATCGCTGTCGCCGCCCTCACCGGCATCGTTGTGCTGCCCGGGATAGGCTGCTCGTCTTCAGGCAGGATCCCGCCGGCGGCCGCGACGGCACGGACATCCGGAACACAACCCGAAACAAAGAGCGTCATCGCCCGGGAAAAGGGTATCGCGTCATGGTACGGCGGAAAGTTCCATGGCCGCAAGACCGCCAGCGGCGAACGCTACGACATGAACAAGCTGACGGCCGCCCACAAGACCCTGCCCTTCGGCACCCGGGTACGGGTCACCAACCTGGACACCGGCCGCAAAGTGGTGGTGCGTATCAACGACCGCGGTCCGTTCGTGCGTGGCCGCATCATCGACCTTTCCCGTGCCGCCGCCCGCAAGGTGGACATGATCCAGGCGGGCACGGCTCGTGTGCTGGTCGAGGTTCTCGCCTGAGATGACCACGGTCGGGACCAGAGGCCCACGCTCCCGTGACGCCGAATCTCGCCCTGCCGCGGTGGTCCTTGCCCACAACCACCTCCACACCCGGAACGCCAAGACCACCCATGGCCTACTGCGCGGACCCAGCCGCTACCACCTGACCGCGGTGGTGGATCCTCTCTGCGCCGGCCACGATGCAGGCGGCGTGGCGTACGGGCAGCCCTGCGGCGTGCCCGTGGTCGCCACGGTCGCCGAGAGTCTCGCCTTGACGCCCCGCCCTTCGATCTGCGTCATCGGGGTGGCCACACCAGGTGGAACCCTGCCCGCCGCGCTCCGCCAGGGAATCCTGGAGGCCGCCGACGCCGGCCTGACTCTCGTCAACGGGTTGCATCACCTCCTCGCCCGGGATCCGGAGATCCACCGGCACGTCGTTGCCGCCGGAGGCACCATTCTGGATCTGCGGGAGCCTCCGCCGGTGGACGGCCTGCGCTTCTGGACCGGGGAGGTGCGCAGCATCCGCGCATTGCGGGTGGCCGTGCTGGGCACCGATTGTGCCCAGGGGAAACGCACCACCACCATCCTGCTCCTGGACGCCTGCCGACGGCGCGGCCTGCGCACCGAGATGATCTATACCGGCCAGACCGGCTGGCTGCAGGGCATCCGCCACGGCTTCATCTTCGACGCCACCCCCAACGACTTCGTCTGCGGCGAACTCGAGAAAGCGCTTCTAGCCTGCGCCGCCGACAGCGACCCGGATCTGATCCTCCTGGAAGGCCAGTCGGGCTTGCGCAATCCTTCAGGTCCATGCGGTGCCGAATTCATCCTGGCAGGCGCAGCCGACGGCGTCATCCTTCAACATGCGCCGGCACGCAGGTACTATGAAGGTCTGGAGGAGTTGCGCCTCGAGATAGGTCCCGTCACGGAAGAGGTCGAACTGGTGCGTCTTCTCGGTTGTGAAGTCCTGGCCATCACCCTCAGTCACGAGGGCCTCGAGGCCGACGCGGCGCGCGCCACCTGCAAGCGCATTGCCGGAGAGACCGGTCTGACCACAGCCCTGCCGTTGCTCGACGGCATCGATGACATCGCCGACCAGCTTGTGGCGCGCGCCAGGGCTGAGGCAAGAAAGCGAGGCAGGACATGAAAATCGTCCACGCCTCATGGTGGCAGCGCACCCTGGCCCTGACACGTCCCTACACCATCGCCTACCGCTCCATCTCGGAAGTGGAACTCTTCTTCGTGCGCCTCGCAGATGCCGACGGCAAGGTAGGACTGGGCTCGGCCTCGCCGGCGCAGGCGGTCACCGGCGAGACGCCCGCGGCCTGTGGCCAGGCCCTCGCGCAAGGTGTTGCCCTCCTGGAGCAGGCGGACATCCGCCATCTCGGCAGACTCACGCGCCTCCTGAGCCGGGAGCTGGCCGCGGCGCCGGCGGCCCAGGCCGCCCTGGACATGGCTCTGCACGATCTCTTCGCCCGCCGCCTGGGGATCCCCCTGACAGACTTCCTGGGGCGCTGCCACGACGATCTGCCCACCTCCATCACCATCGGCATCAAGCCGGCGGCGGAGACCCTGGCCGAGGCCGGCGAATACCTGCGCCGCGGCTTCACCCACCTGAAGGTGAAACTGGGCCACGACTTCGAGGAGGATCAGGATCGCCTGATCCGGTTGCGCCAGAAGGTCGGCCGGTCCATTCGCATCCGCGTGGACGCCAACCAGGGTTACTCCCTGGCCCAGACAAAGCGCTTCGGAGCGACCCTGAGGGACCTGGATATCGAGTTCGTGGAGCAGCCGCTGCCCCAGGCAGCGGTCGCTGAGATGCGCACGCTGCCCGACGATCTGCGGGCGCTGGTGGCAGCCGACGAAAGCCTTCTGAGTCCCGCCGACGCCATGGCCCTGGCGGCAAAGCCTGCGGCCTGCGGAATTTTCAACATCAAGCTGATGAAATGCGGCGGAATCACGCCGGCACTGGAGATCGGTGTCGTGGCGGCGGCCGCCGGCCTGGATCTCATGTGGGGCTGCATGGACGAGAGCGTCATCAGCATCAGCGCCGCTCTGCACGCAGCCTGCGCCTGTCCCGCCACCCGCTACCTGGATCTGGACGGCAGCCTGGACCTTGCCGAAGACGCCGCGCGCGGCGGATTTATCCTCAGGGACGGGAGACTGCACATCACCGACGCCCCGGGCCTGGGCGTCGACCTGCTGGCCCCACAGTCCTGATGGGGGCCGCTTGACCCTGGCGGGCAGGGAACCGAAATTGCCCTTTCATGAGGAGAACGGACCCATGAGCAGACCGCGAGAGGATGGACCGGCCCTTCATGTCCTGGGGAAAAACATTCCGGGACAGGACGAGATTCTCACGCCTGAAGCCTGCGCGTTCATCTCCGGGCTGAGCCGTTCCTTCGCCCCGCGGGTGGAAGAAATCCTCAAGCTGCGGCGTGAAAAACAGGATGCGTGGGATGCCGGCGAGCCGCTGGACTTCCTCCGGTCGACCAGGGAACTGCGTGCCGCTCCCTGGGCCGTGGACCCTCTGCCCAGCGACCTCCTGGATCGCCGCGTTGAGATCACCGGCCCGGTGGATCGAAAGATGATCATCAATGCTCTCAACTCGCCGGCCAATGTCTTCATGGCCGACTTCGAGGACTCCAACTCTCCCACCTGGTCCAACGTTATCAAGGGACAGATCAACCTGCGCGACGCCGTGGCAGGCACCATCCGCTTCGAGGACCCGGCCCGGGGCAAGGAATACAGTTTGGCCCGGCGTACTGCCGTCCTCATGGTGCGACCCCGGGGCTGGCACCTGGTGGAACGCCACCTGGAAGCTCATGGCCGCCCCGTACCGGCCAGCCTGGTCGATTTCGGCCTGTACTTCTTTCATAATGTGCGCCCGCTGCTGGCCGGGGAAACCGGCCCTTACTTCTACCTCCCCAAGCTGCAGAGCCATCTGGAAGCCCGCTTGTGGAACGACGTGTTCGTACACTCCCAGGAGGCGCTGGGCATCCCGCAAAGCACCATCAAGGCCACGGTTCTCATCGAGACGCTGCCCGCGGCGTTCGAGATGGACGAAATCCTTCACGAACTGCGCCACCACTCCGCCGGCTTGAATTGCGGCCGCTGGGATTACATCTTCAGTTACATCAAGACCTTGCGCGCCCATGCCGCCAATGTTCTGCCGGACAGGGCCCAGGTCACCATGGAGCAACCATTCATGGGGGCCTACACCCAGCTTCTCATCCGCACCTGCCACCGCAGGGAAGTCCACGCCATGGGCGGCATGGCGGCTCAGATACCCATCCGTGAGGATGAAGAGGCCAACCGACAGGCCATGGCCATGGTGCGGGCCGACAAGCTGCGGGAAGTCAAAGCCGGTCATGACGGCACCTGGGTAGCCCATCCGGGCCTGATACCGCTGGCCCGTGAAGTCTTCGATGCCCATCTCTCCATGCCCAACCAGATCGACCGCCTCCGCAATGACGTGAAGGCCACAGCCGCTGATCTTCTCCAGGTGCCCAGGGGCACCCGCACGGAACATGGCCTGCGCCGGAACATCAACGTCGGCATTCTCTATCTGGCGTCATGGCTCGACGGCAATGGCTGTGTTCCTCTCTACAACCTCATGGAAGATGCCGCCACAGCCGAGATCTCCCGCACTCAGATCTGGCAGTGGATTCATCACGGTGCGCGCCTTGAGGACGGCCGCCAGGTGACCACCGATCTCTTTCTCCGCACCCTGGCCCAGGAGATGGACCGTATCCGCCAGCAGGTGGGAGAAGACGTGTTCGCCGCAGGCCGTTTCACCACCGCACGGGATCTGTTCGAGCGCCTGTCTCTTGCTGACACGCTGGATGATTTCCTGACCTTGCCTGCCTACGAGATGCTGGAGGACGGATCGTGACCCCAATCCCCGATGATTCATTGCCCACCGGAAACGGCTGGCGGGAAGACTCCCGGTGGGACGGGATCAGCCGCCCCTACAGCCCCGAGGATGTCCAGAGGCTGCGGGGCTCGCTGCTGGTCAAATACACGCTGGCCAGCCGCGGCGCCAGGCGTCTCTGGGATCAGCTCAGCAGCGCGAAGCACGTCGCCGCCCTGGGTGCGGTCACCGGCAACCAGGCCATGCAGATGGTGCGCGCCGGCCTTGAAGCGATCTACTGCAGCGGCTGGCAGGTGGCCGCCGATGCCAACCTGTCCGGCCAGACCTACCCCGACCAGAGCCTCTACCCCGTCAACAGCGTGCCCATGCTGGTTGCCCGGCTCAACAAGTCCCTGCAGCGCGCCGACCAGGTGGAACATGCCGAGGGCAAGGTGCAGCGGGACTGGTTTGTCCCCATCATCGCCGATGCCGAGGCCGGTTTCGGCGGCCCTCTCAACGCCTTTGAGCTCATGAAGTCGATGATTGAAGCTGGCGCCGCCGGAGTCCACTTCGAAGATCAGCTCAGTTCGGAAAAAAAGTGCGGCCACATGGGTGGCAAGGTCCTCCTCCCCACCAGCCATTTCATCCGCACCCTGGTGGCCGCGCGCCTGGCGGCGGATGTCCTGGATGTGCCCAGCATCCTCATCGCCCGCACCGACGCCAACAGCGCCCGCCTGATCACCACCGACGTGGATGCACGGGATCAGCCGTTCCTCAAGGGTGGGCGCACCCCTGAAGGGTTCTTCCAGATCCAGGGCGGCATCGACATGGCCATTGCCCGTGGCCTGGCCTACGCCCCCTATGCGGATCTGCTGTGGTGCGAGACCGCCCACCCCGATATGGATGAAGCCCGCCGCTTCGCCGACGGTATTCACGCGCGTTTCCCCGGCAAGATGCTGGCCTACAACTGCTCGCCCTCCTTCAACTGGAAGGCCAATCTGAGCGAAGCCGCCATCGCCAGTTTCCAGGACGACCTGGCCACAATGGGATATCGCTTCCAGTTCGTGACCCTGGCCGGGTTCCACGCCCTCAACCTGTCCATGTTCCGCCTCGCCCGCGACTATGGAGACAAGGCCATGAGCGCCTACGCCGACATGCAGGAGGCCGAGTTTGCCGCTGTCGACGAGGGGTACTCCGCCGTGCGCCACCAACACGAAGTGGGCACCGGCTATTTCGACGAGGTCTCCCGCCTCATTGCCGGCAAGCTGACTTCCACTCTCGCCCTGGAAGACTCCACCGAGAACGAGCAATTCTGAACTTCGGGCGGGATCCTTGAGGGAGACACCCTTCGGGTTTTCACGGCAGGCGAAACGAGGCGAGGATCTTCTCCTGCACGGGATCGAGATCCGTGGCGGTCCGAAACTCCAGGCCCAGGAATCGATCTCCCACCGGCACCACATAAGCGATGGTGCGGGTGGCGAACGGCCCATCCCAGTGGACATAGGTGAACCTCTCACCGGCCCTCCCGTCCAGCGTGATGGCGCCGGCAGCCTCATGTCCAAACCAGACGCCGGCGTGCCTGGCCTCCTCCTCGGTGGTCAGGCGCACCAGCACCGGCACACCGGCGTCATACCGGAAAAACACCGAGTCACCTTCCTCATCCGGACGCATGGCGGCGGGCAGGCTGAGGCTGTAGCCGGCCCGGGAATGGGTGTAGTCCACCCAGGAGAGAGTTTCCGGATCCAGGTCCCGCGTGGACCCGCCGCCGCAGCAGGCGGTGGTCAAACTCAACGCGGTGGCCAGAAGCAAGTGCAGGGATATATCGCTCATATTTCATCTCCAGGGCACCGATCACGCCCCGGGACCCTCGTCCCGGCGGCGACGACGCCATCACGGAGCACCGTATGTCCGACCGGGCCAGAAGAAATGAGGGAAAGATGAGCAGTTCCTCACATGTCCACCCTCACTTCCTGGTGTCCAGACCTCGGCGGCTGACCATGGGACCCGGCCTGTCCCGGTCGCCGTCCCGGCCGCGGCGGTGACTTCCGCCACTCGTTGCGGCAGCCACTGCCGGTCCAGTTCGAGAATTCAGCGCGGCCGACGCGTCAGGCCGTACCCCAGCCCGGTGCCGAACAACAGCCCCTCATACAGGGCCTGGACCAGATAGGTCCCGCGTCCTGGAGAGGTCTCCCCGAGAAGATCGGCCAGCGGCTGCAGCGGCAATCCGGCGCCCGGAATCCGGGCCGCGATGAGATCGAGACTTGCCCCGGCCATACGCCCTCCCGCCAGCATCAGCAGGCCGGCACCGACTGCAGTGAAGGAACCGGTCACCAGCGCGACCCTCCACCTTGCGGCACCCCGGGGCGCAGCCATGCCCCCCTCCCGCAGACTCGACGTGGCCACGGCGTACCCGAGGGCCGCCGCGGCACCCAGTGCCAGACCCTCGGGCATTCCGCCCACACCGGCCAGGCTGCGCCCGAAGATTGTCTCGAGAGTCGGACTGCCGATGGTCACGGCCACCCAGCCTGTGACCCCTCCGGCCAGAGTGCCGCCCAGGAGAAGAGCGGCGGTGCGATGCATCCGGGAGAGGGCTTCCGCCGCCGCCAGCCCCGCTCCCACACCGGCCGCTCCCACGCCACCGATGAGGGCGCCCATGGCTGCGTCCACCAGAACAAGCTGCGCCGGCATGCCGCCGCGCGTCATCACCTGGAAGCAAAGTGCCTGCATGAGTCCAGCCAGGCTTCCCGCCAGGGCCCCGCCGGCGGCGGCACTCCCCCAGCGCAGCCCGGCAAGGTGCGCGGCACCACGACCGCGAAACCAGAGGAGACGCACCAGGGTCATGGCTGCTCCGGACCCGTGCGGGACAGGGCCGGGCGCCGGCCCGGGGAGATCCAGCCGCTCCTCCCCCAGCAGGTCCTCCAGCTCTTCAGAAAAACGGGATACATCGGCCGGGCCGGCGTCCCGGCTGCCAGGCTCTCCGGATGTCGAGCCGGGAGGCAAGGCACTCCTGTCGCCTTCTTCCAGCACCTCCGGGTAGATGAACTGGTATCCCCGGCGTGCCGCCGTGCGCAGGAACACAGGCTGCCGCGAGTCATCGCCCAGAGTGCGGCGCAGGGTGCGGATCGCCTGGGAGAGAGCGCCGTCCGAGACCACCACGTCGGCCCAGACCCGGTCCAGGATTTCGTGCCGGTCCACCA
>SMVA01048048.1_pt1 | contig 13416 bp, 13 predicted proteins | sample 2456451 | NCBI WGS metagenome assembly SMVA01 (sample SAMN11095933, study PRJNA526329) | marine sediment metagenome | biome: Marine sediment; feature: Surficial sediment; material: Deep marine sediment; isolation source: Hadal surficial sediment | place: Pacific Ocean | collected 2014-05 | depth...
AACCGCGTTCACTCAGAATATAAGCGCCGGCAGAACTGCGTCGTCCGGTGTCGCAGCAGAGCACGTATTTCTTGCCCTGGTCGAGCGTGTTGATTTTCAGGCGCATGAAATACAGCGGTATATTTACCGCACCATCCTTGTGATGGTTCTCAAACTCACTGGGTAGTCGAACATCCAGCCATTGACCACCATTCTGTACAATTTCTTCCGCTTCGCTGAGCGATAGCCAATCGAGCATTGGTTCGTTGAGGAGTTTCTTGAAATCTTCCTTGCCGAGGCGCATTACCGAGCCGTCCTCGGTCATGGTTACGGTCGCGTTGCGTTTCGCATCCGAGATCAACGCTTCTTCACCGAATGTTTCGCCAACCGCAAGTTCAGCGAGTTTGATGCCTTCTTTGTTTAACGGTGTTTCTCGCGTGACGAGACATTTGCCGCGCGTTAGCACGTAAAAATAATCACCTTCCGAGCCTTGCTTTAAAACCACATCGCCGGATTTGTAGTTGATCTGCTGCATGCGCATGAAGATCGCCTGGATGTTAGCGGGCGGAATTTTGTGGAATGCCTTGGTCTGCAACAACATGGTCATCCAGTCATCGCCGACAACGTCGCCCGTTGTGCCCTGTAGTTCGGATACCTCGTAGGAGCCGGTCTGGTCCCAGGTCAGCATCACGTCGAGCAGGTCACTGTCGATTGAGATGTATTGCACACGATCCCGCGCACGCGCGGCCACACGACGCGGGAATTTCGGCGCTACCGGATTTCTCGCAACATCCGTGCCGCCTTTGATGATCTCGTCAACTTTGCCATCGTCGAGCAATTCCAGAGACCCGGATATGACGTAGACAGTACGTTTTTCAGTATCGCCTTCCTTGAACAGCATCTGTTGCGGCGACAGCTCACGAATCTGCACCTTCTTGGCAAGGGCAGCAAGATTGTCGCGCTTCAATCCGTTCAATGGAGAGAACTTCCTGAGCAGTTCGGTATCTAGCCGCTCACCTGTCATTAGTCATCCTGTCGATTCTCGTGTTGTTGCTTTTCGGTGGGACAGTGTCTGTCCGAAATAGTGCCTAAGCCCTTATTCTACCTTCAATTTGTTGGCCCGGGATACTACCGGCCCCGTGCAGCGTGAAACGGCGCACAGTTTACCAACAGAGCAATGAGAGATTAGTCCGGCTATTGCTGCAAATTCGCCCAGCCAGCGTGCGGCTGAAACCTGTCTCCGTGCTCCTCAGCCAACTGCTTGAGCGTTTGTACGACAGCGTCAATGCCCCGATCCTTCGCGTACTGTAAAGGGCCGCCGCGAAACGGTGCGAAGCCGGTGCCGAATATGACCCCGGCATCCAGCAGATCGGCATCCGTTACGACGCCTTCGCTCAGGCAGGCTACAGCTTCGTTGACCATCGGCAAGATAAGGCGATCACCGATGTCCGCAGGCACCGCAGCTGCCGTTGCCGCCGGTTTGACGGCTTTGCCGTCTTGCCAGGTATAAAATCCCTGGCCGGACTTTCGACCCAGCTGCTTTTTCTCGACCATGTCCGCAAGGCGCGTTGGTATCGGCCTGTTGAAGGCAGCACCGAGCACTTTGGATACCTGTAGCGCAACATCGATACCGACACTGTCGACCAGTTCGACGGGCCCCATTGGCATACCAAATGCTTCAGCAGCCTCGTCAATTGCGCGCAGTGGCACGCCCGCTTCAGCCAGGTACATTGCCTCTGCCATGTACGGGGCCAACACGCGATTGACGACGAAGCCGGGAGAACTCGCACACTCCAGCGGAAATTTGCCGATGTCTTTCACGAAGGCGAAGCCAAGATCCAGGACTTCCTGCTCGGTGTCGTCGCAGCGAATCACCTCGACCAGCGGCAGTTGTGCGACAGGATTGAAGAAATGCAGGCCAATAAACCGTTTTGGATGATCGAGAACCGTGCGCAGATCCTCCAGACGGATACTCGACGTATTAGTCGCCAGTATAGCCCCGGGTTTCATGGCTGCCTGGAGATCGCGATAAAGCGCGTGCTTGGCATCGAGGTCTTCGAATATTGCTTCGATGACCAGGTCGGCATTGGCGACTCCGGCTCCTTCCACATCCGACCGCAGGCGGTCGGTGGCTGCAGCCCGATCATTGGCATCACGGATCTTTTTCGAAAAAAGTTTTGCGGCTCTCTTTATGGCAGGTTCAATGTATTCGATCGCACGGTCTTGCAGCGTCACCTGCAGGCCGCGTAGAGCGCACCAGGCCGCAATATCTCCGCCCATTACGCCAGCACCAACCACATGCACACTGGAAATTTTATCTGCAGGCTTGTTGCCTTGAGATTTGAGACGGTTCTGCAGGAAAAATACGCGCACCAGGTTGCGCGCCGTGTCGCCCACCACCAAATCGGAAAATGATCGTGCCTCAGCCTCGTAACCGGTCTTGGGTGATGCGCCATAACGGGACCAGAGGTCGATGATGGCGTAGGGAGCAGGGTAGTGTTCCTTGCGCGCACGGGTTGCCACTTGTTTTTGCAATACCTTGACAATGAACGGGCGCACGAAAAAGAGATTCAACAACCGCTCAGTAAATGGCGCCCTGGCTTTCGGTTTACGCGCCGCGAGCATTTCTTTTGCCGCCTGTTTCCAGTTATCGGCGGCCGCAATTCGATCAACGAGTCCTTGTCGTAATGCTTTGTCGACGGTAATCGACTTGCCGCTCAGCATCAATTGCATAGCGGCACGCACGCCGGTTATCCGTACGGCTCGTACGGTGCCACCAAAGCCTGGGTGTATGCCCAACTGAACTTCGGGCAGGCCGATCACCGGCTTCTTGTTTTGCAGGGCGAGCCGGTAGTCACATGCCATCGCAAGCTCAAGGCCGCCGCCGAGCGCAAAGCCATTTATCACTGCAATGGTAGGACAGCGCAAGGCTTCCAGCCGGTCAAATAATTGCTGGCCGAGTCGCACCAGTTCGTAGGCTTGAGCGCCGGTTGTCAGGGTGGTGAATTCGTTGATGTCGGCACCCATCACGAAACCGGATTTCTTGGCAGACCAGATCACCAACCCCCGTGGCGGGTCCTTTTCCAGCGGCGTCAGAATGTCGGCAAGTTCGTGCAATACCTCACCCGAGAGCACGTTGGCGCCGGCGTCTGCTTTGTCGATGCACAACCAGACGATGCCGTCGTCGTCGGTTTCCTGGCGCCAGTTATTGAATGAATTTGATTTTGCGTCGTTCATGGTTCCATCGTTCATGGTTCAAACTGGTCCTTTAGTTAACCTCGAAATCACAAATCAGGGGCAGGTGATCGGAATGCCGCACATCAGGAATTTCGAAATGAGAAACGGTGATGCCTTCCTGGTAAAGGATGAAATCCAGTTCCTTGCGCGGTGAGCGACTCGGGTAGGACGGCAGGCCCTTCGTATTGGCGCTTCTCAAGCCGGCTGCACGCATGAACAAATAGATTTCGTCTTCGCCCCAAAATGTATTGAAATCGCCCGCTACGATCACGGGTTTTTCAGTTACCTCGATCAGGTCATACAATTTCCTGAGCTGCAGGTGACGATGGCGATACTTGAGTGACAGGTGCACGAGAAACACGGCAAATGTTTCCATCTCGAGTTCGATGATCAGGCGCTTGATGCCGGTATCGAAATAGTGGAAGGACTCACCATGTACGCGGTGCGCGGCAAGAAACGCATTGCCCTGTTTACGAATGATCGGCAACAGCTGATTGATCGATTTCTCACCATATTTCGTCTCGTAGGACGAGTTCATGCCAAGCTCAGCCGCGATGGCCTCCGCCTGGTTAATCTTTCTGCTGCGGATTGATCCGGAATCAACTTCTATCAGACCGACGATATCCGGGTCGCTGGCCTTGATGAAACTGGTGATTTCCGGCAGCACATTCTGGTTGCCCAGAATGTAACCGGCGCCCGGCAGTGGCACATGCATGGATGCACCGGCACCGACTGCATAGCGAATGTTGTACAGGAGGAGTCTCATTGTCGGGGGCTACGATACATGGCTTTGCTCACGCATGAAACGGCTTTACAGCGCTCCCAACTGGCACCGCGCGAACGATGCGCTGATTCGATACACTAGGCCTGACCTGGGCAGTGACTGGAGATTAAGGGTGTCTGAGAGTGATCCAATACGGGTATTTGTGACGCACACGTTTCAAGAGAACATTGACTATCTGCGGGTGTTCGAGTTTCTCGAAAGTATGGACAGCTTTTTCTATCTTAACTGCTCCAAGCCGCAGAACATGCCGGACAGCGGCGGGCTGGAAGCGATCAAGGATGAACTCATCGTCCAGATCAAGGAATGTGAGGCCGTTATCGTGCTGGCGTCACTGTATGAAGAGCAAAAGGACATGGTGCGCTATCAAATGGATGTCGCCGAGGCCAACGAAAAGCCCCTGATCGCCATACGACCCTTTGGCGGCATGCGCGAAACTCCCGCGGATCTCGTTGAACGTGTCAAAGAACACATCGAATGGAAGGAGCGTGACATCGTTGACGCGCTGAAACGCCAGGCGCGACTGGAAGATACTTCGCGTTGGGATGTTATTGATTTTCCTTGATTAAACAGCTGGTTAGTATAGTAACTTAATCTAAATTATCCTTACGAAACCACCTTGAAATATGACTGAAAAAGACGTTCTGATCATCGCTCACCGGGGTGCCTGCGGGTATTTGCCGGAACACACCCTGGAGGCGAAAGCATTCGCTTATGCGCTCGGGGCGGATTATATCGAGCAGGATGTTGTTGCGACTCGTGATGATGAACTGGTCGTTTTGCACGATATCCATCTCGAAACGGTAACCAACGTGGCGAAGCGTTTCCCGGACCGAAAAAGAGCCGATGGACGTTACTACGCCCGAGATTTCGACCTGGCTGAGATCAAGACCCTCAATGTATGGGAGCGTCGCAATGAGGATGGTAAAACGCCGGTATTCCCGAGGCGGTTTCCAACCGGGCAGGGCAATTTCCAGGTGCCGACGCTGGCTGAGGAAATCACCCTGGTGCAGGGGCTCAACCATTCGACAGGCCGGAATATCGGCATCTATCCGGAAATCAAGAGCCCGGCATGGCACCGGAATGAGGGTGTCGACCTTAGTGTGCTGGTTCTGCGGACCCTGGATGCATTTGGCTACAAGAACCGCGACGATAAAGTGTTTCTGCAGTGTTTTGACGCCAGCGAGGTACGCCGACTCCGTGAGGACCTTGGTTGCAAGTTAAAGATGGTGCAGCTAATTGCCGAGAACTCCTGGGGCGAGTCAGATACCGACTATGAACCGCTGAAAACCGCGGCGGGACTGGCCGGACTGGCGGAGATCGTCGAGGGCGTTGGGCCGTGGATTGGTCACCTTATCCGTATGGCTGAAATAGATGGACACCCGGTTTCGACCGGATTTGTCTCGGCAGCACATGCTGCGGGTTTGCAGGTGCATCCTTATACGTTCCGAGCCGATGCATTGCCGCCAGGCTTCGAGTCGATGCAGGAAATGGTCCGGTGGTTTGTCGATGAGCTCAAAATCGATGGTTTGTTTACGGATTTCACTGATATTGCCGCAGCCGCTTTGCGCGGTTAAGGCTGCGGCACACCGAAAGGCGCTGAGCTAAGACCGATTATCTCTATATAATTGTTTTTTATACTGAAGTTAAGTAATTTCGGCCACTGACCTAGCGCAAGGTTTTAATATGGCGTGCCGACCCTAGCGACCGGAGTGAGAACCCTGTCCTTTTCTGTTCGGCGAAAGCGCATAACCTAGTACATTGCCTTAGCCAGCAGTGATCCGCATGTTCATGGAGACCCCGCAAACCCTGATTTACGTCGTAGGAGGTGCATTCCTTCTGGGCTGGCTCGTGGGCAAAATCGGCGCTTATTTCGGCAACAGGTTCGCGGCAAACAAACGTGATCCACGTGATGACCGGATCAGATCCCTCGATGCGGATGTGCGCGTGGCGCAAACCGACGCGGAGAAGGCCAAGGCTGATCTTGAGGAGCGTGACAAAGAGCTCGAAGAGCAACAGACAATTGCCGAGCAACACGATGCGAAGATCAAAGAGCAGGCACAGAGCATTGCGCGTCTGCGCACCGATTTGAAGGATTCCGTCAAGAAGACCAGGGAATTGCGCGCTGATTTATCGGATCGGGCAACTGAAAACGTACGTTCCGAAGTCAAATTGCGTGAGGTTCAGACAGAACTCTCTGTTGCGCATGCCTCTACCGACATGATCGCAACCGGTGTGCTTGACTATTCAGCAGCACCGGGCGGTGAAAACGGAGAAGAAAGGCCGGCTGAAGCAAAAGCGTCTAAGTAATCCTTTCACCGAATATTGGTGGCAAACCGTGCAGCGAATCCGCTGTCTCGCCAGGAAAAATAACTCAGCACGAAATACATATGCATAAGCAGTGCAAAAATCCATTCGATGATCTTTTCTACAGTATCAGGATTCGCAAGCGTAGCTTTGAGCGTTAAATTCAAAATGCCAAGTGCAAAAGGCACGGTCGCAAGGACCAGTTGAAAATTCGCAATTCTGGTCACTGAGGATATTCGTAATGCGATGCCAAGTTGCTTGCTTTTCACCGCCAGTAAAATTTGCGCAATAATCGTGAGCGCGAAATAAAAGTAAATACCAAAGCGGCGCATGAATTCGTAAAATGGTTCCTGCGTGCCGAGAAAGGTGACATACAACATCAGAAACAACGCGCCGCCTGTACCCAGAACACCGATTGCTGTGCCACTATTGCCAGGCAAACTGTGCAGTTTTTCCAGTGACCTGAGCCAGGCAACATTGAACAGCCAGTAGGCAATCATCACAGCAGACTCAACCAGCATGACGGTTTTGAACAGAAAACTTGCCGGCGGATAACGTCCTGCCGCGCTAATGGACACGCATCCTTCTAAATAGGGGATGCACGAGGGTATGCTGCCGGCATCAATGGCGATCAACAAACTCAGGTGGATCGCGACAATGGGCAGCAAGCCGGTTATCAAAGGCAGAACGCGCAACAGCATGCCCTTAAGCATACCTGTCACAATGCTGGAATGCCGCTTTGACCCTGTTGCCAATTACATTTAAAATTAGGAGGGGGCTATTATGAGCATTGTTGATCTGTGGTTACCCATGCTCGTTTCGTCCGTGTTGATTTGGATTGTCAGTGCGTTTATCTGGACCGTTTTGCCCTGGCAAAGAGCGATTTCGAAAAGATTATGGACGAGGAGGGCGCCCGTTCCGCACTCAAGGGACTTAGTCCCGGCTTTAATAACGTGCCCCATTGCATCGATCAAAAGGCACTCAAAGATCCTGAATTGCAGCAGAAATTCAAAGACGGGCCGCTGGCGTTTATAAGGAGGCGCTTGCCGGCGCCATGAACAGTGATGCGGTTTATGCGACATCAGCAGCCGACAGTCAGAAAAACCTGGGTATTGAATTTTCTCGCCGGGCACGCGGAATTCCGATCTGGGCCGCCCTTCGAACATTAGGCAAAAGCGGTATTGCAGAGTTAGTCGAACGACATTGTGACCGGGCGCGCAGACTTGGCAACGGACTTGAAGGTGCCGGACTTGAGATTCTGAACCGAGTTGTCCTGAATCAGCTCCTGGCGCGTGCGAAAACTGACGAGCAAACGATTGCGCTGCGCGAGAACGCCAATGCGACGGAGAAGATATGGCTTAGCCCAACTGTCTGGCAAAATCGTCCGGCGTTCCGCCTGAGCGTCTCATCCTGGCGAACCACTGACTCTGATATTGCCGCCGCAATCGATTGGAGCCATTTGACACTGTTCCAAGACGAAATTGCGTGAATTGACCAAGCGGGGATGGAAAAAGACAAGACCGGCGCAGCCCGGATCAGGATCATGCCAATTCACGGTCGCGGACTTTCGAGCAGGTACGAATCTTGGACACGGGCAGAATATTGGAGAATCGCAACGCATCGTTGGTTGTTTACGAGCAGCCGGAGCGCGATGTCATACCGCCATTCTTAGTCGGTGAGGTCGCCGGCAGCCTGTCGATCGAAAGCGATCGCATGCAACTGCGTGAGTTTGCGGTAGCCATACTCGGATGGCTGGAGCGTACCGAAAGCCAGGAATCCAATGTGATCCGTAACGTGCCGTTTGGGTTGGCGGACCGCAGCTAGGCCGGTGACGGGGTCTTCGATACCCAACCCAATACGCGATTTAACATAATATACATTATACGCATAAGTTATCCATCTCATGTCACGGTTCAGGCTTCGGCAACCTGAATTACTGAGATGGCACACGCTGAGATGCCCATCGCGGTCAGGAGCCTTTGCCCTGTTGGTCTTACTGACGTGCGGGAATCCATCAGCCTGTCATCTTCCGCATTGGTAAGCGCAACATTGAATAGCAGAACAAACGCACTTAGCGCTCGGCGAAATCCACAAGCAAAGGAAAATCCTGATCAGCGTTATGCCAGATAGTTGATAAAGAATCGAAAGTTTCTTGAAACTTTGTTTCGTCACCGGTCCTGGAGCTCGCTCGTGCCAGGCCGATTAGCGAGTTGGTCCGTAATTGGCTGCGTGAAAGCTGATCGGAATAGACGTCAGCAGCTTCGTCATATTGTCCCAGTTCCAGTAACAGATCGGCGAGCAGTTCGCTGGTTGGCTTGGATATGCGCGGCGGCCCATACCGAAACGGCATACCCGCCTGAAGTTCTGCGGCTTGTCGAGCCAACTTGATTGCCAGTTCAGAAGTGCCCGCGCTGATTGCAATTACGCTCTGCACCTGCAACTTCAGAATATCGACCTCTTCCCGAGTTAAGATGATCTCCGGGTTCGCACCCTCGCCCCCGGTACTTATCTCGGCAAGGTGCAAACGCGCCTTTTCGAGTTCCCCCAACCTGGCAGCGGCGTATGCTCGTGCGAAGGCATAGTGAGGTGTTGGAATTTTAACTCCGTCCGGTGCGAGCCAATCTTCGGCCTCTGTCCACAGTTCCGTGTCCATCAGATAACGCGCATACATGGCACCGTAATAAGCCGGTTCGCGAAGTAGCGGCTCGTCGCTGACGCGTTTTCGGGCCCATTGCAACATTTCTCTTGCATCGTCCAGTCGACCCTGCTGAAGACGTCCATAGAGCAACCAATACCTGTGATGCCAAGCCTCTCGGCTACGCGATGCCTCTCCGGTCGTTTTCGCCGACTCAACCCGTAACGCCGTGACATTTGCAGCGGTCATGTCATCCCATAAGCCGAGCGCGACGTAGATATGCGAGGTCATGTGCTGGGCATGAGCCGCGTCTACGGCAATGTCGCCATACGCCCGGGCCATCGGCAGACCCAGAATCGCGTGCACGGGATCGTCATACGAATGGATCAGGTAGTGGGCTGCCCCGGGGTGCTCCCGATTCGCATCCCACACGGGTGTAATAACAGCAGCCGCTCGCATATAGGTTGCATACTCCCGCTTGGCGCTGCCGACGCCGAGAATAGAAAGACCGTAAAAAACTCTTGCTTCGAGGTCATCCGGGTACGCGAGGTGCACTTTCTGCATCGCGTTTCGGTAATGCACGTCACGTTCGAGTTTGCTGGAACTCGCAGTTGCTTCAGACATGCCGAACAGTATTTCTAACGAGTGAATATAGTCCTTCTCACGCTGGGTTGGCGCTTTGGCGGCTCGCGCGCTTGCGGTGCGCCCCAGTTTTCGCAATACGTCTTGCCCGGCCTGCTTGTTGTGAACCTTCCACAGCGAGTGGTGGTAGGTCATCGCTTCACCCCAGAATGCCATGGCAAAGTCCGGATCAATCGACTGGGCGGTGCGAAAAGCGGTCCTTGCAGGCTCGTATTCGAAGCTATGCAGGTACAAGACACCCCGGATGAAGTCCTCCTGTGCGGCGCTCGTGCCAGAATTTGGGAAATGGACCCTGCCCAAGGTTGCCGCTTGCGCCGATGAAATTGTGGCCCACAACATTGCAAGCAAAGAGAAAACCAAAGCGAACTCGCATCTGATTCGAGGCCTGTGCATCACTGAAACCCGGCTGGTTGGGGTCTTAAGTCTACATTCTTGCTTTAAGTAGAGCGAATTCTTGCCAAAAACGCGATATGCCAGCTACTGATCGTAAACTGGTGGTATGGTCCCTGCCCTCTGGATAGATTGCATGGTCGCGATCCGAGGAACCGGAAATTTCTAAAAACAGCGCTTGTATGCATCATGCGAATATTAGGACTCGAATTGTCTGGCGGCCAGGAACTAAAATGGCGGCTAACTCCATTGCCCTGCAGCAACGCTGTGGGTACAACAATAACCAAAATGGGAGAATCCAGTGACAGTTACTCTACTTGAGCTATGGCAGCCGATCCTTCTGGGAACTTTCCTCGCATGGTTCGCAAGCGCACTCATCCACATATTGGTCAAGTACCACAATTCAGATTACCAACAGCTTTCAAATGAAGCGGAAGTATTGTCGGCGGTCCGAAACGGTTCGCCCAAACTTGGAATTCACACAATACCGTATTGCACGATATGGCTGAGATGAAGAACCCGGACGTCCAGGAAAAGTTCAATAAGGGTCCCGTCGCAATAATTACGGTATTTCCAAACGGCATGCCGCCGATGGGAAAATTGATGGTTCAGCAAATCAGCTATTTTCTTTTTGGTTGTATCCTGATCGCCTATTGCGCAACGCTCGTGCTGGCGACAGGCGCAGAATACATGGTCGTATTTCGATTCGTTGCTGCAGTCGGGTTTTTGACGTTTGGCTGGGCGAATATACCGCTTAGTATCTGGTATGGACATCCCTGGTCGACGACTGCTAAATATCTTCTGGATGCATTGATTTATGGGCTCGTTGTTGCGGGTTCATTTGCCTGGTTGTGGGCCGGTTAAATGACGATTCAAGTGAACATTACTCGACATGCACGATATTTTCTTGCACTGATTCCAGTGGTTGCGCTCGCGACTGCATGTTCAAGATCAGACACGGCCGCCGACACGGTCCACGAAACCAAACCACCGATGGAGGCGCTTGTCAGTACCCAATGGTTGAGCGAACACCTCGATGACCCGGACCTGGTGGTGCTGGACAGCACCGTTCTCGTCGAGTTTGGAGAAGATGGCGGGTTCAAAATCTTGAGTGGGCGGGCGAACTACGAATCTGGTCACATACCCTCTGCCGGCTTTGCTGATCTCATGGGCAATCTTTCCGATCCGGAACGTCCTGCGCAATTTATCATGCCGCCAGCCGAACAATTTGCTGCGGCCATGGGCGCGCTGGGTGTAGGCGATGATTCCCGGGTCGTCTTGTATACCGCTAACAACCCGGATTGGGCTGCGCGTGTTTGGTGGATGCTTCGCTGGATTGGTTTCGACCAGGTGGCAATGCTCGATGGCGGACTAAGTGCCTGGGTGGCCGAAGATCGGCCGCTTTCGACAGCGAAATCCAGCCGACCTGCGAAACAACTTTCCGTCACGCTACGACCCGAACTAATTGCGGACCGCGACCAGGTGCTCGCGGCAACCGGGAAAAGCAACGTAAACATCGTCGATGCGCTGGGCGACGCACATTATCGTGGCGAATTCTCCATGTATGGCCGACCTGGCCATATCCCCAGTGCCACGAATCTCCCCTCCTCCGATCTTCTTGACGAAACCGGCTTCTATCGTGATTTCGTCGAATTGGAAATGATGATCGACAGCAACCGTGAAGATCGCGTAATCACGTATTGCGGCGGGGGCGTTGCTGCGGCGTCAGTCGCATTTACGTTCCACAGGCTCGGTTTCGAAGACGTCGCGGTCTACATGGGCTCGCTCCAGGAATGGACCGCCGATCCTGCGAATCCCATGTCTCTGGACACGCAATAAGAGAGGACGAGACGGCACCGTGCAAATAAGTTTTTGCATTCGACTACTCCGTTGTCGTTTTATCCACACCATCATCGGCACGGCCTGCCTGGGTTCTAACGTCAGCAGCAATTACTGACTACTGCCAGGTAGTTGTGATTCTGCAGGCCCAGCATGTTTTTGACATTGGGTTGACGCTCCAACATCAGACTGTGCCTTAGCCAATTCGGTCAGGCCGCTCCTGTGGGCCTGATTCAACCCTTCGTAACTCCCGTTGTCCAGTCACCCGGCCAGTTCCGCCAGAATTCTTGCCATCGTGCAACTGCCGCAATACAGTTGCGTTCCCAAGCGGATACTGATGTTGTCAAGAATAATTCTGTCTCTCTCGTCGATTGTATTGGCAACACGCCGTTGATTCGGCTCAACAGCCTGTCAGAGCAAAGCGGCTGCGAGATTCTGGGCAAAGCTGAGTTCATGAATCCGGGTGGTTCCGTCAAGGATCGTGCGGCACTGGGCATGATCCGGGCAGGCAACAGCCTGCGGTGACTTAAAACCGGGCGGCACTATCATCGAAGGGACAGCTGGCAATACCGGCATCGGCCTGGCCCTGGTTGGTAACGCGCTCGGGTTTCGCACCCAATAGCGGTCATTCAAACTTAGCTAATCGAACCGATTTGACTGTCTGCTTTCGGAAGCGGTCGCTCAAATCGTTATTGATCTGGTCGAGCACCTGCCCGCCAAATGGAATATCCGAGGTAACTTGAAAGAATAGTAGCTATTACACCGAATGGCGCCAATACCATCATCGCACCGATACCAAACAGACCTCCGATCATTCCGACAAGTCCGACAAGACACAGAACCGCCCCCGTTGTCGTAACCCATGATCGCATCCCACCGGTAGTTGTCGATCCCAAAGTGAATGCCATACCCAACCCAAGAAATAACACCGCATTGCCTACATAGAAAATGAAGAACGCGACACTATTGAGGACGGCCATTAATCCAGGCTCATTTTCAAAAAAACCTATTGCCTCCGGATAGCCGCCAAGCATTAGCGGGTACATCATAAACAGGAAGATCGAGCCAATAGCGACCGTCAGCCAGGCGATACGAGGCGGTACCTTATTGTGCTGATCGCATGCCTGATGCTGGAGTATGAAGCTGCCGAATGCCAGGAGTAGAACTGCGACGGTCTCAAACCACCACATTGCCTCAGCAATATTCCAATTGGCCTCCAAGTGCCTGACGCGATCACTTAACGTTACGATTCCGTCCGGGTTCGCGGCATCTGGTTGACCATATAGCAGGACGTACGCGACTATGGCTAAGCCGTAAATTGCGGCACCAATTCCCAGTGCGCAACCTCCCCAACGAAATATCCTGGCTTGGTTTGCTTCCATCGCGAATATCCTGACGCTCGTCTCATGAGTTTTACGCGACAACCAGACAAAATCTGGCGCCAAATCCTATTGTCTGCTTTGGGTCTATTCTGTTGAAAAACTCTGTTTTACGATGACAAGAAAATTCATATGAATTTTTCGTTCGCCTGGTGCGCGAATCACAGATCAATTGTGCCGTTCTGAGTCGCGTCAGGCTGGATTTTCATACGACTTCTGCTACCCCC
>SMVA01062939.1_pt1 | contig 13415 bp, 18 predicted proteins | sample 2456451 | NCBI WGS metagenome assembly SMVA01 (sample SAMN11095933, study PRJNA526329) | marine sediment metagenome | biome: Marine sediment; feature: Surficial sediment; material: Deep marine sediment; isolation source: Hadal surficial sediment | place: Pacific Ocean | collected 2014-05 | depth...
GAAAAATTCACACGCACCAGTGACCATACGATCCACTACGAAGCAACACTTGAAGATAAAAAGGTCTATACAAAGCCCTGGAAAATCAGCATGCCCCTTTACAAGCGCGTTGGGGCGGATGACAGAATTATGCAGTTTAATTGTGTCGAGTTCGTAGAAGAACTGATGTACGGCCACTTGCGTAAGAACCCGGTAGATTAGGGGGTTATGATGAAACAGATAATACTGATCTTAGCGTTGTGGGCCCTTGCAATAGGTTCCCGGGCGGAAGAATGGCAACCAGGCCACCTTCCCTGGGGAGCGCCAGATTTGCAGGGCAACTGGACCAATGCCACTGTGACCCGGCTCACAAGAGCCGAAGAGATTGAAGGTCTCGTGCTGACGGAAGCACAGGCAACCAGGTTCGAGAAGTTTGGTGAAGAGTTTCTTGAACGGATCGACGATGTTGGTGATGGTGATCTGCAGGCGGGCGCTGATGTAGGCGGTTACAACAGCTTCTGGATGGACCCTGGTACTCGGGTGTTACGGGTCAATGGAGAGCCACGCAGTTCCATTATTGTTGAACCAGATGATGGCCAGATACCATACACCCTCTGGGGACGAGGCCTGGCTTACTGGAGCCTGTACAAGATCTTCTCACGCCACGACAATCCAGAGGAGCGACCACTGGGCGAGCGTTGCACTGTCGGATTTGGTTCAACTGGCGGCCCACCCATGTTACCCGTGCTCTACAATAATAATTACCAGATCGTACAGTCACCCGGACATGTGATGATCATGGTCGAAATGAATCACAATGTGCGAACCATCAGAATAGAAGGCGAACCCTTGCCAGAGATGATCCGGCCCTGGCTTGGAGATTCAATAGGACACTGGGAAGGCGATACCCTGGTTGTAAGGACCACTCAATTTCATCCTCAACAAAATGTGCGGGCAGCCATTAAGCATCAGATATACATGGATATGGACAGTGTTGTCGAAGAGCGTTTCAAACGGGTTAGTGACAATGAAATCATCTATGAATTTACGGTGATCGATGACTGGCTTTACTCGGAACCATGGAAAGGTGAACTGACCATGCGTAGTACAGATGCGGACATCTATGAATATGCGTGTCATGAAGGCAATTACGGGTTACCGAACATCCTCGCGGGTGCCCGACAGGAAGAGCAAAAGGAGTAATACAATGCGAACCATTATTTTTCTGTTAGCCAGTGGGCTTGCTTTGATCACGTCATGGCATGCGTGGGGTCATCATGCGTTTACTGCAGAATTTGATGCGGACTACCCAATTAACATTACAGGGAAGGTCACTAAAGTTGAGTGGATCAACCCACATGCGTGGGTCCACCTTGAAGTTATTGATGAGGATGGAACAGCAACGCAGTGGATGGTAGAAGGCGGAACACCAAACACACTGTTAAGGGCGGGTGTTAATCGCAATTCACTGCCGATCGGTAGCGAGATCAGGGTTCGTGGCTATCGAGCTAAAGACAAGGTCTGTAAACCCGCGTGTAAAGCCAATGGCAGAGATATCACACTTGCTGATGGTACGAGTGTGTTCATGGGCTCTTCCGGTACTGGTGCCCCCAAGGATGGATCTGACCCCAGAGAAAGATAACCGGTGAATCAGTTCATCTACAATCTTGCGGTGTGGCTGGACAATACAACATGGAGCACGATGCTCCATGAATCCTACTATATGTATAACTGGATCGAGACCACCCATGTACTGACGCTGATGATCAGTCTTGGCCTGTTGTTCGTTATTGATCTTAGGATGTTGGGTCTGGTCTTGCCTGATGTACCTGCAAAGATCATAGCTTCGAGACTCCACTGGCCCATGCTGTTCGGGTTTTCAATTATGATTATTACAGGATTGCTGCTCGTCTACGCGATTCCTGTTCGTAGTGTTCAAAGCCTCTGGCTTCGCTTCAAGGTAGTATTGCTGATTGCGGCATTTATCAACGCCTTGATATTCCATCGAGCAATGAAACACGCTGAGAATAACTGGGAAAGCGAATTGCGAGCTCCCCGGGCACTGCGGATTAGTGCCATGTTATCAATGAGCTTCTGGGGAATGATCGTTATCTGTGGTCGACTCATCGCTTACGACTGGTTTGATTGTATCGACAATCCATCACCACTCATCGGGACACTGGCCGGGTGTATCGCAGATCAGGCACAGTACTAGCCATGGCGAACATACCCTACATAAGGTCAATTTCAGTTAGCCTCTTTCTTCTTCTTCTGATGGTTTTCTCTTTCTCCGACTTACGAGTCGACTCCTGGCACGCCATACATGGGTTATTCGAGTGGATGGAAACAACCTGGTTCGCTGACATAAGTAAAACCTGGGGAGGCGTCTTTGCAGTCGTTGAGGCAGTCCACCTGCTTGGGATGGCGCTGTTGGGAGGGGCGGTGCTGGTCAGTGATGGTCGGCTGCTCAATCTGTGTTTTACAGATCAACCTGCAGAGCTTGTGGTGGCGCAATCCCATCGACTGTTTGTTATTGCACTTGTCCTTTTAATTGCCACAGGTGTATTTATGGCCTGTTCGGTTGCCATGAAAATCTACTACATGGAAGTCTACTGGATTAAAATGCTCGCACTGATGATCGGTATACTGTTCACTTTATTCATCAAGCGACCTTTAACCAGCAATCTCTCGAGGGTGAGTCCATGGATCGCAAGGGGTATTGCGGTCTCCTCACTGATGATCTGGTTCACCGTTGCGGCAACGGGTCGCTGGATAGGATTTTCAGGATGAACGACAAGCAAAAATCGACTCGAGATCTGGAATTCGCAGCGTTGATCAGTTGCACAACGGTTGCTGGTTTCTTCCTGGTTTACTGGTACCTGCAAATTGAAGATGTACTTGCACTTCTGAAGATGGCCTATGGCGAATAGCTGTCCAGGGCCTATGGCGTAGTTTCGTCTAACACCACCCAGTATTGATTATGACAGGCCAGACAGACCTGGTAAATTTCCCCTCCCGCATCAAAGAGTGCCTCCTTATCCCTTGCCGCCGCAGCTGCCATAGACAGCTTGCCTGTTTTAATGAGGTCGCTTGAGTAGCTATCCCAATCTGCTCCCGCGGAACGGCCCGGCATCATAAGAAGGTTTCCCGCTTCGGCAAGAATTGCGGACTGGCGTTCTACCTCTTCCCACCCTGCGTCGGTAGTAGGAGACAGATCCCGTTCTCCTTCGGCAGTGATAATGCTGCCTGCCGAATCCCAGATCACATCAACTGCTGGATCGAGCACCCATTCCATCATGTGATGAGCATCCAGAACGACCTGGTAGTCAGGTTGTTCGATGTTCGCCGTCTGGTTACAGGCCGTGAGGAAGCTGAAGGTAATCAGGAGAACAATTGCTCTGCTGTACATGTCATGTACCTGGGTTGGCGCGATCTGTAGATGGTAATACGGTTCGTTGATTAGCACCAATAATTCAGTTGGCCCGTTGCCAGACACAAGTTAAGTCAGTAGTAAAAAAAATGGGGTTAGAGTGAAATTGGAAAGGTGGCGCCGCTAAGTGCATACTTTTCGAGTTTTAGGTAATAGATCATCGCTTGCTCGTATATAGAACGAAGCTCCTGGGGAACCTCGGGCAGGTCAGCTTCAGGTGCAGCAAACTCCGTACTCTTCCACACCGAATTATACCAATGGGGCGCCCACGGGCCGTCGTCTTCGTGCCCCCCTTGTGGCCATTTCAACATCGCAGGTTGAAATTCCAAGCCAATAGTTTCGCATAGCTCTTTAAGCATCTGAGCAGGGTTTTTCCGAATCGAATAACTATCAATCACGACTGGCACTTTTCCTTGCAACTGGGATACAAGGTCAAATAGCTCGGCCTGCTGACGAAAGCCAAGGTCATCTAAAGTAGGGTTTTCTCTTTTCACTGTATAGCTAGCAATTACCCTGGCTGGGTGTCTAAGTAGAAATACGTTTGTACACTCTCCAATCCAGCTGCGCTTGAATTGAGGTAGCATATGGTGGGTCATATGCTTTTGATAAAATACCGTTTTCCCTTCAGGTATATCTCCAACGCAACGGGCTTCAATCAGCTTTGGGTCTTGAATCCAGCTGGACATTATTTCTTTTTGCATGGGGTGCACTGAGCCGGATGCTTTTAAGTAGGCTGCGTAGAACGGCTCATCCCAGATCGCACAGTCATTTCTCGCCGCAAACGAATACATCATGGCGGTGGAAAGATTTCTGGGCCCTGACCACATTGCTATTCGCACTATGCTACCGCTGTTTTAATCAGTGACTTATATAATTCCCGAAGTTGCTTGGTAACTGGTCCCATTTCTCCAGAACCAATCTGTCTTCCATCAATTTGGGACACTGGAGTCATAGCGCCAAAAGTCCCTGTTAAAAAGGCTTCTTCAGCATCATAGGTTTCCACAAGTGAATAGTTCTTTTGTTTAATCATAATACCGTTTGCCTGACAAAGATCGATGACCTTTTCTCGAGTGATTCCGTTCATGCAATAGTCACCAGTAGAGGTCCAAACTTCTCCTTTGCGCACGATGAAGAAATTACAACCATTGGTTGTATTCACAAAGCCATTCACATCCAGCATAAGCGCTTCATCCGCCCCTGCCTTCTCTGCGGCAATACAAGCGAGAATACAATTTAATTTGGAATGCGAGTTTAACTTAGGATCCTGAGTCATTGGCATCCCGCGCATATGAGGTACAGTGGCCAGACGAAAGTTTCTTGGCAACGAGGGAACAGAATGCTCGCAGATGATGACCAGCGTCATGCCTGATTTTGACAAAGAGGGATGTTGAAATGGGCGGCTTTTAGGACCGCGAGTCACCATTAATCTAGCATGGACGTCCGAGTGCATATTGTTTGCGTTTCGGGTTGCTTCAAGCGCATGGATAAGCTCCACTCGGGACATCCCCAGATCCAGGTCAATCGCCAACATCGCTTGAAATAATCGATCCAAATGGTCTTCAAGGAACGCCCATTTACCATTGTAAAGCCGAAGACCTTCCCAAACACCATCGCCCAGCATGAAGCCACTGTCATAGACTGACACCACCGCTTCATTTCTTGGGAAGAGCTTGCCATTGACATAAATAACAATGTCTTCATTGCGTTCATCATCTTCAGCTTGATGAGTGCTAATTTTGTCTTCGTTTTTCATAACGGATATCCGACTAAACTGTAATCAACCCCTATTCTAATGCAAAGCTGTGGCGGCCATGTCGATCCGGGTGGTTGGTATCACTGGCATACGACATCAACGTACATCGAAACCGTCTGTCGCCACAGCCATGTAGACCGCGGTTGCAGCTGCACCCCGCTGGTTGCGGGCTATAGCGCCGATTAACAAGACGGTAATGATCCGGACCCAGCGATCCGTTTTTAAGGGCAGATGGTTCGAACATGGAGAGAACATGAAAGTGTCCATTTTCTCTCTGCAAGGCTCCTTTATTCCTTCCCTGAATGCCGGTTTTATCATGATTTTCTGATGTTAGGATGGTTTTCATGAAAAGTACAAAACCTACCTATTCGACTCGATCCCTACTTGCAGCCTTCTGCCTGCTGGGCTTTGTCGGCCTGACCCGAGCAGATGAGACCACCGCCGCGCAGGACCTCAGTTTTGAGATAACCAACCTGAAAACCCCGCTCACAGCATATGATTTTTCAGCAGAAAGGCTGGGCGGTTTTGAACGGAAGAAACTGACTAGCAACATTAATGTGCGCGGTTGGAAGATCAGTGACTCCCTGTATTTCGGCCAGGCCAGGGTCGCCAAGAAATGGGGCCTGGGCTTCGTCCTGGAACGTGACAATACCGTGTATGTGCTGAGCCATAGAGGTATTCAGGTGAGTAAGCGCTTCTAGTCCCGGCCTCTCCGATTGCACAATACAGGCCATGTGCCATCGACGTTAGCTGACTACGGAGCCACCAGACGAATCCAAATCAAGATAAAAGTTGACTGAAAGTCTAACGAGTGATATCTGTGGCTGTATTCTTCTCCTGCATCCGCATTTTCAAAAACTCGGTTTAGAGGGATAAGGAGTGAGCTGTAGTTCGTGGGTCCAGCAGGACTTGTCTTGGGTGTGCAGATAATAAAATGCATCCGCGATCTTTTCCGGGTTGATAATAATCTCAGGATGTTTTTGGGCAACAGGCAATAGTCTTGTTCCTGGGGAGTCAATCAAGCCATCAATCACCACGTTGGCAACATGCACACCGAATTCCGAATACTCTTCGGTCAACACTTGCGCCAGCGCGCGCATCATCACGCGAGGATAGTAAAGAGATTGTCCTGTATATCGTTTTCGGCCGCGCAACGAAGCCGCGTTATTGGATATGAGGAATGACCCTGCTCCTTTTTCGCGCATGGCTGGCAAGACTTCCTTCGCCACCAGAAATGGACCACGACTGGCAACATGCTGTGCGGTATCAAACATCTCGGTGGGTATGTATTCCAACAATTCATTTTCTGCGGGCAGGTCTCTGCCTTCCAGGTAACCCGCGTTATAAACAACGACGTCCGGCTGCCCAGCCTCAGTACGAATTTCATCGAAGGCATTCGTGATCGATGATTCGGACACGAGATCCAGCTCAACGGTCATCGCCTCGCCCCCCGCCTCAACAATGGCCGCTTCAAGCGCCGCTGCATTCGATGACCTACGAGTGGTCAAGACAACCCGGAAACCTTCGCCTGCAAACTTCTGAGCAATTGCACCGCCGACGCCCCAGCGAATAGCAACAGGCAAACCCTGATCATCCACATCCTGGCCATGTACCATTCGCGTGTTTCGACCATCTGATTGCCATTTGGAGGTAGCGCCAATCACCACGGCAACTGGTTTATGTTTCTCATTCATGTAGTTCTCCTCCTCTATGACCGGCTGGATCAATCCTGTTTAATTTGTCTCCACAGCCAGTTCTTCCAATCCTCGAAAAAACGGGTTAGTCCCCCACCTTGGCTGCACATCTGTGAGTCGCATTGTTGGGCATCGGTCGAATAATGTTGAAAAAACAACCCTCGCCTCCAGTCTTGCCAGCGCAGCACCCAGGCACAAGTGTATTCCATGTCCGAAAGACACCTGTTTGATGCCTTCACGTTGAATATCAAACGATTCAGGATCCTCGTTTGCGGCGGGATCACGATTCGCGGCTGCGATGCTGACAAACACCTGATCACCGCGCTCCAAATGCGTACCATGGAAGTCAATTGGTTCTCGCGCAAAACGAGCGGTAGCCATCACAGGTGGTTCGAAGCGAAGCATTTCTTCAATTGCTTCAGGTAGCATCTCACGATGTGACCTCAGAAATTCAAATTGCTCTGGGTGGGTAAGCAGATTGTATAAACCGTTACCGATTAGACGCGTTGTTGTTTCATGACCAGCGACCAGAAGCAGCAGGCAGGTGTTGTATACTTCTGGTAGATTTAATTTGTCACCGGCTTCTTCAGCTAACATCAATTGCGAAATCAAGTCACCTGATGGCGGCAGACCACGACGTGATTCAACGACGTCCTGAAAATAGCTTAGTAACGCTTCATTGGCTCTCTGAGCGGCCTGGGCTGACTCGACCGAATTGATGCCGGTACCGCCAACCAGATCTTCCGACCAGGCTTGAAACTGTTCATGATCGCTTTGGGGCAGCCCCATCATCTCAGCTATCACAATCGCCGGTAGTGGTTTGGCTATAGCTTCCATCACATCGAAGCTATGAATGTTGCTCACGCGTGCCAAACAGCGATCCATTATCTCCTGGACTCGAGGTTCCAATGACTGAATATACTTAGACGTGAACCCTTGTGTAACGAGCCGCCTTAGTCGCGAGTGATCAGGTGGATCGAGATTGAGCATACTCGGGTTCTTGGAGCGCTCAATTTGCTCCGGTGTCGCATTCTTCAGGAAGGGTTTCATATATCGATCATACTGTCGGGCATCGGCGCCGAAGCGGTTGTCACGCAAAACTTCCTGAACTTTATCAAAGCTGGTAATCCAATAACCCTTGAGTGCCGGTGAGTAGTGTATCGGTGATTTTTCTCGCAGGCGATTCAGGTCAGGGTAAGGGTTAGCAAGGTATGCAGGCGACAATAAATTGAGCCCAATACCATAACGCATGCGTTCCCAGATTGCGGTGACGCCAAACACCAACTGGAATGTCTTGATCCTGATCTTCTGCCGCAATTTCATGTCGGTTCGCCTGGTCAACCGACATAGTCTACCCAAAATAAGTGTGATCTAAGCTGGAATCAAAGAAATAGCCGCGTATTTTCAACAATGATCAGTCAAAATCTTGGATTCTTGAGGCACCCCACGCTAGAGAAGTGGGACCCATTCTTTAGGACAAAACCATGTCCAAAGGCAGGCTCAGACTTGATTGGCGGTGGCTGGAGTCCTGGGCGAACCAGTCTCCGAATATTCCCTGTTAACCTGGGAAAATACAGGAAATTTGTACGCTTATTTCACTAAATCTAACTATTTAGCTTCATAGAGGTGGCAAGAATACAAGGGCTCTCGGGTCCCTTCGCATGATAGTTGGACTAATCTAACAGGGATTTAACTTAGCCTGATCACGCATTATTGATTGGGAAATAGCTTAATCCAGGTGACGGGAAAGTATCAGCGGCATAGATGGAATGTATGCAACGCTGTTTACTTTCCTGTGTATCCGCAAATGGGTATGCTCGAATTCAATTCGGAAGAGAAGGAAGATCATGACAGACTTCGAGCGTGCGGCAGAAGACAACTTTAAAGGACTCACCGATTACCCATTTGAGCCTCACTATCATGAGTGGCAGGATCTCCGGATGCACTATCTGGATGAAGGTCCCAGAGATGGTCCCGTCATGTTGTTATTGCACGGAATGCCGACCTGGAGTTATCTGTATCGAGACATTATTCCCGCTTTTGTAGCGGCCGGTTACAGATGTATCGTTCCGGATCATATGGGCTTTGGGAAATCCGACAAACCAATAGATATTCACTGGTATACCATCGCTCGTCATACAGAGATTATGACGTCGTTGATCACAACACTTGATCTCAACAACATTACGCTGCTATGTCAGGACTGGGGTGGGCCGATTGGGCTTGCCCAGGCTGCAACTATGCCAGAGCGATTTTCCCGCCTGGTCATCATGAACACGTGGTTACATCATCCCGGATATGAGTATTCAGATGCCATCAGAAACTGGAACCAGAACTGGCATGAGGGTGGAAACTTTTCTCGTGAGAAACCAAATGTTGGGATTCTCATGACGATCACTGCAGGATTGCTTGACCCTGCCGAAGGCTTCCCCCTTCTGATGTCAGGGAAGGAGCCTGAACTTGAGGGTGCTGCTGGCGATATGTATAACGCCTATATTGCACCGGTCAAAGGGCTCTCTGATGCTGCCTATAATGGTATGCGGAGATTTCCCCTATCAATTCCACTTGATAGTTATGACAATGGGAACGCGGCTGCGCAAACCCATCACTACAATATGCTGCTTGGCTGGAAAAAACCGGTGTATTTTGTCTGGGGCTGCAGTGATGACGTGTTCACTGAAGCCTGGGGCAGGGAATGGGCATCACGCATGAATTCGAGCTTTGATCCCATTCCAGAAGCAGGACATTTTCTACAGAACACCCATGGCGCAGAAGTTGCTGAACTAGTATTAAAGCGAATCAGTTCCGAGTAGTTCATGTAGAGCTCAGGTGTGGCGACAACCGCGATCAGTAAGAAGAGAACGAGGTTCAGAATGTAAAAGTGCCTGACAGGCCTTAGTGGGAGAAACATGAAAACGAAGATCACCAACAGAAAAAAATTTGGCACGGCATTGGGGTTTGTTGCCCTGGCAGTCGCCATTCTCACAATGGTACTTTGGTTTCGCCTGGTCAATCAGGTGGCGATTCCTGAGGACCGAACACTATTTGTCGTGGCCTTTCTGACGGCTGCCGGTCTTGGTGTCGCAGCCTTTGTAATTGGTACGCGCTGGTTTGGTGGTGTTCCTGCCATCTTGGCAATCGCAGCTGGCTTGTTTCTACCGTTCACTGTCGCAATCAGCCGCCAACAGGTTGCTGAGAATCCCATTCGCGTAGGCGACACCATCCCTGTTTTTACTGCGCTCGATGATAAGGGTGAACGATTTAGATCAGGCGACCTTGACGGTTCACCAGTGCTTATCAAATTCTTTCGCGGTCATTGGTGACCCTATTGTGTCGCCGAGTTGCGGCGATTGTCAGAACTTCAGGAAGAGTTCGATAAGCGAGATGTGCAGGTGCTCACGATCAGCACGGATAAACCGGAAGTGATTCTCAAGCGGCGGGGAGTACATGGTCTTCAGGCACGAATGTTGTCAGATCGAGACTTGGCTGTGACCGATGCCTTTGGTCTGCGAAATCAGCTGATGCACTCAGGGCCATCCGGCGACGATGTCGAAGCGCTGCCAGTACCAACAACCTTGTTAGTGAGCAGTGATGGTGAGGTTTTGTGGATAGACCAGGCAGAAAACTACCAAAGGCGATCAGGGCCTGAGGTCGTGCTGGCCGCGCTGCAGACGCATCTCGACTCACCGTGAGTGAATACGTTAGGGCTCTGATTGCGTAACACCCAACAGGCGTAAAAAGTGATGCCAACGGTAGAACTGCGATCTGTTCAATGAACTCCTCACGGGTGACGTCGGCAATCGAGGAATCGATCCGGTGCGCAGAGGATCTGACGGAATCGTCGATCCCGAGCTCAGGCCTGTCCGTCAAATACGGCTGACATTCCGAATTGCATGCGGATGCAATACTATCTACTATCGGTCGGAAATACTGTTCTCGACGTGGCTAGCGGCCAGGAGCTGTGTTTCCCTATTCCGTGTAAAATCACCTTTAATCAAGATGAATAGTTAGAATGTTTCACGTACTAACTTCACGTTAGGCTAAGTAGGATGGAATCGTCTCTTCTTTATATGCTGTTGGCTGACGCGATCCTGTTGGTACATGTGATGTTCGTTGCCTTTGTAGTTCTAGGGCTCATTCTCATATTTATCGGTAAGCTTCTTACCTGGTCGTGGGTAAGGAATCCTTGGTTTCGTATTATCCATCTCGCCTCTATCTGCCTGGTTGTCGTCCAATCCTGGGTAGGCGCACTATGTCCACTAACCACTTGGGAAATGGCGCTTCGTTTGCAAGCTGGTGATATAGTATATTCTGGTTCTTTTCTATCCCACTGGCTCGAATCTCTCTTATATTATCAAGCTCCTGCCTGGGTATTTGTTGTTTGTTATACAGCTTTCGGATCCCTGGTGATGGCAGGCTGGTATTGGGTGCGTCCGCATCGTTTCTAAATGCTGCTTTAGATTCGTAAGCCCATAGCGGTTCTGGTTTGATTACGATAATTGCCTTGATGATCCTGCAACACTGATGCTCGCTTTGGGCACGGAGCAGAAGTCCGGGCTGTACGGTGGATGGCGTCTGCATTGCGCTTGTTAGCGGTCCATCATAAATACTGGCCACGACGTAGCTAACGGCAAACAGTCACTTTCTCTGATTAGCAGTATGGAGATCGCCCTGAATATGCGAAAAGATTCTTTCTACTATAATGCTATATGACGTCCTAGAAGGAACTCTTATGACTCGATCATTCAATTTCTGTGCGGGGCCTGCGGCACTACCGGAACCCGTGTTGCAGAAGGCTAAGGACGAGCTACTTAATTGGGGTCAACGCGGTGCGTCCATCATGGAGATGAGCCACCGTAGTACTGAATTTCAGGAGATCGCTGATCACGCGGAGTTCACCTTACGTGAACTAATGCACATCCCGGACAACTACGCAGTGCTTTTCCTGCAGGGTGGCGCCAGTAGCCAGTTTGCCGTAGTACCCCTGAACCTGCTTCATGGCAAGACCACGGCTGATTACGTTCGCACTGGGATCTGGTCTGACAAGGCAATCGAGCAGTCTCAGCGTTACTGTAATGTAAATCTAGTCGCAGACACTAAGGAAACGGGATACACCTCCATCCCTGACTTTTCAACCTGGAAGGTAAATCCTGGTGCCGCATATTTGCACTACATTACTAATGAGACTGTTAACGGCGTTGAATTCAATTGGACACCAGATGTTGGTGACGTTCCGATCGTGGCTGATATGTCTTCAAATATCCTGTCGAGACCGATTGATGTCTCGGGCTTTGGGCTGATCTACGCAGGTGCTCAAAAGAATATTGGACCGTCTGGCATTACCATTGTCATTATTAGGCACGATCTGATCGGTCAAGCGGACAAGATGACCCCGATTCCGTTCGACTATGAGGTGCAAACCAAAGACAAATCACTTTACAACACACCGCCAACCTTCGCCTGGTATCTAGCCGGTCTAGTATTTGACTGGCTAAAGGAACAGGGTGGACCGGAACGGATGGCCATTACCAATGAGCGCAAGGCTAAGAAGCTATATGCGGCAATTGATTCAACAGGATTTTACTCCAACGAGGTGGATGTCGATTGTCGTTCCCGGATGAATATCCCATTCCAGTTACCTGACCAACGGCTCGATTCAGTGTTTATTCTTGAAGCACAGGAAGCCGGATTGTTAAACCTGAATGGATTTCGTTCAGTGGGGGGCATGCGAGCTAGTATTTACAACGCTGTTCCTGAAGATGCGGTCGATGCCCTGGTGGAATTTATGGCGGGGTTTGAGATGACCCATGGTTAACTTCTACCTAACGGTTTCGTTTCAGAAAAAACCCTTAAGTTTATAGTTGAGAGGCTCAGTGACAAAGATAAGTTGGGTCTAACTGACAAGCGCTTACAGCAGCAGCTAGAAGCTGCAGTCATCGGTGTTAACGCTGCGCTTGATCTTGAAAAGGAACCAGGGCATCGGCTCGCCGTTCAGTCAATGCATAATCTGAAGATGGGGAACCCGGAGTTTGCAATTAAGTTCTACCAGAAACAATTTGAAGAAAGTAAAGGCGAACCAATTGATGCCCTTCTGAACATTGGTGCATTGGCTTACAAGGATAATACTCAGTTAGCGCTGGATTCATTCCAGAGGGTTGTCGTATTGGAACCAAAAAATGTTTCTGGATGGAATCTTCTTGGTTATCTCTATTTCCGAGTGGGTCAGTTGGACAATGCGATTGATGCTTACGAAAATATACTAGGATTTGGCAACAATGAATGGGTGTATGGCAACCTTGGTCTTGTGCACCAATTCCGTGGTGATCTCAACAAAGCGGTCGAATACTTTGAGAAAGCGTTAGCGATCAACGAGGAACTGGGACGTACGGAAGGCATTGCCATTCAATGTGCCAACCTTGGAACCGAGTTCCAAACCAGTGATCTCGCCAAGGCAATAGAGTGCTGGGAACGTTCTCGTGATTTGTTTCAAGAACTAGGAAACCTAAATCAACTTCAAGTATTGCAAAAATGTATCGACGATGTGTCTAACAGTTCATGA
>SMVA01147083.1_pt1 | contig 13406 bp, 9 predicted proteins | sample 2456451 | NCBI WGS metagenome assembly SMVA01 (sample SAMN11095933, study PRJNA526329) | marine sediment metagenome | biome: Marine sediment; feature: Surficial sediment; material: Deep marine sediment; isolation source: Hadal surficial sediment | place: Pacific Ocean | collected 2014-05 | depth 0-1...
ACGACACGTCGCTGCAGCTGAAGGTGATCCCGTTGATGTACGCCGATGCGCGGTCCGTTGCCAACGCGATCAACCAGGCACTGGCCACGGAAGTGCAGCGGGGTCGGCGGCCGCAGACACGCGGCACGCGTCGGGACGATAACGAACCGGATCGTCGTGACGAGCGCGATTACCCGACGGTGCTCGTCGCGACCGAGGAGTGGGTCCGGGCCGCCGCCGAACCGCTGACCAACTCCGTCATCGTGTCGGCAAGCCGACAGAACATCCGCAAGATCGAGCAGATCATCGAGCAGCTCGATGTCGCGGACTACGCCACGCTCCCGCCGCCGCAGATCATTCCGGTGCGGACCGGCAACCCCGAACAGCTCGCCGAGTCGCTGAACCGTCTCTACCAGCAGTCGGGCGACCGCAGCGGCCGCAAGGCGTTGCGTATCGTCGGTGACGCCATGTCGAACTCGATCATCGTTCGCGCCGAAGCCGAGGAGTTCCGGCAGATCCAGGTGCTCGCTGAAGCCCTGCAGAACGAAGCCGACGAACAGGGTCTGTCCGTGTACGTGCTCAAGCTCCGCGCGGCGCCGGTCCGCCGGGTGTCGTCGGCGATCGAAGAGGTCTACGGTGCAAAGGCGAGGCACGCCGGCCAGCCGCTGGCGATCGACGTGGACGTTGCGGGCAACACGCTGATCATCGCCTGCACGGCGGCGATGTACCAGGAGATCCGCGAGACCGTTCGGCAGCTCGACGAGCTGTCACCGGCCGCGGGGCACGGCATCTTCATCATCGAGCTCGAGAACATCTCGCCGGAAGCGGCCCGGAACGTCGTCGAGATGATCGGCCTGACCCGGCCGCCGAGCGACGACTCGGTCTCGCGTCTGGTGACCGAGCCCATCCGGGTCGTGCCGCTGGCCGGACGCAACGCGATCATCGTCGTCGCCAATCCCGTCGACCGGGACACTGTGGTGGGCCTCTTCAAGGCGATCGACAGCGAGCCCGGGCTCGCCGAGAGCCAATTGCGCGTCGTCCGGCTGCGGAACGCCGAAGCGCCGGCGCTCGCGCGGATCCTCCAGGAGATTCTCGACCCCGCCGGTCAACAGGTGCAGACACCGCTGGCCCGGGCGGTACAGGAGCAGGTGCGGCGGCTGTCCGTCAATCGGCTGGGGCACGAGGGTGTCCTGAAGCTCGACCTGACAAAGCCGATCCGCATCATCGCCGACCCGTCCCTCAACGCGATCGTGATCAGTTCGACGCCCGGGAACGTCGAGGCAATGGCCGAGGTCATCGGCATCTTCGACGAGCTGCCGATCACCGACGCGGTCGAGGTGAAGCTGTTCCCGTTGAAGAACATCGCCGCGGTTGACTTCCGACGGATCGTCGACGACCTGTTCACACAGGGCAAGCAGCTCGGCGGTGTGCCGGGAACGGATCTCGAGGGCGTGCCGGCGGGCCGGGTGGGCAGGGCGCTGCTCGACGAGATCGCGATGAGTATCGACGAGCGGACCAACACCGTGATCGTCGCCGGCAAGGTCAACGCGGTGGCGCTGGTCGAGGTGCTCTTCGAGCGGATCGACCGTGACGTCAGCCACGGGTGGATCGAGCCGCGGATCGTACCGTTGCAGTTCGCCGACGCCCAGGACCTCGCCGAGACATTGCAGGCGATCCTCGTCGACGGCATCATGGACGACCGGCAGGCGAGCCCGCTGCAGCGGCAGGTGGGACGTTTGCGGCTCGCGCGGGTCAGTCGCAACGGCGGCCGCGTGCTCGAGGCCGACATCTTCAGCCCGATGACGCGTCTGGTCATCCGGGCGGAGCCGAAGATCAACGCCCTCGTGCTGGTCGGCACGCCGATGAACCTGGAGGTCCTCTCCGAGCTGATTGAGATGATGGATATCGAAGCCGCCGCGCCGGGTGCGGCGGTGCGGATCTATCCGCTGGAGCACGCCTCGGCCGGACGCGTCGCCCAGACGATCTCGCGGCTGTTCGCCCAGCAGGTACAGGCGGGGATGATCCGCAGCGAGGACCGTGTCATCGTTCAGCCCGACGAACGAACCAATTCGATCGTCGTGACCACGAGCAAGAGCAGCTTCACGGTCGTGGAGGGCCTGGTGAACATGCTGGACACGGGCGTGCCGCCGGAACTTGCGGCGCTGCAGCGCCTAGACCTGCTCAACGCATCGGCGACACGCGTCGCGGTGATGGTCACGCAGCTCATGGACGCCCGGCTGGAGCGGCTGCGTCGCACCGAGCCGGAGACCGCCGAATTGCAGCGCGCGACGATCATCCCCGACACACGCACCAACAGCCTCGTCGTCGCCGCCGGACGCGAGTCGTTCGAGGTCGTGCAGAAACTGGTCGAGGACCTCGACCGCATGACGCTGACCCAGGACGCCCTGATCCGCGTGCTGCCGGTCAGCAGGGCCAACGTCGAGCGTATCGCCGAGACCGTCAAGGTGGTCATGGAGCGGCGGTACGCCGATATGCCGCCGGAGCTTCGCCGCAGCCAGCAACCGCTGGTGCTGACCGATCCGCGTTCCAACAGCCTGCTGGTGGCGGCCGGTCCCGATGACCTCGCCGCGATCACGCAGCTGGTCGAGAAGCTCGAAGCGACGCCGAGCAATCCGGCCATCCGCATTGCCGTCATTCCCCTCACGGGTTCCGCGGCGGACCGGCTCGCGCCGAGGATACAGGCGCTCATGCGGCAGCGTCAGCAATCACTCGGCGCCGCTGCATTGCCGTCGGATCGCGTCAGCGTTGAGCCTGACACCGCGACCAACAGCCTCATCGTCGCCGCCAACGAAGAGAACCTCCAGGTCATCCACGATCTCATCGATGCGCTGCGGGTCGGCGAGGCGGACCGGCCGCCCGGTTCGGAGCTCCAGATCGTGCAACTCACCAGCGGCACTGCGGCCGACGTCGTCGACCTGCTGGGTGACCTGTACGTCGATGACGCCAATCGCCGGCGGGGACGCGACACGGTGCGTGTGACCGCCGACGACCGTCTGAACGCCGTACTGATCAGTGCGCCGCCCGAAGACGTGCGCACGATCAAGGGGCTTATCGCGCAGCTCGACGGTCTCAAGCCCGCCCAGGTCGTCGAGATCCGGTACATCCCGCTCATGTCGGCCAACGCGCTGGAGACGGTGGGTCTCGTCGAGAACGTGCTCAGCGGTCGAGGTATCGGGACCCGACGCACGACACGGCAAGCCATCGTGCTCAAGTATTTCCACCAGTTCCAGGAAGAGACGGGCGACGGCGACGTGGAGGTGTCCGAGATGCAGGTCAGCGCCGCGATCCGCGAGTCGATCACGCTGACACCCGACCTGCGAACCAACACGGTCATCGTGTCGGCGCCGGCCGCAGCGATGTCGATGATCGAGCGCATGATTCTCGACCTGGATCAATCGAGCATCGGGTCGCAGCGTGTCCGCATCTTCAAGCTCGTGAACGCCGACGCGCGGGCGATGGCGGAGATCCTCACGGACCTCTTCAACCTGCAGCGTCGTGGCAACCTGTATGTTCTCAAACCGCGTGAAGCCCAGGTCGGCTCCGTGCCCGACGGCAACTTCCAGCCCGCCCCCGCGGGCCAGGGCGCGGTCGTGCAGTTGCTCAGCAGCGAACTCACCGCGGTGCCGGACGACCGCCGGGACCTGTCGATCACGGTGGACAACCGGACCAACAGCTTGCTGGTTTCCGGAACACCGCTGTACCTCGACCTGGTCGAGGAAGTCGTGAAGAACCTGGACGCGTTGGAGGCCAACGAGCGCGAGGTCTTCGCCTACCCGCTCCGCAATGCGACCGCCCTGGAAGTCGCGGCCGTCCTGACGACGTTCGTCGACCAGGAGCAGCAGAAGCTGCTGGGCACGCTGAGCCCCGACCAGCTCGGATCCGCATCGCGGCTGCTCGAACGTGAAGTCACGATCGTCGGTGACGCGAAGTCGAACACCGTATTGGTCAGTGCAAGCCCGCGTTATATGGATCGGGTCCGGCAGATGATCTACGAACTCGACGTCGATCCGCCGCAAGTGCTCATCCAGGTGCTGCTCGCCGAAATCTCGCTGGACGGTTCCCTGGAGTGGGGCGTCGATGCGCGGTTCCAGAGCGACCCGCTGGGCAGCCAGAACGTGATCATCGGCGGCAGCTCCAGCCTCGCCAGCGCGTTTCTTCCCACGCTGGGCCTCCCGAGCTTCTCGGTGTCCGGCGACAACTTCACGTTGCTGCTCAAAGCGTTGGAATCGCAGGGGCGGATCCAGGTGCTCAGCAATCCGTCGATCATGGCCGCCAACAACCAGCCGGCCCGAATCCAGATCGGCGAGAACATCGGTCGCGCCAGCAGCAGCAGCCTCTCCGACGGCGGCACGCAGCAGACCACCGTCGAGTTCCTCGACATCGGCGTGATCCTCAACGTGACGCCTTCGATCAACCCCGACGGATTCGTCCGCATGCTCATCGAGCCGGAGATCACCGACCTCACCAACGAAACGATCCAGGTCAGCGAGGACCTGTCGGTGCCCATTCTCACGAAACGCACCATCAGTACGACGGTGACGGTCCGTGACGGCCAGACCATCGTCATCGGCGGCCTGATCCAGGACATGTATGAGATACGCAAGAACAAGGTCCCGATTCTCGGTGACATCCCGTTGCTCGGCCTGCTCTTCCAGAGCGAGTTCGAGGACTCACGGAAGATCGAGTTGATCATCGTGCTCACGCCGCACATCATCACGAGCCCGGCCGAGTACGCCCGGATCGATGAGCTGACCCATCGCGAGATCGATCGCATGAGCCTGTCGCCCCAGGAGAAGAAGGGCCTGGAAGAGAGCTTCCTGATCCCGGAGACGCGCACGTGGAAGGAGCGTATCACGGCGGACATGCGACGAAAGTGGGGGCGGACGGAGCCGACCGATGACGCCGGCGACGGGTCCGACCGACAGACGGAACCCGAACAGGCCGAGCCGACACAGCCCCTGACGACCTACGAGGCGGACCAGGAACGCGAGGACGGGCGGTGAGGGGCGTTCTTATTGAACCATCGCGATTTCTGGAACGGCGGTGGCGGCGAACCTACCCTCCGACTCGCATCCCGCCTGCCCGGCGAGCCTGATTCATGAGCCGATCAACAGCCATCCTGTCGTATCGAGACGTGTTGTCGATATGCGCGGCGCTCGCAATCGGATTGACCGGATGCGTGAGCGAGAAGAAGGCTTCGACGTACTACAGGCCGCTTCCGCCCAAGCCGCGCCCGATGAAGCCTTCCCCGCCCGACGCTCGCGCCAATGCCATGGTGCTCAACGTCTCGGTGGCGGTGCTGGACACAAATGGGAACGGTTACCCGGATCTCATACACGCGACAGCGCACCTCTTCGACCGCAGGTACCCGCTGGCGATCTACGAGGAGGGCGGGTTCACCTTCGCGATGTTTGCGCCGGGTGACGTCTCTCGCGCCGGTGCCGAACCGATCCACCAGTGGCTCATCGTCGACGAACGGTTCCACGCGGCGCGCGGCCGCTCCGCGTTCGGTGAGTGTTACCGCTTCCGCCTGAGCCTCCTCGAGGACGACGGCACCGACGAACTCGATCTGGCCCTGGCCGACCTGGTCTGCGTCTTCGAGCCTGCAGACGGCGGCGAGCCGACGTGGTCCGGCGAAGTGGCCACGATCCAGATCGGGCATCGGGTCCGCATTCACGGCATGCGATGGCGCGAGACCACCGACCCCGCGTCCGAGGGCGGCCTCTGGCCGTAGCTGTTTCGGCCGACGTCATTCGCGGTGAGGCGCTGAAAGAGATCCTGTGAAACGCCTCGTTGTCATCCTGGTTCTTGTGTCGTCGCGGGCGGCCGCGGGGCAGTGCCCCGGGTTCGGTGACTGTTGCGTCGCCAACGGGTCGCCGTCGTGTAACAACGTGGCATGCTGCGTCGAGGTCTGCACCACCGACCCCTTCTGCTGCAGCGTCCAGTGGGATCTGAACTGTGCAACGCTCGCCGGCAGCCTGTGCGCGGTCTGCGGCGCGGGCTGTCCCGGTGCCGGCGACTGCTGCTCGGACAACGGAACGCCGGCGTGCGACGACATTTTCTGCTGCAACCTCGTGTGCACCGGTAACCCCTTCTGCTGTGAGATCAGCTGGGACGCCCTGTGTGCCCAGCAGGCGGGTGTCCTGTGTTCCACCTGCATCCCGCCACCGGCTTGCCCGGGCGGGGGTGACTGCTGCGTGCCGAACGGGTCGCCGTCGTGCGACGACGCGGCGTGCTGCCTGATCGTCTGTGCCGCGGACGAGTTCTGCTGCCTGTCGCTGTGGGACAATATCTGTGCCGACGCGGCCGCGCAGTTGTGCAGCGTCTGCGCGCCCGTGTGCGCCGATCCGCTGCTGGAGCCGTCCGGCACCATCATCTCGCCGACGACCGCCTCGGCCGGCGACCAACTGGTCGTGACCTACGAGGTGGCCAATACCAGCGCGTGCGACTTCCCTTTGGAGCTCGTCTGCTTCATGGACCCCAACGGAGGCGGACCGACGCTCCAGAGCCCGGAGTGTGCGCAGGTCGTCACGAGCCAGGCCGGCACGACCGGCCCTTTCACGCGATGTTTCGACGTGCCGACGCCGGTCCAGCCCGGGCTCTACATCGTGACCTACCAGATTGCCGATCCCGACAGCGGGGCGGCCCTGGATGGCTTCTCCGCCCTGGACCTGGTCATCCTGTCGCAAGGCGACATCACCGGCGACGGCGTGGTCGGCGTGAACGACTTCTTGATACTGCTGAAGGCGTGGGGGCCGTGCGGTTTCTGCGCCGACTGTCCGGCCGATCTCGACCGCGACTGCCTGGTCGGAATCATCGACATGCTGACGCTGCTCGCCAACTGGGATTCGTTATAGCGCTCCGTACGGCCTGCGGCCGACACTCGCTCTCGTACGACCCGCCGAATTCATCCGGCGGGTCTGAGCGGACGCAATCGGCTGGTCGGCTCTGGCGTGAACGTCGCTAGTGCCACTAGACGCTGGAAACGAGTTTATCGAGTTCCTGGGCGTCCTGTGCAAACGCGTAGAGCCGGTCGATCTTGACCATCCGGAACAGATTGCCGACGTCGTCACTTGTGCGATAGAGGATCGTGCTTGCGCCGTGTTCCGCAGCGCTGTTGCGGACCTCGATACAGGCGGCGAGTCCTGAGCTGTTGATGAACGCGACCGCGCCGAAATCGATGATCACGGCCTGCAGATCGGAGCCGGCCTTCTGCATCGCCGTCCGGAGACGATCCAGGATGATCGAGGCTTCATGCTCTTCGACGTTCGGTTTGCAGATCCGTGCGGTGATGACACCGTTGTCGGTCGTCACGTCAACGTAATCGCCTGGAGAGTTGGCCATATGGTCACATATCGGCCCGATCGGCTCGGCGACCAGCGATGATACCCGATGCGCCGACTGACCGGATGTCAGTCCCAGTTGGCAAGCAGGATGTAAAGGTCGCTGACGTCCACGGTGCCGTTGCGGGTGATGTCACCGGAGCACGCCGCCGGCCGCGACGGGCAACTTCCCCAATCCGCGATCAGGCTGCTGAAATCGGCAACGCCCACGACCCCGTCATCGTCGATGTCACCGACGCGTCGGCTCATGAACGCGACACCGTCGGGGAACGAGAGTTTGCCGGCGTGGATGGTCCGCACGTGGTGACCGGATCGATTGAATTGCACGATGCTGTTGCTGTAGCAATTTGTGACAAACAGGTTGCCGCGGTCGTCGAACGCGAGGCCCTGGGGCCCGGCGAGATCGTGGTGCGTGAACTCGCCCTTGAGGTTGCCTTTGCCGTCGAGGATGACGACACGGTTGCTGCCACGGTCCGCGACGTACAGCCGCCCGCCATACACCGCCAGCCCCGCCGGGCTCACCAGACCGCCACCGGTAATAGTTCCTCGCAACGTCCCGTTGCCGTCGAACCGGAAGATCCACGGTGAGGCGGGCCCGCTGACATAGATCCAGCTGCCGCTGGTCGCGATGCAGGTCGGGCTCTTCATGCCGCGTCCGCCGAACGATCGGACCACGGAGCCATCGGGGCCGAACGCGACGATACTGTCGTTCTCGACGCTGCAGACGTACAGCAACCCGCCGGGGCCGAAGGCCATGCCGGTGGGCCCGTCGAGCTCGGGTGCGGTGAACGTGTCTAGGAACGTTCGATCGCTGTCGAAAACGACGACGGTATCGCTGTTCTGGGCCGCGACGAAGATGCGATTTCGTCCGATAACGATGCCACGTGGTCCGTCCAGAACGCCTTCGGTAAGGCGTCGCACGGCGGTGCCGCCGGCGTCATACTCGACGACGTCGTCGCCCTTGAAGTTGCTGACGTAGAAGTGGCCGGTGCGACCCGGAGGTAGCGGGCCTGCAACGACAGCGCTCGAAACACCGAGAAACACAGCGAAAACAGCAACTGCAGTCCTGGTCGATACCACCCGAACTCCATCCACTTGTCCCTGGCCGGGAACATGCGGCCCGGCCATAGTAGGTCGGACAGATGACGGGACAACGTGCACCTCAGGATACAAGAAAACGGCACCTGGAGGTTGCACCACGGCAGGCGTCGCTACGCGACGTCTACCGTGCCACACCCGAGCACTCAAAGAGTCCAGTTGGCCAGGAGCGTCAGCAAGTCGCTGATTCCGACCGTGCAGTCGGTGTCGACGTCGCCGAAGCAGTCCGGCGGGCACGGATCGGGGCACGGGCCCCAGGCCCCCAGCAGCGCCAGGAAGTCCGTGATGCCGACGACGCCGTCCTGGTCGAGGTCACCGGGGGCCGGTGGCGTGATCTGTGACGCCGCGAATGCGTCGACGATCCCGTACCCGCGAATGAACAGCGGGTCGAACGTCTGCTCGGCGATGTAGTAGTCCGCCGTGTGTGTCAAGGCGTACCGCATCTGCTCGACGGTCCACTCCGGATGAGCCTGGACGAGACAGGCGACCGCGCCGGCGGTCATCGGCGTCGCGAATGATGTCCCGTTGACGGCCTGGACGCCCGCGTCATTGACAGGGCTCACCGTCCAGGTTGAGACACCCCGGGCCAGCACCTCCGGCTTCACCCTGCCGTCGGCGGTGGGGCCGTCGGATGTAAACGAAGCGGTGTTGCCGAGATTGTCGACCGCACCGCAGGTGATCACGCTGAACGCGTCGGCAGGCGGCAGCAGGTGCGACGTAGCCGGGTCGGCGTCGTGGCCATCGTTGCCGGCGCCCTGGCAGCAGTGAAGCCCGTTCGCGGTTGCCGTGTTGAATCCGACGGTCATGACCGATGTCAGGCCGTCGAGCTGGGCCTGCGTGTAGAAGTCAAAGATCACCAGCGACGAGGTCGCGACGTCGCCGCCGTTGGCCTCGATGAACTCCAGGCCCGCGACAAAGAGATTTTCCTCCGCAGCGTATTCGCCGGCGAGGTCTTCGGCCTTGGCCAGGATGTAGGACGCGTCGTACGCCGTACCGACGAGCCCGTTCGGCCAGTATGTCGCCATCGTGCCGAGCACCTGCGTGCCGTGGTGGTGCTGGTTGCTCAGATCACCGGCTTCCGGGCCGGTCTCGCCGTCGTCGTTGACGAAGTCGTACTCGGCGACGATCTGCAGGGGGTGCCCTTTCACGTTGAACGCGTTGTGCGTTGTCTTGAATCCGGTGTCGAGTACGCCGATGATCACGCCGTCGCCGGTGTACCCCTGCTGGTGCAGGGCCATGAGGTTGATCTGGACGACCTGGTCTTCGGTCAACCCGTAGAGGAGACCCGCCGCGGCCTCGCTTGGTGGTTGATTCGCGGCGGCTTCGATCGGTGGCGTCCGGCGGAGTTTGCGCACGGGCTGAACCTTGGCGACGAAGGGGAGTCTCGCGATCGCCTGGACCTGCCGCTGATCGGCCGTGACGCTGACAGCGTTGAGCCAGCGGCTCGTCGTGCGCAGCCCGGCGCCCAGCGCAGTGACCGCGTTCACGTACGACCCATGGACCGCCAGGTCACGCTCGTCAAAGAGACCTGGCGCCGTGCGTCGCAGACGCCGGCGTTCGACGGCGCGCTGGTTGTAGGTCCGGGGCAGGTCCTGCAGGGCCGCTGTGACGTCGATCGGCCCCTTGTCCTGGAAGAAAACCCAGACGAGTGCCGCGTCCGAGTCGGCGAACAGACCGAGGACGGTCGGATGGATCTTCAGGTTCACGTCGGGCCGGATCGGCTGTGCCGCCATCGTCGTTACCAGCGCAGACGCGAGGACCCCTGAATACAGCCGTCGATGTATCCGCATGAATCGTCTCCCGGGTCGGTCGACCGGATCATCATAAGCCATTGCAGACCGTGTGGACCAGCGTTCGCTCGGTGGCTATGTTCCTTCGGCATGACACAGGAACAACACAGTGATTCGTCGGAAGAGCGCTTCGCCGAGATCATCATCGAACGCGGCGTGCTGACCGCCCGGCTGACCGGACCCAGCGTCGGTCAACGCGAAGGCGAGGTGGTCACCTCGATGATCCAGGCCCGCCTCGAAGGCCCCGACCCGGTCCATTCGATCGTGCTCGATTTCACCGACGTCTCGTTCATCAATTCGGCCGGTCTCGGCTCGTGCGTCACCGTGCACAACGACGCCAAGTCGCGCGGCGCGGCAGTTATTCTCTACGGCATGGACGCGAGCATCCGCGACGTCTTCACGATGACACGGCTCGACAAGCTCTTCAAGATCGCCGACGACGAGAAGCGGCTCAAGAAGATCATCGGGAAGTAATCACTTCCGGATCCCGATTCCGGCCGCGTACCCGATTACCAGCCCCACCGGATTCTGTTCGGCTGATACCGCCGTTCGATCCATATGGGACCTGTCCGGCCCGGTTGGAAGTACGCAGTCCACGCAATCCGCCGCGAGGCTCATCCGGCCGGCAGAAACATCTAGCCGTCGGCTTGCCCGTAATGGCCACTAGACACCATGAGATCACCACACACGCTCAGAGGCCGGGTGCTTGCGCCCGTCATCGGTTCCCTGGTTCTGCTGTCGGTCGCGGTTCTCGGCGGCTGCTCTGCCGGCGGCGGGGTATCCGGATCCATCGGTCACTCGGGGGCGCACATCGGTGCCAACATCGATCTGTCGATCTATGACCCGTTCAACAGGGCCCGCAGCCAGTATCAGTACGACGGCCAGACCGTTTACGTCGTACCGGACCACAACGCGTCGCCCTAGGCGGTATAGTCCACTCGTCGAGTGGATCGCTGTCAGGGAAACAATAAAGGACGCAATCGAAGATGAAGAAGTCCCTGGTGCAGTTCGCTGCGTTGGTCCTGATCTGCAACATGCTGGCATCATGCGGCAGTTCCGAGAGTGTCACACAGGAGCCGGCCGCTTCCGCGAAGCCGGCCGCGAAGCCGGCCGCGAAGCCGGCGGACAAGCCGGCGGACAAGCCGAGCGAGAAGCCGGCCGACAAGCCCGCCGAGCAGACCGCGGACAAGAAATCCCAGGACAACCCGCCGGCCGGTGAAACCAAGCTCGAGCGACAGGCGCACGAGACGATCGCCTCGTTCAAGAAGACCGACCCGGATATGAAGCAGTTCTTCGACGACTCGAAGGGCTACGCGGTCTTCCCGAAGATCGCCAAGGGCGGTTTCATTGTCGGCGGCGCCGGCGGCAAGGGCGTGGTCTACCAACGCGGCCCCGTCGGCACAAGAATCATCGGCTACACAACCCTCAGCCAGGGCTCGATCGGTCTGCAGATCGGTGGCCAGGTGTTCAGCGAGATCATCTTCTTCCAGACCGACGCCGCGCTCGACAGCTTCAAGAAAGGCACCACGACCTTCGCCGGGACCGCGTCAGCGGTCGCCGCCACTGCCGGCGCGTCCGCCGACGCAGCCTACGAGGACGGCGTCGCCATCTTCACCACCGGCGAAACGGGCCTGATGCTCCAGGCCTCCATCGGCGGCCAGGGCTTCTCCTTCACGCCGAAGGATTAGCCGCCAGGTCTCGGTTTCCTGCACAACCGGCGTAGTCTGTGACGCACGTGCGTCACGGTGTCGGCTGGTCTGATACGCGCGTATCAAGACTCCAGCCGTGTATCCGCGGATAGACGGATGAAGGCGTTGACGCACTTGCTTGAATCGGCAGGCGGTTGAGTACATAGACTACGCATGAGCCGCATCATCGCCAGGAAACGCCTGCGTGAGTATGCGGCAATTCACTTCGACAAGGGACGCATCTACGTGCTCCGGATTCTGACCTACAAGGATTACGACACGCAACGGTGGAAGGACGAGCTATGACCAAGTCAACTGCGACGATCCCGGCAGCTCGCCGATCGAGGTCCTGCGGTATCTCTGCGAGCAGAATGGTCTGACCGCGTCCGCCCTTGGCGAGTTACTCGGCAATCGATCGCTTGGCTCAAAAATCCTGCGAGAAGAACGGCAACTGAGCAAGGAGCACATCCGCAAGCTCAGTGTTCGTTTCTCGGTCAGCAGCGATCTGTTCCTGTGATTCCTCGCGCGACCCGCGTGTTCCTTGTCGCACGTGCGTCACGGCGGCGGCTGGTCTGATACGCGCGTATCAGGTCTCAGTCTGAACGCGGACCGGTTTCAGGGGCTCAGGTCAACGATCGAACGGCCCCCGGCCCACCAGCCGGGGGCCTTTTTGTTCTTCCGGGACAAAAACCCCTACTCCCAAGTGAAAGATCCGCCGGGTCAACGGTGAATCCTTAGTGAACCAAGAGCCTGCCCAGCGACAAGTGGCTCGCAACCTCTCTGGAGCAATTCCGATGACACGCATTCGAAACATCTTCCTCGCGGGACTGACACTGCTCGCCGTCTCGGCGCTGACAACGACCGCCGGCGCCGACACCGCCCACTGGTGGGCGGACAACGACAGGAAGGGACCGCCACAGAACAGCCACAAGCCCCCCAACCTGCCGCCCAACGCCAACGACCAGTGGGAGCCGGTTGGATCCGGCGCGCCGATCACGCTCAAGAAGGGCAGGATCGTCTACTTCGCCGTGCAGAACGCGGAGTTCCAGGCGACCAACAAGTCGGTCACGATCACCCTCGAGGCGTACAGCTGCGCGGATGTCGCGGCCCTGAAGCCGGCCAAGGTCTTCGGCAAGGGCTTCAGCAGCACCGGCGCCCAGAAGAAGGCGACGCGGAGGTCGCTCAAGTGCAAGCCTGCGGGTGGGGGAGCTGGCCAGAACGCCAAGCTGGTCTATAAGGTCCAGTTCGCCGCCTGCCCGGAGTGGGAGTGGGTGGCCCTCAAGAACACCGGCCCCGACAAGACGTTCAACGTCAACATCACCTTCATGGCCGAATGCACAGACACGAACAGCTCGGGCAGCGTCTACTCGGGTGACGGCCACTTCGGCATCGTCGGCGAGGATCCCACCTTCCAGATCACCGAGCTCATGATCTTCCCCGACGTGACGCCGATCGACATGGGCTTCCCCGCCTCGATGGTCGGCCCG
>SMVA01188530.1_pt1 | contig 13397 bp, 8 predicted proteins | sample 2456451 | NCBI WGS metagenome assembly SMVA01 (sample SAMN11095933, study PRJNA526329) | marine sediment metagenome | biome: Marine sediment; feature: Surficial sediment; material: Deep marine sediment; isolation source: Hadal surficial sediment | place: Pacific Ocean | collected 2014-05 | depth 0-1...
ATGCTTTGCGAGTAATCGATTACGACATCGCCCATGCCATGGAACAGGAGCGCCGGTGGCGAATTTGCAGACACATAGTGTGCAGGGCTCGCCCGCTCGACCATCGATTTACAATCGATGGAAGCACAACCGGTCAAAAAGTTGCCGGACGACTTCTCACTCGGCCAGCCACTGTGTGTCGTCATGTCTGCAGCGGTATAAAAGGAGATGACCCCGCTGACGGCAGCAGACAGATTCGCATGCTTTGCGCCGGATTCTTCGAGCGATTTTTCGCCGGCACTATTCGCAACCACGTTGGCGAGAATGGCTCCCGCCGATGCACCGGCAATAAAAATCCGCTCCGCGTCGATGTTATATTTGTTCGCGTTGCTGCGCAGCCATCGAACAGCGGCTTTGCCGTCATACGCCTGGGCCGGCCATTTCGCTTCGTCCGCGAGCGTGTATTCGAATGAAATAATTGCAACGCCCCGGGCGAGCTGGTCGAAAATGGAGCCGCGAATCATGCGGTAGTCGCGTAATCTGAAGCCCCCGCCAGCGAACCAGGCGATCGCTGCCGTGGGTTGGTCGCTTTCCGGAAGATATACGTTGGCGCGCAGCTGTAGGCCCCCGCTGTCGCGATACACGATTCCGCCGACTGTGGGAGCCAAGGTCGGGCGTGGCGATGGCATGATCCGCGGCCGTTCCTGCGCATTGGCCACGAATCCGATCACGAGAATAACGATGCCCAGGACAGGCATTCCGTTTATCGCAAAAACTTTTCGCGTCATCGAGACCCCCCGCTACTGCAATGCCAAATGACGTCTACACCAGGTTGAAGACGAATACCGCTGCGACAGCGAGCGGCGCCACGATGCGTACGAGCAGCAACCACAGCTTGAATAACGCGCCTTCCCCAATGTCCATCTCGTAGATCGAGGTCTCTTTCGACAGCCACCAACCTGCAAACAACGCATAAAGCATGCCACCGAGCGGCATCATGATGTTGGTCACCATGTAGTCGATCAGTTCGAACGGCGTCTTGCCGGCGAACGTCGGTATCCAATCGAGCAGGTAAACATTTTCCCAGCTGCTGAACGAAAACACGGTGACCAGGCCCGCAAGGAAAGTCCCACTACCGATCATCATGGCCACCTTGGTACGCGTCATCCCCCTGATTTCGATAAATCGCGCCGTCATGGTTTCCAGCATGGAAATCGACGATGTCAATGCGGCAAATATCAACATCAGGAAGAACGCGGAACCGATCAATGCGCCGCCCGGCATCTTCGCAAAGGCAGTAGACAGGGTCACGAAAATCAAACCGGGACCGCCGCCCGGATCCAGGTTGTTGGCGAAAACAATTGGAAATATCGCCAGCCCGGCAAGCAACGCAACCGCCGTATCGCCGAGCGCGATAATGATTGCCGAGCGGAAAATATTGACATCTTGCGGCAAGTACGAGGAATACGTAAGCACTCCTCCAATCCCGACATTGACGGAGAAAAACGCCTGTCCGACTGCAGCCAGAACGACCGCAGCGGTCACCTTGCTCAGGTCCGCAGTAAACAGAAATTTAATAGCGGTTGAAAAATCACCGATGATTGCCGAGTTGATGACAAGCGCAATCAGCGTAATGAAAAGTGCCGGCATCAATACACGGACCAGTCTTTCCAGGCCGATTTTCACGCCACGGGATACGACGAAAATGGTTGTCGCTGTAAACAGGAAATGCCAGACGATCACCTCGCCCGAGTTGTGGGTGAAGTCATAAAAGCCTGCGCCGACTTCCGCAGCTGACAAACCGGCGATTGACCCGGAGGCAGACTTGACCAGGTATGCGGCGGTCCAGCCAGCGATAACGCTGTAAAAACTTAAGACAAGAAACAGCGCAAACAATCCCATCCATCCTAGAAGTTCCCAGTGCCTGCTGGCGCCGGAGCTTGCTGCAACCTTGCGCATCGCTGTAGGCGCACTGGCCCGTGCGTGCCGGCCGATTACCATTTCAGCGATCATGATGGGCGTCGCGACCAGCAGGATGGCTAATACATAAATAAGAACAAATGCGCTGCCACCACTGCTGCCCAGCGTGTAAGGAAATTTCCAGATATTGCCGAGACCAACCGCGGCGCCGATGGACGCGAGGATGAAGCCCAGGCGGCCGGACCAGCTTTCAGTAGGTGTGGAATTCACGGGCTAACTCTGCTTCTTGTAAATTATTGAGTGACTATAGTCTGTTCTGGAGTGTGAGTGAATATTGCTACACGCCGCAGGATGCACTGGCGGCGCGGCGCCCACGCAGTTGCCGCCGCCAGCGCAGCCTGGCGAAATGTAGACAAATAACCAGGGTATTTGGATCTTTCGCGCATGTCTGGAAGCGTGCGCTCGTGTACCATCGCACGTTGATCAAAAACGAGCGCGCCTGAATGTTAGTGAAAAAATTGCGACTCATGTCCGGATTAGCGGGCGCAATGCTGATCGCCGCCTGTGCGACGGCCAATATCAACCTTCCTTCGGTAACCGATACGCCAACGGGCGAAGTACTGCCCGGAAAAGTCGTCTGGCGTGATCTGTTAACCCATGATCCGGAACAGTCGCAGAGATTTTATGAAACGCTCTTTGGCTGGGAGTTCGAGAGCATCGGTAGCGCTGCGGGTTTCAGCAACGACGCGGCTTATATGCTGATTCGGCATAGGGGCACGTTGATCGGCGGCATGATCGACACGATGGCGCTGAATAACAGGAATGACATCTCGCAGTGGGTCGTATCGATGTCGGTTGAGGACGTCACAGCCGCTGCCGCAAAAATTACGGCGGCAGGCGGTGAAGTAGTGACGCCTCCTACGGATCTGCAGAACCGCGGAATACTCGCCGTGGTCAGGGACGCGGAAGGTGCGTTACTGGCACTGTTGCAGACCAGGCACGGCGATCCGGCGGATCGCAAACCCGCTGTTGGCGAGTTTCTCTGGGACGAGCTGTGGACAACTGACGTCGATAGCGCGACGGCATTCTATGAGGATGTCGCCGGACTTGAAGCTGCAACATGGGATGTCGATGAGGATCAGGAATCGGGAGCATCGTATCGTCTCCTGAAGGCCGGCGACACGCCAAGAGTGGGCATCATGCCAAATCCACTTGAGGGTCTGCAGCCGGTCTGGGTCAGTTACGTTCGCGTGGAGGACCCGGCGGCAATGACCGCGCGCGTTGCCGGACTTGGCGGCCGTGTCATCGTCGAGGCGCGGCCTCGCCCCCTCGGCGGCGAAGTAGCATTCATCGCAGGCCCCTCAGGCGCCGGTATTGCGTTGCAAACCTGGCCACTCGAAAAGAAAGACTAGGAGATTTTCGCTATGAAATTGTTGATCAGGTTTGCGAAGCTGGCGGCGATACTGATCGCCAGCGCATCTATGGCCGGTTGTGATGATGTACGTGTTTACGGAAGCGTCGGCTATAGCTCCTACAATGGTTACGGTGGCTACCATGGCCGCCCTGGCTACGGCTCGAGTGTGAGAGTGGGTGGACGAATTTACTGATTTGATCTGAGCATCCCGAGACAAGGGCAACACTCCATACCGACCCCGGCATCGTTACGCGACGACGGCTGTCAGACCGGGGCTCACGCGTCGAAGAACTGCCGGAACGCAACGCCCATTTCCGCTCGCGCAGCGGCGCCCGAGACCACCATGTCCACCGCCATTAACGACATGTGGATCTGGCCTCGACATGGCAGATGGCGGACCTGCACGCCCGCCTTCGCCAGTGCCTCAGCGTACGTTGCCCCTTCGTCCCGGAGTGGATCGAACTCACACGTCACCACAAGCGCCGGAGGGAGATTCGCCAGGTCGGGAGCTCGAAGCGGCGACGCCTTCGGGTCCTGTCGATCGGCCGGGTCAGCGTAGTGATCCCAGAACCAATGCATCAATTCCGTGGTGAGCGAATAGCCGTCGGCATTTTCGACATAGGAATGGCGTGAGAAGTCGCAGTCGACAACCGGGGTGACGAGCATCTGCCCGGTAATCTCGGGCCCGCCGGCATCGCGGGCCATGTGGCAGACGACGGCGGCGATGTTGGCGCCAGCGCTCCAGCCGGCGACCGCGAGCTGGCCTGGCACTCCGCCCAGGTTCCTGGCGTTTTCCGCGATCCACTGCACTGCCGCAAAGCCGTCATCGGGCGCAGCAGGGAAGCGAGCCTCGGGCGCATGGCGGTAGTCGACGGAAATGATAATCGCGTTGGACTGCACACACAGGTCGCGACAAAACGGGTCGTCGGAGTCGGGGCCGCCAAGAACCCAGCCCCCGCCATGGAAGTAGGCAACAATCGGGTGTGGACCCGGGCTTGCCGGCCGGTACAAGCGGTAGGCCAGGTCGTCGACAGCGCCCGGCAAGACGTCATCGACGATGTCGCCCACCTCCGGCCCCGGGGGCCGTTCGGCGGCCATGGTAGCGGCGAATGCCCGGGCATCCTCGACCGACATCTCCTCAATCGGCGGTAATCCGAGGCTTTCGATAGCCTGCAGCACCAATGTGACATCAGGCTGCACTGGCCGAATGATGCCGTCGTTCAGGCGGGTCTTGCCGGGACCCTCGAGGGTGAATCCGAGGTAATCCCTGCTGACCACTTCGTCGCAAATGGCCCGGTAAACGTCGACGCCACCGATGTAAGGGAGGAACACCCGCGGCTTGCCCGGGACGTTTGCTCCCATGTACCAGGAGTTCGCCTGGGGAAATAGCGTGATGTCAGCGTAGTCGTTGACGTGCTGTCCCCAACCGGCCTCGGCTGCCTTGGTTGGTTCAATCAACTCGAGGCCATCCCGGCGCAGGTATTCCAGGCAGTCGCAAATCCATTCGACGTGCTGCTCGATCGAGACCATCATGTTCGACATGACGGATGGACTGCCTGGCCCGGTAACAATGAATAAGTTCGGAAATCCGGCAATCGTCAGGCCAAGGTAGGTCTTGGGGCCGTCCGCCCATTTGTCTCGTAGCGTCGCACCCTCGCGCCCGGTTATGTCAACGGCTGTAATCGCACCGGTCATGGCGTCGAACCCGGTGGCAAAGACAATGGCATCAAATTCGAACGACTCGCTGTCGGTGTCGATCCCCGTTTCGGTGATCGTGGTGATCGCAGTCTTGCGCAGATCGACGAGTCGCACATGTGGCAAGTTGTAGGTCTCGTAGTAGTTGGTATCGAGACACAGACGCTTGGTGCCTAATGGAAAATCAACGGGGCAGAGCGTCTCGGCGACTTCCGGATCATTTACTGTCGAGCGAATCTTTCCCCGCACGAATTCGGCTATCGTCTGGTTTGACGCCGCGTTGACAAGGAGGTCATTGAAGGACGTTACAGTGGCAATGAGCTCGCCGGTATCCCACACACGGTCGTAGACAGCCTGGCGCTCTTCCCCCGAAGCCTGCAGCGCTCCCTTTTCGCCAGGTTCACCTGGTACGCCAGCAAACGACCATCGCGCCGCTTCGCGATACTCCGCATGACGGCCTTCTTTCCCGGCCAGTTTCTTTGGATCAACCGGCCCGTTGTGGGCCGGGATTGAGAAATTCGGCGTGCGTTGAAACACGGTGAGTTCTGCAGCCTGCTCCGCGATAAGTGGAATCGACTGGACACCCGATGATCCGGTGCCGATAACTGCAACCCGCATACCGCTGAAATCGACGCCTTCATGCGGCCATCGGCTGGTTGCGTAAGTCGCACCGCCGAATCGATCCACGCCTTTGACATCCAGCGTTTTCGGCGCCGAGAGGCACCCGGTGGCCATTACATAGTAGCGACAGCTGGTCTCATTGCCCTGATCGGTTCGCAGGCGCCACAGCGACGTTTTCTCATCCCAGGTCGCAGACTCGATCCTTGTCGAAAACTCGATGTCGCGCCGCAGATCGTGCTTTTCGGCAACGTGCTGGAGGTAGCGGAGAATCTCTGGCTGGGTCGCGTATCTCTCCGACCACTGCCACTCGGTTTCGAGTTCGGAATCGAAGCTGTAGGAGTAGTCGATGCTGAGTATGTCGCAGCGGGCTCCCGGATAGCGGTTCCAGTACCATGTGCCACCAACGTCAGCTGCGCTCTCGAACGCTTTGGTCAAGAATCCCTGGCTTCGCAGGCGCTGCAACAGATACAACCCTGAAAAGCCGGCACCCACCACGACAACGTCCACATCCGGATGTCCGAATTGACTATCTCCGTTACCTTTCTCGGTTGTCATGAATCTTTCCCAACTGCACAGAGCAAGACACGATTAAAGCACGGTCGTCGCAGGTATTTGTATTCCACCTATTCCATGAACGGTTTTTGGTGCGGTCAGCGGGCTCGATGGAGCTTGACAAATAGACTTTCTTGTCCTTGCGCATTAATTGTCAATTGTGGCTTTCGCTGCAGAAAAATTGACAATAATATTTTCTAGAACTTGCGAATTAGTTTACAATTGACGAATGAGAATATCCAAATCGAGCCGCGAAACGATCTGCCTATTTATCGTGGAAAACGGTTCAGCAACAGGGCCAGAGCTGGCCGAATACCTGGGAATTACACGTCAGGCAGTCAGCCTGCACCTGCGTCGACTGATCGCTGATGGAGAGATTTTCAAAACAGGATCAACGCGTGCGGCACAGTACTTCCCGAAGGGCGCAGCGGTCAAACAGCGGCGTTTTAAACGTGACCTTGTACTTGCCGGGCTTGATGAAGCACAAGTCTACGAGAAGATCTCGATCACGCTGAATTTTTCTCAACTTCCAGAAAACATCGAATCTATCCTGCACTATGCATTCACCGAAATCTTGAACAACGCGATCGATCATTCAATGTCAGCGCGGTGCACAATCGAGATTCGGCTCGACGCGATGAAGGTAACTTTCACAGTCAAAGACGCCGGAATCGGCGTCTTCTACTCAATAACCGAGAAATTTGAGCTGCAGGACGAACAAGCGGCGATGCTCGAGCTAGTCAAAGGTAAGACCACCACGCAGCCTCACGCACACTCGGGCGAAGGCATCTTCTTCGTATCGAAGTCATCCGACCGGTTCGTGCTCAGATCTCATCGCTCGCAAATTGAATGGAATCGCGATCGGAACGATGTGTTTGTATCCGATCCCCGGTATCTCAAGGGAACTCTCGCACAGTTCGAGATTCGTACAGATTCTCGTACCCGACTTGAGGATGTTTTCGCCGAATTCGCACCAGAGCACTACGACTATCAATTCGAAAAAACTCGCATACTTGTAAAACTGTTACAACAGGACTACGTCTCACGATCTGAGGCGAAACGACTTCTGCATAATCTCGACAAATTCTCCGAGATTGAACTGGATATGCGGAACGTAATGCACGTCGGGCAGGGTTTTGCCGACGAGATCTTTCGTGTTTTCGCCTCAGCACATCCCAAAATTGAAATTCGCGCAATAAACACTGCTAAAGCTGCCGCAGCAATGATTCGGCATGTCGGGGGGAGAGCCGACTGAATATCGTAGCTAGACTTCTGTATGCGAACGCGGCATGCAAAAATCGGAGCGTATCCGCATACGCAAAAGTGTTACCTATGTCTCCAGCATGGACCCGCGCCCGACAGGATTCGAACCTGTGACCCCTGCCTTCGGAGAGCGCATTTTCACTTGTAGATAACTGTGTTGATTGATACTAACTGGCTAGACGCCCATCGCAAATGCAGTACTCATCACAACAGCACATAACTCAGGCACACAATTCTCACACAGTGGTTCGTCTGCGCATTACCGCTGCTCCGACGGGCTGTGGGCTCGTCTTCGCCCCTCCGGACCGTAGGTCTGCCAATACCCGTCGTTTTGTCTTTCCGTAATCAAAGGTCAAACGAATGCCGGAATACGACCTGATATTGACGGCCGAACGGGTCGTGAGTTCTGGCTTCAAAGTTCAGGTCCTGATCGGCAAAAGGCGGATCTTCGTCGGCGATATTGCTGACGTTCAATGCCAGTGAAGTCCTGTCGTTGGCGAAGACATAGTTGTAGTGCAGGTCTACTGTCGTTCACAAAACTCGCAAACGGCATGTCGCTCGCGAGCAGTTGCTCGACTTCGCTGTAGGCGGCCGCAATGACGAGGTTGGTTGAGCCATTCTCCCAACCCCATATGCCGCTGATGTCCCAGTTGCCCTGACTCGGCGACTCCATGCGATTGCGGTAACTGGCGGAAACCTCGAGGCCCGAAAACTCGGTACGCGTCAGGTTCATTGTACTATTGCATTGGAATACGCAAGGATCTCAATGAATTCATTTTGGAGTGAATTAAAACGCCGTAACGTCGTACGAGTGGGCGCCGCCTATCTCGCCGGCACCTGGCTGTCGCTGCAGATCGCAGACACGGTACTGCCCAACCTGGATGCGCCTGCCTGGATCATGACCGTACTGATCTATTCAGCAGCCATCGGTTTCCCGTTTGCCCTGATCGTGGCCTGGTATTACGAGCTAACGCCACAGGGCATCAAATCGGCTGCAGATACGGTTGAAACAGCCTCAGTTGGATTTACTGGCAGGAAGATCGATTTCGCCATTATTGGAATACTCATACTGGCCATTGGATTTTTGCTGGTCGGTCGAGAAACGCCCGTTGCAGACAACGGCCTTTTGCGGAAGTCGATTGCAGTTCTGCCATTCGCAAACATGAGCGGCGATCCGGATCAGGACTACTTTGCAGCAGGGATCACTGAGGACATCATCACGGACCTTTCGAGGTTTGGGCTGTTCCTCGTGCTCAGTCGTAACTCCACCTTTGCCTACAAAGGGACCTCAGCTGATGTGAAGGACATTGCACGCGAACTCGGAGTTCAGTATGTCCTGGAGGGCAGCGTCCAGAAATCGGGCGACCGCGTCCGCATTACAGGCCAGCTTATTGATGCCATCGAGGACAAGCACATATGGGCAGAGCGATATGATCGGAAAATCGAGGATATCTTCGAACTCCAAGATGAGATCTCACGGAGCATCGTTGCGTCCGTTGCACCCGAATACCTCTCCGCCGAGATGAAGCGCGCGCAGAGAAAGGAAACGCGAAACCTGGACGCATGGGACTCCTTCATGCGCGGATATTGGCATTTTATGCGGTTCACCAAGGACGACAGCGCCACCGCGCAGGATCTGCTTCGCGAAGCCATCGAGCGGGACCCCAATCAGGCGCACTACCATGGAATGCTGGCTGTCATCCATACACTGGAGGTGTTTTATGGCTGGAGCGGGTCGCCGGAGCAGTCGTTTCGCAAGGCTCTGGAGAGTGCCGAACGCGGCCTCGCGCTGGACGACCAGGATGCCCAGGTGATCCGATCGGCCGGAATTGTTCACTTTTTCATGAAAAATCATGATACCGCACTCGCTTACTACAAACGCGCCGTGCAGGCGAACCCCTATGATGCCGAGAGCCGGGCCTTGCTCGGCGCGGCCTTGGGTGTTGCCGGCGACTACGACGCAGCACTCCATCAGTTCGAAACGGCAATGCGCCTGAGCCCGCGCGACCTGCATATCGCGACCTGGTACAACTATTTGGGAATTGCCGCCTTCGTGTCTGGCCGAGATGAGGAAGCGGCTGAGTGGTCCATCCAGGCTACTCAATCGAACCCACAGTTACCAGGCGGCCATCGAACGCTAGCCTCGAGCTACGGAAATCTGGGGCGACTCAAGGAGGCAGCCGCCGCGCGAGAAAAGTTGCAGGATCTACAACCCCAGCTGACTGTTGCGCAACTTCGCGAGAGCCTGCCATATTTTAGAAATCCCGACGACCTCGAACGCTACCTTGAGGGCCTGCGGAGAGCCGGCCTGCCTGACTGATTGACGAGGGCTTGAACGCCAACTATGGGCCGCATTTGCCCCGCCTACAGATCAGACGGAGCTCTCGCTTAAAATCCGTACCTGGCCTTCACGTAATGTACTTATCGACAAATAGCTTACAGATTATTCCGGTCACATGGATTCCACCTTAAAAACGCTGCCACGCTGTCCAAGCAATGGGGTCCACCTCTCTGTGCGTTTCTTTTTTGCCATCTTTTCTCTCAAGAAGCTACTCGATAATAACGGCGTTTGGGATCTTTCGGGCCCGTGCCGATCTCTCGCACCAGACCCCGAGCCACCAGTTTCGCCAGCCGCGTCCGGGTTGCACGTGGTGACAATTTGATCGTCGCCGCGATCTCGCGTGTGCCAAGTCCATCGGCAGAGTCCAGCAAGTCGAGGATCGTCCCGTCTGTCGCGTCGACGACTGTTGGACCTATCTGCTCCTTGTATAAGGTCACCCGCAGGCGTGTGCCGATTTCTTCCCAGAGCGGCGGCGCTAGGCCGGAGTCATTGCAGGCTGAGATCATGCGCTGGGCTCCGCTGCCCCATTGCTCAACGAGGCCGAGTTCATGCAACACGCGACCGATCACCCGGTTGCGAAGCTTAGAAACGCCGTGCGGCAGGTCATCGATCGTTAGCCCGAAGGGCAAAAGTCCGGGATTCTCGATTTCAAGCCGGTCATCGAAAATGGCCAAGCGAATTGGCGCGCCCAGTTGCGAGTAGTCTGCATGGGCCACTGAATTTACGACCGCCTCCCTGACGGCGACGGGTGGCAGGTTCCATCGCTCCTGCCGGCGCACTCGACCAATCTCTGCACCATGCATTGCGTGTTTCTCCACGAACGCCACTGCCTGATCAATGGCTGATACAAGGGGCATTTTGAGGTTGACATGGTCGAGTATGTTCCCCTTGTCAGTGCCCTTGAATCGCCCAGCCTGAATCCAGGCATCGGGAAAATGAGTGAGGCGATCCTGACCGAACAGCAGCACGCCGCCAACCGTGGGCACCTTATGTCCCTGATGGCTGGTCACAACGCGAAGCGTATCAAGGTCTCGGCGCCTGAGCTTTTTGATGTCGGCAAACAACTCTGAAGCGACTCGGAAGTCGATGGCTTCAGAGTCGAGATCCGGCATGGGCCGCTCATCGTAGGCTTCACCACGCGCAAATCGTTGCATTTCTGCGATGAGCGCTGCGTCGGCTCGACGGTTGGTCGAGCCCACGCGAACGTAGGTTCCCGCTTCGCACCCCGAAGCAGTGAGGTAGTGGGGCCTTGACCCGCTCGGGTATATTTGTACAGCGAGCACGTGCGTATCACGGTAACTCAGGAGCTCGATATCCGGCAGTATTCGTGGGGAAATCGAGTCGCTGATCAAACTTGCGACGCGCTCCTCGAGCGCCAGCGGATCCGCGACACCTCGAACGTAGCCGGTCTTATCCTCCACACCGATCAGGATTGTCCCGCCGGCGGTATTAGCGAAGGCGACGACTGTCCGCTTGATTCCGCTCGGGGACGAAAGGTCCTGCTTGAATTCGAGGGTCTTTCCCTCTGAACTGCGCAAAGTCTCAATGAGGTTCATAGCTCGGAAGTGTACTCTGAAGCACTCGGATCTGCCACGCTTCCGTGCTGAATTCAGAGCATGTCAACACGAAAACTGGTGCCGTGCGACGCGGCCAATTGCAAGGTTGAGTGTCGGCTGATTGAAACCTTTCTCAGCAGCCCACTGTCACAACACATGACTACCGTTTCGAGATCAGTGGACATGTGGGATTGGATCCGCGCGAGGAAAAATGAATCGTCTGCACAAAATGCTTGGTAACGCGGGCCGTATAATGACGCGGCTGGGTCAGGTTTGCTTTATTACACATGGCGTTGAGCTGCTCGTGTGCCGCGTCACTACCAGCGCTTCAGCGCCTGCAGCGCATTGCCTTGTTCAGGGTAAACACGGGCTGCCGGAATCAGGAAGTGTTGCAGCTCCGTTGGAATTGGGAGGTTCAGGTACCGGAACTGGATACCAGTGTATTCATCCTGCCGTGCAACGATGAGTTCCAGACCAAGAACAGCCAGGAGCGTATCGTGGTGCTCAACTCGATTGCCCGCCGGGTCGTCGACGAACAACGGGGCAAGCACCCGGAGTTCGTTTTCACCTACCGCGGGAGACCGACGAAGAGCATTTTGAACTGGGGTTGGAAGCTTGCCCGGGAACGGGCCGGACTACCGAAGGTCAGGGTTCATGATCTTCGTCATTCGTTCGGGCATAGGCTCAGGGCCGCAGGCGTGAGTTACGAAGATCGCCAGGACCTACTTGGCCACAAGTTTGATCGCATCACAACACACTACTCAGCGCCGGATGTTGCAAGACTGGTCGAAGCGGCTGAAAGTGTGTGCACCAGACGGCCGAATACAGTCCTTAGAATCGCAGCTCACACAGTTCGAAAAAACTGACAAGTTGGTAAAGGAGGGCCGCTCGTAACTGTCCGAATAATTAAAGGGGAAATGGCGCGCCCGACAGGATTCGAACCTGTGACCCCTGCCTTCGGAGGGCAGTACTCTATCCAGCTGAGCTACGGGCGCTATGTTTTTTGCCCAACAGTATTCTGCGATTGTAGGAGCTCGCTCCCAATTCTCCCGCATCAATTGATAGTAACGCATTGATCGGTGAGGATTGATCTTTAGTGGCCCTGTTCATAACTTTCCGATCGCCCGCTGGGGCGGGCTCCTACGGAATTAGGATATCGGTCAGTCTTTTTTTAAAGGCGGGAAGATCCTTCCAGGCCGTAGCGCAATGGACGATACGGCCGTCAACTTCATCGATAACCGTGTAGCCGTCGTCGGTTACGCGGAGCGGCAGGTCCTGCATTTCAACGAGATCCTGCTCAGCGGCCAGATAAACAGCGACTGTGTCGAATAGTGTCGAACTAATCTTGCCTGAATCCGTAGCCGGATCCATATATGAGGCACCCGGCAACCAGACTTTGTAGTTTTCGATGAGCGCAGCCAGCCAGGGATCTTCGCTGTCATAAATACGCCGGTAGTTATCGCCTTCGAGCCGAACCACGCCACAGGTATCGAGCGGCGTGATCGTGCAGTCCCAGGGTGCTGCAAATACTTTTTGAAGCGACTGTGGGTCTACTCGTACATTCCACTCTGCTGCCGGCTCCGGTTCCCCGTCGTAGCCGACGTAGACGGATCCAAACATACCCACAATGCTGGCATGATCGGCGATTGAGGGGTCACGCCTCAGTGCTTCCGCAATATTCGGCACCGGACCGAGACAGAGCAGAGTAATCGGTTCCGGGGAACCGTGAATCGCGTCGATCACGGCCTGAACGCCATCGCGATGCACGACGCCCGGGTAGTCCTGCAGCCGATAGTCGCCAAGCCAGCCGCTTTGCCCGCCAGGCTTATCGACCTGGTCGATGCCGACTCCGATTGGCACATCGCTGCGGCCCGTTAGTTCCAGTAGTTTCGCCAACAGGCGTGCGCGGTAGATGGCGTTACCATAGTCTCCCACTGCAAGTTTCAAATCGAATTCAGGCATTCGCAGCAACATTAGCAACGCCCAGGTGTCGTCGATGTCATCGCCGATATCGGTGTCGATAATCACCGGAATGGATCCCGATTCGGTTACAGCG
>SMVA01157689.1_pt1 | contig 13395 bp, 15 predicted proteins | sample 2456451 | NCBI WGS metagenome assembly SMVA01 (sample SAMN11095933, study PRJNA526329) | marine sediment metagenome | biome: Marine sediment; feature: Surficial sediment; material: Deep marine sediment; isolation source: Hadal surficial sediment | place: Pacific Ocean | collected 2014-05 | depth...
ACTGGAGGGAAGTCCGGAAAACCTGGAAGAGCAGCCCGAGGGACTGGTGACCATTCGCATCGATGCCGAAACCGGGAAACGTGCCGATCAGGATACAGTGAAAAGCATCTTCGAAGTGTTCAGAATTGAAAATGCCCCCAAAGAGCTGTTAGTGGTCAAGTCGACGACCGTCAATTCGAATGGCGCAGTGATAAGCCTGCCCAAAAACGAAGAAGAAATCGTCGAAGATATTTTCTGACCGGGCCGGGTCTATTCGAACCATCAACTCGAAGCCCTAGGGCCGAATGAATTCGGCCAGGCAGGCGTTATTGACGAATTTCGAAGCCGAATTCATGCACCGCGTCGACCAGTACGCCGAGCTGTTCCGGCTTGACTGCCGGGTGGATGCCGTGCCCGAGGTTGAATATATGACCAGCATGGTTGCCGAAGCGGGTGATCACCTGTTTGACCTGTTGACGAATGGTGTCGGCGGTCGCATAGAGTGTACAGGGATCGAGATTCCCCTGTAGCGCAACCTGGTCACCGACCCGGGCTCGTGCCTCGTCGATATTGATGGTCCAGTCGAGGCCAATGGCGTTGCAGCCAGTGGCGGCAACCTGTTCCAGCCATTGTCCACCGCCCTTGGTAAACAGGGTTACCGGGATGGTCTGCCCGGCGTGCTCACGAATCAAACCGGAGACGATTTGCTCCATGTAAGCGAGCGAAAACTGGCGATAGGTCTGGGGCGTCAATACCCCGCCCCAGGTATCGAAAATCATCACCGCCTGCGCCCCCGCTTCTATCTGGGCATTTAAATAAGCGGTTACCGATCGTGCCAGGATATCCAGCAGATGATGCAGTGCCGACGGGTTTTCATACATCATGCCTTTCACGTGGCAATAGTCTTTGGAGCTGCTGCCTTCGACCATGTAAGTCGACAGGGTCCAGGGGCTGCCACTGAAGCCGATTAGAGGAACCTCGCCATCGAGCTCGCTACGCACCAGGCTGACTGCATCGGTAACATAGCGCAGCTTGTCGTCGGGATCGGGTACGAACAGGCGTTCGATGTCAGCCTGGCTGCGCACCGGATGCTTGAATTTGGGGCCCTCCCCCTCGACAAAATAGAGCCCTAGTCCCATCGCGTCGGGGATGGTTAAAATATCGGAAAACAAAATTGCCGCATCCAGATCAAATCGACGCAACGGCTGCAGGGTAACCTCGCAGGCAAGCTCCCTGTTTTTGCACAGATCGAGAAAGCTGCCGGCCTGTTTGCGGACTTCGCGATACTCGGGCAGGTAGCGCCCTGCCTGGCGCATGATCCAGACCGGGGTGGTATCGGTGGGCTGGCGCAGCAATGCCCTGATCAGGCGGTCGTTTTTTAGCGGGGGATAGCTCACCTTTATACTTCCAGGAAGTCGAGAATACCTTCGGCCGCCTCGCGTCCTTCATAAATTGCGGTAACCACCAGGTCGGATCCACGCACCATATCACCGCCGGCGAACACCCTGGGGTTGCTGGTTTGAAACGGGAATTCATTTTGCTCAGGCGCGATTAGCTTGCCGCCCGCATCTATGTTGATACCGAAATCTGCGAACCAGTCGGCGGGATTGGGACGAAAACCAAATGCGATAACCACCACATCGGCTGCCAGGATTTCTTCGGACCCGGGAATGATTTCGGGTTGGCGCCGACCCTGCGCATTGGCTTCACCAAGTTTGGTCGATACCAGCTTGACGCCTGCTACCGAATCCTCGCCAACGATTTCAACCGGCTGACGATTGAACAGGAATTCAACGCCTTCTTCCCTGGAATTCTGCACCTCGCGCCTCGACCCCGGCATGTTCGCTTCATCGCGGCGATAAGCGCAGATCACGCTGTCGGCGCCCTGGCGGATAGCGGTACGATTGCAATCCATGGCGGTATCACCGCCACCGAGCACGACTACTCGCTTGCCGGAAAAATCGATGAATTCGGGCTTGTCGCCGGCTTTGAAATCGATTTCATGGTGTATGTTGGCAACCAGGTATGGCAAGGCCTCGAAAACACCCCGCTTGTCCTCCCCGGGGAAGCCACCCTTCATCGAGCTATAGGTCCCCATGCCGAGGAACACCGAATCGTAGTCGTTCAATAATTGTTCGAAGCCGATGTCCTTGCCAATTTCGGTGTTGAGACGAAATTCGACGCCCATGTCTTCGAAAATTTTACGACGCCGGGTGATCACTTCTTTTTCGAGCTTGAACGGGGGAATGCCGAAGGTAAGCAAGCCCCCGATTTGCGGATACTTGTCGAATACGACGCTGCGCACACCATTGCGGGTTAAAACATCGGCGCAGGCGATCCCGGCTGGACCGGCGCCGACGATGGCGACTTTTTTCCCGGTGTCGGTGACCTCCGACAGGTCGGGTGACCAGCCCTGTTCGATTGCCTTGTCGGTGATGTATTTTTCAATCGAACCGATGGTGACTGCCCCGAAACCGGTATTCAGTGTGCAGGCACCCTCACAGAGTCGATCCTGCGGGCATATGCGGCCACAGACTTCGGGCAGGCTATTGGTTTTGTGGGACATCTCCACGGCTTCCATCAGGTTGCCCTCGGCCACCAGTTTGAGCCAGTTGGGGATGTAGTTATGGACCGGGCATTTCCATTCGCAGTAGGGGTTGCCGCATTCGAGACAGCGATCCGACTGATCGGCAGCTTCCTGCTGCTGGTAGTCGCCATAGATCTCGCCAAATTCGGTGACGCGGACGAATACCGGCAATTTGCCGGGGTCGGTGCGTTGCACCTCCAGGAACTGGAATACGTTGGCCATTTGTGGATTGCCTCAGGAGGAGAGGCGGGATTTGATTAGCTGGCTGACTTTGCCCATGTCGGCACGACCCTGGAGCTGGGGTTTGAGTATTCCCATGACCTTGCCCATTTCCCTGATAGAGGCGGCGCCGGTGCTGGTAATAGATTGTTCGATGAGCGAATTGATCTCCGCTTCGGATAAAGCCTCGGGCAGATATTCCTGGATGACTTTCAATTCGTTCTGTTCGATCGCAATCAAATCGTCACGAGCGGCGGTGGTGAACAGGGCGATGGACTCTCGACGTTGCTTGGCCATTTTGTCGAGTACCGAGATAACGCGACTATCGTCCAGTTCGATTCTTTCGTCTACCTCGATTTGCTTGATTGCGGAAAGTATCAAGCGGATGATACCAAGGCGTTTCTTGTCGCCGCTTTTCATCGACGTTTTCATGTCTGACTGTAATTGTGGCTTGAGTGTGGTTTCCGCCATTGCCGGTCGAGTAGATGCGTCCTAGTAGAGACGTCTGCGGGTGCCGAAATCCTTGGAGATGCGCTTGAAATTGCGCTTCACCGCGGCGGCGGATTTGCGTTTACGAACCGAGGTCGGTTTTTCGTAGTGCTGGCGGCGACGAGTCTCGGTCAGAACCCCCGCTTTTTCACAAGAACGTTTGAAGCGACGCAGCGCGAAATCAAATGGTTCGTTGTCCTTTACTTTAACTGATGGCATATTCAATATATCCGGTTTGTTCAAAATGGCGCCGGCATAGTCGACCCCTGTCTCAAGAGCCGGCCAATTATAAGGAGGCGGCAATAAATATCAATCGCTGTAGCGAAATAAAGCCCTGTTTATTATGAAAGTATTAGGTATAGAAACCTCCTGTGACGAGACCGGTATCGCGGTTTACGATACCCATAGCGGGCAAATCTGGCAGCGGCTCTACTCGCAGATCGAAAAACACCGGGAATATGGTGGCGTGGTGCCGGAACTCGCCTCGCGTGACCACGTCGTCAAGGCGGCGCCGTTGCTGCGCGAGATCATCTCCGAAATAGGTACTATCGAAGACATAGACGCGATCGCCTATACCCGTGGTCCCGGTCTAATCGGCGCGTTGATGGTGGGCGCCAACCTGGCCCGCGGACTGGCATGGGCGTTGGACCGGCCGGTGCTCGGGGTACATCATATGGAAGGCCATCTGCTGGCCCCGATGCTGGCTGAACCACAGCCCGAATGCCCGTTCGTGGCATTGCTGGTGTCCGGTGGTCATACCCTGCTGGTCGATGTAAAGGCGATTGGCGATTACAAAATTCTCGGCGAGTCACTGGACGACGCGGTCGGCGAGGCTTTCGACAAGACCGCAAGGCTATTGGGGCTGCCTTACCCCGGCGGCCCGCAGCTCGCTGCGCTGGCCGACAAGTGCAGCGGATCCCGTTTTGAATTCCCGCGGCCGATGACCAATCGGCCCGGACTTGATTTCAGTTTCAGCGGGCTGAAAACCGCCGCGCTCAACATCATCAAACAGCATCAGCCGCTCGACCCGGACCTGCGCGAGCAGATCGCATACGCGTTTCAACACGCGGTCGTGGATACGCTGCGCATCAAGTGCAAACGCGCGCTCGACGCAACCGGATATCGCAACCTGGTCATAGCCGGGGGCGTAGGCGCCAATCGTCGCCTGCGTGAGGTACTCGAAACACTCACCGCGGAACGGGGTGCGCGGGCTTATTTTCCGGCCCTGGAGTACTGCACCGACAACGGGGTAATGATCGCCTATGCCGGTGCCTTGCGCCTCAGCAGCGGTCAATGCGATGAAAATATCTTCGACGTGCTGCCGCGTTGGCCGCTGGATTCGCTGCAGCCCATTCAGATTTAAGATTCGGTGCCTTTTATCAGGCGTTCAATATTGCCCTTGTGACGCCAGACCAGAATCAGGTATATGGTCAGAAAAACCGCGCTCACCCCCGGATCCCGTTCGCTCCAGAAAATCAGCGGCGGCAGGGCGCCGAAAGCAAAGATCGCGGCCAGCGATGAAATTCTGAAGACCTTGGCAAAAACGATCCAGATCAGGCAGATGGCGGCGCCGATCATCCAGTTAAAACCAAAGGTGGCGGCGCCGGCGGTTGCCACGCCCTTGCCACCGCGAAAGCGGTAGAATACCGGGAAACAGTGACCCAGGAATACCGCAAGCGCGGTGAGCGCAACGGCCATACTGTCATCGCTGACGAACCGGGCAAGCAGCACCGGAACGACGCCCTTGAGAAAGTCGCCGGCGAGGGTTAAAGCCGCCGCCTTTTTGCCGGCAATGCGCATCACATTGGTGGCGCCCGGGTTTTCTGAACCGGCGGACCTGGGATCCGCGTAGCCCATAATTTTGCTCAGCAAAATGGCCGGAGATATCGAGCCCAGCAGGTAGGCAAAAATCAGTAATGCGATGGTTTCGGGCATGATCACCTGGGACCGTATATTGGATCGGTACTTTATCAGAGCTTTAACATCGCAATCAAATCGATCGTCCTGTGCGCCAGTTGATTTGGCGTGATACAGCTGAATGCCGGGCCTGGTCGGTCGGTAGCGATCGGGCGAATGCAACAAATCAGTAACAAACGCAAAGGATTCGGGTAGAATCCTTCGCCGGCGCGCTGGTCGACCCGTTTTCATAGCCTCACGGGTTGCGTCGCGGCTTTTTTTAGATTCCGGATATCGTGTTCGCTCACCATTACCGCCAGGACTTATCGTTGGATTTGCTCAACCCACCTCGACTGGATAAACAGTTTGTAAAGAAATCTTTCAATCGTGCGGCTAAAAGTTACGATAATGCGGCTATATTACACAAAGAGGTGTTAAATAGGCTGTTACAGAGGCTTCCCTATATTCGTCACCAGCCGCAGACCATTGTCGACATCGGTTGCGGTACCGGCAGGGGTGTGAGTGGCTTGCAAAAGACTTATCCCGGGGCGCGGGTATACGCGCTCGACATCGCCCATGAAATGTCGCTACGGGCCAGCCGGCGCTACCGATTCTGGTCAAAACCCCGTCCGGTTACCGCCGATATGGAGCAGCTACCTTTCAAATCGCGCAGTTTCGACCTGGTGTTTTCGTCGCTGGCATTGCAATGGAGCAATAATCTGGGTGACACCCTGGCGGAGTTTGCCCGCGTTGCCAGGCCAGAGGGGCTATTGATGTTTGCCAGCTTCGGCCCCGGGACATTAACGGAACTGGACGCCAGCTGGAGGGCACTCGAAAATTACCCGCATGTACAGCAGTTTGTCGACATGCACAATGTTGGCGATGCCTTGCTGGCGGTCGGGTTTACCCAGCCGGTGGTCGATGCCGAGATTATTCGAATGGAGTACGATGACTTGCGTGCGCTGCTGGATGATTTGAAAAATACCGGCGAGCGCAATGCCGACATTAATCGGCGCCGGGGATTAATGACGCCGGCGCGCCTGCGCAGCCTGGAACGAAGCTATCGGGAATTTGGATTTGAAAATGGCAAGTTTATTGCCAGCTACGAGGTTGTTTATGGTCATGCCTGGATGGGCTAGGGCTGCGGCGGAGCCAGACCATGGGGTTGTAGCCAGCCCATGTAAAAGGAGACGCCTATGAGCAAGAACAAGAATATGGATAAACCGATACGAATGGTGAGGAATTTAACCGTGCGATTAGAATTTTCACGGTCCTTGATCAGACTGATCATACCGGCGGCGAGGCTGAGCAGAATCAGCAGGAGTAAGATGACTATGATGATTTTGACTGCCAGCATAGATATTGCCTATGGATTTGGGGCCTATGGATTTGGGGCCTATGGATTCAGAGCCTGTTGGCCCAGGATTGCGATTTTACTCGATCAGCGACCAGCGTCGAGATGATTTTTTTAATGCATTGCCATATCACCTGGGCAGGTTATTCCTGTAGGGCCGAATTCATTCGGCCGATTTTCAGGGCTGTGACATGATTGGTCGAATGAATTCGACCCTGCGAGTGATGCCCGGTCAATCAGGGGAAGCGACATCATTTTAGGTCGACAATTCAAGGCCGCCTGGTGGTCGGTTCTGATCACCGTGGGTGGCGTGAGTTTTTTTGTATTCCTGGGGCTGTGGCAGCTTGAGCGAGCCGCCTACAAGGATGTGATAGAGCAAAAATTTGAGCTCAGGTTAAAGGAGGATTATAGGTCCCTGGAGGCCGGTGCCTTCCTCGATGACGGGGTCACGGACGAGCTTCTGTTTCGCAAATTGATCGTCGAAGGGCAATACGATAACGCGCACAGTTTTCTGCTGGATAACCAGCTGCACCGGGGCAGGGCGGGCTATCACGTGCTGACGCCACTGCAACTGAAAGATAGTGACTGGATTATCCTGGTTAATCGCGGTTGGGTTGGCGTGGGCGCTTCGCGGGATCGATTACCCGACATTGCGCCGCCCGCGGACGTTGGACGGGCCGCGGGCATAGTCAGCATGCCGGAGCTGTCAGTTTTTAAAATGGGTGAGGTGATGCTGGGTAATAGCTGGCCCCAGGTGATCCCGTTTATCGATTTCGATGCGCTGCAACAACAATATTCGCCGCAATTGCTGCCGATGGTTTTGTGGATGGCCCCGGAACAGGCGGGTCATTATGTTCGAGTCTGGGATCCGGTGTGGATGAAACCTGAAAAAAGCCGGGCCTATGCGACCCAGTGGTTTGCGTTTGCGTTGCTCGCCGGTATTTTGTTTATTGTGTTAAATTTGCGGAAGGTGGAATGAGTCAGGAAGAACCCGGACAGCTGTTTTGGTATCGCATCAAATTGATCGCCCTGGTGCTGGTCTTCCTGTCGCCGTTTATCGGCGGTTGGCTGGCGCTTTACGTGTTCGAAATCAGACCGAAAAGCGGGAATTACGGTGAGTTGATTCAGCCGGTGAGAAAACTGACCTGGCCGCCGCTCGAATCTGTCGATGGCGCGGTCATCGAGGCAGGATTCGGTCGTCGCTGGACCCTGCTGCTGTTCTCTACCGATGCCTGTGGTGAAAAATGCCGCTCCAATCTATTTTATATGCGTCAAATTAGAACGCTGCTGGGACGAAATACCCAGCGCCTGCAAAATGTATTTATCAGTGCAATACCCTTGAGCGAGGCAATGAAGGGGTTTCTGCAGGCCTATCCGAATTTTGTTGTGATTGAAAACAATCAGGATGAGCGTCTTTATCGACAGTTTCGTCTGCCAGGTTTCGAGCGGGTCGGACAATCGGGCAAGATGTACCTGGTCGATCCCGACCAGAATCTGATGATGCATTATCCCGAGGAAAATCTGCAAAACCGTGTCCTCGAAGATATTCGCAAGCTGATGAAGCTGTCGCAGATTGGATGATTGGAGAGCGCCCCAATAAGCGTTTGATTTACAAGGGTAATGGCTGTATAAAGGCCGCCTTAACCGCATCCCTCGATGACCTTAAGGTTTTGCCATGACAACCCTGACACTCACTGCCTGGTCGCGGTACTACAGCCTGACTAAACCCAAGGTGATTTTTCTCATCGTGTTTACCGCGATGGTGGGAATGCTGCTCGCCTCGGATGGTACTGTGCCGCTGGATATTTTCGTATTTGGCTTGCTTGGCATCGGGCTGGCAGCCTCCTCCGGTGCGGCCATTAATCACGTGGTCGACGAGCATATCGACCGCATCATGGAACGTACCCGTAATCGGCCCATGGCAAGCGGTGAGCTGGATCAGAAATCCGCGTTGATTTTTGCGCTCTGCATCGGCACGCTGGGCATCACCCTGCTGGTCGTGTACGTCAATACGCTAACCGCGGTGCTGACTTTTTTCTCGCTGGTCGGATACGCCTTGATTTACACCATGTATCTGAAGCGGGCGACCCCACAGAATATTGTGCTCGGAGGCGCCGCTGGGGCGGCACCACCCCTGCTCGGATGGACCGCCGTCACCGGGCAGGTCGAAACCGAAGCGCTGCTGCTGTTTCTGATCATTTTTATCTGGACGCCGCCACACTTCTGGGCACTCGCCATTCGTCGTCGCGAGGAATATGCGAAAGCCGGAATTCCGATGTTGCCGGTGACGCACGGTGTCGATTTCACCAAGATCCAGATACTGCTGTATACCATCCTGTTGTTCCTGGTAACGCTAATGCCCTTCCTCATTCAAATGAGCGGCTTGATTTACCTGGCAGGAGCGGTCTCGCTCGGCCTGGGCTTCCTCTACTACGCGATCAGGTTGTACCGCGACGATAACCCCAATGTAATCGCCATGAAGACCTTCAGTTATTCGATTTTCTATCTCAGCCTGTTGTTCGCTTTTTTGCTGGCTGATCACTATGCGCGCCTGTTTATCAGGGGCTATTTCCTGTAGGTAAGTTCCCCCGGGGAGCCTGTCCTTAGCCTGCGTACAGGTGCAGCACCAGTTGCACCACGCCGACCAGGGTGAGCACAAATAGCAACCCGCAGAGTAAGCCGATACCGATAAAATGCGAGATTTTGCCGTGCTTGAAATCGCGTTCTCGATTGGCGTCACTCTGTACCCCGATGAATGCCGCCATGGTGCTTTTCATGAGCTGGAAAAAGCTAATACCACCAACTTTTTCGGATGCTTTGGTTTCAGATTCTTCCAAGTCTGGGCGATCGCCCGCCGATGCAGCGTCATCGCCACGCATCGAGGGGGATCGTCCAGGATTGGCAGCCGGATTGTTTCTGGTTTCGTTCGGGCGCATAATGTAACCAGTAGAATTCATGTTTAATCGTTAACTTTCTGCTTCAAATCAGTTGCCTTTGTCACCCGGCGCGCCGCCTTCGTGCAATAGGCACACTATAGAGACGCGACAGTTTGGCTGTCAGGCGCGATCGATGATACAAGTCATTGGGGATGGATTGTAATTCAAAATGGTTAATATCTGCAAAATTGGTTCCGATGAGGGGTATCGATTTATACTCTCGCCCAACTGCTCGATAAGATGGCGTGAATTGTTGGTGTTTTACCTGGGAATATGTCTGCAGGCACTCGCGGTGGGGCTGTTTTTTACGCTGCAGGGGCTCTGGCTGGTGCTGCCTTTCTCGGGCATGGAAATGTTGGCGCTCGGTGTGGGGCTATACCTGACCTCGCGCAAGATGAATCGGCGTGAAGTCATCACCCTCGGTCACCAGCGCGTGAAAATCGAAAAAGGGGTGCAACAGATCGATCAAAGCTGGGAGTTTGACACCTCCTGGATACGTCTTATCGATGAAAAATCAGCTGACTACCGGGCGCGACGAAAACTCGCGCTCGGGGCACATGGAAATTACATCGAGGTGGGCGAGTTTCTTGATAATTCTGAAAAGGATGAGCTAGCGTTTCAATTGAAAGACTGTATAATTCGCGTTTGATTTTTTAGCGTCATCCAGCTATGGGCGCGGATGGCTTTTGTTTAGAGATACCGGCATACCTAGCGCACTGAAACTCGCAAAAGCGGTAGTATGTACCAGGGGGTTAATAATGATTTTTGACAAGATGCCCAGGCGCTGGTCTGTGGCTTTGGCAGGTCTTTTTTCGATGCTGATGGCGTCATCCGTACAGGCCGAATTCGCGTTGAACATGACCCGGGGTGTTACCCCCATCAGCCGTGATCTTTACGGTCTGCACATGCTGGTTTTCTGGATTTGCGTGGTCATCGGGGTAATCGTTTTTGGGGTGATGGCCTGGTCGATAGTCTACCATCGTAAATCGAAGGGTGCGGTAGCGTCTAATTTCCATGAAAGCGCCGCCGTAGAAATTTTCTGGACAGTCGGCCCCCTGTTGATTCTAATCGCTATCGCAATTCCCGCTACCGGCACCCTGATAGACCTTGAAGACGCCAAGACCAACGCCGATATCAACCTGCAGGTTACCGGCATCCAGTGGAAGTGGAAATATACCTACATCGACGAGGGGGTTTCTTTTATCAGCAGCCTGGCGCAGAGTAGCCGCGATGTGATCAAGGACCCAACCGGCAATGAAAACTACCTGCTCGAAGTGGACCAGCCCGTGGTTCTGCCAATCAACAAGAAAATTCGTTTCCTGTTCAATTCCGAAGATGTTATTCACGCCTGGTGGGTCCCTGAGTTCGCGGTAAAACAGGATGTTATCCCTGGATTTATCAATGATTCCTGGGCGATTATCGAGGAGCCGGGCATTTATCGCGGGCAGTGCGCAGAGCTTTGTGGCAGGGATCACGGTTTCATGCCTATCGTGGTGCATGCGGTTAGCCAGGACGAATACGCGCAGTGGATCGCCGAGAAAAAATCTGAGGCTGCTGCGGTAGCCGCGATGGCCGAGCAGGAATTTTCGATGCAGGACCTACTCACCACGGGTGAGAAAGTTTACCAGGCAAATTGCATGGCTTGCCATGGCGCCACCGGCGCCGGTATTCCGGGTGCGTTCCCGGCGATGACCGGCAGCCCGATTGTAACCGGCGATATCGCCGAGCACATGAACGTGGTCATGAACGGCCGCGCGGGGACTGCGATGGCAGCCTACAAGGGACAGCTTAGCGATGTCGATCTGGCCGCGGTTATTACCTTTGAGAGAAATAGTCTTGGCAATAGTATGGGTGACCTGGTTCAGCCGTCTGCCATCAAGAATGCAAGATAAGGGGACTTTGATGTATAGCGAAACCACACACGAAGACGTGCACGACGAGCACGATCATCACGGTCCCGCAAAGGGTCTGACGCGGTGGATAACCACCACCAATCACAAAGATATCGGCACACTTTACCTGTGGCTGTCCTTCATTATGCTGTTATTCGGTGGCTCGATGGCGATGGTTATCCGCGCGGAACTATTCCAGCCCGGGTTGCAGTTTGTCGATCCCCACTTCTTTAACCAGATGACCACCATGCACGGCCTGGTGATGGTGTTCGGCGCCATCATGCCGGCCTTCGTCGGTCTCGCCAACTGGCTGATCCCGATGATGATCGGGGCGCCCGATATGGCGTTACCGCGGATGAATAACTGGAGCTTCTGGCTTCTGCCATTCGCTTTTGCCATACTCTCTTCAACCATGTTCATGGAAGGTGGCGCGCCGGCGTTTGGATGGACATTCTATGCGCCGCTGTCGACTACTTTTGCACCCGATAGCACGGATTTCTTTATCTTCGCGGTGCACCTGATGGGTATCTCTTCGGTGATGGGCGCAATCAATATTATTGCCACCATCCTCAATATGCGCGCCCCCGGCATGACCATGATGAAAATGCCCCTGTTCGTCTGGACCTGGTTGATCACCGCTTACCTGCTGATCGCGGTTATGCCGGTACTGGCGGGCGCGGTTACCATGATGTTGACCGATCGCCACTTCGGCACCTCGTTCTTTGACGCGGCCGGCGGCGGTGACCCGGTCATGTTCCAGCACATTTTCTGGTTCTTCGGCCACCCCGAAGTTTATATCATGATCCTGCCGGCATTCGGCATCGTCTCGGCGATCATCCCTACTTTCGCGCGCAAGCGACTATTCGGTTACAGCTCGATGGTGTATGCGACCGCGTCGATCGCAATCCTGTCATTCATGGTATGGGCGCATCACATGTTCACCGTGGGTATGCCGATAATGGGCGAACTGTACTTCATGTATGCGACCATCCTGATATCTGTGCCAACCGGGGTTAAGGTATTCAACTGGGTTACCACCATGTGGAGAGGTTCCATGACCTTTGAAACGCCAATGTTGTGGGCCCTGGGATTCATCGTCATGTTTACCATCGGCGGGCTATCCGGTTTGATGCTCGGGGTCGCCCCGGTCGATACCCAGTACCACGATACCTATTTCGTGGTCGCACACTTCCATTACGTCCTGGTGACCGGTGCGCTGTATTCGATTATCGCCGCGTTTTACTACTGGGTGCCGAAGTGGACAGGGCATATGTACGACGAGAAGCTGGGTAAAATCCACTTCTGGTGGTCGACTATTGCGGTCAACGTATTGTTCTTCCCGCAGCATTTTCTCGGCCTTGCCGGAATGCCGAGGCGAATCCCGGACTACTCGCTCCAGTTTGCCGAGTTCAATATGATTTCGAGTCTGGGTGGATTTGCCTTTGGACTGGCGCAGATATTCTTCCTCTACATTGTCATCAAGACAATCAGGGGTGGCAAGAAGGCAAGCGATCTGGTGTGGGAAGGCGCGACTGGACTGGAATTCGAGCAATTATCATCGCCACCGCCGTATCACAGTTTTACCACTTCGCCGGAAGTCAAATAACAGCCGGGCGCGATTCGCCTGGCAGACTGGTTCACATAGTGACGATGCAGGATGAGCGACAACAGCAGGACTACTTTAGCTCTGCGCAAAAGCGCGGGAATACACGGCGCATAGTGGTGGTGCATATGTTGATTGCGGCGATGTTTTTTATCGCATCGTTTTTGTGGGGAAATTTTGCATGAAAGTTAGCCCGCTGAAGCTGACCCTGATACCGGTGCTGATGTTCGGATTCGGGTTCGCACTGGTGCCGCTGTACGATGTGTTTTGCGACATCACCGGTCTCAATGGTAAAACCGGTCGTGTCGAAGCATCGCAGATAGACGCAAGCCTGGTAGACAGGTCGAGGACCATAGAAGTGCGCTTCCTGGCAAACACCCATGCTGGTTTGCCATGGAGTTTTGAGCCGTTGGTAAAGAAAATGGAGGTGCATCCGGGAC
>SMVA01436223.1_pt1 | contig 13393 bp, 15 predicted proteins | sample 2456451 | NCBI WGS metagenome assembly SMVA01 (sample SAMN11095933, study PRJNA526329) | marine sediment metagenome | biome: Marine sediment; feature: Surficial sediment; material: Deep marine sediment; isolation source: Hadal surficial sediment | place: Pacific Ocean | collected 2014-05 | depth...
AGCTAGGTTCAAAAATACTCCGCCACATAGATTTACCTGTATAGTAATTAATGGCCTATAAGAAGGACGATCAATCAGAAAAATTTAAAAAACAGGTAATTCCCTTTTACATTTTATTATTATTTTAAGAAACCATATTTTGTGGATCCAAAAAAAATGGATCAGTCCTCCGCTGATTTTGACAGGCGCCGGGGTACTGAAAGCGTAGCTTTCGGACCGAAAGGTCATATAATATTCAACCTATCATCAACTGCCGTAACGGCCTCAAGAGTAATGAGGCCTAGACATCTCTTGCGAAACGCCACAACCGACGAGATGAGAACGTTACCATAAGAAAGATGCCAAAGTTAGGCCTGACAGCACACCGAAAGTGACGAATAGGAACTTGAGGCAAGGGTGCGATAATTTCTTTCTGTTTCATTTTTTTCGGTACAGGTAAATTCTTTAAAGGATGGCCTCCTCATGGTCTTGCAAGAGATATTGAGTTGCTTGAACAAAGTTATCCGGATACCTAGAAATTATTTTAGAAAAGATTTCGGGATTTTTCTCTAACGCCTTGGTTAGTGTCTGCCTTCCTTCATCATCCATAATCCCGCCAGATAGAACTAATGCCATGGTTAAGGCCCATAATTTATTTCTTTTTCTCACAGCTTCCTCCTTAAGTGAGTACTTAAGAAGAATTCCATACTTTAATGTCAACTGTGTCAGGTGAATGAAAAAGATTTGAAAAGTTTAAAACTCTTTGAAGCGGTAACCAATCCCCCTGATTGTTTCAAAATACTCGTCAGAGGTTTTTTGTCGAAGTTGTAATATATGGGTGTCAACAGTTCTTGTAGAAGGATAGGTATCATAACCCCAAATTTTATTGAGAAGTTCTTCCCTCGTAAACGGCCTTCCAGGTGTTTCAGCTAAAATAACTAGAAGCTCATACTCAAGTTTAGTAAGTTCAAGTTTTTCACCTAGGTAATAAACTTCCCTTTTTTCTTTATTAACCGAGAGATCTCCAGCAACAATAGTATCTGATAGCTCCTGTTTATAATTTCCCCGAAGCTGAACTCTTATACGAGCGATCAGCTCTCTTGGTTCAAAAGGCTTGGTTAAATAATCATTGGCCCCGGATTCAAGCCCTATAACCTTATCTATTAATTCGGTCCTTGCTGTTAACATTAAAACCGGAAGATGGTTTCCCCCAAGCCGCAGTTCTTTTAAATAATCGAGACCCTGACCGTCAGGGAGCATCCAATCGAGGATGATAATTTTAAAGTCTTTTAAATTTTCTTCTCTAGCATCTTTTAGCGTCTTGCAAAGTTTGACCCTATATCCTTCGTCAGTAAGATATTTTTCCAGAGAAATTCCTAAATTTTCATCATCTTCTACCAGTAAAATTTCATCCATTTAGCTGTTCTCCTTATTCTTGAGTGGTATTATTAATGTAAACCTGGTGGGGTTTTTATCAAAAGCCAAATCGCCCCCCATTTCCTTCATAATTTTAAAAACAATATTAAGTCCAAGTCCTGTACCGGAGCTTTTATTACCTTTCACAAATTCAGTTTTCATCTCACCAATTGATTGGAATTGACAGGTACCTGAATCAGCAATGGTTACCTTTACATTTTTTGGGCCTTTTACAAGGGTTACTTGTACCGGTTTTTCTCCATGGGCGAGAGCATTTTCTAAAAGGTTTTTAAGAGCAATTCCCACCCAATAGGTATCCAGACAAAATCCTATATCCTCTGTAAGGGGAATAAACTCTACCTCGTCTTTATAGTTTTCAAGCTGCATTGAAATGAAGTCATTAAAAGAGGGTACCCTAAAGAATTTACAGTCCACAAGTTTTTGTCTTTTGTTTAACTTTAGATAATTCCTACTCGTTTCGGTTAGCCGTTGCAATCGATGAACATCACCGGCCAATCTTAAAAAGGACTCTTGTATATTTGGGGTAAAATCGGAAAATGCCTTTTTGATTTCCTCTACCTGGAGAATTAAACTTGCTATGGGCGTTCGAAATTCATGAGTTAAAACCTGAAGCGCCAGTTTTTTCCTCTCTTCCTCCATCCTTTGCCCTTTAATCTTAGTGTATAAAAGCCAAATCACGAGTACTATGATTAAAATACTACTGACAAAAAAGATGATGGTGGTCTTATTGGTCATTTCCAACTTATGAAGCAGCGAATACTCCCAACACATTTCACCATCAATTAAAAAACAATCACGCCCGGCCTGGTAAGGCCGAAGCGTGAAATCAGACTTTTTCAAAAACTTTTTTAAATCCGAAATTAAATAAACACGGTATTCTAAGGCGTTGGTAAAAAATAGACTATTCCGGGCCAAAAGGTATTTTTTGGAAAGGATAGTCGACTTCCCTTCGGCCAAGGAACTTAAGGATTCGTCATCTAAAGTTCTAAAAATTTCAAATGGTTTTAAAAATTTAAAAAACTTAAGTCTTTTAAGCTCCGTTATATGAAAAAACCCAATTTTACTTTTTATCCAGGCCTCTTCATTAAAAGGTGCTGTCCCTAGCTTATAGGCCAAAAATGCGTAGGAATATCCTGATTCATGTAAATAAGGAGGTGCTTTAAAAAAATGTTTAGGAAGGGAGCCTCTAAGTCCACATCTAAATTCTTCCCACAATCTTGGTTTTGGTCCCTTTAAGGCCTGGATAAAAGTCGAGATATTAAAAAAACAATCTTTATCTGAGCTGTAGATGCTCTTTTTAAGATTTCCTGCCTCCGGGTTCATTTTAGGATCTAGAAGTTTAATTCGATCTCTTCCAGGGTAGTGATTATCTAAATTGAACACCCGGTTAGGCGCAATTTTGTTTTGAAACTCATCTTTTATAAGCATTATATTTTGCAGATCGGATTCGCTCGGCCGGTAGGAACCTTTCAAATAAAGGGCAAAATAGCCGGCAACGAAGGCCATAAAAACAGCGGCAAAAATTAGAGTTAGATAGGGTCTCATATTGATTTAACTTACATTCTATTTAGGGGTTCTTTGTCAACTTTTGGTAAAGAGTAGGTAAGTTTTTTACTCAATACAGCAAGGTAACTGTCTGAAATAGCTTATGTCTCTCTTTTTCTAAGAGCAAGGAGCAAGCATACATACACGACCCCTATAGTAAGGCCTAGATGGAGAAACTCCCACCAGATGGATATATTAAGCGTCTTACCCACGATGATGTCAGTGGCCATAGAATTAATAGTGCCTAAACGCGGAAGGAAAAAATACAGCATCAAACCAATAATTTTAAAAAAAGTGAGGTCGCTAAATAAGTAATCAAAACCCAATCCAGTAAAGTTTGCGTTGCTGGAGCTGATTAATAAAACCAATATAAAAGTGGTTATAAAAGCTGCGATTTTAGTTAAAAATAGAGAAATTAAAACCGTGAGTGAAACCGAGGTGAAAATTAAAATCAGATTGGGAAGTAGAGCGGCGAAAAATCCCGGATCTATAAAAACTCTACCTTCAGAGCTAAAAGCAAAAACACTAAGGGCCAATAAAATTGAAATAAGGTAATAGCAAAAAACAATTGCTGTGGAGCCTAAAATTCTAGACAAAAGATACTCAAAACGCGTCACCGGGAAACTTAAAATTTGCCCGAACACCCCTTCATTTAAATCACTTTTCACACAATTCACTCCCATTATAATGGAGAGGAATATATTCCAAGTATTGATGATGAAATAAAAAATATAAAGCTTTTTATTGGCCATGGTGGAATCAAGGGATATTCCAGGAACCTGGCCAATCCAATCCATGGTCACATTTACCAAAAGAATAAGCGCCACAGTTAAAGCAAATAGAAAAAGTAAAAACTTGTTTCTCCATTCCTTGGCCATGGTATTTTCAAATATCACATAGATTTTATTAAGATTCATAACTAGCTCTTTATTTTTTGATAGAAATAATCTTCCAAGCTAGACTCTCCCACCAGCTCGGTAATTTTACCCTGAACAACCAGCTGACCTTTATTGACAATGGCCATCTCATCGCACATCTGCTCCACTTCCGTAAGAATATGCGAGTTTATGAAAAGGGTTTTTCCCGCATTTTGCAGTCCTCTTAAAACATCCTTTAATTCTTTTATCCCTATTGGATCAAGTCCGGTAAAAGGTTCATCTAAGATTAAAAGATCGTTATCTCCCATCAAAATACTGGCAATTCCCAGCCGTTGCATTTGTCCCTTAGATAGCGTTTTCACTCTTCGTTTTCTAAGATCGCTTATTCCGGTTTTTTCCAGGGCCATTTTTATTTGCTCGGAAAGTAAATCTCCCACACCTTTCATTTTTCCATAAAAAACTAAAACTCCTTCCACCGTATAATAGTCAAAGAAGTTAAATTTTTCTGGGAGATAGCCAATACCCTCTCGTGATTTTGAATCAAGGGAGGAGATGCCATTTATTTTAATCTCCCCCCCACTTATTTGGGTTAAATCCAACAGGGCCTTGACAAAAGTGGTCTTGCCGGCCCCATTAGGCCCAAGCAGAGCAAAGGATGAACCTCTTGGAACGCTTAAAGAAAAGTTCTTTAGGGCCTCACAGGCCCCATAAAATTTATTGATATTTTTGGCTTCTATAATCATAAGGTTTTGATTTTACTTACTTTGAAGTATTTTGGTCAACTTTGAACTATAATACCTTTATGGCATTAAATGTAAAACCGTTTTACCCCTTAGACCATCCGGAAGTCACCATGAAACTGGTTGACTACAAGGTCCGTGAAGTTAACGGAGAGAATGCAAACAAGTATCTTAAACAGGAATACACCGGCCCCTATGAAGAGAACGAGCAGCATTATATAAGCTTAGCTCTTGAGAAAAAAAAGCTCGACATCGTCTAACCCCTCTCTCTAAAATTTCTTAAAATATAACAAGGAATGACATTGAAGCTCCTTCTGATCTTCTTATTACTAATCTCTTGCAGCAAAAAGATAAATATGAAGCAAAATAATCTGTCGGGTGAAAAAAGCCCTTACCTGCTACAACATCAGCATAACCCAGTGTGGTGGCAACCTTGGTCTGAGCAGGCCTTTGACTATGCTAAAAAAAATAACAAGCTGGTTTTTATCTCTATCGGTTATTCCACCTGTCACTGGTGTCATGTGATGGAGAAAGAGTCCTTTGAATCGGAAGATGTGGCAAAAATTTTAAATAAGTATTTTGTCTCCATAAAAATAGACCGTGAAGAGCGCCCTGACGTGGATAGTATCTACATGAAGGCAATTCACATGATGGGACGTCGAGGTGGATGGCCTATGTCGATGTTTTTAACCCCCGATAAAAAACCCGTGTGGGGTGGAACATATTTTCCTAAGGTTCGATTCATGGATATTTTAAACAGCCTTGGGTCGCAGTGGGAAAAAGATCAAAAAAACTTTTATGATTCCTCTAAAAGAATTGGTGAAATTCTCGACCAAAATATACCTAGAGAAAAGGGACAAATACATATTGATATTCTAAAAATCTCGGCCAAGAAGATGTTGGCCGGTTTTGATAAAGATTATGGTGGTTTTGGAGGGGCCCCCAAATTTCCACCTAAAATGCGCCTTCGCTATTTAATGCGAGCGATGCCCGAATCTAAGGCGATAGATAAAACCCTGGACTCTATGTTTAAAGGTGGAATGTATGACCACATTGGCGGCGGCTTCGCCCGTTATTCAGTGGATAAAAAGTGGCTTATTCCCCATTTCGAAAAGATGCTTTATGACAATGCATCTTTGGCCAAAGTTTATTTAGAAGGGTATCAACTGCGAAAAAAGGAACTCTATAAAAATATAGCCGGAGAAACGCTGGATTATATTTTAAGAGATATGACGTCCCCTAAAGGATATTTCTTATCTGCCACAGACGCAGACTCTGAAGGCGTCGAGGGTAAGTTTTATGTGTGGAAAGAAAGCGAACTAAAAAAGATTTTAACTACTACAGAATTTACTACCATCAAAAAATTGTATGGTGTAACTGCTGGTGGAAATTTCGATCACCAAAGCAATAATTTAAACCTGCTAGATTATAAAAACGTAAATGATGTTTTTTCTCCCAGTATCTTAAAAATTAGAAAAAAGTTATATGAAATAAGAAAAAAGCGCATTCCCCCCATTACCGATGACAAGGCCATAACCTCCTGGAATGGACTGATGATTGGCGCCCTTGCCATGGGTTATCAAGTCCTAGGAGATGAGAGGTATTTAAGTGCCGCCACCAGGGCGGCAAACTTTATTCAGAAAAATCTTGATAACAAAGGACTCTATCACACCTACCGAGATGGAACCGTTAAAATAAAGGGCTTTTTAACAGATTATGCCTACCTTATTGAGGGACTACTCCATCTTTATGAAGCAAGCTTTGATCCCAGCATTTTATCATGGGCCATAGATCTGCAAAAACGCCAAGAAAATCTCTGGTCAAAAGATGGATACTACTTTGCCCTTAAAAGTCCAGAGCTTATCACCCGTACCATAGATTTCTCCGACAATGCCAGACCTAATCCCAACGGGGTGTCCCTGTTAAATCTGTTAAAACTCTACGATTACACCTTTAATGAAAAGTATATGAATAACGCAAAAACCCTAATGGAGATTACCGCCCCCCAGGTGGAAAAATACCCCCAAAGTTTTGCCCAGATTCTTATTGGATTTGACTACTACCTTAAAAAGTCCAAAGAAATCGCCATCGTAGGGGAAATGGATGATCCCCTCACCCAGAAATTCACCCACCATTTAAGAGCAAATTTTTTACCCAATAAAGTCGTGGCCTTAAAAAAGGGTAAGAGTAACATCCCCCTTTTAGAGGAAAAGGTTATGCTTGGTGGTAAGGCCACCGCTTACGTTTGTGAAAATAAAATCTGTAAACTCCCGACCAATGATTTCGAGACCTTCAAAGGCCTGCTTAAATAAAATTTGTTTAATATTAAACAATTCCTATTGGTGGTACAACGGAGTCTAGAGGTTTTTATGAAGAAGATATTTTTGATATCATCTCTAGACTTAGCTTTGCTGCTAGTGCAAAGGACCTTGAGAAATTAGGTCCCGATAAAATCCGACCTCCAGTTTGGGTTTGTCTATCCTACAACTACAACAATGGTAGGTTTTATACCGGTAAAGGTTTTCAACGTCAGCAGGCAAGACGTCGTGCCCTCAGAAAATGTCGTAGGCAATTTTATGGTGGCAACATCGATGATTTCTTTAATCCAATAGGACGCAGAAGGCTTTGTCGTACAAGATGTTTTAGATGGGGTAACTTTCAATCACGCCCATTTAATTAAGAAGAGGTGATTGGAGTAATTTTTCTTTAAATGCGTGGTGGAAAGTTTTAAATATTTCCCCGTGGGGGGTTATGCTTTCAAGTTCCACGTAAGTAGACCCTGGTAATCCACAGGGGTTGACTATCTCTAATGATTTTTTCATCTTCTCATCGAATAAAAGATTCAAGGCCATTCCGTGATAAGTGACAAAATGAGAAACAGCAAGACCTATGGAGGCCAGTTTCTTATCCTTATGCCATAGTCCTAAAAACTTTTCCTTGTAAGATAGGTCATCTATCCCAAAGTTTTCTTTTAAAACCCAGGTTGTTAATTCCAAAACATAGTTCATTACTTTATAGACATCTAAATTGGCCCTATTCAAATTAACAATTGGATAGAGCACCCATTGCCCCGGGTAGTGAAAGGTAAGGCCTCCTCCCCTTTTAATATCGTAGAGCGGAATATCTAATCTCTCTCTAAGCCTGGGATCAAAATCTATAAGGGACGCAAAACTTGGATCTTTAGACTTTTGCAATCCCCGACCTAGAGTCAGACAATGGGGATGGGAACAAAATATAAAAATAGATAATTTTGGATTTTGCCGAACCAGCTCTAGTGCGGCCTTTTGAAACTCATGGGCATCTTGATAATCCCAGTCCCACTTCTCCACGAAGGCGACATTTTTCCCCACTAATTTGAGATCTTTTTTTACTAGCTCTATACTAGTTTCCATTTTGGTCTCGTAAAAATTTCAAAAAATCGGAGGCCTTATAGGAGCTCCTAACTAAAGGCCCAGAAGCGACAAATTTAAATCCCATATCAAGGGCAATAATTTTTAACTCGTCAAACTCTGATGGTTTATAATACCTCTCTACTTTTAAATGCCTCTGGCTAGGTCTTAGGTATTGGCCAAAGGTCACAATATCTACATCAGCTTTCCTAAGATCACTAAGACATTCTTTAATTTCCTCCATGGTTTCCCCAAGACCTACCATGAGGGAAGTTTTAGTAAAGATATGAGGATAATTTTTCTTATAAAAATCAAGACAGTTTAAAGATTTCTCGTAACCGGCCCGCCTATCACGAACTACATGAGTTAGCCTTTTTACCGTCTCTATATTTTGTGCAATCACCAAGGGGTTGCTTTTTGCCAGAGAGTGCATATGCTCGGCGACGCCATCAAAATCAGGAACCAAAACTTCAACCATGGTAGTTGGGTGCTTTTCCTGAATTCCTCTAACGACCGAGGCAAAATGGCCGCTGCCAAAATCGGGAAGATCATCCCGGTCCACGGAGGTGATGACTAGATATTCAAGATTCATGGTGGAGGCCATGTCGGCCGCCTGCTCGATTTCGCTTTTATTGACCAGGCCCTGAGGATTTCCCGTGTCCACATAACAAAATTTACAAGCTCTGGTGCAGGTCCCTCCAAGGATCATCATGGTGGCGGTCTTGGCCTCCCAGCACTCGGCGATATTGGGACATGAGGCCTCTTCACAGACGGTAAAGAGTCCCTTTTTACGCAAGTTGGCCTTAATTTCCTTATAGTTATCGCTAGAGGGAATTTTCACCTTGAGCCATTCAGGTTTTCTGATCGGCCCTTCAGGTCTTTTATGGGATTTATGCAACCGTCTTTTAGCAATATCTTCCCGGGATTTCTCATAGTTGTACGTCGTCATAAGGTGACAATAAACAACATTTCAAAGCGTTTGTCACCGCTTCGACTCTATGCTACATTGGCCCCTCTAAAAGGAATCAATATGGCCATCATTTGTGGAATCGACTTAGAAGGAATCAACCAAAACCTGGAACTTAGTGGAGTTAACCTAAGTAAAGACAGAGTTATTGAAATAGGTGCAGCACTTTGGGATTTTGATCTTCAAGCACCGGTAAGAGTTCTCTCAGAACTTATAGATGAGCCAGACCACCTGCCAATTACCGAATTAGTTTCAGACCTTACAGGTATTACTGACGATATGTTGGAAAAATGGGGCGCTAAAAAAGATCAAATTAAAAGTATACTACTTTCATTAGCAGATATGATGGAGAAGGCCGACTACATGATGGCCCACAATGGTGACCAATACGACAAACCCATGATAGGTGCCATGTTTAATAGGTTTGGAATTCCCATGCCAGATCTTTTATGGATTGACTCAATTAGAGATATTGAATTTCCAAGAAAAATTAAAGTTAGAGCACTATCACAGCTTGAACACGCTCATGGTTTTGTAAATCCATTCCCTCACCGCGCTCTAAGTGATGTGTTTTCCATGCTAAAAATTGCTGCCCATTATAATCTAGATCGCATGGTTGAGTTGGCCAAGTCTCCTCTTGTTACCATTGAGGCGAAGCTACCTACTCCTAATTGGAAAGATCCCATCCAAATGAAGCAGTTCAATGCAGAAAAACATAAAGTTTCACGTGCTAAATTCAAATGGAATCCTAGTAATAAAACTTGGACAAAAATAGTCCACCAGATTCGTCTCGATGAAGGTAAAATCAGCTTTGATTTCGAGTGGGCCCTGAAGTAACTGTAAAAACAATTACTTGGAAAAGGAAGCATTGAGGGCTAAGATGACCCTAAAAATAAATTGCAGGAATAGCGCGGCAATATCTTGTCGACTTCGCAAAAAAAATAGTTGATGGAGAATATTCATGATTAAATTATTGGTTTTATTTATTGCTACCATGGCCTCGTTATCATCCACTACTGTAATAGCTGCCGATGGCAAAGCTTTGTATGTAAGTCGCGACTGTATCTCTTGTCACGGTGTGGAAGGGCGTGGAAAAACTGACAAAGGACACCCTAGGCTTTCTTGTCAACAAGAAAAATACCTCATTACCCAGATGCAAGATATCTCTAAAGGTATTCGCAAAGCGGGACAAGGAAAGTCCAAATGCGGTTTAAGTAAAGCAAGTCATGGTGACTTTGATGCCCTCGCAGACTACTTATCAAAAGTACGCCCTTGCCTATAAGTATTCATTTTTTAAATAAAACATTGGTGTATTTAAAAAGGTAAATAATAAACCCTAGCGTCCAAAACCCAGAGGCCCAATGCAAAGAATTCCAATAATATTCTGGAATTAAAAGAGGTATGAAGACCCGTGTAAGGGCACCTATGTTGACGCATATAAAAGCGGCCAAATCCCAAGCATCTGACTGCATCTTAAGAGAGCTATGCCCTCTTGTTACCCGTACCATCATGCCAATGGAAAAGACCCCAAGAGCTCCCGTACCGAGAGCATGAAGGGAAAGTTGAGAGTAGTCTAAATCGGGATAAAGGGTCGTTAGCAAATAGAGAAACAGACCGAAATTCACCCACAAAAATCCTGAATGCAAAATGGCCAGCATCGGCTCTTTTAATGCCTGGGATGGTTTCCAAAAATAAAAACGGATAAGATTACTAAAAAGGGCCAAAAACAAAAGAGCTGCAGTTACGAAATCTGGAATTAATCCTCTAACACAAAAAATTAATAGGATGTGGGCCCCTAGAGAAAGATAATGGGCCCAGGTCGGTTCCTTTATCTCTGTTTGTAATCTGACTTTAGTAAAAAACGGAATCAGTCTGCCGGAAAAGATCACAATAAATAGGACTATGGAAAAGATCCCACCATGTATTCCCATCCTATAGAGAAAATCATGAGAGCTAAAATCTCCCACTAAGAGAAAAAATTTGAAAATAAAAAATAAAAGTAGAACGGGAAGTACCGTCTTAAAGTTCCTTCTGTTTCCCCAAAGTATATTGGTCATAAAAAATAAAAAAAGAAGAGAAAATAAGGCACTGGTCCCCAAAGCAACTGGGATGGGAACTGGGAGTAAATAAAAAATCCTTTCTAAAACCCAAAGGGCCAATAAAGAGATCAGCTTATATCCGCTAAAAGGATTTTTTTTAGTCCAAACCGCACTGGCAGTGAGTAAAAATCCTGCCAGAAGGGAGCTAGTGAACCCAAAAATCATCTCATGAGCATGCCAAACAAGACTTGTAGAAAACAAGGTTTCTAGATCTAAATGGCCTGTAAAAATAGATACCCAAAAAGTAGGAATAGCAACTGCCATAATAGCGGTAAAAAAGAAAAATGGCCTAAAGGGGGCCGATAAAAAAAACGATTTTGTCATAGTTATTAACAAATTAATTGGCCTCAATTTATATTATTTACCATGATATATATAATGGCCTTATTTTAAGAGAAATATGAAGTAAAATTTTTCAAGATTGAAAAAGGACTGCTAAAATTTAAAACTCACTGTATCCCTTCCATGCTTACTAAAAACATTAAGATCGCAAAAGACGACAGTCTTGGCCATTTGAGGGAAGAACATCAATTTTATGCATGAAACCCTCTCCCGAGGGAGAGGTATATTTTTCTTACCGTCCAACCCTTTCACTACAAAAGTACAATTCGGAACCTGCATCCTGGTTCATGATATTTCTTTGATCAGCACAGAGATCATAACCGGTATTACAGGAGTACTCAGCAAAGGTCTGTTCAACAGCGTTGGTGGATAAGTTTACCAAATGATAGACACATTGATCATACGAACCGTATCTATGAAGGTAACCATCATGGCAATACCATGATACACCACGGTAGTAGGTGTATCCGTTATAGCAGTTATAGTTATACCTTACCCAGTTTAGATAAATATACCTATGGCCGAGCCATCTATAAAAAGAGTTCCCACGGCCAAATCTTCTTCCATATCTAAAACCTCTATAAGGCCTATGTCTGCCAAAGGTGTATCTTCCACGACCACGACCTCGACCACCACGATACCTTCCACCGCCGCGACCTCGACCACCACGATACCTTCCACCGCCGCGACCTCGACCACCACGATACCTTCCACCGCCTCTACCACGCCTTTTTTCAACGTCGACACCTTCCTCATCTATTCCTGACACAATGTCTGCATTTACATAAGTTGCAGGTGTGTACAAAAGGGCCAAAGTAAAAAGTGAAGTTAATATTCTCTTCATCTTATTTTCCTTGTTAAGGTTAATTGTACACCCATTTCGGTCAGGTATTTACGTAACCTTAGAATAAATCAATGAAAATGAGGGTTTAGGCGGCCATAGGAATTTTCAAGTCTTGTGACCATCTTTCCTGGGCCTTAATGGTGGCATTAAATAAAGTTTGTTCGCAGTCGCTTTTATCGACGAAGGCCTGAACTAGATCGAGATACTCATCAGTTAAAAGAGGAAGTTCTCCCTCATCACTAACAAGTATTAGAGGAAAATTTCCCCCAATAAGTTGGGATAGCTCAATTCCGTTCATCTCTGGCATCATCACATCACAGATAATGGCATCTAATCTGGTATTGCCATTTTTCTTGAGCCACTTTGCTGCTTCCACCCCGCTATGGGCGTAGGCGACATCAACACCTTCTTGTTCAAAGATGCTTCCCATTTTTTTAAGATCAATTTCATTATCATCAACCACGAGAACTTTTTTCAGTGGAGCAGTCATAAGCACTCCTTTGGCCTTATTATACCCCAATTTACACCGTTAAAACCGTCCTTTTTAAAGTCAAGCTTTTCTAACTTATTAAAAAAAGGATAAACTTAATTTATGGTTTATCTTGTTATTTTCCTTCTCATCCTTACCATAATAATTCCCGCGATTTTATACACCATCATAAGACTTTTTGAGCTCTACCAGGACAAACATCCTCCCTCCTATTTAGCGCCTAGACCTCCTAGAGAGAGCTATAAGTTTTTAAAACTTAGAAAAGGCCCTAAAATAGGCAGCAAAAAATGGTTCAAAAAAATGGGAACTCTAGGCCTTCAGTTAAGGAGTGCAAAAGTCAAACAGATTTTATTTGTCCACGGCAGTTTTGTGGGAAATGATCCATACGATATTATTCGCCTGCTAGAAGAGCTCATTCCCTTCATTCCCCATTCAGTTAAAAAAGACATCGGAGATTGGTTTAGAAACAAGATGAAAACTCTAACCTCACTAATCATGGGGGATGTAGGGCATTTTAGTGACGATTATGTAAAAACCATAAAAAGCGTATTCCCTAAAAACCTTGGAATTTGTAACTTCACCTGGTCATCGGGCAACCACCACATGGCCCGAGTAAGGGGCACCTTAAAGCTTATCAACACCCTAATTAATTTAGACATTAAAAATGAAGATAAGGTTCTCCT
>SMVA01169323.1_pt1 | contig 13391 bp, 16 predicted proteins | sample 2456451 | NCBI WGS metagenome assembly SMVA01 (sample SAMN11095933, study PRJNA526329) | marine sediment metagenome | biome: Marine sediment; feature: Surficial sediment; material: Deep marine sediment; isolation source: Hadal surficial sediment | place: Pacific Ocean | collected 2014-05 | depth...
AGCTGGCCGGCTCCATGACCCGGCACTCGATACCCCGTTGCTCGAGAAACCGCGCCAACCAGAAGCCGTCGTAGCCGGCTTCGTAGCAGAGCGTCACCTTCGGCGTCTGACCCGAGACTTTGGCCAAGCGTTTCCGCGCCGAATCGAGCTTGGCCATCAGGCCTTCGGCGTGACCGCCCCTGATTGGATACAGGCTCGGGCTGTCCCGGTCCGGAAATTGGATGGCCAGAAGCCAGAATGGACTGTTTGCTGGAGGTCGATACTAGAAACTGTGCCATCGGGTCGCTCTTTCAGATCTTTGTTGAAACAATCGAAGGAGCATGAGGCCGCATCCTTCAGCCTCATAGCATCTTTACCCCAACCACATACTTCCCGTCATCTACAGCCAGCGCACCACTCTTCTTCATAGAAGAAAGCGCATTACTGACTGACTGTTCCCCACTCTTATCACCCTTCACTCCGAGGGCTTCCAGTATATCAGCTCGTCCCATTCCACCATTCTTGACCAATTCAAGAATATCCTTACGCCTTGAGCCACGAGGCGCACGCTGACCGCTACTCACCCTCTTCCCAGTCTTAGCAGCATAATAGGCATTGACCGCTTCTGCTTCCCTATCAATACCCACCAGCTCTTTCTCAAGGGCTTTAATTTTGTCTGTTATCTCAGACCGTTTACTCTTTAACCGTTCACGTTCGGCTTCTACAACCGCCTCAAAAGTTTGTTCTGCCATAGCTACCTCCTTTCATAGTTCACCCCTAATATGCCTTATGTTAAACAAAGTCAATTATACAAACGATTATATGTCTAGTTCATACATAAAAAATTCCGCGAATTTATACTTTTTCCTTACTTTTCAACGTGTTCCGCACACAGTCCGTCGGGCTCACCGCCACGACTTACCATCCCCAATATGGGGGCTAACGCCCACCTTACTTCGCTTCGCTCGCACACACGCTTTTTGTCCTTAAGACAAAATCCGTGGGGTTGGACATGGTAAGTCGTCGCGCTTCGCTTGAACGCCGTACTGGTGCGGACAGTTCTATTACTTCCCCACTTACCCAAATACCAAACCGCCCTTTACTATTGACTTATCATGTTATAATTAAGGTGGAAGTTCATTGTTTTCACGGCAGTATCCTATTACACCTTCTCTTCAAGCACAAAGATGTTGGTGGTAATACGGTACTGCCTTGAGATGCAATTAGGACTATTGAAACGGTACAATGCCTTAACAAAGGATACTTACACTCCGATGTATAAAAATCGGAGGTTTTCCCATACTTGGGTATTAGGTAAATCCGGCGTAGGAAAGACTACTGCTTTAGTTAGATGGGCTTTAGATGATATATATAACGGTGAAGGTCTTGCTTTCTTTGACCCTCACGGGGATGCAATAGAAGAGATACTGTCCCGTACTCTTCCAGCGAGGAGAAGTGATGTAATTTTATATGACCCTTCGGATTTTAATTACCCTATCGCATTTAATGTCCTTTATAATGTAGCTGAACAACGTAATCCATTTGTAGCGTCAGCAGTTGTTGATTGCTTTAAATCCATTTGGAAGGATAGTTGGGGGCCACAGCTTGAGATGTTTATTTATGCGGGAGCTAGAGCTTTGCTTGATGTCCCTGATGGTACGCTTATGGGACTTAAATTTCTGATGACTTCACCGGCGCGCTCCTCGACCGCCTGACCCATCACGTCCACATTCTCGAGATGAATGGCGAGAGCTTCAGCCTCGGCCCTCCCATGGACTACGGGGGGGGGGACAAGCCTCCTCATCCTCACCCAGGCGCATCAAAGACAGGTGCAGGAGCCAATTTTCCACACCTAGAGCCGTGGTAGAGAGCCGAATTACACGGTGTATCGAAAACACCTCTTGAGGTATGGTGGAACTTTAGAGAGGGCTATGAAAAACAGAGGGAGGCTGTTATGAAACTTAAAATCAAACGCTCCCAGAAGTCTGGGATGATGAGTAGTAAAATCACTTTCCAACTTCACGCCCAAACAGATCTTACCCCTGAAGAAAATGGTTACGTGAAGAAGTATAAGATGGGAAGAGAGGTTTTATATAGTAAGGAAAAAGTAGATGCATCAGAAGTTGGTTATAGTACCTTAGATGCCGTGAAGTCTATAGGTAGAACTTTTGCGGCAATGGCTCTCAACATCACTATAACTGCCGATGACCTTGTGAATGGTAAAACAATAGAGTGTAAAGATATTATAGAAATGAGAGCGGCTGAGGAGCAACTTAAGGAGGCATGTTTAATTTTTAAGGAGATACTTGAAAGTGCTGCCCATTTTGAGGGTGAGGAAATTATAGAATACTGAAAGTCTCGTTATGGGTTTCTGGAGCGATTATCGTTCTGGTCAACAGGGTGGTGAGATAATTGGGGCGGCAGTTGTCGGCTTTTTTCTGGCGATTTTTGCTGTCACCAAAAAATCTTATATCTATTTCTATGACATTTTTTATCCTCCAAATTACCGAGAGTATAAGGAAACTCTGAAACTTTATGAGGAGGTTAAACTTGCCTTTGATGCTTCTGATTATGCAAACCTTGAAGATATGGACGGCTTTATTCGCAACCTTATTACTGAGGTTGCGTTGCGTGCGGAGGTATCACTACCAGATGATTTTTATGTTGCGTTTTGGAATACCACACATAAACTTATTGAAATTGAGGGAACTCTTTATGGTTGGTTCTATGAAGAATTTGTAAAACGCCTTTATTCTCGTGATATTACGATTGAAGAAGGTGTGGATTTACGCAACGCTCTTCGCTCTCGACAGTATTTTTTAAATGACAGCGTGTTTCTTGAGGACGAATGGAAGGAAAAACTTATTTCCACCTATGTTGGTATCCTAAATTATCTTCCTGATTATGTTTTCTCAACCTCTGAAGACCAATCTGGTTCTATCCCAACCACCTCTCTTATAAGCCTTGTTCATAATCCAGCCGAGGTAGTTCAACGCCTTATATTCACTTTCCTTGATGATGATATTATAAAAAATAAACTCTTTCAAAATCTCCGAGAAAATTTAGACCGAAACATACATTTGGTTTCTAATGTAAATCCAAAAACACAGAAAAAAGAAACTCTACATTTCATACTTCCCACTTCAAAAAACAAGAATTTGACCCGCAATAATTTTGTTGATGACTACTTATCAAATACCCCATTTCAAGATTTCTTTGAAGCTGAACTTCCCTTCATCATTCAGCAATCTACTCGCTTCCAGCACCACCATATTGTCTCACCCCCAGGCACTGGTAAATCGACCACCTTACAAACGTTTCTTTCCCATGACTTGGATTTAGTGGCTGACGATAAGGCTTCTGTCATTGTCATGGACAGCAACCGTGACCTCTTTTACACCCTCAGTCGTTTGAAGCGTTTTGCACCAGATGGGGATTTAGCGGGCAAACTAATAAGCATTGATGTTGAGGATGTTGAGTGGCCTATCTCAATCAACCTGTTTAATTTACAGAGTGGGACAGACGAGGAGTTAAGTCCCCGTGATAAGGAAGTGCTGTTAAATTCGGCTACCTCAATGCTCGACTATATCTTTCGGGCTCTCATTGGTGCGGAGATGACCAGCCGACAATCTACGTTGTTCAATTTCACCATTCAGCTTCTTATGCAAATTCCAAACGCTACACTCGACACATTCATTGATTTGATGGAGCCAAACGGCTTAGAAAAATACTCTCGGTATCTCGATAGGCTGGATTCTGATGCGCGCCGTTTCTTTGAGATGAAGTTTAATAGTGATGAATTACGAAATACTAAGTCCCAAGTGGTTGACCGAATGTTCGGTATCAAACGCATTCGTGCCTTATCTCGTATCCTATCCGCCACTGAAACCAAACTGAATTTATTTGAAGAGCTACAGAGTTCTAAAGTTGTCCTTATCAATTCGGCTAAAGCTCTCTTACAGGAAGATGGAACCGAAATCTTCTCACGGTTCTTTCTCGCCAACATCTTACTCGCTGTTGAGAAACGCCAGATGCTTCCTAAGTCCGAACGTCTCCCTACTTTTCTTTATATAGACGAATGCCAAGACGTAATACGCCAAGATGACAAGTTACCTATAATCCTTGACCAAGCCCGCAAACTGAATGTGGCTTGTATCTTAGCTCATCAGAGGCTTAATCAAATGACACCACCCGTGCTCGATGCTTTGATGGGTTCAACGGCTATCAAGTTTACTGCTTCTCTCGCAGAGGCAGGAGCTAATATGATGGCTCGCAATATGAATACGAAAACGGAGTTCATCATCAACCAACCGAAATACTCCTACGCTGTCTATATCCGTGGTCAGACCGACACAGCAATCTCCCTCAAGATGCCTTTCACTGACTTCAACGAACTCCCCAAAATGACTGACCAAGAAGCTTTAGCTGTTAAGGAAGAGATGAGGCGGAAATACGCCACCCGTTATACCGAGGTTCAGCAGAGCCAGCTCCCCGAAGAAGACCCTGACCACATTAACATAGAACCTAGCTAGTAGCATAATTAAACATAAGTAACATACTTGAATTTACTGCACGTTGACTAATCTCTATTTTGAGATTACCCATGTTTTATGACCACGAATACACTAGAAAGGCGAAAGAGGGAAACTCGCACCTCTCGAAACCTGTCTGTTTACCCCAAAGCCCGTGACCTCATCTGGTTCGAGAAATTGGCCTACCACGGGGCTTTGACTGGATACACCCTCCATCAATTCACTAAGCACTTACCCAGAGGAGCCAACGAGGCTGCTTCTCTTCGCCGTGCTGGCACTCTTTTCCATGAGAAAAATACCCCTGATGGCGGGGCATATCTTGACCGTCCTGAAGCTCAATTCGCCACTCTTGAAACCGAAACCAATGACTTAATCTACGACATCAATTTGTACTCTCGCAGAGCTTTAGAAGCGGAAGAGATTTACGCTCCTCCGCACAAGCGAGGTTGGGACGTTCACCAGTTTATGACCGCACACATCACCTCCTCTATTGAACTTGCAGCAGGTGATAGGTTCATTCCTCAGCATGAGATAACCGATAAACCCCTGTCTATTCCTTTGGGAGAAAACTCACTAACCCCTGATGCTATGTTCGGGATTAAGTATGGAAACCAAAAACGTGTCTTCCTTGTTGAAGCTGACAGGGCTACCGAGGTTGTACGCTCAGAAGATTATAAGAGGAAGACTGCTATTCAAAACTTCAAACAGTATGGTAAGTTTGTAAGGGAAGGATTGTATAAACAACACTTCGGTATCAAATCGGGCTTGATGCTCTTGTTTGTCACTGTCAACGAAACTCGTATGTACAACCTAATTGACCTCCTTATGGAGCTATCCAACGGAAAAGGTAACAACTACATCTTATTCAAAACCATCCCTTCCTTCACAAGATTTTTTAAACCTCCAAAACCCGACCTGGCCTTTTTTACTGAGCCGTGGAAACGGGCAGGACACCCCGACTTCTACATAGACAAGTGAAATGCCCCGTTGGTTCGGGGCATAGTGTGCGTCCGGTGAACCCCACCTACCGTGATCGGGAGGATGTGGATAGTGTCCACCTCTTGCCAAGCCGCGGCGGGGAGGTTTTTCGTCAGGGCCGCGACCTGCTCGACCGGCGCCCCATCGCCGGCGCGGCGCAGACGTTTGGCCCGGGGGCCGCGGCGGCCGGCCAAGGGAGGCGCCGGTGTCATCCCCGGCGGCCAGACCGTGGCCGTCCCCGGAACCGCGACGATAAACTTTAGATCCAGTGCCGCCAGGCCGTCGCGAAAGGCAGCTGCTTTGCCGTAGGCGGCATCGGCCAAGACCACGCCCGGCGCAAGACCCTCGGCCTTGGCCGCGGTGATTTGAGCAAGGGCGATCTCCGGCTTGGTCTGAAAGCCGATGGTCTCCGGCACCTTGGCCTTCCGACGGCGCGCCGCATCCCCGGCCCAGGCCTCTGGCAGGTAGAGCTGCCAGGCCACCGGCAAGCTCGTCTCGGAGGTCGCCAGCGACAGCGATACCGCCACCTGGCAGTTCTCCTGCTTGCCGAGCTGGCCACAGTATTGCCGGGCAACGCCAACCGAATGCTCGCCCTTCTTGGGAATGCCCGTATCGTCGACGATCCAGGCCTCGATCGGCCGGCGCTCCGTCATCACCGGAAGCTCCGCCGCGCGCACCCTCCCCAGCAAAGCCTTCTCGTCCCAAGCCGACTGGCCGACAAAGTGCAAAAGCGATTGATGCTCGGCCGAGGTCCGGTCCGGGCGCAGCCGCGCCGCCATCGGCTCAACCGACTTGCGAGCCCCCGGCAACAGCAGCCCCGTGAAATAAGACCGAAACGGCCCCACCCGGTCGGCGTGGCCAAGGCAAGCCGAAAGATCCTCGACATAGGCCGAAAACCGTGATTCACTATCCCCGTCGCGCCAGTGAAGATCCATAGCTGAACCCCTCCATCCAGTGTGAATCTTTACTAATATCACAACATCTTGTGCCGTGCCCTCAAAAACTCCGCTGATTTTGTGACTCAGTAGAGTTAATATCGGGATTTGGTATTAGATGGCGGCAATCAGAGAAGAACTCAATCAGGAATACCAGGCCCAAACAGGCCTTGCTAAGCAATCCTCCAAGATGAAACCGCCGATAAATTATCCAGCAGATCTCGGACTTGACCTGATAACTCATGGGATGTTTGTTTCCGCAGGCAGATTGGAGAATAATACTTGTATCAATGGTTCTTCGAACTGCTCATAGGACTGCCGCTTTATGACCGAGGACGCCAAGGGTACTGGAGGCAGTTTTAAGATCGGCCAGACCGAGCAAGGATTCTCCCTTGTTCGCTTGTCGGGAGACTGGGTGCTGCAGACGGGCATGACGCCCGCCGAAAGCATTCTCGACACCTTGGATTTGGGCACGAGGCCGGAACGCGTGGTCGTTGATCTCTCCGGCGTTGGCCGCTGGGACAGCGCTCTTGTGTCCCTCATGGTGCAATTTCGGCGCAACTGTGAGGCTCGCGCGATCGAGATGGAGCCGCGCAACATGCCCGAAGGCGTGCGCCGGTTGGTCGATCTGGCGTTTGCCGTGCCGGAGCAGGTCGGCGCAAAGCGAACCGAAAGGCCACCGGCCTTTGTTGAAAGCATGGGACAGCAAGCCCTCGATGCCGTTCAGAGCAGCGGGGAAATGCTCAGTTTTCTCGGGGAAACCATCATCGCGCTTGGAAACGCATTAAGGGGACGCGCCCGCTTCCGCCGCTCCGATGTATTGCTGGTCTTGGAGGACTGTGGGCCGCACGCATTGCCAATTGTGACGCTAATCAGCTTCCTCGTCGGCATGATCCTCGCATTCGTGGGATTGGTTCAGCTGAAGCAGTTTGGCGCCGACATCTTCGTTGCCGATCTCGTGGCCGTCGCCATGGTGCGGGAGATGGGCGGAATGATGACGGCCATTATCATGGCGGGGCGAACGGGTGCTGCCTTTGCCGCGCAGTTGGGAACCATGAATGTCAACGACGAGATTTCCGCGTTCCGCACGCTTGGCATTCCGCCGATCGAGTTTCTTGTACTGCCGCGTATGCTCGCGCTGATCTTCGCAATTCCATTGCTTACGGTCTATGCCAATGTGGTTGGTATGATTGGCGGCTCCGTCGTCACCGGGTTGCTATCGGATGTGTCGCTGCTGCAATTTTACGTCCAGACCGCCTCCTCCGTCACGCTTGTAGACTGGGCAGGCGGCCTCTTCAAGGCACTCGTCTACGGTGTTATTATCGCGATCGCCGGCTGCCTTCGGGGAATGCAAAGCGAGAAGAGCGCCGCGGCCGTGGGCAATGCGGCCACGTCGGCCGTTGTCACGGCTATCGTCTTTATCGTTCTTGCCGAAGCCGTGCTCACGGTGGCCTACACCGTTCTGGGCGTATAGGATTCGATTGTAATGGTAGCTGACACGACAGACCCTGCAGAGGCGCCTGACCGAGAATCCGGCAAAAAGGCGCCGATCGTGGTGGAAGGTCTCGCCATGGCCTTCGGCGATTTCGTCGTCCAGCGTGACCTCAACTTTCGCGTCGAGCGCAACGACATTTTCGTCATCATGGGAGGCAGCGGCAGCGGCAAATCCACCGTGATGCGCGCGATGATCGGCCTGCAGGCGCCGGCGGAAGGCCGGCTTTGGTTCGAAGGTCAGAGCCTTTGGGAAATCGGCGATATCGCGCGCCAGGACTTGATGCGAGGTGCTGGGGTGGTGTTTCAAAGCGGCGGTCTTTGGAGCTCGATGACCCTGGCTGAGAATATTGGCTTGCCTTTGGGCGAATACACGGATCTCAATGCCGGGGAGACCCACGAGATCGCACGACTGAAACTGGCACTCGTGGGTTTGGCCGGTTTCGAGGATTTCTACCCCTCGGAAATTTCCGGCGGCATGCAACGCCGGGCAGGGGTCGCCCGTGCATTGGCGCTCGATCCGAAGATCTTGTTTTTCGACGAACCCTCGGCGGGCCTGGACCCCATAAGCTCCGAGCGGTTGGACGAACTGATTCTGCAGCTGCGCGATAGCCTTGGCGCCACCATAATCGTGGTCACACATGAGCTGGCAAGCATCTTCACGATCGCCAACAACTGCGTCTTTTTGGATGCCGAAAGTAGGACCCAGATTGAGACCGGCAATCCCCTTTGGCTGCGCGACCACAGCGATAATCCAACCGTCCGAGAATTCTTAAACCGAGGTCATGTCGACAGCGAACAGGGGCTAATCGCAGATGAAGAAAGCTAGCCCGAAGGCCGTTGGTGGTTTTGTGATTGGCGCCGTGCTGATCGGGATGATCGCCGTCATCGTTTTCGGCAGCGGTCGGATCTTTGAGAAACGCAAGCAACATGTGGTATTTTTTACCGGCTCGCTGCAAGGACTCCGCCTCGGAGCGCCAGTACAATTCAGAGGCGTGGAAATCGGAACCGTTTCGGAGATATATGTCCAATTTGATAGCGTAGCCCTCGATTTTTTGATACCCGTGGTCCTGGATATCAATACCGATCTAATCCAAGACATTGGTGAAGCCGAAGTGGAACCGGAGGATAGAATCGAAGAGCTGATAGAAAAAGGACTTCGTGCGCAGCTCGCCATCCAAAGTTTTGTCACCGGTCAGCAAGTCGTGCAACTGGCTCTCCATCCCGGCACGCCGGTTCAAATGGTCGAGACGGACCTGCCTTATGAACAAATCCCGACCATTCCCTCGACGTTCGAGGTGATGGAGAAGTCAGTCGGAAATGTCCTGCAAGACATCAGTGACCTCCTCACTGACTTGAAAGACTTCGTCGGCGACAACAGAGGAACGATCGAACAAGGCCTGGCCAACATCTCGGAAACGACGGTCGACGCGAAGGCCATGATGGCTGATCTACGGAAGGCGGCCGCCGACATTGCGGTAATCACAGAAACCGTAAACAAGAATAGAGAAGCGATCGTGGATCTTGTTGACAACGCGAACGATACTTTTCTCTCCTATAAATCCCTGGCCGAACGCGCTGAGGCCGTCGTTGCCGAGAACCAGGACGATTTGTCAAAAGCCATTTCGGGTCTACGTCGGGCGGAACAAAAGATTTCTGATTTGGCCGAAACGGCGAATGCTATCTTGAACGAGAACCGCAAGGGTGTTAAGGATTTCACGAATGAGGGGCTGTACGAGATCAAAAATCTTGCCGTCGACGCGCAGGCTGCGGTCGAGCAATTCCGGCGTGTTATGGAAGAGATGGAACGTGATCCGGCACGCTTCTTGTTGGGCCAACCGGGTCAGGTGGAGGTTGAGTGATGTCGGAAAGGAAAACGGAATTGGCTAAGGTCCCTCGGAGAGATGTGCTCATTACTGGAGCCTCTGCCGCGATCATCCTGATATCGGGTTGCCAGCTACCAGGCAGTGGTACGCCGCCGCGACGTATCAGGCTCTCGGCTGCGGAAGAGTATCCCTCCAACCTGCCCAGCGTAGTGTGGACGCTTCTCGTACAAGAGCCTACCGCCACGCTTTCTCTGAATACGGCCAAGATCGCCATCGGCACCGCCGATAACATCCAATATCTGACAACCGGCGAATGGGCAAGTCGGGCGCCGGTAATGGTCATGGAGCTCATCGTGCAGTCTTTCAGGAACTCCAACAAGATCCTCACGGTCGGCGACCGGCGGGATCGGATACGCCCGGATTTCGATCTCCAGCTGCGATTGTCAGCATTCCATATCGAGAAGACGGCGGAGGACGCCGGGACAGTGCGCGTGGGCGTGGATACCACCTTGGTTAAGCGACCGCGGCGCGATGCCTTGGCCACCTCCGCCTTCGAGTCCTCGGCGCAGGTCTCGCCGTTGTCGCTCGATGCCATCGTTGCGGCCTTCGACGGGAGCCTGCGGGAGGTATCGGAACAAGTGGTGGTGTGGACCCTGCAGACAGGCGCGGCGGTATAGGCATTTGTCCGAAAAACCAGCGGCGGTTCTGCGTCAACTCGGCTTTGTCAGACTAACGCCAAACCGGCGGATTGTGAGATGGAAGCCGTCCACAGCATCGCAACCGGTCTTCCAATTGAGCGACTGCCAGTCAAACTGAAATGGCGCAATAGTCAGGCTGGGACATTCGTGTATCGAAATTTCAACCGACCCTCATCTGCCATTGTATGTGAGCCGCCAATCGTATTTTCAATGAGAGTTCCGGTAGGCGGCAAAGTCATGTAAGCTGAAGAGAATGGATGCACTATAAGAATAATTAGCTAGGAACGGCTTTCAGCGAGGTCTCCATTGGAATTGGAACAAGCAATGTGGTTTGTTTTGATAACTTGCTTGCTCGTCACCGGCGCAGGCGTTTCTTCTAGGGCTGGGTTCCTTTTAAAAACCCGAAGATGGCGGCAAAGCGCGTCGTGGGTTCAAGTACAAGGAAAAGTGGCGGCCGCCTTGTTGGGCGTCGCGCTGCTCACCGCCTCGCCCGGCGGTAGCCGTGCGGACGATGCGGACGCCGCCGCGGCGTTCCTAACCTCGCTGACAGACCAGGCAATTGAGCAATTAACCGATGAGTCTCTTCCCGTCATGGAGCGCGAGCGGAGTTTTCGTAGCCTGTTCCGTGCGAATTTCGACATTCCAGCCATCGGCCGCTTCGTTTTGGGCCGCTACTGGCGCAAAGCTCGCCCCGAGGTGCGCAAGGATTTTCTGTCCGCCTTCGAAGAAATCATGGTGCAAGGCTTCGCCTACAGGTTCGCCGGCTACGCCGATACGAATTTCGAGGTGGTATCCGTCCAGGCGCTGAAGAGAGCGAGTCAGTTCGAGGTCCGCTCCAGGATCGCGCCAACCGAGAACGAGGTCTATCGTGTCGGCTGGCTGGTGGAACATAAGAATGGCCAGTTCCGGGTCCTCGATATCGTCGCCGAGGGTCTCAGTATGGCACTCACGCTGCGCTCGGAATACGCATCTGTGATCAAGCGGTCGGGTGGACGGGTCGAAGGTCTGGTTGCCCAGTTGCACGAACACATCGAAAAACTGCCCAACCCGCCTGGAGGATCGACTGGCCGCTCAAGGTGAGTTCGATGGCCTGAATTTGGAGATCGGCCCGCGTTTGGTAGGCCATTTGTCCAGACGGCTGACTTCTCCTTTGGGTCTTGGCTGTGTGGAAACCCTTGTTCAGTATCGACCGACGTTTTTCGTGATCGACTGAGCCGATAAATTGAGCGTCGGCCGGCTTGGTACTCGGAATCGCTTCTAGGATCGGGAATTTGGTTTGTGAGGGACCTTTGAGCGGGTCGTCGGCAAGCGCAAGGAGGGGGCTATATCCCCATCGCTTGGATCAGCGGGCGGATACCGATGATGTTCATGACCCGGGTGAGATTGTAGGCGAGCACGCTCAGTGCCATCTCGGTGCGCACGTTCTTCAGCCTCTTCATCAGGAAATGGGTCGCGCCCATCCGCGCCTTGATAGTGCCAAAGGGATGCTCGACCGTCTCGCGGCGTTGGCGCATGGCCTGGGGGTTCTCGTTGAGCCGCTGCTGGACGGCCTCAAGGACGTGTTCGTGCTGCCAGCGGGTGATCCGGCGCTCCTTGCCCGTGGTGCAACGTTTCTTGATGGTGCAATGCTGGCAGGCGTTGGTCCAGTAGCGGCGCAATGATAAGCCCGCCTCTTCGTTCGTGTAGTGGTAGGCGAGACGCTCTCCGGCTGGACAGAGGTAAACATCCTCATCCGCCAGGTAGCGAAAGTCAGCCTTGATAAAACGCCCCTTGGCCTTGTTGCCGGAGGTCTGCGGCTTTGGAAGGGTGACCGTGATGCCGGCTTGAGCGCAGGCCAGGATCTCCTCGCTGCTGAAATAGCCGCGGTCGGCCACGACATCCAATTTATCGACCTCGAGCGTGGCTTTCGCCTGCTTGGCCATGGGCGAGAGTTGCGCGCGGTCGTGGCCGACATTGGTGACCTCGTGGGTCACGATCAGATGATGGGTGGTATCGACAGCGGTTTGCACGTTGTAGCCCACCGTGCCGCTGCCCCGCCCGGAGGTCGCCATGGAGCGGCCGTTGGGAGCGCGCGTCGGGAGCGGGCGTCGGGATCGATCTGCTGGTCCTCACTGACCTGTCTCTCGGCCTCCAGCGCCACCAAGCACGCCATCTCGCGCTTCAGCCGTTGGATCTTCTCGGTCAGCCGCGTCGTCTTCATGGTCAGGGCCAGCGACGGTTCCTGACGGTCGGCGCTGTCCAATTGGTGCAGATAGCGGCCAACGCTCTCCTCGATCTGCGCCATCCGCCGCTTCATCTTGGCGGCCGTGAAGTTGCGGTCCCGGTTGTTCACCGCCTTGAACTTGGACCCGTCGATCGCCACGCTCGCCCCCGATGCCCCATGGGCAAGCAGACCAAGCTGGCGGCACAGCGTCACGAACCGGGCGCAGACCTTGCGGATCGCGGGCCCGTTGTCCTTGCGAAAGTCGGCAATCGTCTTGTGATCCGGAACCAGGCGGCCGGTCAGCCACATGACTTCCACGTTGCGCCCGGCCTCCCGCTCAAGGCGGCGGCTCGACTGAACCCGGTTCAGATAACCGTAGATGTAGAGCTTCAGAAGAACCGAGGGGTGATAGGAAGGACGCCCGGTCGCCTGCGGGGCAACGCCGATGAAACCCCAGGCCACCAAGATCGAGCCGAGCGACTAAAGCATCCAAGGTCCCCTCCAAGTAGGCGTCTCGCTCCGAGGCTAGCTTGTCCCAATAGTGGTCGAGATCGTTACATGTTACCTGCGCCAGAAGCGGTCGCCAGTCTCTTATGGCGCTTGAGTCGAGGAATAGCGAGAAGCTGAACTTGATCGGTTCCGAAGAACGACCATAATTCGCTTTCCCAACCCGCGCGTGCCGACGAAAGGAATGTGAGCCATGACGACAAGATCACCGACCTCACCCGGTCTCATGGAGCGTCTGGCTG
>SMVA01325819.1_pt1 | contig 13389 bp, 10 predicted proteins | sample 2456451 | NCBI WGS metagenome assembly SMVA01 (sample SAMN11095933, study PRJNA526329) | marine sediment metagenome | biome: Marine sediment; feature: Surficial sediment; material: Deep marine sediment; isolation source: Hadal surficial sediment | place: Pacific Ocean | collected 2014-05 | depth...
CGTCACCCGAAGCCGGGACACCCCGAGCCGGGTGAAAATGTTCACCAGCCGAGAGATTTCTTCGAACGTCAAGATCGATTCACGCGGAAGCCACGTGTAGTGTTCCTCAGGCATACAGTAGCGGCATCGCAGATTACAGCGATCCGTTACCGAAACCCGAAGGCTCCCAAGCGGCCTGGCAAGTGTGTCGTACAACATGAGTTCCTGTAGGGGATTGTACCGAAGTAACCTTGCCGATGCCACCAACGGGGGTCAGCTTTGGCCGCTATGAGCTTACGACGAGCATTCTGGTTGCTCCCCGAACTGGCTATGCTGGCCGCGTGCGGGGACGCCCCGGACACCTCCCCTGGCGTGTCGAGGGCCCTCGGTGACCATCGGTCTACGACCATATCGGACGTTCGCTACGCGCTGGCGTTTGACATTCCCGCAACGCAAGAGGCGCGGGTTCGCGGTACGGTGTCGATCCACTTTGCCTCGAGCGACGCATCGCAACCTCTCGTCCTCGATTTTACCGCCCCGGAAGGCAGTGTCCTCGAAGTCCACGCGGGAAACACACCGGTTGCCTTCGAGCACGTGAACGGGCATGTCGTCATTCCCGCCGCCGCTTTCACCGCCGGAGAAAACACGGTGGAGATCACATTCTTGGCCGGCGACGGAGCGCTCAATCGAAATCCCGCGTTCCTGTACACGCTGTTCGTGCCAGACCGCGCCTCGTCCGCATTTCCGTCGTTCGATCAACCGAACCTCAAAGCCGTGTATCAACTCAGGCTCACCATCCCCGCTGATTGGACGGCCGTGGCGAACGGGTCCGTGCGCGTTGACGAGAGGGTGGATGGGCGTCGCACCATGACGTTCGCCGAGACACGGCCGATTTCTACGTATCTGTTTTCGTTTGCCGCCGGCGACTTCCAGATCGAGACGGCTGAGCGGGCGGGCCGGACGATGAACATGTACCACCGGGAAACAGACTCGGCACGCGTTGCCCGAAACCGCGACGCGATCTTCGACCTCCACGAAACCGCGGTCACGTGGTTGGAAGAGTACACGGGAATCCCCTACCCCTTCGAGAAGTTCGACTTCGTGGCGATCCCGTCATTCCAATACGGCGGGATGGAACACGTCGGCGCCATTCTCTATCGGGCCGCGAGTCTGTTTCATGACGAAGCGGCTACCCAGAACCAGAAGCTCGGCCGCGCGAGCCTCATTGCCCACGAGACCGCGCACATGTGGTTCGGTAACCTCGTGACCATGGACTGGTTCGACGACGTGTGGATGAAAGAGGTCTTCGCCAATTTCATGGCGGCGAAGATCGTCAATCCCTCATTCCCGGAAATCAATCACGACCTTCGCTTCTACCTGGCCCATTACGCGTCGGCCTATGGAATCGACCGCACTGAAGGTGCGAACCCCATCCGCCAGGTTCTCGAAAACCAACGGGAGGCGGGGTCACTGTACGGCGCCATCATTTACCAGAAGGCACCGATCGTCATGCGGCACCTCGAGCGGATGATCGGCGAGGAATCCTTCCGCGACGGACTCCGCGAGTACCTCATGACCCATCAGTACGGGAACGCCACCTGGCCCGACCTAATCGCGATTCTCGACGCTCGATCGGAACGCGACCTCCGCACGTGGAGCCGAGTGTGGGTGGAAGCGCCAGGGCGCCCGACGATCGCGGCCGAACCGATTGAATCGGAGGGGCGGATCACCGGAATCTCGGTCACGCAATCCGATCCCCGAGGTCGTGGTCTTCTGTGGAATCAGGAAACCGAAATACTCGTACGCACCGAGGGCGGCACCGAGTCCGTTCCTGTCACCATCGAGGCAGACCAACAGATCGGCCTGCTCGCCACTCCCGGCACTGCCTTCGGCTTCGCCCTACCCGGGGCCGACGGGGTCAGTTACGCCCACTTCGAGCTCGATGAGACCAGTCGCGAAGTGCTGTTGGACGCCTTCGCGACAATCGACGACCCGATCCACCGCGCCGCCGCTTGGTCAGCGCTGTCAGAGTCGATGCTCGCGGGAGACATCGCTCCGGCTTCGTTGCTCGCCCTAGTCATTCGCACCGTGTCAGACGAGCCGAACGAGCTCGTATCCGGGCGGCTGCTCGGGAGCGTCTCCTCGATGTTCTGGCGGTATCTCGAACCAGAGCGGCGCGCAGCCTTCGCTTCCGATCTAGAAGCCATACTTTGGCGCGGCGTCGAGGAAGCCGACGGAATGAGTAGGAGAGCTACCTTCTTCAACACGTACGTCTCCGTTGCGTTCACCCCCGTGGCCATCGAACGCCTAAGGCGAATCTGGGAAAACGAAACTGACCTTCCGGGCCTACCGCTGAGCGAGCGCAATTTCACAAGCATTGCGCAGGCACTCGCCGTTCGAGAGGTGTTGGACTGGGATAGGGTACTCGAGACCCAACGCAACCGCATTTCCAATCCGGACCGCCGGGCACGCTTCACATTTGTCATGCCGGCACTGTCCGCCGATTCTGCCCTCCGGGACTCGGTATTCAACAGCTTCGCGCACCCAGCCAACCGGACGCACGAACCGTGGGTTCTCGAGGCAATGCGGTTCTTGAACCACCCTCTCCGGGCCCCATCCGCCGAGCACTACATTTACCCTGGGCTGGAATTGGTCGAAGAGATCCAGGTTACGGGGGACATTTTCTTCCCCCTCAGATGGCTCAACTCGCTCCTGGGAGGGCACCGATCCAAGGCCGCGGCCGTCACTGTGAGGCGATTCCTGGACGAACGCCCCAGGTACCCGGCCAGGCTGCGTGGTAAGGTGCTTCAGGCCTCAGATGGCCTCTTCAGGATATCGGGTTTGGCGAGGCTGGACGGGTGATTTCGGTCACACTCTGAAGGAACTCCACCCTTTGCCTTGTACCCATTTACAGACATCTCGCGAGGGTCACCCTGGTGCCAAATCAGCAGTCCCATGTGGGCAGGAATCAGGGAATCGCATATATTGCAGGAGGTTGCCCCATTCCAGGCCTCTCATGGGAACCTTGGCACACTTTTGGCACTTTCTTCAGGTGAAGATTCAAGCGATCTGGAGCTTGCAATGACTGGGTGCACTGAAAGCGGCTTAGCAGTCCTCCAACGGGAACTCGATGAGACAATCGAGAAGCTCCGGCCGGCCGTCGAGTCGCTCATGGAAACTCTCTCATCCAACGAAGCCGTCGAGTTTGAGACCGAAGATGATGGGTTCGCGTTCACAACCCCACTCCGTTTCCCGGATGGCATTGGGACGGGCACGGTTGTCGCGAAGCTCTTTCGCTACCGTGAGCGCGTACGCCTCGACATCGAGATCGCCCATAACCGCGTGTTTGCTCGGCCCGATGGTACGATGTCCGACCGTCGGTGTTTCATGAACGACTTCGTTGCGTCGACGTCATTCGATATCGGCACCGATTCGATCAGCAGTGATTTCCACCGATACGTCGTGAGCGGTATTCACGCGGCGCGTGAAGCCGTCCAGCGCCACAACCGCCTGCAGACGGCGCCGTGGAATCGGGTGACGGTAGCGAGCAGGTAACCGTAGTCAATCGTCAATTTGGGGCGGCCAATGGCCGTCCTTTTTTTGTCAATCGGTTGCCGAGTGGCGCTTAGTAATCTTCCGAAGCAACTCGTATGGGTAGATCCCGCTGCCGTGTCCGTCGCTCCATTCCACTTGGATAGCATAGCTGCCGACCAAATGGACGGAGAGGGGCGTGATGTCGTGCGGGACGGTCGCTGGGTCGAGAATCGGGATGCCGGTCATTTCGTCTTTGCAGCTCGCACATTGGCAGCCAAGCCGGAGTGCCCGGGCCGGTAACAACGCCGGGTCTTCGCCCGGCCATTGGATCAAGATACCGCTGTCCAACCGGTCGATGCGTTCCGGAATTATCTCGTCACCCATAGAAGCGCCGCCTCTTCCTTACTCGAAGTGCAGTTCGAGCATCACCGGTAGCCCAGCAGTGACCGTGATCGATTCGGTTACGGAACCCAGCACAGCATGCCAGGCCTCGACAACATAGGTCCCCGGCGGAAGAGCGCCGAGGTCGAACGCTCCGTCTGCACCGGTAACACCATAGAACGGATGGTCGAGAACATGCATATAGCCCTGCATCCATCCGTGCACGTCGCATTTCACATCGATGCCAATCTCTGGATCGTCGAAATCTCGCCGCGCTTGCATCCCCTTGATGGGCTGACCGATGTTGAAACTGCGATTGACCTTGGCAAACGCGTGCACGTTGTGAAACGTATCGTCGCTGTTCCGAATCCGAAGCGTCTGCCCCGTGCGGACCGCCACCACGCGTGGGGAATACTGACACCCTGTCTGGTCCAGCAATACTTCTCCTTGGGCCTCGGCGTGGTCACCACTCACCCCTTCCTTCACATACACGATGACATCGGCAACCCGTCCCGCGCCGTCGACGATGACTGGCGTCTTCATGGGCGTCCCTTCCTGCACGCTGACGCAGTAGTCATCGGCTGCCATGTCGATACGTTGCGGAGCCGGCACCTCTCCGGTAAACGTCACCGTCCCGGCCACAGCCACGGGTGCGTCATGAGGCTCGTTCATCGCGGTCAAGATCAGCATGGCCGCAGGCACAACCACCGCAGGAATTACCGTAAGTATTCGCATTCCACCTCACCACCCTTCAGAGAAGCCACCATCGTACCAATCCCATAGCAAGTAAACCATGAACCGCTTGCTCCGAACGCCGGCGTCGGTGACAGGGAACCCAAACCCGACGTTTAGCATGATGTGCTGCCGCCTGTTGAGTGTTACCTGGACCTGAGGAACAAGCTCCCATTGGATCCGCGCTCCCGACTCGAAGTCACGCTTGCCGAGCACTTCGATCATTGGTGACCAGGTGCGCCCCCACCCTCCTTGGGCCCAACTCCACCCGAACGCAGTACGGAGTGCCGCTTCATGCGACGCGACCGAGGTCTGCGTCGATAACTCGACCTTGGCTTGCGAGTGGAGAAAGAACCCCGCGGGCATGACCTGCCCGTACGCGACGTAGAGTTCGAGAAGCGTCGTTCCTTTCCCCAGCCTCTTGGTCTCATCACCTATAGGGAGGCGGACATCGAATCCTAAGGTGAGAATCGAGGTCCTACTGTGCATCATCGCCCGTTTCAACCCCACCTCGATGTCACCGAGGCCACCGGACCATACCCCAGCAGAATCCGAGGACACCGACGCTCCAACGGGTATCTTGAGCTCGAACTGATTCACCGGCCCGAACCGATTCTCGTAAATAAGGATGCCAAGGATGCGTTCCGGGGCCTCGACATCTGAGACCACGGTGAACACGATTTCGTCTTCCGGAAATGCCTTTTCCGTGATCATGGGACGCGGAAGGTTGAGCTCACCACTAGGCCATCGATCGTCCCTACAGAACCCGCGGATGTAGTCCGTGATTCGCTGGAGTTGCTCCTTGTTGAACGAATCGCCGAATGCGGGCATGGTCTCGTCGAACCCTCGCACCGGTCCGCCTTCATGGGCCACTGCTATCCAGTCGAGGTCTGGCTCGCGTGAGGCAAAACTACATTCGGCGAAATTGGGTGTTGGGACGGTGAACGCAACCTGACTCGCATCGACGCCGGCCCCATCCAGGCCATGGCACTTCGAGCATGCCGCTTCATACAACTCCTGAGCCGACATGTCCTCTATTTGTGCGTCCGCCATCCCCGGCCACGCGTTCATCACACACAGTACGCCACCAACCGCAATGGATCTGCGCATACGCCTCCTAACCCACAACCGCGGCAAAGATAACACCTTGCCGCGTCCACTTGGGTGCTCCAATAAGGCCTCACATGGTATCATTGTGTCGCATGCAATGTGAACAGTTTGTCCCGGCGTGGTGGTTACCGGGCCCCCATTTCCAGACGTTGGGTGCCCGGTTTCTCCGTTCTCGTCGTGGTATCGAATTCCACCGCGAACGGTTGGAGCTGCCCGATGGGGATTTCGTCGACCTCGACTGGGCGGGCACCGACGGGAAGACGGGAAGACGGGAAGACGGGAAGGGACCGATAGTCGTCGTTCTCCATGGATTGGAGGGTTCGGCACGCTCGAAGTATGCGATCGAGACGTATCGACAGCTGCTTGCCCGGAATGTTACCCCCGTCGGGCTCAACTTCCGGTCGTGCAGCGGCGAACTCAATCGCCTTCCGCAAATGTACCACTCGGGCGAAACAACCGATCTCGCGTTCGTTCTCCGTACGCTTCGCACCCGCTATTCCACGCGACGATTCGGGGCGATCGGGTTTTCTCTCGGGGGTAACGTACTGCTCAAATACCTCGGCCAGCATGCCGAGAGTACCGAACATACTTTCCCTGACGTCGCCGCCGCGGTTTCGGTTCCGTTCGATCTTGCCGCGGGCGCAGACTACATCGAACGCGGCATGAGCAAATTTTACCTCGCGTTCCTCCTGCGGAAGCTCAAGAGCAAGATCCGTGGCAAAGAGGAACAACTTGCCGGTTTGGTGGACGTGAATCGGGTCCTTAGCTCGCGTGGGTTCCGGGATTTCGACGACACGGGGACAGCACCGCTGCACGGATTTCGCGACGCCGATGACTACTACGCGCAATCGAGTTCGAATCAGTTCCTGGCCACGATCGGTGTCACCACGCTCCTCATCCATTCGGAGGATGACCCGTTCCTTCCATCGTACGCCATTCCGCGCGCTGCTGCTGCCAGGAATCCAAACATCGAATCGCACTTCGTGAGCACCGGAGGCCACGTTGGGTTCGTGGAGGGACTCCCATGGAGCCCTCGATTCTGGGCTGAAGCGACGGCCGCGGCGTTCGTATCACGACACCTCGCCGATTCCACGTGACTGACAGCACAAAACCGAACCTCCGGCCACTGTTGATCGCGGCGTTTCTCTTCGGTGCCCTTGGCACAGGCTTCGAATTGATCCTGCTGGAGCACACAGAGGAAGCCTGGCAATGGCTACCTATCACACTCCTCGGTACGAGCATTCCGCTTGCAGCGGTGCTCACGTTCAAACCGACCCGCACGGTGATCCGGTTGTTCACATTCATCATGGTGTTGTTCCTCGGAGCCGGCGGCATCGGCCTCATTCAGCATTTCCGGGGCAACATCGAGTTCGAACTCGAGATGTACCCTTCGATGGGTGGTTGGGAACTGATCTGGGAGGCATTGAAAGGCGCCACACCCACACTAGCGCCCGGCACCATGACACTGCTCGGCCTCATAGGTATAATCTACACATTCCGCCACCCACTCACGGGAGCGGATCAATGAAGATCGATTCGATTGGGAAGGATGTTGCAAGATGATCAGGATAGCACTCGCACTGACACTCGGCGTTGCCAGCGTTACGCAGGCGCAGGTCGGCAACAATAACGGCGTGCTCAATCCCAACCTGGCATCTGCCGATGAAATGGCTGCTCTTCCGCATATGGCTGCGGAGATTGCGAGTGCCATCATCGAACATCGTCCGCATCTTACCATGCTGCCGTTGAACGAGATGCTCTCGCAGCACCTGAGTGACGAGCAGCGCGAAGAACTCTACACCCAGCTGTTCCTCCCGATCAACCTGAACACGGCCAGTGAAGAGGAGATCCTTTTAGTGCCCGCGGTCGGCAGCCGTATGGCCCACGAATTCGATGAGTACCGGCCCTATCGCGCCCTTGCCCAGTTCCGGCGCGAGATGGGCAAATATGTCGATGACGAGCAGGTCGCGGCCTACGAACAATACGTCTTCGTGCCCATCGACCTCAACTCAGCAAGCGACGAAGACATTCTGAGCATTCCCGGTGTCGGCGATCGTATGCTGCGCGAGTTCAAGGAGTATCGCCCCTATCGGAGCATCGAACAGTTCCGCCGGGAAATGGGGAAGTATGTGGATGACGACGAGGTAGCGCGGATGGAGCGGTACGTGTACGTCGGCCAATAGCTATCGGCTATTGGCAGAACAACGCCCGTGTCAGCGGGCGTTGTTCTTGAAATACATCACCCCACCTCCGGTATTCCCCACCAACAGATCCAGATCGCCGTCCCCATCCATGTCGGCGAACACCGGCACGGTCAATGGTGGTAAATCGATCGGCAGCGGGCCCTCGCCAACGAAATCCGGAATCGCCGCTGTACCCCGATTCCGGAATACCTCGATCGGCCCAGCGTCGGTTCCAATGAGGAGATCCAGATCTCCATCGTGATCGATGTCGATCAACGTCGGCGAACTCCGGCGCCCGATGTCGATGTCGGCGTACTCGTCTGACTCGAGTTCGAACAGCGGTGCCTGTTTCGTCCCGATGTTCCGGTAGAAGTTGATGGTCCCCGATGCCTCACCAATGAAGAGATCCAAATCGCCGTCACCATCGATGTCGCCCAGCGCCGGTGTCGCGTTGCTCCCGCGCGTCAGCTGAATCATGACCGAATCAGCCAGCACGAGGTCGAGCGATTGGGCAGAACCATCGTTCCGATAGAAGGCGAGGTAGTTGTTCCAGGTTCCCATGACGACATCGAGGTCACCATCACCATCGAGATCTCCGAACGCCGGGTAATAATGATAGGAACCGCGCATGTCCCATGCGCCACGCCATTCCATGCGTGGCGCGGCGGCTGAGCCAACATTCTCGAACTCGTAGATTCGTGACGTTTGAAGGTCGGCGGGGTCGATCTTGTTAGCCACGAGTAAATCGAGGTCGCCGTCGGCATCGAGATCAACCAAGACTGGCACACTTTCGCTCCCCACATCGATATTGGTGAGGAGCCGTTGCGTCCGCAGTTCGAAAGAGTTCGTACCCACCTGCTCGTAGTACAACAAGTTGTCGATCGTCGTCCGGTTCGGGTTGAACGCCCCACCGATCACCCCCACCACCAAATCCAGATCGCCATCTCGATCGACGTCGCCAAAGGTCGGTGCGTTGTACCCGCTCGTACTGACCGGTTCAGGTTCCGGAAACGCGATGGGCTCTCCGCGAAGCACAGGACGGGCACACGATCCGGTATTTTCGATAATTAGCAGGCCTTGCTCGAAGAAATCACCCCAGAAAAGGTCCGGGTCTCCGTCCTGATCGACGTCCGCGAGTGTCAAGGTATTGGCACCGTGGAGACTTCCGAAGTTAGCGACGATCTCGATGTCCTCGAATCGGTCCGTCACGAGACGAAAACGCGGCACACCAGTCGGGTCACGGCGAGTTTCTTCGTACCGCGTTACCGTGCCGGTCAATCGACCGATGAACAAGTCGAGCATCCCGTCGCAGTCGAGGTCAGTCAGGTTGGGAATGTTCTGCCGGTCGGAAAACAACGGGACATCCGAAGCATCACGCAGCGTGTCGGCCGCAAGTACGAACTTCAGGCCATCGGGCCCTTGTTCAGCGCGGTAATACCGTAGATAGCTGAACTTCTCCTCGGCGAGCAGATCCAGATCACCGTCGCCATCCATATCGGCAAACCGGAACCACTCGCCGACCTCCAGGTCTTGATACCGATCCGAACGCCATATGAACTCCGGCACGCGATCAGTTCCCACGCGCTCGAAGTAGAACAAGTCGTTTGAATACTCCTGCACGAAGAGATCGAGGTCCCCATCCGCATCGACATCGACAAGTTGCGGGCGAGGCTGGTTGAGGCCACCCAGGAAGGGATGGGCGTATGGCTCCCCCGTTTCACCACTGACCTCGAACGCGTACACGTCGCGCTCGTAGTCTGGCGGATACGCTCCCGCCGCCGTTGGCGCGCCTCCAGACCCGGCCGGTGACGCGCAAGCCGATATAACAACAGTTATAGAAAAGAGTTTGTGTTGTATCACGGACGCCATGCGCGAGTGCTGATTCCAGCACTGCCCTTTCCGGTCTCGATGATCGCCTTGACATACTGCGTGGCAACGTCGATCGCCACGACGGTTCCCACCTCGGTACCGCCCCGCCCAGTGTATTCCCCACGCAGGTTCTTGTTTGACACGTACACGGTCGCGCCATCGGGAGAAACAGCGGTGCCATGGGGCTGCGCAATGCCGTTCCCTTCGAGCACCTTAGCCACCGTCCACGAGCGAGCGTCGATCACGGTAATCGTGCTCGCTTCCTGGTTTCCGATGTAGACATACCGGCCGTCGTGGGTAAATGTCGGGTGCCATGGCTGGGCATTCACGGGAATGGTGCGGACCACGCGCGGCGCAGCCGGGTTTTCCAGTGAAAAGACCAACAACTGCCCTGACATTTGCCCCCCAGCCACCATGGTCCGTCCGTTGGGCGAGATCGCGAACTGCACCAGCGTATGGAGCGGTCCCTCTAGGGTTAGCAGCTCCACCTGTTCCGCCTCGGCATCGATGGACGCCATACGGTTTTCGGCCAGACTCGCGGAGTAGATCGTGGCACCGTCGCGCGCGACGGCCAACGCGTGCGGCCTCGCGTAGAACACATCGACCTCTTCGATCGTCATGTTTACGCGATCGATCACGCCAATTCGGTGCGGGGGGTTCACCGCCGCCATCGACCGGCCCACATACAGGCGATCGCTGTGTACGTCGAGCTGCAGCAGCCCCGGCACTTCGAATTCGGCCCGACCCACTAGTTCGTCACTGCGATCGAACTTGAGTACCGTATTGGCGCCAATGAGCGAGACGTAATAATACGATCCGTCGGGTTCGACCTGCACATGGTGTGGCTTGGACTCCGCTGGCAGACCCAATGCCTGCAAGTCGATGGTTTTGACAACGATGTTTCGATCCATGTCGATCACCGAAATAGTTGCCGCACCCTGATTACATACGTAAAGCAGGTTGGTCCCTTGGTCGGGTTCGACCGCGGAACTCACTCTAGAACCGGTGCCCGTAAGCAGGACACCCACGCCCAATACGGACCACGCGTAAGATCGCTTTTTCATGTTCTCTTCTTCTCAAACAGGAAGAAACCGTGACGACAGCACCGGGGAATGTACACCGCTGGAGGTTGGCGAGTTCGCTATCCCGCCTTCCCGCCCTACCGCCTGTCGACTTACCTTGCAAAGGGGAACAAAAGACTCGAACCGGCTGTCTAACAAAAGACCGCGACAAGGCCGACTACATGAAGCGACATGCGTTCAAATGGATTGTAACAACGGTGGTGGTGGCGCTATGGGCCGTACCCAGCGTCGCCGAAGCGCAGTATTTCGGCCGCAACAAGGTCCAGTATCAGAGCTTCGATTTCGAGGTTCTCGAAACCGAACACTTTGACATCTACTATTATCCAGAGGAAGAGCCGGCTCTCGAATTCGTTGCCTTGATGGCCGAGCGGTGGTATGCCCGCCTTTCCCGCCTGCTCGATCACGAACTCACCAATCGGCAACCACTCATCATCTACGCCAGTGCTCCCCAATTCCGGCAGACCAATACGCTCCAAGGTGATGTTGGCGAAGCCACCGGCGGCGTCACTGAGATTCTGAAGCGGCGCATCGTGCTGCCGCTAGCCGGTCCGCTCGCGGAGACCGACCATGTGCTCGGGCACGAGTTGGTACATGCGTTTCAGTTCGACATCACCGGCGAGGGCGGAGGAATCGCAATGGCAGGCGTACCGGCCGTGATGCGGTATCCGCTCTGGTTTGTGGAAGGCATGGCCGAGTATCTGTCGGTGGGCACGACGGATGCGAACACCGCGATGTGGATGCGAGATGCAGTCCGAACGGAACTCCCGGACATCGCCAAACTCAGCGATCCCCGGTTCTTCCCCTATCGGTATGGGCAGGCCCTGTGGGCGTACGTAGCCGGGCGATACGGTGACGCCGTGGTCGGCCGCATTCTCAAGGCATCGCGGTCGGCAGGCAATCCGGCAATGGCCATGGCACAGGTTCTCCGCCAAAACCCGGACACACTCGTCGCGGACTGGCATCGGGCAACACGGGAGCACTTTGCGCCCATTCGTCAGCAGACTGGAGATCCCAGCGACTACGGACGCCTGTTGATCGGTCCGTCGCTCGACAACGGAGGCAACGTCAACGTAGCGCCGTCCATCTCACCCGATGGAAGCCGCGTGGTGTTCGTGTCCGAACGGAGCTTGCTCGCCGTCGAGATGTACATCGCCGACGTAGCCACAGGCGAGATCATCCGCAAGGTGACGCGCAACGACGTCGATCCGCATTTCGAGAGTATCCAGTACATCTACTCATCGGGCACGTGGAATGCGGAGAGCGATCGCTTCCTGTTCGCCGCTGTCAACGGCGGCCGGCCCCTATTGTCGATTCTGAACGCCGAGACCGGCAAGATCGAACGAGAGATCAAGCTCAAGGAAATCGGCGAAGTGCTCAATCCGACATGGTCACCCGATGGCACTCGGGTGGCCTTTTCGGCCAACGCCGGTGGACTGTCGGATCTGTTCGTGATCGATCTCGAGACGGAGGAAGTCACCAGACTCACCAACGACGCGTACGCTGACTTACACCCTGCGTGGTCGCCGGATGGAGAGTGGATCGCGTTCTCGACAGACCGATTCACCACAGGTTTGACGAGCCTACTTTACGGCAACTACCAACTCGCACGCATTCGCCCGGACGGCGGTGACATCATTCCCATAGCCGGATTCACGCAAGGGAAGCACACGAATCCGCAGTGGTCGCAGGACTCCAAGAGTCTGTACTTCCTGTCCGATCGAAGCGGTATACCCAACATCTATCGAGTCGAACTCGCAACCGGTCAACTCTTCCAGCTCACCAACCTGTACACTGGTGTGAGCGGGATTACATCACTGTCTCCCGCGATGACCGTGGCGACAGCATCCGGCGAGATGGCTGTTTCGATCTACGAGAACGATATCCACCAAGTGTGGCTGTTGGAGTCTCCCGACGTGCTCGCCGGCGGTCCCGTCCTCCCGAGGTTCGAAGACATTGACCCCGCGATGTTGCCGCCGGTAGATCGGCTGACCAACGAAGTTACGGCCCTGTTGGAGAACCCATTCTACGGCCTCCCGGACGACCATACTGTCAGCACCTTCGGAATGAAGGACTACAAACCCGGCCTCAGCCTGGACTACATCGGTCAACCGTCGTTGGCCGTGGGTGTCGACCGGTACGGGACGTTCGTGGCCGGCGGCGTTTCGTTATTCTGGAGTGATATGTTGGGCGGGCACAACCTGGTCACGGCTCTCCAGATAAACGGGGGCGTCAAAGACATCGCCGTCCTGGTGGGCTATCAGAACCTCAATAGCCGGCTCAACTGGGCCATCAACATTCAGCAGTCGCCAATCCGGTATACGTCCGTCATCATAACGCAGGGCGACATAAACGGTGTACCCGTCGTCACAGAGAATCTGATTACCCAACGGCAAACTATTCGACAACTGGGTGGGACCGTCGCGTACCCCTTCAACAAGTCGCAACGTATCGAGGTTTCTGGTGGCTTGTTGAACATCAGTTACGATTCCGAAGTTCGCATACGGAGCTTCTCGGCCGAC
>SMVA01007569.1_pt1 | contig 13384 bp, 12 predicted proteins | sample 2456451 | NCBI WGS metagenome assembly SMVA01 (sample SAMN11095933, study PRJNA526329) | marine sediment metagenome | biome: Marine sediment; feature: Surficial sediment; material: Deep marine sediment; isolation source: Hadal surficial sediment | place: Pacific Ocean | collected 2014-05 | depth...
AAACCTCGAACCCGCTATTTTTGTTCGACGAGATCGACAAGCTGGGTGCGGATTGGCGCGGCGATCCGTCCTCGGCGTTGCTCGAGGTCCTGGATCCGGAGCAGAATCACACCTTCAACGATCACTACCTGGAGATCGACTACGACCTCTCGGATGTAATGTTCGTGACCACGGCGAACACGCTACGCATGCCGCAGCCCCTGCTCGACCGCATGGAAGTGATTCGTATCCCGGGCTATACCGAGGACGAAAAAGTCCAGATCGCCAAGCGCCATCTGATCGAAAAACAGATGAAGAACCACGCCATCAAGAGTGATGAGTGGTCGATTTCGGAACCGGCGCTGCGCGAAATAATTCGGCTATACACGCGCGAGGCCGGCGTGCGGAATTTGGAGCGTGAGATCGCGAATCTGATCCGCAAGGCGGTCAAGGAGATAGCGGTCGGCAATGCCAAGCAATTGCATTTGACACGGCGCAATCTGGAAAAATACGCTGGCGTGCCGCGCTACCGCCATAGCGAGACCGAGCAGGAAGACATAGTCGGCGTTGCGACCGGCCTGGCCTGGACCGAGGTCGGCGGCGAGCTGCTTTCGATCGAAGCAGTCACCGTGCCCGGCAAGGGCAAGGTGATCTCGACCGGCACGCTCGGCGACGTCATGAAGGAATCGATCCAGGCCGCCGAATCTTATGTCAAAAGCCGGGCGCGCGAATTTGGCATTGAGCCGCGGCGGTTCGAAAAGAATGACATCCACGTGCACATCCCGGAGGGGGCGACGCCGAAAGACGGCCCTTCTGCCGGCGTTGGCATGGTCACGGCCATCGTCTCGACGCTGACCGGTATCGCTGTGCGCCACAACGTCGCGATGACCGGCGAGGTGACGCTGCGCGGCCGTGTGCTCGCGATCGGTGGCCTCAAGGAGAAGCTCTTGGCCGCGTTGCGTGCCGGTATTGAAACGGTGTTGATACCAAAGGATAACGAGAAGGATTTGGCCGAAATTCCTGATAATGCGCGGCGTGGGCTCGATATCATCCCATGCACCACGATCGACGAGGTCCTGGGTCTTGCGCTGGTCGGGAAAATGACGCCGATCGACTGGGTCGAACCTTCCGAAGTCGAGGCTGCACGTTCGGCGCAGGAGAAGGGCGAGCGGGGCGATGTCATAACCCACTAGTCCGGCGCTGCGAATCGTGCCAATCTTGTCCACCGTAATCTTCGTGAAAGCTATGGTTTACCTGAGTTCTCACGTTGACGGGGGAGTGGACCACGATTTACAATCGCCGTTCCTTCACAATGGAATTTCCGATTTCTACCATCCTGTTTTCGTTCACCGAGGGGGGTTTTTGACGTGAACAAGAATGACCTCGTAACCACCGTTTCCAACAAGACCGATCTCTCTAAGGCGGATGCCGCGGCAGCCGTCGATAGCGTTTTCGACGCAATATCCGAAGCCCTCACCGGCGGCGAAGAAGTTCGCCTCGTGGGCTTTGGTACGTTCAGCATTACCCATCGCCGTGCTACTGAGGGACGCAATCCACGCACCGGCGAAAAGATTCAGATCAAGGCGTCGAAGCAACCCAAGTTCAAGGCCGGCAAAGGCCTAAAGGATTCAGTCAACCAATAACGCGACCCTATAGCCTATCGAAAAACGGCCGCCCCTGCGTTGACAGCGGGGCGGCCGTCGCATCTTATGGCCTCGGTCGCAAGTTTGCGTGCAGTCCGTCGCTGCCTATCCACCCCCTATCGCGGACGCGGAGAGGGTGGAGGCCGAGCGGGCGGTTAGCTCAGCTGGAAGAGCGCTTCGTTTACACCGAAGGGGTCGGCGGTTCGAGCCCGTCACCGCCCACCAACATTGTGGCACGATCGATTAGTTGATTGTCGACGATGGCCTCGTATTTCCATAATTTCAATGTAAAATATGCTGGCCGGAGAGAACGATCCATATTTTGTGAATTGCTGTTGCCGGGACCAATTCGGTCATTGGACCGGCAGATGCGACCATGACACGCGACGAAGTGCCGGTGCCGATTTTCAAGCGTTGGATAGCGCCGCGCAAGGCGGAGGTTGAGACCACCTTCCGCGCTGGCCCGATCGGCCCCGCCGACGCCTGGGCGCCAACGCCTAAGCGCGGAAGAATTCCTATCCTGGCAACCCCCGTTGGACGATTATCGGTATCGAATCGGCGCGCTACCCAGGCGCGGCACCACCGCGAATCCGACTCGACGGGCGCACCGGACGTTGTGGGCGGAACCGGCGCAGTGGCCGGCTCCGAAGACGGACGCCGCCAGGTCCGGTATCCGCGCACCCAGGCGTTGCGCGCCGCAAATCGATTCCTAAATCACGGGCTGTGAATCCCGGCCCAGGTCCGCTTGACACCCGCGAGGGGGTAGAGTACATGACGGCGGCCCGGGGCCCCAAGCCCCGGCCTATTCCGGGGGTGTAGCTCAGTTGGTTAGAGCGCCGGCCTGTCACGCCGGAGGTCGCGGGTTCGAGTCCCGTCGCTCCCGCCACTCGTTTCCCGGACCTAATTCGCGATAAGTCCCGGCGGGCGCCCAAAAAAAATGGCCGCACGGCAGGGTTTTGGTGCTTTTCCCGGCTGTCGGCTGGACGTATAGTTCGGGCCGATTCAGATCCCGGATCGGGTGTTCCGTGGTCTAGTTTGTGGCGCGTTCAACCGAACCGCCGCGCGGCGCACGGCGCGTCAGAGGCCTAGGATATGGATGGCTTGCTAGCCGAATATCTGCCGATCCTGATTTTTCTCGGCATTGCGATCGCATTGGCGATAATTATGGTCGCGGCCTCCTACATCGTGGCGCGCCAGCGGCCGGATTCGGAGAAAGTCTCGGCCTACGAGTGCGGCTTCGAGGCCTTCGACGACGCGCGCGGACGCTTCGACGTGCGCTTCTACCTGGTCGCCATTCTATTCATCATCTTCGATCTCGAGATCGCCTTCCTGTTTCCCTGGGCAGTGGCGCTGGGCAAGATCGGTGAGTTCGGTTTCTGGTCGATGATGATCTTCTTGGGGATATTGACCATCGGATTCATTTACGAATGGAAGAAGGGCGGCCTCGAATGGGAGTAGATGCTGCGGGTCCGGGGCAGGCCTCCGGACCAGATCCGATGTTCCAGGGTGTCAGCGGCGAACTTGCCGACAAGGGCTTCTTGATCGCGCAACTCGATAAGCTCGCAGCCTGGGCGCAGACCGGATCGATGTGGCCGATGACGTTTGGGCTCGCGTGTTGCGCGGTCGAGATGATGCATACCGCTTGCAGCCGCTATGACCTTGACCGCTTTGGCATGGTGTTTCGGGCCAGCCCGAGGCAGTCCGATGTCATGATCGTCGCCGGGACCTTGACCAACAAGATGGCCCCCGCGTTGCGCAAGGTCTATGACCAGATGGCCGAGCCACGTTGGGTGATCTCCATGGGCTCCTGCGCCAACGGCGGGGGTTACTACCACTATTCCTATTCGGTGGTGCGTGGCTGCGACCGTATCGTGCCCGTCGATATCTACGTGCCGGGCTGTCCTCCGACCGCGGAGGCCTTGCTTTACGGCATCATGCAGTTACAGAAGAAGATCAGGCGCGGCGCCGGTATCGCGCGCTGAGGCCATTCGGAAATTTTACGGAAACACCTGGCACGCCCCCAATGGACCAGGCTCTGAGAGAACTCGGTGATTATATCAACGCCGCAAATTCGGGTGCCGTCTTGGGCGCCGAAGTTGCCTATGGCGAGCTCATGGTGACTATCGAGGCCTCGGCGGTGACCAAACTGCTGACGTTCCTGCGCGACGACCAGAACTGCCAGTTCAAGCAGTTGGTCGACGTGACGGCGGTCGACTATCCGGATCGGGAAGCACGCTTCACCGTGGTCTACAATTTGCTGTCCCTGCGCCAAAATCAGCGCGTCCGGGTCAAAACAGCGGTCGCCGAGGGTACCCCCCTGGCCTCGGTGGTGGGCGTATTTAGCTCGGCCAATTGGCTCGAGCGCGAGGTCTGGGACCTGTTCGGCATCGCCTTTTCGGGCCATCCGGACCTGCGGCGCATCCTCACCGACTATGGATTCGAGGGTCATCCGCTGCGCAAGGATTTCCCGCTCACCGGCTATGTCGAGGTGCGCTACGACGAAGACCAGAAGCGGGTCGTCTACGAACCGGTCAAGCTGACCCAGGAATTCCGCAACTTCGATTTCATGAGCCCCTGGGAAGGCATGCTGCAATCGCCGGGTGACGATCCGGCGGACCCCGACGCCGAGGCCGATGGGTCCGGGGCGGGCGCCGAGCGGAGCAAGTCCTGATGGCCGATCCGCTAATCAAGCCACTGACCCTCAATTTCGGTCCGCAGCACCCAGCCGCCCACGGCGTGCTGCGCTTGGTGCTCGAATTGGACGGCGAGATCATCGAGCGCGCCGACCCGCACATCGGCCTGCTGCATCGCGGCACCGAGAAGTTGATCGAATACAAGACCTATCTTCAGGCGGTGCCTTACTTCGACCGACTCGACTACGTCGCGCCGATGAATCAAGAGCACGCCTTCGCGCTCGGCGTGGAGAAACTGCTCGGCCTGGAAGTGCCGCCCCGGGGCCAGTACATCCGGGTATTGTACTGCGAGCTCGGGCGTCTCCTTAATCACTTGCTCAACATTGCGACCTTCGCCATCGACATTGGCGCGATGACGCCGATCCTCTGGTCCTTCGAAGAACGCGAAAAGATGATGGAGTTCTACGAGCGGGCTTCGGGCGCACGCCTGCACGCGGCTTATTTTCGGCCCGGCGGTGTGCACCAGGACCTGCCCCCGGAGCTGATCGACGACATCGCCACGTTCTGCGGTACCTTCCCCCAGCACATCGACGATATCGAGACTCTGCTGACCGACAACCGCATATTCCGCCAGCGCACCGTCGACATCGGCGTGGTCAATTTGGACGATGCGCTCGACTGGGGCTTTAGTGGACCCATGCTGCGCGGGTCGGGCGCCGCTTGGGACCTGCGCAAGGCCCAGCCCTACGAGTGTTATAGCGAGCTCGATTTCGATATTCCGGTCGGTAAGCGCGGCGACTGCTTCGACCGCTACCTGGTGCGCATCGAGGAGATGCGCCAGTCGGTCCGAATCATGGAACAGTGCATCGAACGCATGCCCGGCGGGCCGGTGGCCAGTCAAGACCACAAGGTTACGCCGCCCAAGCGCGCCGAGATGAAGCGCTCCATGGAGGCGTTGATCCATCACTTCAAGCTCTACACCGAGGGCTACCACGTGCCCGCCGGCGAGACCTATGCCGCGGTCGAGGCGCCCAAGGGCGAATTCGCCGTGTTCCTGGTCTCCGACGGCACCAACAAACCTTATCGCTGCAAGATTAGGGCGCCGGGTTTCATCCACCTCTCGGCCATGGATTTCATGTGCCGCGGCCACATGCTGGCCGACAGCGTGGCGATCTTGGGCTCCATGGACATCGTGTTCGGCGAGGTCGACCGATGAAGATGACCAGCTACCTTGCGGGCGAGGCCGGCGACTTCGCCTTCACCGCGGACAATGCGAAGCGGGCCGCCGCGGCGATGGCCCACTATCCCAAGGATCGACAAAGTTCCGCGGTGATGGCGCTGCTCGACCTGGCCCAACGCCAGAACGATGGCTGGCTGTCGCTAGAGGCGATCGAGTACGTGGCCAACTATCTCGAAATGGCGCCGATCCGGGTCCACGAGGTGGCCAGTTTCTACACCATGTACAACACCGCGCCGATCGGCAAACACCTGGTCCAAGTGTGCCGGACCACCCCGTGTTGGCTGCGCGGCGCGGCCGGCCTGACCGGCACTTGCCGCGACAAGCTCGGCATCGGCTTGGGCGAGACCACCGAGGACGGTCTCTTCACCCTGGTCGAGGTCGAATGCCTGGGCGCTTGCGCCAACGCGCCGGTCGTACAGATTGACGACGATTTCTTCGAGGACCTTTCGCCCGAGCGCTTGAACGCGCTGCTCGACGACCTCGCGGCGGGCAAGGAGGTCGCGGCGGGTCCCCAGACCGGGCGCCAGGGTTCCATGGCGGAGGGCGGTGGATTTACGCTCACCGATGTGCCGCCGCGCGCGCCCGCCGATACCGGCCGTGCGATCGAAGGCCCGGCACCGCTGGCCTCCGAGTCCCCAAGTGGGGGGCGCGCCTGATGCTTAAAGACCGGGATCGCGTCTTCACCAACCTTTTCGGCCAGAGCGATTGGCGCCTGGCGGGCGCGCTCGAACGCGGCGTCTGGGACGGCACCAAGGGCATGATCGATCTCGGCCGCGACGGGATCGTGCAAGTCATCAAGAATTCCGAGCTGCGCGGTCGCGGCGGCGCCGGCTTCCCGGCCGGGCTCAAGTGGTCGTTCATGCCCAAGGAGAGCGACGGCCGGCCGCACTACCTGATCGTCAATGCCGACGAATCCGAGCCCGGCACCTGCAAGGACCGGGAGATCCTGCGCAACGACCCCCATCGCCTGCTCGAGGGTTGCCTGGTGGCCGGTTTCGCGATGGGCGCGGGCGCCTGCTACATTTACGTGCGCGGCGAGTTTTACCGCGAGGCCGAGCGCCTGAGCCACGCGATCGACGAAGCCTACGAGGCGGGCCTGATCGGCAAGAACGCCTGCGGATCCGGTTGGGACTACGATATCCACGTACACCGCGGCGCCGGCGCCTATATCTGCGGCGAAGAGACCGCGCTGCTCGAAAGCTTGGAAGGCAAGAAGGGCCAACCGCGCCTCAAGCCACCGTTCCCCGCGGCGGTGGGGCTCTACGGCTGCCCCTCCACGGTCAACAACGTCGAGACCATCGCCGTCGCCCCCGAAATCCTGCGCCGCGGCGCGGCCTGGTGGAGCGGTCTCGGCCGGCCCAAGAACACCGGCACCAAGATCTTCAGCATCTCCGGGCACGTCGAGAAGCCGTGCAACGTCGAAGAGGAGATGGGCATCCCGCTCAGGGAACTGATCGAGACCCACGCCGGCGGCGTGCGCGGCGGTTGGGACAATTTGTTGGCGATTATCCCGGGCGGCTCCTCGGTGCCTCTCTTGCCCAAGTCGATATGCGATTCCGTGCTGATGGACTTCGACTCTCTGCGCGAGGTGAAATCCGGGCTGGGCACCGCGGCGGTCATCGTCATGGACAAGTCGACGGATATCGTCGCCGCAATCGCCAATCTGTCGCATTTCTACATGCATGAAAGCTGCGGCCAGTGTACCCCTTGCCGGGAAGGCACCGGCTGGATGTGGCGGGTCATGACCCGCATGGTCGAGGGCCGCGCCGGGGTCGAGGAGATCGACAGCTTGTTGGATGTGACTTACCAGGTCGAGGGGCACACGATCTGCGCGCTCGGCGATGCGGCGGCCTGGCCGATTCAAGGCCTGATCCGCCATTTCCGCCCCGAACTCGAGCGCCGCATCATCGATTACAAAACCGACGCGCCCGGTACTTCCCAGGCGGGCACCTCCCAGGCGGCGGAGTAGGACGGAGCCATGCCGAAGCTCACTATCGACGGCACGGAGATCGAAGTCGCGGCCGGCCTGACCGTGCTCCAGGCCTGCGAGCTCGCCGGCGTCGAGATCCCGCGCTTCTGCTATCACGAGCGGCTTTCGGTGGCGGGTAACTGCCGGATGTGCCTGGTCGAGATGGAGCGCGCGCCCAAGCCGATCGCCTCCTGCGCCATGCCGGCGGCCGAGGGCATGGTGATCAAGACCGACACCCCGACGGTCAAGAAGGCGCGCCAGGGGGTCATGGAGTTCCTGCTCATCAACCATCCGCTCGACTGCCCGATCTGCGACCAGGGCGGCGAGTGCGACCTGCAGGACCAGGCCATGGCCTATGGCGTCGACCACAGCCGTTACGACGAGAACAAGCGCGCGGTGCCCGAGAAATACATGGGGCCGTTGATCAAGACCATCATGACCCGCTGCATCCACTGCACGCGCTGCATCCGCTTCGCCACCGAGATCGCGGGGGTCGAGGAGATGGGCTTGCTCAACCGCGGCGGCCAGGTCGAGATCACGACCCTGGAGAAGGCGGTCAATTCCGAGCTGTCGGGCAATTTGATCGACGTCTGCCCGGTCGGCGCGCTGACTTCCAAGCCCTACGCTTTCGCGGCCCGGCCCTGGGAGTTGCGCAAGACCAATTCGGTGGACGCGCTGGACGCCGTCGGCTCCAACATTCGCATTGACGCGCGCGGCCGCGAGGTCATGCGCGTGCTGCCGCGCCTGCACGAGGACGTCAACGAGGAGTGGATCTCCGACAAGACCCGCTACGCATGCGACGGTTTGGCGCGCCAGCGCCTCGACCGGCCCTACGTTCGCAAGGACGATCGGCTCCAGCCGGCCACCTGGCAAGATGCTTTCCGGGCCATCGCCGCGCGTCTCGACGGGCTCGACGGCGGCAAGATCGCGGCGCTCACCGGAGATCTCTGCGACGCCGAATCCATGCTCGCGCTCAAGGACCTGATGGCTACCTTGGGATCGCCCCACCTCGATTGCCGCCAGGACGGCGCCAAGGTTGGGGCCAAGAACGGGGCCAAGAACGGGGCCAAGAACGGGGCAGGCCCGCGCGCGGGCTATTTGTTCAACACCACCATCGCCGGGATCGAGCGCGCCGGCGCCGCGCTCTTGGTCGGCACCAATCCGCGTCACGAAGCGGCGCTCGTCAACGCGCGCTTGCGCAAGCGCTTCCTCATGGGCGGGTTCCGGATCGGGGCGATCGGCGCGCCCTGCGACCTCAGTTATCCGGTCGATTATCTGGGTGCCGGGCCGGAGACGCTCGCGGAATTGGCCGCCGGCAAGGGCGCTTTCGCCGAGGTTCTGAAGGCCGCCGAGCGGCCGATGATCGTGCTCGGCATGGCGGCGCTGGCGCGTTCCGACGGCGCGGCGGTGCTCCATCTGGCGCGCGAGCTGGCCGAGACCTTCGGCATGATCGGCGAAGACTGGAACGGTTTCAACGTGCTGCACGGCGCCGCCGCGCGGGTCGGCGGGCTCGACCTCGGCTTCCTGCCGGGCGCGGGCGGCCTCGACCGCGACGGCATTTTCGACGCCGTCCACGACGGCGATATCGAGGTCGTCTACCTGCTCGGCGCCGATGAGATCGACATGACCCGCCTCGGTCCCAACGCGCAAGAAGGGGCCTTCGTCATCTACCAGGGCCACCACGGCGACGCCGGCGCGCACCGCGCCGACGTAGTTCTGCCGGGCGCGGCCTACACCGAGAAGAACGGCACCTACGTCAACACCGAAGGCCGCGTGCAACTCGGCCGCCTGGCGGTTTCGCCGCCGGGAGAGGCGCGCGAGGATTGGACCATCCTCAGGGCGTTGTCGGAGGTGGTCGGCGAACGGCTGCCCTACGACGACCTGGGGGCGCTGCGGCGGCGCCTGGTCGAGGTCTATCCGACCTTCGCCACGGTCGACCGGGCCGAGCCCGCGCCCTGGGGCGAATTCGGCGAGAACGGCGAGCTGGACGGCGCGCCCTTTGCGCCCGCGGTCGAAAATTTTTACATGACCGACCCGATCAGCCGCGCCTCCGAGACCATGGCAAGCTGCGCCGAGGCCTTCGGGTCCGGCCGGCCAGGGGAGGCGACCGGCACCGATGGCTGATTGGACCGCCTTGTGGGACGGCTACGCCTGGCCCGGCATCATCATCGTCGCGCAGATCGTGGCGATCCTGGTGCCGCTGCTGCTTTCGGTCGCCTATCTGACCTATGCCGAGCGCAAGGTGATCGCGGCCATGCAGCTGCGCAAGGGGCCCAATGTGGTCGGGCCATTCGGCCTGCTGCAGCCGATCGCGGACGCGGTCAAGTTGCTGTTCAAGGAGACCATCCTGCCGGCCGGAGCCAACAAGGTGGTGTTCCTCGCGGCGCCGATACTGACCTTCGTCCTGGGCCTGATCGGCTGGGCGGTGATTCCCTTCGACGAAGGCTGGGTGCTGGCCGACATCAACGTCGGCATTCTCTATCTCTTGGCGATTTCCTCGCTCGGTGTTTACGGCGTGATCATGGCCGGCTGGGCCTCGAACTCGAAGTATCCGTTCTTGAGCGCGCTACGCTCGGCGGCGCAGATGGTGTCGTACGAGGTCTCCATGGGCTTCGTGATCGTCACGGTGCTGATCTGCGTCGGTTCGCTCAACCTCACCGATATCGTGCTCGCTCAGAAGGACCTGTGGTTTGCGGTACCGCTCCTGCCCATGTTCGTGGTGTTCTTCATCTCGACCTTGGCGGAGACCAACCGCTCGCCCTTCGATCTGGCCGAGGGCGAGTCGGAGATCGTCGCCGGATTTTTCCTGGAGTATTCGTCGCTCAGTTTCGCGCTGTTCTTCCTGGGCGAATACGCCAACATGATCCTGATGAGCGCCATGACCACGATTCTGTTCCTCGGTGGCTGGCTGCCGATCGCCGACGTGGCGCCGTTCAATTGGATACCGGGGATCGTCTGGTTCGCCGGCAAGACGGCGCTGGTGCTGTTCTTCTTCCTTTGGGTGCGGGCGACCTTCCCCCGCTACCGCTACGACCAGCTCATGCGGCTCGGCTGGAAGGTGTTCCTGCCGCTGTCGCTGTTCTGGGTGGTGCTAACCGCGGGCGTGGTGGTCGCCTTCGATCTGGTGCCGAGGAGTTGAGGATGGGTATCATCAGTCGTGGCCTGCGCAGCCTGTTCCTGGTCGAACTTGCGACCGGCATGGCCCTGACCTTGCGCTATTTCTTCAAGCCCAAGGTGACGCTCAATTACCCCCATGAGAAGGGGCCGCTTAGTCCGAGATTTCGCGGCGAGCATGCCTTGCGGCGCTATCCCAACGGCGAGGAACGTTGCATCGCCTGCAAGCTCTGCGAGGCGATTTGCCCGGCCCAGGCGATCACCATCGAAGCCGAGCCGCGCGCCGACGGCAGCCGGCGCGCCACGCGCTACGACATCGACATGACAAAGTGCATCTACTGCGGCTTCTGCGAGGAGGCCTGTCCGGTCGATGCGATCGTCGAGGGACCGAACTTCGAATTCTCCACCGAGACCCGGGAGGAGCTGTTCTACAACAAGGAAAAGCTGCTTGCCAACGGCGACCGCTGGGAGGCGGAGATCGCCCAGAACCTCAAACTTGACGCACCTTATCGCTAAAACGGATATCTCGAAAATTAATGAAAAACAGTAAGTTATATATTTTTCTTCAGAGCATGGAAGGAGCCAAGCGGTGATTCTTCAGGCGCTTGCCTTCTATCTCTTCGCCGGCATCACCGTGGCCTCGGGCGTCATGGTGATCTCGGCGCGCAATCCGGTTCATTCCGTGCTGTTCCTGATTCTCGCGTTCTTCAACGCGGCCGGGCTGTTCGTGCTCATGGGCGCGGAGTTCCTGGCCATGATCCTGGTCGTGGTCTACGTCGGGGCGGTGGCGGTGCTGTTCCTGTTCGTGGTCATGATGCTCGACATCAACTTCGTGGAGTTGCGCCAGGGCTTCCTGCAGTACCTGCCGATCGGCGCGCTGGTCGGGATCGTCCTGCTGGCCGAGTTGATTGCGGTGCTGGGCGCCTGGGCGATGGCGCCGGAAGTGGGATTGGGCATCAGTTTACCGATCCCGCCGCCCGATCAGGTCACCAATACCCAGGCTCTCGGCGAGGTGCTCTACACCAAATACATTTACCTGTTTCAAGCGGCGGGGCTGGTGCTGCTGGTCGCCATGATCGGGGCCATCGTCCTCACCCTGCGCCGGCGCGACGGCGTACGCCGTCAAAATATCGGCGAGCAGGTCTCCCGCCCGCGCGAGGCGGCCATCGAGATCAAAAAAGTTCCCAGCGGAAGCGGAATCTGAACCATGTTCGAGATCGGCCTGGCCCACTACCTGACCGTCGCCGCAGTGCTGTTCACGCTCGGAATCTTCGGCATCTTCCTGAACCGCAAGAACGTGATCGTGATAATGATGTCGATCGAGCTCATGCTGCTTGCGGTCAACATCAATCTGGTCGCTTTCTCGACCCACCTGAACGACCTGGTGGGGCAGGTTTTCGCCATGTTCGTGCTCACCGTGGCGGCGGCGGAGGCGGCGATCGGCCTGGCGATTCTGGTGGTCTATTTCCGCAACCGCGGCTCGATCGCGGTCGAAGACATCAACCTGATGAAGGGCTGAGTCGGACATGCTGGAAACCGCCATCGTCCTGCTGCCGTTGATCGGCGCGGCGATCGCCGGGCTGTTCGGCCGCGCGATCGGCGACCGCGGTGCCCAGGTGGTGACCTGTGTCTTGCTCGGCGTTTCGGCGATCTTCGCGATGGTGGTGTTCAAGCAGGTCGCGATCGACGGCCAGGTCCGGGTGACCGAGTTGTTCACCTGGATCGATTCCGGCGCCTTCGAAATTTCCTGGGCGATCAAGCTGGACACTCTGAGCGCGGTCATGCTGGTGATGGTCACCGTGGTGTCGTGGCTGATCCACGTCTACTCGATCGGTTACATGGCCCACGACAAGTCGGTGCCGCGCTTCTTCTCCTACCTTAGCCTGTTCACCTTCTTCATGCTGGCGCTGGTGACGGCGGACAACTTCGTGCAGCTGTTCTTTGGCTGGGAAGGGGTCGGGCTCGCCTCCTACTTGCTGATCGGATTCTGGTACCACAAGCCGAGCGCCAATGCCGCCGCGATCAAGGCGTTCCTGGTCAACCGGGTCGGCGACACCGGATTCGCGCTCGGTATTTTCGGCACTTTCGTGCTGTTCGGCGCGGTTAGCTTCGATCAAGTGTTCGGCGCCGTGCCCGGCATGGCCGATGCCAACTTCACCTTCCTCGGCATCGAAGGCCACGCGCTGACCATCATCTGCATCCTCTTGTTTATCGGTGCCATGGGCAAATCGGCGCAGATCGTGCTGCACACCTGGCTGCCCGACGCCATGGAGGGTCCGACTCCGGTCTCGGCGCTGATCCATGCCGCGACCATGGTGACCGCCGGGGTGTTCCTGGTGGTGCGGCTCTCGCCGATGTTCGAATACGCGCCGGTGGCGTTGGAGATGGTCACCTACGTCGGCGCCGCCACCGCCTTTTTCGCGGCCACCATCGGCTTGGTGCAGAACGACATCAAGCGGGTCATCGCCTATTCGACCTGCTCGCAGTTGGGTTACATGTTCTTCGCCGCCGGGGTCTCGGCCTATGGCGCCGCGACCTTCCACTTGATGACCCACGCCTTCTTCAAGGCACTGTTGTTCCTGGCCGCGGGCTCGGTGATCCATGCCATGTCCGACGAGCAGGACATGCGCAAGATGGGCGGCATCTGGCGCCGGGTTCCGGTCACCTGCGCGGTCATGTGGATCGGCTCCCTGGCCTTGGCGGGCATCGGCGTGCCTGGCGTGTTCGGCTTCGCCGGCTTCTATTCCAAGGATATGATCTTGGAGGCGGCCTATGCCGCGCAGTCGAGCCACGGCGCCTTGGCGTT
>SMVA01242289.1_pt1 | contig 13383 bp, 11 predicted proteins | sample 2456451 | NCBI WGS metagenome assembly SMVA01 (sample SAMN11095933, study PRJNA526329) | marine sediment metagenome | biome: Marine sediment; feature: Surficial sediment; material: Deep marine sediment; isolation source: Hadal surficial sediment | place: Pacific Ocean | collected 2014-05 | depth...
GGATAATGTAATTTTTTTCATGGTAGTAAGTATTATAGGAGCCCCGCTATTAGCGAAGGCTCCTTATCGATATCTATTTAGAAGGCAAATACTGCTGCAACCAAGAATTGTGCGAATGAGTCAGTAGGATCATCTCCATCCATGAAAATGTCCTCATCTGCTTTGTCAAATCGTATCTCTGGGATCAGTTTCAGAGGACCAGACCCGATGTTAGCTGAAATCGTAAAAGAATTCACCCTGCTGGATACATCTGCTAATATTCCACCATCTTCATCTTTATAGGTTTCTCCTCTTACTCCCAGAGCAAAACTGTCGCTGAAGGCGTAGTTGGTATATAACGCCACACCGTTGAAGTTTAACCCGGCACCGGCTTCTTCATCAAAGAACTCTCCGGTAGTACGCTTGGCTGTGTTCAGCCCGAACATTAACTGGTCAGTGACCTGATAAGTTGCGGTTAAGTCAATTTCCGTACCTGAATCATTACTGGTGACAAAGTTGAAGTATGCGTCCAGTCCTTCAACTGGCGACACATAGATTTGAGCTCCAAAATCCAATCCACCACTGCTATTTGTATAGGAATCAAACTCGTTGAATATCCCTACCATAAATCCGAATTTTTCGGAAATAGCAAAATCAAACTTTAGCCCGCCATTCTGAAAAGGTCCTGTAGAGAACAAATAAGAAGTAGAGTAGTTAAAGTTGCCTGTTGGCGAAATAATTTCATAGCCAACAAACGTTCCCATAAATCCGCCGGTAACAGATATCTTATCTGATAACGCATAGGATATATATAGTTGTTGGATGGCACCCGGTGCGCTGGCATCAGCTCTTGGTCCAAAAGCCAGGTCCGCAACGAAAGAAGCTTTTCCCACTTCCTTTGACAAAACTATATTGGCCATACCCAGAGAGAAGGAATTTATATCCTGAGCAAAACTGGTTTGACCGGTTACTTGTGAAAACTGATACTTATAGTAGGTGTCGACACTTCCGGAAATCACCAAAGGATTCTCGTCATCTTGAGCAAATCCGGCAAATGATGCAATTAGCATCAGTGCTAATAGTAAAATTGTATTTTTCATGTTATTATTGAATAATGGTTTAAATAATACATTAAATGTTTTAACCAATGTAATACCAGGTAAGCCCTACTTACCTGGTATTTTTTTAATATTTATTCTAAAATTATGGTATAACCACGGATGCCATGTTCGTGGCTGTCAAGACCATCGGTTTCGTGCTGTTCACTGACCCGGATACCGGCAATCAGATCCATTACTTTAAAAATGGTCAGAGCCGAAATGAAAGCAACTGCCCCTATCGCTAGTATACCCATCAGCTGGGTAAAAACAGAATGCTGGGCACTGAATATTCCAACGGCCAGGGTTCCCCATATTCCACAAGTAAGGTGTACAGAAACAGCGCCCACTACATCATCCAGTTTGAATTTATCCAGAGTAATGGCAGAAAGTACTACCAGCACCCCAGCTACTAATCCAACCAATAGAGACCACGCTGGGCTGATTACATCAGCTCCAGCGGTAATACCTACCAGTCCCGCCAGTATCCCATTCAGCACCATGCCCAGGTCCAGTCTTCTAAATACCAACCATCCGGTGATGTAACCTCCGATTCCGCCCATAGAAGCAGCCAGACAAGTGGTTACCAAAACTCTTGATACCGCTCCCGGATCCGCAGATAATACGGAGCCACCATTAAAACCGAACCAGCCAAACCACAGTAAGAATACACCCATGGTGGCCAAAGGAACACTTGAGCCTGGTTTGTCAATCACTTTACCGCCCACGTACTTCCCAAGACGCGGCCCGAGAATCATAATACCGGCCAGCGCTCCCCAACCGCCTACCGAGTGCACCAAAGTAGATCCGGCAAAGTCATAGAAGCCCATGGCATCAAGCCATCCAGTGCCCCATTTCCAACTGCCGACAAAAGGGTAAACCAGTCCAACAAATATTACTGTGAATATTAGGTAAGCATTGATCTTTATTCTTTCAGCAACCGCGCCCGAGACGATGGTGGCAGCTGTGGCAGCAAACATGGCCTGGAACAAAAAGTCAGTCCAGTAAGTATAGTTGCCATCAGCATAGGCAACTCCTTCGCCGCCTTCAGGTAGTGACAGGAAAAACCCAGCAAAACCAAGCCAGTCTCCCAGGAAAAATTCTCCGGGATACATCAGGTTAAAGCCTATAACATAATAGGTAATGATCCCTATTAGCGGGGTAAGGGTATTTTTAAAAAGTATGTTGACCGTATTCTTGGCCTGACCGAATCCTGCTTCTACACCGGCAAATCCCAGGTGCATGATGAAAACCAGCAATGTAGCTACCATCATCCACACATTATTTATGGTCAAAAAATTCTGCGCGACTTGTCCGCTGACTTCAGCAAGGCTTACTGCATCGGCTGCCGAAGTTGTAACAAGTTCTGTGATTCCTTCTTTCATAATTTGATAGTTTTTTTAATCCTGTTTTTTATTTGGTTTTTTAATGTAGCTCCAAATAAAGACCATCAGTGATACTTATGAAAGTATTCTGGTTAAAAATTATACCTGTAAAAATAAAAAAGTCATAAAAATTATATTCATGCCATTAAAACAATACTAAAAATGTTCATTTTATTAAAATATTGGAATTATGACGGTAATTTTTAACCATACATTTTAAAAATAGTAAAAATATAGGCAGATTATTCTTTAAACTATAAAAATAAGCCTATTATAGCCAGTAATCTTAGAATAATACAATTATATAAACACTTCCGGATGAGAGGCGATCCCAATTGCTATCGGGACCGGGGCCCTCCAGGGGGATATCAATTCCGGACTAACCAGAAGTACAATACTCCTGAATGGCATTTCTAATTTTCTCAAATATGATAGCCAGTAGGTCAGGATCTTCTTCCAGCAGGGTTACCCTGAAGCCTAAAAGTTTAGAATGAAATGAGGACAGGGGTACTACACAGACACCGGTAGTAGCCAAAAGGTAGTAAGAAAATTGTTTATCAAGCGGCAGTGCTGGATCAATCCATTCCACCAATAGCTGTGTTATTTGAGAGTCCGTGGTCTCAAGAAATTGTTCTGGTTTAAGTACCCCATTTTTAAATACTATGGTATTATAGAATGCACCAAAGGTTTCATTGAAATGAATAAACGGCAATCCGCCCAGTATATTTGCTACAATTTTTCCTCTGGCACCAATGGCCTGATTGAGCTGGTGGCGATATTCATCATAACGGGAATCTGACATGATCAGCGGAATGGCTTTCTGGGGGAGGGTGGTGGCACAAACTTCGGTCATTTTTACATTCTCTAGAGCAGTACATAGATCTGAGAAGTCCTGGTCCACATTTCTGTTGTAGAACTCCATCCACCCACATCGTGCTCCGGGCCAGGGGAGTTCCTTTGAGATGCCCGATAAAGCAATACCGGGAACGTCTTCAATTATTTCAGATAATGCATAGGATGTGGTCTCATGATAGGTGATGTTGTTGTAAATTTCATCACTTACTAAAATTAGTTGGTAGTCCCGGGCCATCTGCACAATTTTCTTTAAGGTTTCCAGGGGATATACCATGCCCGTAGGATTATCAGGATTGATTACCAATATCCCGATGATATTTGGGTTGTACCTAATCTGGTTGTGCATATCTTCCAAATCGGGATACCAACTGTTTTCAGGATCCAAACGATAAGTGAGCGGCGCTGCATTGGCGTGAGCAGCTTCGGCGGAACTATGGGTAGCATAGGCCGGAGATGGACCAATGATCCGGGAACTGGAGTGTAGAAACTGGTATAATTTTGATATTGCATCACCCAAACCGTTGAAAAACAAAATATCATTTTCTGTAATTTGGGCACCGCCCCTTCGATTAGTGCGCGCTGCTAAAAACTTTCTGGTATCTAAAATACCCTTGGAGTGGCAGTACCCATAGGTGGCGTCTTTATTTACCAGATCGGTGATGATCTCTTTTATCCACGGTGGGATTTTGGCATGCTTTTGTATGGGATCACCGATGTTTTCCCAATAAATGGTCAGTCCAAGTTGTTGCAGTTGTTCAGCTTTTTTTACAATGTTCCGGATCTCGTATTCCAGTTGACCGGCCCCTTCATAAAGTATTTTTTGTCGCATAATTCTATCTAGTGTCGCGTCAGAGCACGCTTGACGCGACACTAACTTTCAATCAATGTTTGCAGTTTCATTTGGTATGATTCGAATCCGAAGCTATTCTGCACTCCTTCCAATTTCTTCTTTATTTCAGCGGTGCCGGGGTTGCCGGTACTCCCCAGGTGGGTGTGCTTTATTTCCTTAATGGGTTTAAAGCTGCCATCTGAAATGCTCTTGGCAATTTCCAGGTAGGCATCCCTAAAGGAGGTGCCTTCCAACACTTTTCTGTTTACGTTTTCTACGCTGTAGATCAAATCATACTTTGGGTCTTCTATTGCCTGTTGATTAACTTCAATTTGCTCAACAGTACCCGAAATCAGCTTGAAACAATCCCTGATATGCTTTAAAGCCGGTAGTAGCAATTCTTTAGTCAGCTGCATGTCCCGGTGATAACCGCTGGGCAAATTAATGGTAATTGAAAGCAGTTGTTGCGGCAATGTTTGCAAGTGGTTGCACCGGGCGCGGATCAACTCAAACACATCGGGATTCTTTTTATGGGGCATGATGCTGGACCCGGTAGTAATTTCTTCTGGAAAACTCAAAAAATTAAAATTCTGGCTGTTGTACAAGCATATATCCATGGTCATTCGTCCCAGGGTGCTTGAAAAAGCTGCCAAGGCAAAAGCCACAGCAGTTTCCGTTTTTCCACGAGACATTTGAGCAGCTACTGAATTCACGTGTATATCAGCAAACCCCAGTAACTCGGTGGTTGCCATACGATCCAGAGGAAATGAATTGCCATATCCGGCAGCTGACCCTAAAGGGTTTTGGTTCACAATGTCAAAAGCAGCTTTCAACAGTCGCAGGTCGTCAATAAAGGTTTCGGCATAGGCTCCAAACCACAAGCCGAAGGACGACGGCATGGCCGCCTGCATATGGGTGTAACCAGGGATAATCACCTTCCGGTATTTTTCACTCAGGTCCAACAGGGTTTCAATCAGACCAACCACCAGTGTAGTCAAATCCCTGATCTCGTCCCGAAGAAACAACTTGATATCAACCAGCACCTGGTCGTTTCGAGACCGGCCGCTGTGTATTTTCTTTCCAACAACTCCTAATTTTTCCGTCAGCATAAATTCAATCTGACTGTGAACGTCTTCAACGGAAGCTTCAATTTTAAAATCACCTTTCAGGATTTCCTGATAAATTTCCGCCAGGGCATCCTGTAATTGGCGCCACTCTTCTTTGGTTAGTAGTTTTATGTCCCGCAGCATGGTCGCATGGGCCATAGACCCTATTACATCATAGGAGGCCAACAGCAAGTCAAGTTCCTGGTCCATACCAATGGTGAATTTTTCGATTTCCGCTGACAACGAAGTGCCTTTTCCCCAAAGTTTCATAATGACTAAATTTTCAAATCCGTGAGCAATTTAATATAGGTGTCAATGCCCTGCTTAATTTCAGAGAGTAAAATAAATTCATCCACGGTATGGGACCGCGATGATTTACCGGGGCCGATCTTGACTGATGTAAAATCCATCAATGACTGGTCTGAAAGTGTAGGCGATCCGAAATTGGACAGACCCAGTTCCAGACCTCTTTGAACTACCGGATGGTCCAGGGCAATACTCGAACTATTCAGCCTCAGGGAGCGGGCGCTCACTTTAGCGTCAACATTTTGTTGGACAAATTCAACTACCTCTTGATTGCTATAAAGCTCGTTTGTCCGTATATCCACCACAAATTCACAGCTGGCAGGAACCACATTGTGCTGATCACCGGCCTTAATTTGCGTTATCGTCATCTTAACCGGGCCCAATATAGTGGAAATCCGGGGGAAGGTATGATTTCGAATAAATTCAATATCTTTCAATGCCCCGTAAATAGCATTTATTCCTTCTTCTCTGGCTGCGTGACCTGTTTTACCCTCTGAGGTGCAATCAAGAACTACCAGTCCCTTTTCAGCAACTGCCATTTGCATTTCAGTAGGTTCCCCTACAAGAGCCAGATCAATAGGGCCAAGTTCCTCCAATATACTGGATAACCCCTTGGACCCGGATATCTCCTCCTCTGCGGTCAAGGCAATTACCAAGCGATAGGGCAGCTTTGGCAGGCCGGAAAGGTAAAGAAAAGCAGCCATCAGTGACACTACTGAGGCCCCGGCGTCATTACTGCCCAGGCCAAATAGTTGGTTGCCCACTGTCACCGGCTGGCAGGGGTCGCGCGACCATGCTCCTGAGGCCTTTACCGTATCATGGTGGGAATTTAATAATAATACAGGCGCACCTTCATCACAATTATCACACACGCTCCAAACATTGTTGAACTTTCTATTGGTGTTTTTCCCATGTGCTTTAAAAAATCGTTCAATACCATCTGCCGTCCGGTCCTCCTCTCTACTGAGTGAAGGAATGGAGATCAGTTCATTCAGGAGTTTTACGGTTTCTTTAAACAGGTGCTCGCTGGATTTCATGACAGGCTTATTTTGGTCCCGGATCCGCCGGTAATATCCTGCCAATCACATAAGTATATCTCTTGTACCCCTAATCGTAACCCCGAAAAGGCGTTGTCAAGTTTGGGGATCATTCCTTCTACAATTATGCCTTTCGAGATCAATTCCTGGTAATAGGATGGATTCAACAGCTTGACAATAGTAGAAGGGTCGCCTGGATTGAGTAAAACTCCCGGCTTGTCCAGACAATAGACCAGGGTTACCTGATAAGTGCGGCACAGGACCTTTGCCAGGTAGCTGGCAATGGTATCCGCGTTGGTGTTGAGCAGCTGACCTTTCCCGTCGTGTGTCAGGGCGCAGAAAACCGGCGTCATATCGTTTTCCAGCAAAACTTTCAGGCTATGGCTCGAAGGCGCTTCGTCCGGCAAATCTCCGGCAAAACCATAGTCAATTTCTTTGACCGGCCTTTTTATCGCGGGAATAGTATTCCCGTCAGCCCCCGACAAACCTATGGCATTCACATTTTTTGATTGCAGTTTGACCACCAGGTTTTTATTGACCAATCCTGCATATACCATGGTGATCACCTCAAGGGTATCACCATCTGTGATTCGTCTACCGTTTACCATCCGGGGTTTTATTCCAAGTTTTCTGCTCAGTTCAGATGCCTTGTTTCCTCCGCCATGCACCATGACCTTTGGGCCTGAAATTTTGGCGAATTCATCCAGAATGGTATTGAGCTGTGCGGGGTTTTCCATTACCAGACCGCCAATTTTTAATATGAACAAGCGCTCACTCATGGTCCAATATTTGAGCTAACACCGCTTGGGCTGCAAATAATCGATTCTGTGCCTGGGGTATCACCAATGATTGATCAATTACACTGTCGGATGCCACTACATTTCTTCGAATGGGCAGACAGTGCATAAACCGACCCCCATTGGTTAGAGACATTTTCTCCTCTGTTATGGTCCAGGTCCGGTCTTTTGATAGTACCTGTCCATATTGTCGATAGCTGCTCCAGTTCTTGGCATAGACAAAATCCGCCCCTTCAAAGGCCTGGTCCTGATTATGCATAACCGGGACGCCTTTGGTGAACTCTTCAGCCAGTTCATAACCTTTAGGATGGGTTACCACCAGTTCACAATCCCATTGCCGGGCCCATTGTAAAAATGAGTTGGCCACAGCCTGTGGCAGCGCTTTTGGATGAGGGGCCCAGGTTAACACCACTTTTGGATGGGTCTTGATTTGATTTTCACGTAATGTCATAATATCCGCCAGTGACTGCAATGGATGCAGGGTTGCACTTTCCAGGCTAATCACCGGGACCTGGGCGTGGGCCACGAACTTTTTCAATACCTGCTCCTGGTAGTCAACAACGAGGTCTGTCAACCCGGCAAATGTCCTGATACCCACGACATCACAATATTGGCTTATTACCGCCGCTGCCTCCCGGACATGCTCGGCGGTACTGCCGTCCATCACCGTACCGTCGGTAAATTCCAGCTGCCAGCTGTCCTGATTCATGTTCATCACAATAACATCCATTCCCAAATTATAAGCAGCTTTCTGGGTGCTCAACCGGGTCCTTAAACTGGGATTCATAAATATCAATCCCAGGGTTTTCCCCCTGCCAAGTTTTTGTCTGGAAAGCGGTGATTCTTTTAGGTCAAAAGCCTCATTTAGCAGCCCGTCCAGATCAGTTACATCCTCAATGGATAAGAAGTTCTTCATTTTTTAAGCTGTTGGTTAGCCCCTCAATTAATTGATCTATCTGGTTGTCTGCGATGCAAAGTGGGGGCAAAAGCCTCAAAATATTTGGATCGCTGGAAGAGCCCACAAATATCTTTTCACTGAACAACAAGTGTTGCCTTAGCGACTTGACGTTGAAGTCAAAGTTGACCCCCAGCATAAGTCCGTGGCCTTTTACTTCCTTCACGGCATCAATTTCCAATAGTAACCGCGTAAGTTGTGCGCCTCGCAATTGAGCATTCTCGATAAGCCTTTCCTGCTGCAGTATTTCCAGCACCGCCAGCCCAGCAGCGCAAGCCAGATGATTGCCGCCAAAGGTAGTGCCCAGCAGTCCGTGACTGGCTTCGAAAGAGGGACTTATGATTAATCCTCCGATGGGGAAACCATTGCCCATACCTTTGGCCATGGTAACTATATCTGCCCGTATGTCAGCATATTGATGGGCAAAGAACTTCCCTGTTCTCCCATAGCCGCACTGTATCTCATCCAGAATAAGTACCACCCCATACTGGTCACATAATTTTCTCAGGCCCTTAAGAAAGTGGTCCGAAGGTACGTTGATACCGGCAATCCCCTGGATGCCTTCAATAATTACCGCGCAGGTCTCGCCGTTGCTCAGCACCGCTTCAACTCCCTTCAGGTTTTCCAAAGGAAGAAAAGAAACATGGTCACTGGGATTAATGGCTGCCCTTATCTTAGGGTTATCTGTTACCGCCACCGTGGCAGAAGTACGCCCGTGGAAGGCTTTATTAAATGCAACAACTCCTTTTTTACCGGTAGCGAATGACGCTAGTTTTAGGGCATTTTCGTTAGCTTCCGCCCCTGAACTCACCAGGAACAGCTGATAATCGGGGTATCCGCTCAAAGTACCCAGCAGTTCTGCAAGTTCTTCCTGTAAGGGATTCACAATAGAATTTGAATAATAGCCAATGGTTTTCAACTGCTTTTCAATGCGACTGATATAATGCGGGTGACTATGCCCGATGGATACTACCGCATGACCGCCATAGAAATCCAGGTACTCTGTTCCGGATTGGTCGGTGAAGTAACAGCCGGATGCACTTACCGGCTGCAGATCATAAATAGGGTACACATCAAACATTTTCATAAGATCATTGTTAAAATCCGGTGGCCTTTAGTTTGAGTCCGGAACTTTCAGGTAAACGGAACATTAAATTCATGTTTTGTACGGCTTGTCCGGAAGCCCCTTTAATAAGGTTGTCAATAATACTGGTCACCAATAGTTTACCCAGATGATACTGTAAATGCAGGTAGCATTTGTTGGTATTGATTACCTCCTTCAGGCTTATGGGTTCCTCTGAAACCACCGTAAAGAGGTGGTCTTGGTAATATTCCCCATAGATTTTCTGGAATTGATTGAGGCTCCCGTCTACCGCAGTATAAGCAGTACAGAAAATTCCTTTGGTGAAATCACCCCGTACCGGTATAAAATTGATCTCAGGAAACGGTGAACCTCCTGCTTGCTCCAGGCTTTGCCGGATTTCAGCCAGATGCTGGTGCTCAAATGCCTTGTATACTGACAGATTGTTCTGACGCCAGGAAAAGTGGGTAGTTGACAACAGACCGGCTCCGGCACCGGTGGCACCGGTAACCGCATGCACGTGTATTTCATGGGATATCAAATCATTGGCTGCCAGTGGTAACAACGCCAACTGTATGGCGGTGGCAAAACAACCCGGATTGGCTACTTTGTTAGCAGTTTGGAGCGTATCCCGGTTAAGTTCAGGCAGCCCGTAAACAAAAGGATTGTCGGGATGCGAAATTCTAAAATCCTGGCTCAGGTCAATGATTTTGGTGGACCCCTGAACCGGCTGTTGCTCCAGATATTCCCTGGTTTTGCCATGGCCCAGACATAAGAATAAAAGGTCCAGCGGGGGAGGCGCTTTCTGTTCAAAATCCAGATCGATCTCTCCCTTAAGGTCTTTGTGTACTGAAGCCACTGGTTTACCTTTTTGTGAATTGCTGTGTACAAAAGCCACTTCAGCCTCAGGGTGATTGACCAACAGACGCAATAATTCTCCACCGGTAAAACCAGCGCCTCCAATGATCCCAACTTTAATCATGACCGGACTTATTTATTGAAGTGAATATTTTATTTTGATTGGCCAGGATTTTGGTAAAACCCTTTACATCCTCGCCACTCCAACCCTTATTCATTTCCCCGTACTGACCAAACTCAGAGGACATTAGATCAAAGGGAGAAGTTATACCCAAAAGTTCGAATCGATAGGGATGTAATTTAATATGAACGGTACCGGTAATATTTTTCTGGGTATCCTCCAGGAAGCACTCAATGTTCCTCATAACCGGGTCAAGGAATTGGCCTTCATGCAACAGCATTCCATACCAATTTCCCAATTGTTCTTTCCAGTATTGCTGCCACTTGGTTAGGTTGTGTTTTTCCATCAAATGATGAGATTTAATGATCAACAAAGCGGCTGCCGCTTCAAAACCCACCCGTCCTTTGATCCCGATGATGGTATCACCCACGTGTATGTCCCGGCCAATAGCATAACTGCCGGCAATTTCCTGCAAGGCCTTTATGGTGGCTACCGGATTTTCAAAGGTGACGTCGTCAATGCCCACCGGTTCTCCTTTTTCAAATTTAAGGTCTAATTTTCGCGGCTCTTTTTCCTGAAGTTGTGAGGGATAAGCATCTTCCGGTAATGATAGATTAGAAGTCAAGGTTTCGCTGCCGCCCACGCTGGTTCCCCACAGTCCTTTATTGATGCTGTATTGGCCTTTGGCCCAGTCCCAGTCGACCCCATGTTCCTGCAAGTAATCGATTTCTTGTTTTCGACTTAATTGCTGGTCTCTGATGGGGGTAATTATGTCGATTTCCGGGCACATGATTTCGAAAATCAGGTCGAAACGCACCTGGTCATTCCCGGCTCCGGTACTGCCGTGTGCAATGTAGGAGGCCTGTAACTCCCGGGCATGATCAGCTACTGCCATGGCCTGAAAAACCCGTTCCGCACTTACAGACAATGGATAAGTGTGGTTGCGAAGTACATTTCCAAATATCAGATACTTTACACAATTGTGGTAAAACAATTCGGTGGACTCCTGGCTGGTATGGGAGGTAACCCCCAGGTCATAGGCCCTGGTCTCTATTTCGGAAAGTTCTTGTTCATCAAACCCGCCGGTATTCACTAGAATGGAGTGCACCTCCATCCCTTTGTCTTTGGTAAGGTATTTTACACAATATGAAGTATCCAGTCCGCCACTGAACGCCAGTACTACTTTATTTTTCATCGTTATTTTTTTTTGAAGAATTCCGGCCTAGGAAGTTCTTAAATCTTTCCCAACGTTTGCCGTTTCCGTTAGTCTGCTTCGTCTCCCGTTTCTTCTCCGGATCGTACAGCATGCCGGTACAAAGGCAGTGGTGCCGGCTGGTTCTCTGAAGGATGTCATAATTCTGGCAAGTCTGGCAACCTTTCCAAAAAGAGTCATCCGTAGTAAGCTCCGAGAAAGTTACCGGCTTGTAACCCAATCCTGAGTTTATTTTCATCACCGCCAGACTGGTAGTAATTCCAAATATCTTGGCATGTGGATACCGTAGTTTTGACAGTTCAAAAATCTTCTTTTTGATCTTTTTGGCCAGTCCTGTCCGTCTGAAGTCAGGGTGTACAATCAGGCCGGAGTTTGCCACATATTGTTCATGTCCCCAGCTTTCAATATAGCAAAAACCAGCCAGTTGACTGCCACCCAGGGCGATAACCGCCTTGCCCTGGTGAATCTTATCCTGCAAATACTCAGGAGTTCTTTCAGCAATTCCGGTACCGCGGGCCTTGGCGGCCTCAGCCATTATTTCGCAGATCTCTACGGTGAATTTCAAATGGGAATCATCGGCGATGGAAATAACCACATCCATAATTTTATGTTATCTAATTTTAAAAATAGCAAAAGCCTTAAAGACTGGGATAATGCAATAAATGATGGAAAATACCGGACACGTAGCCCGGCAAAAGAAATCTAGACCCCCAAGGGCCTTCTGTTCCTCTGGGCAACAGGGGTACACGCTGGTGCGGCGGCGTTAAGAGATGTGAAATATGTCTTTGTTGGTGACATGGTTGGCAAATTTATAACAATTTGATTAATAATTGCAAATTTGGTTTAATAAGATATTAGATCTCAGACCTCAGATCTCAGATTATAACCGGGGTCTTCTAATATTACAGGGTTCAAAATAAATTCTTTTGTAGAATAAATCATGGATTAATTCACTTAATTTATGATCGTGATATGGGTCTAAAAATCAAGAAAATGAAAAAGATAAAAGTTGTTCTCCCCCTGGGAGTAGCACTCCTGCTGTTTAATGCATCCCTGGCACAAACAGCTGATGAGCCGGAAAAAAATCCTTGCATACCCTGTGAGGAGATAAAAAATATCAGATTACCCGATGTCATCATTTCACAATCGGAACAGCTGCAAGAACCTGTCCCACATTGTAAAATATCAGGAACAATAAGCACTGAGATCAAATTTGAATTACTACTCCCCAATGATTGGAATTCCCGTTTTGTCATGGGTGGTGGAGGTGGTTTCGTTGGCTCCATTCAGAATATGGCGATACCAAGTTTAAATAAAGGCTATGCCACTGTAGGCACTGACACCGGTCATCAGGGCAATGGGCTCAAGGCTGATTGGGCGTTAAATAACATGGAAAGACAAGTGAATTTTGGCCACCTTGCCGTTCATCGCACAACTGTAACTTCAAAAGAGATCATCAGGCAGTACTATTGTGCTGAATCGACCTACAATTATTTCCTGGGGTGCTCTAGAGGAGGAGGTCAGGCCATGATGGAAGCGCAAAGATATCCTAATGATTTTGATGGTATTGTGGCGGGAGCGCCAGCCTTCAACTGGCCGGCAATCGGAGCTGAGTTTATCAGGAATACCCAGGCAGTTTATCCAAATCGGGCGGTACTGGATGAGCCGGTTATCTCACTGGCTAATTTGAAACTGCTTCAAGCTAAAGTTTTAGAGCGGTGTGATGCCGTGGATGGGCTGAAAGACCAGATATTGAATGATCCC
>SMVA01299670.1_pt1 | contig 13378 bp, 12 predicted proteins | sample 2456451 | NCBI WGS metagenome assembly SMVA01 (sample SAMN11095933, study PRJNA526329) | marine sediment metagenome | biome: Marine sediment; feature: Surficial sediment; material: Deep marine sediment; isolation source: Hadal surficial sediment | place: Pacific Ocean | collected 2014-05 | depth...
GCGATAGAAGAACAGGAGAAAATAGACGCGTTCACCCATAGAGGCGCTTTCGTCCACATGGTGTTTAAGCTGAAGGGGCTACCCAGCTACTCAGCCCATTTGGCGCGGCTGAACAACATTGCCGGCGCACGTTTTGGCGGCGCTATGGTACTGGATCCGCAGCAAATGCAGGCGTGTTACGAAACATGCCTGAGAGGGGAGTTGCCCGATGAAGTGCCGCTTGCCTTTCAGATCCCAACGGTGGTAGATAGCAGTCTTGCCCCCGCCGGTTACCATATTGCCAGCGCCTACGGTTTCTATTTCCCCTGTGAGGCAGATAAGGCGCAGCGCAATAAATTGCGCGACCAGATGGCTGAAAAAATCATAGACCATATCTGTGTACACATGCCGGACTTCAGGGGGTTGATAGAAAGTCAGGCGATATTTTCATCGGACCACTTTGCCAGTATGCAGGGCGTCACCAACGGTGACTGGACCCACGGGTTGCTGCACCCCGACCAGATGATCGGTGAGCGGTGCCTGATTGATGGCGCCGGGCATACCACACCGGTTGAAAACCTGTACCTGTGCGGCGCATCCTGTCATCCCGGTCCGGGGGTAACATTTTTGCCGGGCTATAATTGTGCCCATGAAATTATGGCTGTCAGCGCAAGCCGCTCCGGGTCTATGCCTGCTTCAGCAGAACAGGGATCAACAGCGCGTGCAGCGTAGTACGCAACTGCTTGTCGCTTCTGGCCCAGTTGCTTGGCAGGGTAAGAAAAGACAACAGTAGGCGGTATACCCATTCCACCAGGATTTCCGGGCGCACTGTCTCCTGTAGTACACCAGCCTCCTGGGCAGGCCTGATAACGTGATCCATCAATTCCTTGCCAAAGATTACGATAACGTCCGAACTCCAGATAAGACGCCGGGCACGGCTGTCTTCTTCGGATGCAAAAATAGCACGCAGCAGCGGCCGCCTGGGTATCTCTTTGATTGCCAGAATCAATCCTTCGACAATGATATCTTCGGGGCGATGATAGTGGGCCTGTTTCCTTCGCATCCGCTCATTGAGGGCTTCCATCTCGCGTTTGATGACGGCCACCAACAGATCGTCGCGGCCTGGAAAATAGCGGTAGAGGGTAGATCGTGCAATTCCCGCACGCTCGGCCACTTCTTTCATCCCGGTGCCTGCAAAACCATCGGCAAGGTAACAACGTTTGGCCGCGGCTAAAATGGTAGCCTCTGGATTGAATTTCTTGTCACTCATCGGTCGAGAACGTTCCTGCTTGGCCGGCTCAGTAATGAGACATTTTCGGCTAAATGCCTCATTGCGTAAAGAGCTTACTGGGGTTTCGACGCCCCGCGACTATTTTGAAAACTACCGTGCTGCGGTGAGTTAGAATTGTCTGCGTAACTCGTGTCAATCGCCCCTGGCTATGCTCTTTTTGGCGGCAAGATATCGGGGCATGGGGCCCACGTCCTCGTAAATGTTCTCGCCTTCCTCCACCCGAATCACTTGTTTACCCGCAATGTAAGGCATCTGTTCCTCCAGTGCATTTAGCGCCTGGTGCATCAGGGCAGCAGCGATTTCATTTTTGGGGATTCCATACACTTGCGCCAGCGCGCGCAATTTGTGGGCGTCGTCTTGCTCAAGTGATATTTGTTCGGAAATGAGATGACTGCGCTGTAGGTAGTCAGACTCCCAGCGCTTCAATAACTCGGAAAATTGTCGTTGTGGCATACATCATCTCAATAACGTGGCTCATCTATAGTGTAGTGTGTTTACGGGCGATCTCCCGAAATATATGTGCTTGGCCCCAGCCTCTATTGGTGCCCAATGTTCGAATATTGGCTGGCGGATACGACCTTGGTCTGGGCGTAAGCGTTGATTTTTAGCGGCGCGTAAGCACCTCTGACACTCGCGTTTGAAGTGCCGGCAGCACCTCGCTTTCGAACCAGGGGTTTCGGCGCAGCCAAAGATTGTTTCTCGGGCTGGGGTGGGGCAGCGGAATCATGGCGGGCCAGTAACTGCGCCATGACTTTACCAACTCGGTTACTGAAGCATTTGCATCGCCGAAGTGGTAGCGCTGGGCGTACTGCCCCAATACCACCGTGACTTCCAGACCGCGAAGGTGGCCCAGAAGCTCTTCTCGCCAGGCGGGCGCGCATTCGGGTCGTGGCGGTAAGTCTCCCGACTTTCCCATGCCGGGAAAACAAAACCCCATCGGCACAATAGCGATCTGCTGCGGGTCGTAAAACACCTCGCGGCTAACGCCCAACCACTCCCGCAGGCGAATGCCGCTGGCATCATCGAACGGTATACCCGACTCATGCACTTTTCTGCCGGGTGCCTGGCCGGCAATCAGAATCCTCGCTTGCGGATGTAACTGGAGAACCGGCCTTGGGCCCAGCGGCAGGTTTGCCTCGCAGATGGTGCAGGCTCGAACCTCCTTCAGTAAGGACGAGAACGGTTTCATAGCATGCTATCTCTCCATATCGCTTGGCGCCTCAGTTCGCTCATGGGGCTGGTTGCAGTATCTCCCTGGGTGGCCAGGCCCGCGTGGTCGAGCAGCGCTTGTAGCGGATCAGTCATACCGGTCTCCCTTATCGGCCTAGTATAGCCGCTGCCATAGAAACTCGTCATGCCGGTGGCGAATGCCAGCCTATTTGGCCGCTGTAGCGCTTACCCGCCGATGTAAATAGGGTAATCTAGAGCGCCTGTAGGGGATATTTCCCAAACCAAAATTTGGAAAACCGGATATGCCAAAAACGTTAGTAATGGGTGCGAGTGGTTTTTTGGGCAGCCATGTGGTCAAGGAACTGGTGGCCGCCGGGCGCGATGTGCGAATTATGGTGCGTGCCAGTAGCGACACGCGGTCTATCGACAACCTGGCAGTTGAGCGGGTGACCGGCGATATCACCGACCGCAATGCAATCGCCTCTGCCCTGACCGGTTGCGACAGCGTGTTCTATTGTATCGTCGATACCCGCGCCTGGCTGAGAGACCCCGCGCCGTTGTACCAGACTAATGTGGAGGGGCTGCGAACCGTTATGGACGTCGCCCTGGAGTCTGATATTGAGCGCTTTGTCTACACCAGTACCTTTGGCACGATAGGCATAAACGCCTCCGGTATCTCCACCGAAGAGGACACATTCAACTGGTGGGACAAGGCGCCCGAGTATGTGCGCTGTCGTGTGCAGGCCGAAGATCTTTTCATGGCCTACGTTAAGGACAAGGGTTTACCCGGTGTCGCCTGCAATGTGGGTAATACCTACGGTACGGGCGATATCGTGCCGACACCTCACGGCAAGATGATAAAAGATGTGGCCTGCGGGCACATGCCGTATTACTGGGACGGCGGCGGCCCCTCGGTGGGTATTCGCGACGCCGCCCGGGCGATGATACTGGCGGAAGAAAAGGGTCGTATCGGCGAACGCTATATCGTCGCCGAGCGTTGGATGGATTTTCAAGAACTGTTTGCCTGCGCCGCGCAGGCGGCGGGTGTCGAACCCCCGAAAATACGCATACCCCTGTTCCTGCTCTACACCATGGCGGGCATTGCCGATGTAATATCCTTCTTTACCCGCAAGGATAATCGTTTGAGTGTCGCCTCTATTCGCTGCTCCACATTGTTGCCCAACGTCGATAGCAGTAAGGCCAGGAACGAATTAGGCTGGAAGCCGGAACCCATTGAGGAGTCGATTAGGGAAGCGGTGGAGTTTTATCGGAGTCTTTCCTGAGTTGGTTAATTGGGCTATTGCAAATTGCGCCCAATAAACGTCCACTCATACCGTCACAACTGGGCACAACACTTTTTGTATTTCTTACCACTGCCGCAGGGACAAGGGTCATTGCGACCGACTTTTGGAGTATCGCGTATAAACGGCTCATCATTGGCGGCGATAGCGGGAAGTAGCGAAGGATTGAACTCCGGTGTGGCTCCACCGCCTCGTTGCTGCAACCAGTAGGCATAAATTCGTCTCGCAGCGGGCTCAATCTGTCGCTGCCAGAACTCGACCTCTTCCTGCGCCATGTCATCCAACTGCTTCCAGCCTTCCTCGGTGGTGAACATCAGCATGGGGGCGAGATAGTCTTCCAGCGCGCAGGGCATTTCAGCCCAGCGATCAGGGCGTAGTGCAACCCCTTTCATATACCCCTCACACCACTCATCGACCACGGTGTAGCGCTTGTCCTCAACAGTGCGCTCCATAAAACAGGGCTCATAGTCCATAGGGGCTTCCAGCAAGGTGGATGCAGTACTGTTCAGGTGGCGGATGAGCAAACTGAAAATTTTCTGAAAATCCTCCTCGCTATCCCAAACGGGCGAGTTCTGCGCATCTCCCCAGATCACTTCCAGCCAATCTGAGGGTGCTATGGCGTCCGGGCCGCTGACGACAGCGGTGAGGAAGCCGTCTAACTCGGAGACGCAAAAAATGCCCTCTTCGTTGTCCAGCGACATCAGGAATTCCTCGAGCTCCGAGTATTCTGCATCGGCCAGAGGAGAGAACAGATCGGATGATGAGGTCACGGGTCTACCCTTACGTAATTCATTCTGGATAGTAATTATTGCATTAAACACAGTATGTGCCATGTTATCTCCCATATTTTCGCGCGGAAGATACGCTACATATAAGATCGAATACTCCAAAGTATGCTAGAAACCTCCAAAAAGTGGAAGTATCTGGTATTTTATTAATTTAACTAACATCCGGTTTTGCGAGCAGCGGAGGGTTGGGGGTAGGCCTGCGATGCAAACATTAACTCGGCAGTTGGTAGATGAAGGGCTGGGAGACCGGGTGTTAACGGTCTCTCAGTTGAGTCGACTGATTGAGGGCTCTAGTCAGCGTCGGTACCATCTGGTGAATCGGGCTATGAAGGCCGGGGAGCTCATCCGTTTGCGCCGCGGTCTTTATATGCTGTCCGATAAATACCGGAGCAACCCTTGCCACCCGTATGTATTGGCACAAATGTTGGTGCCAGGCAGCTACGTGTCATTGGAAACGGCATTGTCCTTTCATGGCTGGATTCCTGAGGCGGTCTACACGACTGCATCTATTGTGCCCACTCGCAAGGGGAAAGATTTTAACCACGAGCAAATGGGGCTGTTTTCTTTTCATCCACTGGCTACTCAAACGGGATATTTTCTGGAATTAGTTGAGCGTGTTCAGCTGGGTGGACAGACATTGCTAATGGCGAGCCCCATTCGTGGATTGATGGACCTCGTGTGCCTCAAAAAGATTGAGTGGCAGGGTTTGTCGTGGATCGAACAGGGGATGCGCATCGAGGAAGAGGCCCTGGGTCGTGTGACGGGATATGAATTGCATACATTGAAGCAGGTGTATAAACATAAAAGGGTTCAGCATTTCCTCAATAAGCTTGAAGTCGCACTGGGTTTGGAGCTAGGGCATGATTGAGATTATTCAGCAGCGGTTGGACAGATATAGGGCAGCGAACGCTGTCGAGGAAGAACAGGCGACCAAGGAGATTATTCAGGAAATTGCTCTTTATGCATTATGGCGGGCTAACTTTTTTGAAGTGGCTGCGTTTCAGGGGGTCCCAGTTTAAGGATTTTCCAACAGACTATGAGGTTTGTCATCAGGATCTCAGCAGTAATTTTGCGTTGAAGATTCATGCGCTGCTGTGCCGGCCTTTTTTAAAGGGCCGCGACTGGTCCGATTTTAACTGGTATATCAAACAAAGCATCTCGCCGAACTTGCCTCACCTAAAGCATGCATTGGTGCAGTATGGTCCATGGAGGGGAGAAAGTGATCTGCTTGTGGATTTGGACTGGTTGAAAGCAACGCTGCAGGAGAAAATCGATAGTATTAATTGGAAGGAAGCGGCTGCAGATGTTGTACGGTTTATGAAATCTGCCGAAGTGGCGAGTTTGCGCTTGTGGAGTGTGCGATTTTTTTCTCAGAAGTAAGAGCGACTTGTCTAGTCACAATGGATAGCAAATCAACCCCGTGAAGGGCTATTGCAAATTGCGCCCAATAAACGCCAGCAACGGGCCAATCACGTTGTTGGTCTCGTCGTCATCCGCCGTCACGATATCCACGTGGGCATAGCCCTCGGAGATATACACTTCGAAGCCGCCCGCCACATCGCCGAAGGTGGGGAAGGCCTCGTTAGGATTCAACCTATCCAATACGCGCCCGCTAATGCCGTCACAACTGGGTGCCGTGCAAACCCCAATAGCGTCGGCAAACCCGAGCCACCTGGCCGGGGTAGGGGTCAGGCCGTTGCTACCACCGAAAGCGATCACCGGGATGTCGATCATGGTGGCCTGGGTGAGGTTGTCGATATCGCTGCGGCCCCTGCCCAGCGGCGGGGGGGCGGACAGGGCGCGGGTGTCCAACCCCAGGTCACTGGTCACAGATAATCCCGAAGAGGGATAATACCAATCGGAGAAGTTGGTGGCACCGCGGTAAAAGCTGGGCAGCATTCTGCCCTCCAGATCCGAGGGTTCAACTTCCGTGCCCCACACGCCGATGTCGGCAATCGTTTCCGGCGCGGGGCCGTTGTCTACAAACGCCGCAGCGGGAATCCCCTCGCCCTTGCTGAGCCAGGTTTGCACGCCGTCAACCACCGGGCCCTCGAAGCCGATGGAAGTGGCGAGAAAACTGGCGACGCTGGCCGCCAGGCCATCGTCGTCCAAAAACTTGCCCAGCAAGGTGGTGGAGGAGGCGGCACCGGTCCCCAGCAGGACGGTAAGCACGCTGAGTTGCGGCACCTGGGCAATAGCGTTATTGCCCTCTATGCCGCCCTGATCTATTTGTAGAATGGATTGCACCGCATCGCCGTTTTTTTGTGCATCCAGTGCATTCACCTCGGACACCGCCAGCAACTGAGGCGATATCAGCCCGGCCAGTTCGGCAAAGGCACCCAGCGGTTCAACACAGGAAGTATTGCTAAAGGCGGCACAATCCACACTGGCGGTGGCCACGGTACAAACGGTGGCGCCATCGATACAGCGCGGGGCCTGATCGCGCACCGCGCCATACAGGCCGCCATCAAAACGCGCTTCAATCAGATCCAGGGTGGCTTCGTCCGGTGGCGTGGTGCCAAGACTGCCCCCGCCGCCCTCCAGCAGTACAAGCCCCCGCACTTTTTGGTAGCCCGGCTCCGGCGAGCCTCCCGCCAGGTTAAAATCGGTGGCGGCATAGCGCGCGGTATAGCCGGTGCCCGCCGAGTGGCCGCCCAGAAACACGTTGTTATTGCGGGCCGCGTCGCGCGCGGCATCGATCACCGCATCGATATCCTGGGAGTGCACCAGCGTTGTCCACTGGGCCATAAACGCCGTATCGACATGGCTGTTATAAAATACCGCCCGTCGGTTGGGCCCCTCTACCAGGGCCGGACCAAGCTCCATCCCCAGGGCTTCGCCAAACAGGAAGTCCAGCCCCACTATGGGCTCGCTAAGGCTTTCAGCGATATCCAGCCCCACAGTATCCTCCAATTGATTGGAGCGCCGGTCCACCGCCCACACCTCCAGCACCAGGTTGTCCTGCTCGATCGCGCGCCGGATCAGGTTTTCGGCCAGGATAAAGAATGAGGAAGCGCCGCCCCAAAGCCCCGGAATAGTCACCAAAATCGCATCGGGCTGAAACGTGTCCTGATCTGACAGGTAGTAGCGGGTGTAGCGGGCGTTGTTCAGATTAATATCGCTGCTGCCGAAGTGGGTGATTAAATTCGCGTTGCTCACCACCACGCCGGGCGAGCCCGGAGTAAAGGCAGGCGTTGCTACACTGGGCAGATCGACGGTTTGCTGGGTGAAAATGCTCTCCACCACAATCGGGGGCTCGACTGGCGGTACCGTGATATCGGCAGGCGAGTCGCTGTGATCGGAGCAGGCCAGTAGCAGGCAGGTGCTGAAAGCGAGACAAGAGAATCTTGTTGATTGATGCATGGCAGAATCCTTTTTGTCAGCATAGTGGCAGGTATCTTTTGGGGAGACAAGGCATCGGTCTCCGCAACGATTTGGTCGGTGTTGGTGGGAATCTACCCGGGCCTTACAGCCCTGGGGTGAGTTGGTGATCGAGTTAGCGTAAAACACACCCGGACAAATTACTCCCCCTCCTTTGCGGCCATTTTTTCAAGCTGTGACTCGAGCTTGCCGATAATTCGCAATAAGTCGCGATACTCCGGTTCCTCCAGTACTGACAGGAATTCCGCTTCCCAGTCCAGCGCCCGGGGGGCAATCTGCCGATAGAGTTTTCGGCCGTCGGCGGTTAAGGACAGGTAACTGGCACGGTTGTCCGCTTTATCCACCCGCCTGACCGCATAGCCTTTATTTTCAAGCTGCTTGATTGCCCTGGAGATGCGGGATTTGTCCATAAAGGTGATTTCACCCAATCCGCGGGAACTCAGTTCTCTGTGCTGCCCCAGCCGTGCCAGCAGGCGCCACTCGGCGACGCTGATACCGTAGGGCGCCCCATATTCCGCGTTGCAGGCCTCGCTGACGCGTTTAGCCAGGTTAGCTAACTGGTAGGGCATATATTGATTGAGGGCCAGGGATCTCACAGCAGCATCGTTCATAGCAGGGCAGTAGTTATTCTCATGTGAGATTAATAGTACTCCTATAGTTCTTAATCAGTCTAATAAATCCCTGAAATAAACTTTACATGTTAAGTAGATGCGGGTAAGATCACTTCAAACTATTCTCATGTAAGAATATATATCTGCAACTGACGGAGAGTGACTGATGGACGGAATACAAGAGATGTTTTTGTGGAACTGCTGGTACGCGGCGGCCTGGGACTACGAGGTAGTCGACAGTAAGAAACTGGCGCGCACGTTCCTTGAAAAGCCGGTCGTTATTTTTCGAGGCGAAAGTGGCAAGTACATCGCCCTCGCTAATCGCTGTTGCCACCGGGCCGCTCCTCTGGACCAAGGGCGGGTGGAAGGCGACTGTCTCCGCTGCATGTATCACGGCATGAAGTACAATGCCGATGGCATCTGTATTGAAATTCCGGGGCAGGACAAGATCAGCGATGTACACCGGGTGCACAGCTATCCCATCGTGGAAAAAGGCCATTTACTGTGGATCTGGATGGGCGATCCCGCGCTGGCGGATCCCGACCTTATTCACGATTACGAACCTCTGAGTGACCCAAGCTGGGAGGGCTTACCCCAACAGGCCTACCTGCACTACGATGCCAATTGGTTGTTGATTGTGGATAACCTGGCAGATTTCTCCCATCTTGCGTTTGTCCATACCAACACCCTGGGAGGCTCGGAAGACTATGCCTATATCAGCACGGCACAGAAAGTAGATCGCCTGGACGATGGCTTCTGTTTCGAGCGCTGGCACAGGGAAGACGTTCCGCCGCCCTATCATGCTCGCGTGAGTCCCGAAGGGAATGCGAAAGTGGATCGGCGCAATATCGTTGAGATGCGGGTACCCGGCCTGTTTTTTATGGAATCGGCCTTCGCACCCGTGGGTTGGGACCCGGACAGCGGCGATATGGAGAAAGTACGCCAGTATCGAAACTGCCAGTACATGACACCCGAAACCCGTGGTACCTCGCATTTCTTCTGGAATTATCTACGCAATTTCAAACAGGATGAACCCAATGTGTCCACCTCCCTGCGGGACGGATTGCTCGAGGGTTTTATGGAAGACAAGGTCATCATCGAGGCCCAGCAAAAGCTGTTGGAGTTGGATGACCCATTCCAGTCCCGGGGCCTGGTGGCCGATGTTGCTCTGTCGCATTTTCGCAAGACCTGGCAGAGACTTATCCGCGAAGAGCAGGAGAAGTATCCCCGGGAACCCCAGAAAATTCGCAACAGAATACTCTAGGCACATATTGCCTGGGCGCCCTACCGGGTAATCCCCCAGGCGGCTCCGCACCCGGTTTTTGGGTAAAAACCGCGTTGTTTCCGCTTTGTTCTCTGAATATTTAAAATTAACACGTTAAGTACTTGCGTTAACGACCAGCATGCGATATTAATAATAGCTCATATGAGCTAACATCGCTGTTAGATCGACTTTGTGAATAACAACCGGGAGAAACTCCGCATGAAAAAGCATACAGGAATGTATATGGCAGTTTGTGCAGGCTTCGTCAGCACTTTGGGTGTCACCATCGCCCAGGCGGCGATTTTGGAAGAGGTACTCATCACGGCACAAAAACGTGAACAGAATTTGCAGGATGTCGGCATTTCTGTGACGGCATTTTCCGGTAAACAGACTGAAGCGCTCGGTTTTAACACAACTCAGGATATAATCGCGCAAGTGCCGGGTCTGCAGATGCAGTCTTTTACACCCGCGTTCACGACCTTTAATCTACGGGGTATTTCACAGAACAACTTCCAGGATAACCTGGAGGCCCCCGTCGCCGTCTATCTGGATGATGTGTATATCGGCAGTATGAATGCCGTCAACATGCAAATGTTCGACATGGCGAATACCGAGGTGTTGCGTGGGCCGCAGGGCACATTGTTTGGTCGTAACGCGACCGGTGGTCTGCTCCATTTCCGCTCCAACAAGGCAACCGATGACGAGCTCAATGGCTATATCCGGGCCTCCTATGCCGAACGCAACGACAGGATTTTAGAAGGGGCGATAGGTGGCGCTTTTAGCGACACCGTAAGAGGCCGTATTGCAGGGCGTATGCAACAAGCCGATGGTTACATCGAGCCCGGCAGCATCGCCGACGGTGTATTGGGGCCGGAGGGTTTTACCGTCAACGGCAGGGATGCAGGCGAGCAGGATGGTTACGTTATCCGCGGTAACCTGCAGTTTGACCTGTCCGAGTCCACCTTGCTGGATTTCCAAGTACAGTATACCAAGGATGATGATGTGGGTACCGGACAATACGTCGTCAGGTTTGTCGATGCCGATCCGGACACCCTGTTTGGTCTTAAGCCAGGACCGGTTCTCTCCGGTGATGTGCACAAACATTTTTCGGACGTAAAGGATGTGGGATTTGATCGGGAAGCCACTATCTATACCGCGAAGCTCACTCATGAGTTTGACAATGGTGTGGAATTGAACTACGTGGGTGCGTTCCAGGATCTGGAAAAGTTCTATCAGGAAGATGCGGCCGGAGGTCTGATATTCTTCCCGTTCTCAACGGCAGCCGACTACGAGCAATGGTCACACGAACTGCGTTTTTCGGGCTCATCCGATAGCATGCGCTGGCAAACGGGCGCCTACTTGCTGGATATCGACTATGTTGGTCAGGCTATTACTGGAGGTCCCATTATCATTGGTGATCCAACGGGGGAAGTAATCCAGGATACCGATATGGAATCGGAAAACTGGTCTGTTTTCGCTGAAGTCGAGTTTGACCTTTCCGATACGCTGACGTTAATTACCGGTGTCCGTTGGTCCCAGGATGACAAAAGCATCGATTTTGTGAATACCGCACGTAATTTCAGCGAGGGTGCCATGTTGCCAGACGGCACCGTGTTGTTCAGCTTACAAGATGCGATTGCCGCGAGTCCCAACCCGGCACACAGTGACGTTGACGAGATAGATTACGGCGATTGGGCCGGCCGATTGCAGCTAAACTATGTGACGGAGAATGCGTTGCTCTACGGCTCTATCAACCGGGGTATCAAAGGGGGTAACTGGTCACCCAGTTCCGATGTATCGCTGGACGACTTTCAGCACGATGAAGAAGTACTATATGCCTATGAGCTGGGGATAAAATCCACTGTTCTCGATGGCTCCGGGCGCCTGAATGCGGCGATTTACTACTATGACTACGAAGACTACCAGGCGTTTGCACTGACCGGCGCCGTGCCGCAGGTGACTAATACCGATGCGAGTTCCTATGGCGGTGAAATCGAGTTTGTGTTCTACCCCAACGAGAGTTGGGACATGAATTTTGGTCTTGCCTACATTGACTCAGAAATTGACTTCGTTCCCGGCGTGATTCCCGGCTCCGGCAACAGCGATGTTGAATACCCACAGGCACCCCAGTGGAGTTTTAATGCGCTCATACGTTACAACGTCGATGTAGGCGCGGGTAATTTGGCGTTACAAGTGGACGGCAGCTGGAATGACGACCAGTTTCTTGAAGGGTCGAACTCGCTAGCGTCGGCGCAGGAATCCTACGGCGTAGCTAATGTGCGGGCAACTTATGCGACGGACAGCTGGAATGCGACACTGTGGGTTAAAAACGTGGCGGATGAAGAATACCTTCTGTACAACCTCGACCTTGGATTTGCAGGTTTTGTTGAGCAGGTCTACGGACCACCGCGTCAGGCGGGGGTTACGGTTAAGTACGAGTTCTGAGTTGATCCGGCATCGGCGGGCCGCCATCGGTGGCCCCGCTTTTCTATTATTGTTGTTTTCACTCTGGCCCGCCGGACTTCTGTCGGCATCTCCCGACACCAGGCCCAACATACTGCTGATCGTCGCTGACGATCTCGGCTTTGCCGACCTGGGGAGTTTCGGCGGCGAAATACCGACGCCCAACCTGGATGCCCTGGCCTATGCTGGCCTGCGGTTCACAGATTTCCAGGCCGCTCCTGCCTGTTCCCCAACCCGCGCCATGTTGCTCAGTGGGGTGGATAACCACAGGGCGGGCCTGGGCAATATGGCGGAGGAGCTGTCGCCCAACCAGACGGGTCAGCCCGGCTATGAGGGGTATTTAAATGCGCGTGTCGTGACGGTTGCGACCCAGTTGCGCGATGCCGGTTACCACACCTATCTGTCGGGGAAATGGCATCTGGGTCTGACACCGGAGCTGGGTCCGGGTGCGCGGGGTTTCGAGCGCTCCTTCGTCCAACTCAGTGGCGCCAGTCACTTTGCCGACATGCAACCGTCCTATGCGCCCGATCCGAACGCAAAGGCTAAGTACCTGCAGGACGATGTGCCGCTTACAACCCTGCCGGAGAACTTCAGCTATTCATCCCAGTTCCATGCGGATAATTTGATCAACTACATCGAGAGGGACAGGGCGAGCGGCAAGCCGTTTTTTGGTTTTCTCTCCTTCACCGCCCCCCATTGGCCATTGCAACTACCCGATGACCAACTGGAGAGTTTCGCGGGCAGCTACGATGCGGGCTACGATGCCCTGTACGATCAGCGGTGGCAGAGAATGGTCAGCATGGGCTTGATCAAGGCAGATGCGGCAAAGCCCCCGCGCCCGCCAAAAGCTGTGCCCTGGGAATCGCTGTCCAGTGAACAGCAAGCGATTGAAGCGCGCAGTATGGAAATCTATGCGGGTATGGTGCAACAAATGGACTATCACACGGGTAGGGTAATCACCTATCTGAAGTCCCGTGGCTTACTGGACAATACCCTGATTGTATTCCTCTCGGATAACGGTGCCGAGGGGCATGACCTGGACGATACCTGGCCCGCAGACACGTTTCCCAAAATTCGCCGGGTCATCGACGCCCGCTTCGACTTCAGCTATGCCAATATGGGTCGTCCCA
>SMVA01125822.1_pt1 | contig 13363 bp, 9 predicted proteins | sample 2456451 | NCBI WGS metagenome assembly SMVA01 (sample SAMN11095933, study PRJNA526329) | marine sediment metagenome | biome: Marine sediment; feature: Surficial sediment; material: Deep marine sediment; isolation source: Hadal surficial sediment | place: Pacific Ocean | collected 2014-05 | depth 0-1...
ATATCCAACGCGGCGTTCCCATTTTTCTTTCGGCTTTGCCGGCGTTCATGCTATCCGCATCACGGATGGTGGCTGGGATGGGGGTGCCGATCCGGGCCTGGACGGAATGGCGCTTGCCACGCCTTAGCCCGGGACGCTAATACCGAATCCCCCAAGCCCGATAGCGGCAGTCGGCCTTGAAAAAAGCCGTTATTTCGACCAGCGACACGGCGCGCTCCGATAGCTGATAACTGGATCACATCCATCGTACCCACAGTCCGGCAAACTCCATCTCTAGCCTTGTCTGCAAGGATGCACTTTCCGTTGTTTCGAGTTCAGGTCAAAACTCGCGCTCACGTTCGGATGTTCACACTGGTGGCAACGGCCTTCTCGATCTGTGCCACCGAACTCATCGTGCTGAGCATCTGGAACACTTTCGGTGCCAACGCGTTTTCAGAATCAAACATCTTGCTGGTGGGAGCAGTAATTTCACTTTTCGTGGCCCTTCCAACAACGTATTTCATGGGCTGCATGATCTACCAACTATCAATCAATCAATCAGGCAGATCTGCGCCGGCTCGCAGAGACCGATGGACTCACGGGGCTGACCAACCGCCGATCGTTCTTTCAACGAGCAAAGGATCAACTCACAACTTCAGGTGAGCTCGGTACTCCCGTTGCGTTACTGGTCATAGACGCCGACCACTTCAAGCAACTCAACGATACCTACGGCCATGCGACAGGGGATGCGGCGCTCAAATTCATTGCAGAGAAACTGGAATATGGATTTCGCCAACGGGATCTGGCCTGCCGCCTTGGCGGCGAAGAGTTCGCCGTGCTCGTTCCTGGACTCACTGCGCAACAGGCAGAGAGTCTGGCCACACGATTCCTCAAAGCCATTGCCAGCCAACCGATGATCTTTGACAATAAGATCATCGAGATGTCGGTGAGTTGCGGTGTCGCCGATACCGATACCGGCTACGACATGACAACGCTTTTCAAGGCTGCCGATGAGGCGCTCTACGCAGCCAAAGCCGCTGGCCGCAATCAAACCGTTCTCTACGGAACGGATCAGTTCTTTGCCAGCGAGCCCGTTCGAACCTGACCCTGGCTCCCGCCTCTGGTCTGTCCCGTTGATAGCCGCTACGATGCCGGGAATTTCCTTCATGGCCGTTACGTGGAACCCTTTCAACTCGCCAACAAGAACATCGCGATCACCGGCGCATCCTCCGGATTTGGCCATCACTTTTCCGGTGTGCTGGCCAGGGCCGGGGCGCGTGTAGTCCTCGGCGCAAGGCGTATGGACAAAATCGAAGCTCGAGTTGCGGAGCTTCGCGCTGCGGGCGGAGAAGCGTTGGGGGTATCGCTCGATGTGCGCAACCAAGACAGTATCGACGATTTTCTGGAGGCTGCCGAGCAGGCCTTTGGGCCCGTCGACGTCGTAATCAACAACGCAGGTGTACAGGCGGGTGCCAAAACCTACATGATGATCGATGAAGCGGATTGGGATTTTGTCATGGAAACCAATCTCAAAAGTGCCTGGCTGATGGCTAAAACCTATACCAAGCGGGTGATAAAAAACGCGCAGACCGGCGGTAACATCATCAACATTTCGTCGATCACCGACACACGCACCATCAAAGGTCAGTTTCCGTACGCCGTCTCAAAGGGTGCTTTGACCCGCATGACCCAAGTGCTTGCTCTCGAAGCCGCTAAATACGGCATTCGAGTGAACGCGCTGGCACCGGGATACATTCTCACCGACGTCAGTCGCCTGCTGCTGGAAAGTGAAGGCGCGCCTGAGTTCGTCAACGGGATACCCATGCGGCGAGTGGGTGAATTTTCCGATCTCGATGGCCCGTTGTTGTTGTTGGCATCCGATGCATCGAGTTACATGACCGGTTCCGTCCTCGTCGTCGACGGCGGACACATCTGCGCGTCACTTTAAAAGATCAGGAGCACACATGAGTGAAATAACCCCCTTTCGGGTCGAAATTTCCGACGAAGAACTCGACGATCTCAGGACCAGGCTCAAGAACACTCGCTTCCCGGAGACTGAAACACCCGACGACTGGTCCCAGGGGGTCCCACTCGCCTACATTCGCGAACTCACCGAGTACTGGGAAAAAGACTATGACTTGAGGCGTGTCGAGTCACGATTGAACCAGCATCCTCAATTCCGTACCGAACTCGACGGGCTCAACATTCACTTGCTACACATCCGTTCACCCGAAGCGAACGCCTTGCCGATGATAATGACTCATGGCTGGCCGGGATCTGTTGTCGAATTCCTCAAAGTGATAGAACCCCTCACCGATCCGGTCAACCACGGGGGGGATGCGAAGGACGCATTTCATCTGATCTGCCCGGCGCTTCCCGGTTACGGATATTCCGACAAGCCAGCCGAGCCCGGCTGGGGAGTAGAGAAAATCGCCGAACAGTGGGCGCGTCTGATGAACCGGCTCGGTTACGAGCGTTACGTCGCGCAGGGTGGCGATTGGGGTTCCGCGGTCACAACCGCCATCGGCCTCACCGATCAAGAACATTGCAGTGCCATACATCTCAACATGGTCTCAGCACCACCCGATCCCGAGACCATGGACGACCTGACACCACTCGAGCAAAACGCAATAGCGGGTATGAAACACTACCGCGATTGGGATTCGGGTTACTCCAAAGAGCAAAGTACCCGACCACAGACCCTGGGCTACGGACTCGTGGATTCTCCCGTGGGGCAATTGGCTTGGATCATCGAGAAATTCTGGGCATGGATGGACTGCGACGGACATCCGGAAAACGCGCTTACCCGCGACGAGTTGCTCGACAACGTGATGATGTACTGGCTCACCGCCACGGGTGCATCTTCCGGACGGCTGTATTGGGAGAGCTTCGGTGGTGGCGGGCGGGCGGACGAAGTTACTGTGCCCACGGGCTGCAGCATCTTCCCGAAAGAAATTTTCACCTGTTCAAAACGTTGGGCGGAGAAAAGGTACACAAACCTCATCTATTGGAACGAACTCGACAAAGGCGGGCACTTTGCCGCCTTCGAACAGCCCGAATTGTTCGTCAACGAAGTGCGCAACTGCTTTGAATCCGTTCGATAGATGATCGCAGCGCCGCTGTGGACTCCCAGTCCAGCACGAGAAAAAGAATGTAACCTGCGGCGCTTCATGGCCGATGCGTCCGCTGCGTGCGGGCGAGATTTCCCTGACTACCAGGCTCTACACGCATGGTCCATAGAACAACGCGGTGAATTCTGGCAACAAGTCTGGCTTTTTACCCGGATGATTTCTTCCACCCCTTACACCGCAGTGCTGACGAATCCAGATGCGTTTCCGGGTGCCCGCTGGTTTGAGGGAGCCCGTCTCAACTACGCAGAACATCTCTTGCGATATCGAGACGATCGTCCAGCACTGGTCTCGTTGTTGGAAACCGGGCAACGCCGGGAGTTGAGTTACGTCGAGCTACATCGACAAACGGCACACATAGCCAGGACCCTCGCAGGCGTTGGGATTCAAGCTGGTGATCGAGTCGCCGGTTGGCTGCCCAACGTACCGGAAACGATTATCGCCATGCTCGCGACGGCCAGCCATGGTGCCGTGTGGTCCTCCTGTTCACCCGATTTCGGAGTTGCCGGTGCTCTGGATCGTTTTGGCCAGATCGAACCGAAAGTTCTATTTGCCTGCGATGGCTACTATTACAACGGCAAAACCATCTCCATTGTCGACAAGGTTCGTGAGTTGGCAAACCTCGTTCCGTCGATTCGATTGATCGTATGGGTTTCCATTCTCGACCAGGTGCCATCTGATAGTTGTATGTTTGCGGAACTGATCGATGACAGCACGCCAGAACTTCAATTTGACCAACGCCCCTTTGCAGATCCGTTGTTCATCATGTTTTCCTCGGGCACCACCGGAAAACCCAAATGCATCGTTCACAGCATCGGTGGCACGTTGATTCAACACCTCAAAGAACATCAGCTACATACCGATCTGAAACGAATCGACCAGCTGTTTTTTTTCACCACCTGCGGCTGGATGATGTGGAACTGGCTGACTTCCGGTCTCGCAACGGGGGCGACGTTAATTCTCTATGATGGATCGCCGTTTTATCCCGACCCCACCCAATTGTTGAATATCGCTGACAACGAACGTATTTCCATTTTCGGCGTCAGTGCCAGATACCTGTCGGCGCTGGATAACGCGGGCATCGTACCGAGGGATAGCCACCAACTGGGTGCTCTACGGACTATCCTGTCCACGGGATCACCACTGTCCGCCGAAAGTTTCCGCTACGTTTATGACCGGTTCAAACCGGACGTGCAGCTTGCCTCAATCTCCGGAGGAACCGATCTCATCTCGTGTTTCGTCTTAGGCAACCCGCTGTCGCCAGTCTGGGCGGGCGAATTGCAGAGCGCGGGTTTAGGGATGGCGGTGGACGTGTGGGACGATACCGGGCAAAGCGTTCGCGAGCAGAAGGGTGAACTCGTTTGCACCGCGGCCTTCCCCTCCTGCCCCATCGGCTTCTGGAACGATGCGAACGACGAAAAATACCAACGCACCTACTTCGAAAGATTCCCCGGCGTCTGGGCTCAAGGGGATTTTGCGGAGATAACCGCAAACGGCGGCTTCATCATCCACGGCCGCAGCGATGCCGTGCTCAATCCCGGTGGTGTGCGCATCGGTACCGCGGAGATATATCGCCAGGTCGAACAGATTCCCGAGGTCATGGAAGCCATCTGCGTCGGACAGGAATGGCAGGACGACACCCGGGTGGTATTGTTCGTTGTTCTTAACGATGGGTTCGAGCTGACAGAAACCCTCAAAGCAACCATCAGCGATCAGATTCGCCAGCACGCTTCGCCACACCACGTGCCAGCCAAGGTGATCCAGGTGCGAGACATCCCTCGGACTCTGAGCGGCAAGATCGTCGAACTTGCGGTACGCGACGTGATACACAATCGGCCCGTTATCAACACCTCTGCGCTGGCAAATCCAGAAGCCCTGGAACACTTTCGCGATCTCGAAGAGCTATCGCGCTGAAAGTAAATTGTTGACCCTATTCTCTACCGGCATCGAGCTTGTGCCCTTCTATACTCGATAGATGGCTTGCAGTTCCAGAGTGGCGCGGAGTTGCATTCAAATCCCAGATGAGCCGGTGTATTGACTTTGTTTCGTTACCGCTGCTTTTTTGGCGTCATTTTGTTGACGCTGCTACAGCCTCGACTCGGCTACGGCATCGAACCGTTGGTTGTCGACGATCTGGGCGGTGATTACGCGCTTGCTCCTCATATCGAATATCTTTTTGATCCATCTGATGAGCTCACCCTTGCAGCGGTGCGAAACGAGGCCACCCAATGGCTCACGAACCCGGGCGACTCGTTCAACCTCGGCTTCATCAAAGGTTCTGTCTGGGTACGAATTCGATTCGAAAGCGATCTCTCCTTCCCTGGCGAATTGCCTCCAGCTTTTTTCCTGGATCTGAACACCGCCGAATTGAATAACGTAACCCTGTCCCACTATGTAGATGGGATCTTGCAATTCAATCACCAATCCGGAACTCACCACCCATTCGATACCCGCATGATCAAACACCGTACGTTTGCGTACCGCATCGCGATGCACACCGGTCAGCATGAGCTGGTCATGCGGATCAGCAACTACGGCGGAATCGCCCTGGTTCCAGAACTGCAAGGCGTGACCCGCTGGTTCCAGGAAACGAGTCGTACTCAGTTGCTGTTGGGCGCGGCCTTGAGCGTATTGGTCATGATGGCCGTGTACAACCTGATAGTGTTTCTCATCGTACGCGAGCGTGTTTTCGGATTTTTCGCGCTTGCCCTGCTTGCTGCGGCATTTTACCGATTGAGTTCCTATGGGCTCGGGTCTCAGTTCTTGTGGCCGGATAATCCCGAGTGGCACACCATTTCCGTTCGCCTCGGTGCCGGGATATCAATGGCGACTTTGCTTCTGTTTACCCGGGAGTACCTGCACACGGCCGCCTGGTCGTCGGTACTGGACAGGCTACTGATCTCTCTGGCAGTTACCCTGGCATTAGTCATGATCTTTCCGGTATTCAGAGCCTTCCCTGGATTGAGCATGTTGTTGCTTGCGAGCGCACCGTTGCTGGTGTTGGGCACTGCGATGAGCGCAGTTGCAGGCAGAAAACCTGGTGCTCGCCCTTTTCTGTTGGCGTGGCTCCTCTATTGTGCTTCCCTCATCGTTACCATGTCCCGTGTGCAAGGCTGGATTCCGCTGAACCCGACCACCGAAATGTTGAGTCAGAGTGGATTTTTTGCACTTGCCATCATTACCAGTCTGGGTCTCGCGAACCGTCTGGTGGAAGAAAAGGTCAGTAAGGAATTCGCCGAAACGACGACCCTCGCGAAAACGCGATTCCTCGCCAATATGAGCCACGAACTACGCACTCCTCTGAACGCGATCTTAGGATTTTCCGAGTTGACGCTCGGTACGGATCTCGATGAAGAACAGCAACGCTATCTGACGAAAATTCGAACCTCATCTGACGATCTTCTCAACATTGTCAACGACGTGCTGGACTTCTCAAAATTCGAAACCGGCGAGGTCGTGCTGAAAAACGCGCCTTTCAGGCTTACCCAGATCACCGAGGATTTGCAGGCAACCTTCGAGAACCAGACGGCACAGAAAGGCGTCTCACTGGATATTGCCATCGATGCCGACGTCGAAGATCGTCTATCTGGAGATTCCTCGGTGTTGACCCGGATATTGAGGAACCTGGTATCCAATGCATTCAAATTCTCACAACGCAGCAAAGTAACCGTACAGATTTCGGTAATGAAACGGCACAACAAAGAAGTTGAACTGCTGGTAAGCGTGAAAGATACCGGGATAGGCATCGGCGAACCCCAGCAGAAAATTCTGTTTCAGCCTTTCACCCAAGTGGACACATCCTCTACCCGTGAGTTTGATGGAACCGGGCTTGGGCTCGCGATATGCCGACAACTGGTCGAGTTCATGGGGGGAGAAATCTGGTTCGAAAGCAAACCAGACCAAGGAACCACGTTTTTCTTTACGGTACCGCTGCTTGCACCGGAGCCCGTAGTTGAAATATCCGCAGCGGAAGCCGTAGATGCTTCCGTTACCCTGTCAGGAGTCAACTTGCTCGTTGTCGAAGACAACAAAACCAATCAAATGCTGGCTGCCGCGATGCTGAAGAAACTCGGTGCGACAGTGACCATGGTCGACAATGGTCGCCAGGCGGTGGAGGTTCTTGAAAACAAGGAGTTCGACGCAGTGTTAATGGATTGCCAGATGCCTGTGATGGATGGCTATGAGGCAACGCGGACAATTCGCTCGCAGCTGGGGCTCAGCAACCTGCCTATCATCGCGATGACCGCGAACGCCATGATAGGCGATCGGGAAACCTGTCTGGAAGCCGGTATGGATGACTATATCGCGAAGCCGGTGAGCATGTCGGAAATCGCTCGAGTCGTCCGGTGCTTGGTTCCCGTGAGGAACCTGGCCGCAGACCGCCAGACCGGCTGAGTATCAGAACAGTAGGACCGTGCCCTCATCTGCCGGATCGGCTACGCTTAAGCCTCGTCATCCGCGGAGGGGACGATGCGCAAGTTCCTGCTATCAGTTGTCCTGGGATTAATAGCCTGCAGCCCAACCAGTGAGCAATCGACCTCGCCCGATCCATCGAGTGAAGTAAACGGCTCCACCGACGTTTCCGCCAACATCCCCCCCGAAGAGTCTGCAGGTTCAAGCGTAGATATCGACTCTGGCCGCCACGTGTACTTTGGCGACCTCCACGTTCACACCTACTACTCGTTCGATGCGTTCATCTTTGCGACGAGGGCAACACCCGACGATGCCTACCGTTATGCCAAAGGCGAGGCGATCCGCCATCCGGCGGGTTTCGACGTACAACTCAAGCGGCCGCTCGATTTTTATGCCGTCACGGATCACGCGATGTTTCTCGGCAACCTCGCGGCCTGGGCGGATGGCACCTCTGTCAAGTCCGAGGATCCCGTGGCGGTGCGGGTCGCTGCGGCTAAAACGGTATCGGAACGGCGCGCTGCGTTCCTTGGCATGCGGCCTTACCTCAAGGAAGGCGCCGACAACAAACTGTTGGACCTCGACGTGGTTCGCTCCGCCTGGGCAGATATTCAGGCCGCGGCGGAACGCCACAACGACCCTGGTGAATTCACGACGTTTGTCGCGTACGAATACACCTCCAGTCCGGAGTCACAAAACCTGCATCGCAATGTCATCTTCCAGGGAGCCCGAGCGCCACCCACACCGTTCAGCCGCCTGGACTCCGCCAATCCAGAACAACTGTGGGCATGGATGGACAACCTGCGCGACCAAGGCATCGAGTCACTCGCCATTCCCCATAATTCGAACGGTTCAAACGGGCAGATGTTCAAGCTCACCGATTGGGATGGAAATCCGCTGGATGCGGCGTACGCAGAGGTCAGACTCCGTAACGAACCACTCGTGGAAATCACCCAGGTGAAAGGCACATCGGACACCCATCCGCTGCTTTCTCCTCACGACGAATGGGCCGATTTCGAGATCATGCCTTACCGCATCGCAACCTGGATCGACAGCGACCCAAACGGCAGCTACGTACGCCAGGCGCTTTTGAACGGCATTCGCATGGAAGATCGCGGCGGTTTCAATCCATACCAATTCGGAATCATTGGTGCGAGTGACAGCCATAACGGGGCCGCCTCCCTGGATGAAGCCAATTTTTTCAGCAAAGTGGGGCTCCTGGATGCAACCCCGCAATTGCGGGGTTCGGTTCCGCTCGATGAACCGGATGCAGACGGGAATATCTACGCCAACACCTATTACAACACCTGGGGCGCAAGCGGTATCACCGGGGTGTGGGCGAATACCAATACACGAGGCGACATCTACGATTCGTTGCGTCGAAAAGAGACCTTTGCCACCAGTGGAACGCGGATCACGCTGCGTTTTTTCGCAAGTTTCGAGTTCCGGCAAGATCTGCATGACGAACCCAACATGGTGGAAATTGCTTACGAACTCGGTGTACCGATGGGAGGCGATCTGCTCCCCGGTACGGGCTCTCCCAGATTTGTTGTCATGGCACTTCGAGACCCGGCAAGTGCTCCGCTTGAACGCCTGCAAATAATCAAGGGCTGGGTGAACGACCGAGAGCCTTTTGAACAGGTCTACGACGTCGCCTGCTCGGATGGTTTGCAAGTGAATTCAGATACCCACCGCTGTCCTGACAATGGCGCACGCGTCAATATATCGGACTGTTCAATCACCGAAGGCGTCGGCGCTGCGGAGCTACTGGCCACCTGGGAAGACCCGGAATTCGATGCAGACCAACAAGCCTTCTACTACCTGCGTGCGCTGGAAAATCCCACCTGTCGCTGGTCTACCTGGGACGCGGTGCGCGCGGGTGTTCCGCCTCGAGATACCCTGGCAAAGACAATTCAGGAACGGGCCTGGTCATCACCCATCTGGATTCACCCGAATTAGGCGAAGGTCATATGCCTGAACCCATACTGACCGTCTACCCTGCCCGCTCGGTCATCACCATGAATCCTTCGCTGCCGCGAGCCCAAGCCGTGGCTGTGCGCGGCGATCGAATTGTCGAGGTTGGGACGCTCGCGTCCATGCAACCCTGGTTCGATGCCCATGAACACATCGTGGATGATCGCTTCTCAAACGACGTGATCGTGCCCGGATTTATCGATCCCCACCTGCACCCCACCATGGCGGCAGTGCTGTTACCGATGAATTTCGTTACCGCGATGGAGTGGAAACTCCCCTGGGGCACAGTATCACCATCGATGACACCCGAAGCGTTCCTCAATCGTGTAGCGGAAATCGAGGCAGCTGTGGAGGATCCGGAAGAGCCGGTTTTCATCTGGGGTTATCATCAACTCTGGCACGGGTCCATGTCGCGGCCATTGCTCAACAAGATCAACGCGACGCGTCCGATTATTGTCTGGCATCGATCGTTTCACGAACTCTATCTAAATGATGGTGCACTGAAATTTTTGCACATCACCGAGGCGGAGGTCGGAAACCGCAAGCAGATCGACTATCCGAACGGTCATTTTTTTGAAGCCGGTCTTGGCTATGCCGTCAATCGACTAAACCCGACTATCCTCGCTCCTGAAAAATACGCTGAAGGTCTCGAACGGCTGAAACAGGTGGTTCACTTCGGTGGTCACACCACCATAGCCGACATGGCCACAGGGTTATTCGATTTCGATGCCGAGTGGCTGATGTTAAAACAAGTTATCGAACGCGAAGATACGCCGTTCCGGGTGGAACTCGTTCCGGACGCCGCCAGGCTCAGGGCATCCAAAGGAAGCAATGAAGCGGCCCTCGCTTTCGCGAAATCGCTACCCGAACAAAATACCCACAGGCTGCGTTTCTCCGACCACGTTAAACTTTTTGCAGACGGCGCTTTCTTCTCCCAGCTTGCCCAACTTCAAGAGCCGGGTTACATCGACGGCCATCACGGCGAGTGGATCACGCCACCGGAAAAACTCGAAGAGGCCATGCGAATCTACTGGAACGCGGGGTTTAAAATTCATCTCCACGTAACCGGTGATCTAGGCGTCGAACTCGGGTTGGATCTGCTCGAAAAACTGCAATGGGAACGGCCCCGTTTCAATCACGGCTTTACCTTCGAACACTTCGGCTTCTCGACCCCCGAGCAGGTGGAAAGAATCGCGAAGCTCGGAGCGAGCGTGTCGGCCAACGTGTATTACCTCTACGAACTCAGCGATGCTTATGCGAGACACGGCATAGGCTTTGAGCGTGCAAGCCAGATGGCTCGATTGAACGCCTGTTTCGCGAACGGTATCACCACAGCCCTGCACTCGGATTTCACCATGGCGCCCGCTGAACCACTCAACAGCGCCTGGATTGCGGTCAACCGGATAAATTCGACCCAACAGCTCATGGGTGCCGAAGAGCGGATAACCCCCGAGCAGGCGTTGGCTGCCATTACCATCAATGCTGCCCGGGTCATCGGCCGGGCCGACGACATCGGCAGCCTGCGCGCTGGCAAAAAAGCAGACTTCACAGTTCTTCGGGACGATCCCCTGACAACCGACCCAATGCACCTCAAAGACATCCCGATCGTTGCAACTGTGTTTGAAGGTCGACCGTTCCCAATCGAGCGTACCTGGCGATGACGCCGCTTACGGTTCTTGGAGGGTATCTCGGCGCGGGTAAAACGACGATCATCAACGGACTGCTGACGAGTCTGGCGCAAGTGACAGACAACCCGCGAATTGCCGTGCTGATCAACGACTTTGGCGCGATCAACATAGACGCCAAGCTGATCCGCAAACACCATGGACGCACGGTGGAATTGACCAGCGGCTGTGTATGCTGCGACATTCAAGATGATCTGGGGAGCGCGTTGGACGCCTTACGCGGAGAGTCTTTTGCACAGGTGCTCGTAGAAGCGAGCGGCGTTGCCCATCCGGCCAAGGTCGCCAATTACGCGCTCACCTGGCCCGGATATCGCCCAGCCGGAATTCTGGTTGCCGTGGACGCACTCAACGTCGAGGACCAGAAAAAGGACAAATTCATCGGTCACCTGATCGACGCGCAGATAACCGAAGCGGATCTGCTGCTCCTGACCAAACTCGACCAGCTTGATTGCAATCGCGGACAGGCTCTCCGGGATTCGTTGCCAACACCCGCCGTGGTTGTCGACCACGGCTGCGTTGACGCAGACATTCTGCTTGCACCAACTCTCAGCCGGCCCGATAGCCCCGTTGTGAAAGACCATAGTGACCAATTCCGGACGCTCGACTATCAATCTGAGCGAATACTCGACCACGATCGCCTGCTTAGTTTCCTCGACGGACTACCGGAACCCGTGGTGAGAGCAAAAGGCTGGATTCACGACGACCAGGGGGGCTGGTGGCTCCAGTCGGTTGGCAATCGGTGGACGCTGGAACCCGCCACGGCAATACCAGACGGTACCAGCCTCGTTTTTATCGCACTCGCCAAACCCGGGATCGGGGCAATGTTGAGCGGGCTGAAACATGCCCTGCAAAGCCTCTGAACCGCACCCGCATGGACGGATCGGGTGTTGTCCTCAGGCATCCTCGCGGAGCTGTCGATGAGCGAAAACCAGCAGCACCACGAAAACGACTTCGAAAACAAATGGTGTCAGCACGCTGGATTCAACGCCATCGACAACGAAGCCGACCAGACGACCCAGCGCAATCATTCCCATGAGCACGGCAACCGCAAGAAACCACAGCGTCTGACCGCGCACGATACCCAGCACCAGCAACACGGTACCGGTAACGAACATTCCTCCGATATCACCCCGCAGCGTGCTCAAACCCAGAATGCCTTCCGGCGTCACTCCCATGCTGGTGGCCGCGCTCGAGGGGTCGATTACCGCACTCACGCCCCCGATCAGTAACAGTACCGCGATCAATCCAACGACTATTTTCAACGCGATTTTCATGTGTTTCCCTCGTTATTGTCTTTCTTTTCACCCGACCCGCGCCCTTTTAGAACCCCGGCCCTGGTCCGACCATGAATAATTGTGCCATGGGCGCAGTTTGGCGTCTCGCGCCCGTGAAGTCTGCACGAGACCCGTGTTGCAGATTTTCTACACCCACGCTCTCCGCCACAGCAATCCTGTGGGAAAAACGAGTTGTGTCTACTACGCTTATACAAACGCGGACTGTGAAAAGGCCGCTTCGGATTATTTCACCCGGCCAGGTACAACGAAGTTTCGGGCTGGCAGGCGTTGGCCACCAAAACGAAAGATTCAGCTACTCGAGGGCACGCTCAATCGGTGTGGCTATCGGTACCTGAACACCGAACTTGAGTGTGTGTTCCATAGGTGTTGCGACTATGTCCCAGTTGCCAAGCACCTATGGCGCACACTCAGGTTTCAAGACAGTGCAGCCACCACATCGTCAAAAACCGCATCAGCCAACTGGCGCATCTCCGCGTCGGTCCTATCCTGGATGGGATGCGCGACGAAACAGCGTTTTGCGTCCATTCCGAGCGCTTCCGCCTGGGCCTGTGCGGCTTCTTCAAACTCTGCCGAAGCGATCGAAACCGCCGGTGTTCCCTGGATCTCAAACCATACCGTGTCATGCAAACTGCACGTGGTACAGGATCCTCAGTCGGCCAGACCTTCTATGATGAAGTCGTTGTTTTGCTGAATCTCGCGGCGCAGCGCATCCGGCGCCGGTTTGGTAAATGTCGGTTTCGCATACCGATTTACCGTAATGCCCGGTAAACGCTCACTCAACAGAGCTTCTAATCTGTCCAGCAGCACGTTGCCCCTTGGCTTGGAAATATCCAGTAGTGCAACCCGTCCGGTGATCTCGCCGCTACGCGGCGTAATCTGCCGGATGACTGGC
>SMVA01096958.1_pt1 | contig 13360 bp, 10 predicted proteins | sample 2456451 | NCBI WGS metagenome assembly SMVA01 (sample SAMN11095933, study PRJNA526329) | marine sediment metagenome | biome: Marine sediment; feature: Surficial sediment; material: Deep marine sediment; isolation source: Hadal surficial sediment | place: Pacific Ocean | collected 2014-05 | depth...
CCGCTTCATCAGCCGTGATACGGTTATTCGGCTCACGATACCGATAAAGATAGTCATACATCGTCACGATGTTTGCATCAAGATATTGGTTGATACCCTGGTAGTCTGAAAATTCAGCCATCGTGATCTGATCCCTGATGGCATCCAGAGTTTTTCCATCTATCATCAACTGCAATACCTCGTTCCTCAGGGCCTGCAGAAAACGATGACTATCTCGAAAATTTTGCTGTGTTTTGACCGAACCGTGACCAGGCAGGACGACATCGACGTCTTCGAGGTTCGCCAGGATTTTCAGAACTTTCAGTTCACTGTGAACATCCATGTCCCGGTAGTCAGGGTATATCGACTTTCCTTTGGCGATATCGATGGCGACGAGCACTTTTTCCCCGGGAATATGCACCTGGATCAGGTTGTCGCTATGGGACGGACCGAAATAGAGCAGCGTTACCTTGAGACCGCCCAGGTGGATATCCATTGACTCCTCGAACGTTAGATCCGGCACAGCGGATTTTCGCCCTTCCCGCAGAATGTGAGGCCGAATATTTCTGTGGCCGATCGTAACGGCGGTGGCGCTGAATATCTGGCTGTTGCAAATATGATCTGGATGATCGTGACTCAAGACCACGTATTTGACCGGCACGCCATGTCGCTCTTGTAATTCTGACTTGAGCCATTGCAGCGTACCCGAATCACAGAAATGCCCGTCGACAACGATAATTCCGTCTGAAGTGAGCACGTACGCGCCATACTGGCCGTCCGAACCCCATCGATAAACACTCGGTGAGACCTGCTCGATTGAGCGATCCTGACCCCACTCTTGCGCAATTACATCGCAAGTGCCTATTGAGAGGACAAAGAAGAGTAAATAGCTTGCCGTTCGTCTGGCGTTTTTCACGATGTCACCTAGTGATTGTGTCCACGATGGGCGCGGTGCGCTCGCGGTCCGCCGGTGGCACAGCCGCACGCCGTTGCCGCAGCACTGGTTTTGTCAACTACCGTGCTGCGTTTCAAACCTTTGAGTTTGATTCCATTGCCACCAGTAATGATGAGCCTTACGGACTCACCCGTGTCGGGGTCCCGGACCAGAATGGAATCCGACATACGATGAATTATATCGAATCGCCGTGGAGCCTGACTCGAGTCGCTCGGAATGGTCTCATAGACGTAGGTTGGCATGACTTGTGTTTCTCTTGCGAAGGCTTAGTTTTCTTCCAGTCCATCCGAAACATCGACGTCTTCCGATACCAGTTGCTCAATGCCGGAGCATTTCGCCATGTAGTCAAGCACGATACTAAAGTCCATTGTTTCACGATTACCATGGCCCATCGACTGCTGCATGATATCGCGTGTCAGTCCTGTCACCGGCATAGGTACCTGGTGCTCACGTCCCATGGCAAGTCCGAGATCCATGTCCTTGCGCATGAGTTCCGGCGTAAAGGTTACTGTGTAGTCGAGATTGACGAAAGCGGGTGTCTTGTATTTCGTATAAATCGAGCCCATCACACTCTTGTTGATGAAATCCAGGAAAGCGTGTCGCGGTACGCCGGCCTTCTGCGCCAACACCGTGAGTTCGGCCATCGACTGTGTAATGACACCAAGAAATACGTTGTGACAAATCTTGACTGTTCTGGCCAGTTCGCCTTCGCCAACATAGCTGACGCCCATGCCAGCAATCACCTCCTGGTAACGCTGTACATCTTCGAATACAGTTCGCGGGCCCGAGCAAACCATTGCCAGTTTGCCGACCTTCACACACTTGCCATTACCACTAACCGGCGACGCGATGAACTGTATGCCGCGTTCGGCAAGGCTGGCTCTTATGTCTGCCGACGCTTCGACGGATATGCTGGAACAGTCGACGAATATTTTTGGCGCCGAATCGCCAGACAAAACACCATTTTCGCCAAATATCACATGCTTGACGTCGTCTGAGGTCGACACCATTGAAAATACGATGTCGCGCTGCGCAAGATCCACCAGGTTGTCGACAACGGTTGCACCCTGCTCACTAAGAGGCTCGGCTTTGGACCGCGTTCGGTTCCATACATTAATGTCACAACCGGCCTTCGTCAGGCGCTCAGCCATCGGGTAGCCCATTCGGCCCATTCCGATCCAGCCCAATGTGTGTTTTTTCAAGTCCTTTGTTGCCATGTTCCTAATCTCCCATCGTCGCAAACGAAAGCCATTCTTTTTTATTCTTGCCACTCCGGCAGGCCAGAGTTCGTCCCCCGTCTCGACCCATCCCTGCAGGCGCCGTAGCCCTTAGTCGAGCATAAATTGCATACGTGTGCATAACCTACCAACGAACAGCCGCCTGTGCAAGACCTTTTATTTGCCCGGACGTAGCCAGGATTGATTAGTGAGGGTTTTTTTCATATAATAGTGCACACGTATGCAGTCTTAGTTGCACAATTGTCTTTGACCGTCAATCCAGGTGAGACCATGTCTGAAATCCAACCCCGCGAGCCAACCATTATTACCCCTGAAGATATCCAGCCGCGATGGGACTGGAGCAGGGCCATCGCAGCACCTGGCAAGACCAACGTTGATTTTGAAGAACGCATAGATTTCAGGCGGCTGCATCGCTATCGCGTTTCCCGCGCACAGCAGGCATTGGCTAATTCCGACTTGGGCGCTCTACTTTGCTTTGACAATAACAACATCCGCTATTTGACCAGTAGTGTAATCGGAGAATGGAGCCGCGATAAGATTTGCCGCTACGCGTTATTTACGGGCAACGCCAATCCTTACCTATGGGACTTCGGTTCTGCGGCGGCCCACCACCGCCTGTACGCGACCTGGCTGAAACAGGATCATTGCCGGGCAGGCATGCTTGGTTTACGCGGATCGGTTCCGGAAGACGCGAATCTGTTCAAACGGGCGGCAGAGGAAATCCGTGACTTGCTCAAGGTGGAAGGGGTTGCCGATATGCCCTTGGGTGTTGACATCGTGGAACCCCCAATGTTGTTCGCCCTTCAGGCTGTTGGCCTCGAGATTCGCGACGCGCAACAAGTTTTTCTCGACGCACGGCAAATCAAGAGCATGGATGAGATCGTGCTGCTCAATCAATCGGCCGCGATGGTTGATGGCGTTTATCAGCTGATTGCTGAAAATTTGAAGCCAGGAGTCAGGGAGAACGAGATGGTCGCTCTGGCCAACAAATTTCTCTATGACAATGGGTCGGATGATGTTGAAGCCATCAATGCTGTTTCGGGCGAGCGATGCGCGCCACATCCCCACAATTTCACAGATCGTATGTACCGTCCTGGCGATCAGGCGTTCTTTGATGTCATTCAGTCTTTTATGGGGTATCGAACGTGTTACTACCGCACGCTAAATGTGGGTCTATCGACAACCGGACAGGTTGACGCTTACAAGCAGGCACGCGAATGGATAGATTCCGCAATCGATATGGTCAAGCCCGGCTTGATGACAGACAAGATTGCCGCGCTGTGGCCCAAAGCGACCGAATTCGGTTTTGACAATGAAATGGAAGCTTTTGGACTGCAATTCGGTCATGGCCTCGGTCTTGCGTTGCACGAGCGGCCGATCATCAGCCGGTTGACTTCCTTTGATAACCCGTTCGAATTGCAAGAGGGAATGGTGTTTGCCCTGGAGACTTATTGTCCTGCCGCCGACGGCAATGGTGCTGCAAGAATTGAAGAAGAGGTTGTGGTGACCAGCGACGGTTGCCGCATCATCACGTTGTTTCCCGCGCAGGAATTGTTCGTCGCGAACAAATATTAGTTGACTACCTAAGAATAACAGTCGGCAGACTTTAGCCGGCCAATAAACGGTTAATGGAAAAGAGCATGATCGATCAGCTAATCCAAAGCATTCCTACCGATATGTATATTGGCGGTGAGTGGACTCCATCGTCGGACGGAGAGCAGTTTGATGTGCGCGATCCGGCAACCGAAGCGGTCATTGCATCGGTTGCCAACGGTACCGCAGTGGATGCCGTCTCCGCGGTGGATGCTGCCTCCTCGGCAGGTCCGGGTTGGGCCAGTCGATCTCCGCGCGATCGCTCGGAGATTTTGCGTAAAGCGTACGAATTAATGGTTGATCGTCGCGAAGACTATGCGACGGTGATATCCCGTGAAGAAGGCAAGACTCGAGCAGAGGGCCTGGGTGAAGCGGATTATGCTGCCGGCTTTTTTCGCTGGTATGCCGAGGAAGCCGTGCGCTGCGATGGCAGATTCAGCAGGGCACCGGCCGGGGCCAACAATATTCTGGTCATGCATCAACCTGTCGGCGTCTCGTTGCTGATTACCCCGTGGAATTTTCCGGCCGCGATGGCAACTCGCAAAATTGCGCCGGCGCTCGCGGCGGGTTGCACCACGATTCTGAAACCTGCATCGGAAACCCCGTTGACCGCATTGATGCTGATGGGTCTGCTGGAAGACGCCGGAGTTCCGGCGGGTGTGGTCAACTTGATTCCGTCCCGCAACTCATCCGTCATATCGAACACTATTCTCAGTGACGACCGGACCCGGAAAATATCGTTTACCGGGTCAACCGAGGTCGGCAGGCTGTTACTGACCAAGGCTGCCGAGAGAGTAATCAACTGCTCGATGGAACTTGGTGGTAACGCCCCGTTCATCGTACTCGATGATGCGGACATGGACATCAGCGTCAAAGGCGCGGTGGTTGCCAAGATCAGGAATGCTGGTGAGTCCTGCATTGGCGCGAATCGATTTTATGTGCATTCATCGCTGATCGCTGAATTTGCCGAACAGTTTGCAGGCGCAATGTCTGCCTTGAAGGTCGGCCCGGGACTGGATGAAGGGGTCGACGTCGGACCGTTGGTCAATGCGAGCACACGAGACAAGGTCGAGAGCCTGGTCGATCAGGCCGTATCACTGGGCGCGACCGTCCTCACCGGTGGAAAGCGCCTGGATCGGCCCGGATATTTCTACGAACCGACAGTAATGCTTGATATTCCGGAACAGGCCGAAATACTTCACACCGAAATATTCGGACCGGTCGCAACGTTGGTACCGTTCGACGATGTTGATGAGCTTGTTGCCAGGGCCAATGACACCATATTCGGTCTTGCCGCCTATGTGTTCGGCAAGGATATCGGTAACGCCCTGTCCGTTGCCAAACGTATTGAGGCCGGAGTTATGGGAATCAATCGGGGCTTCATCTCTGATCCGGCGGCCCCTTTCGGCGGATTCAAACAAAGCGGCATCGGACGCGAGGGATCCCAGGAAGGAATGCACGAATTTTTGGAAACCAAATACATCGCAGTTGACTGGTGAGGCCTGCTCACAGGCACTTTCCGTTACACAGCGCAGAGGAAAATTGAGATGCCAAGAACAACAACTCTGGAGCTCGCAGCGCCCTGGCTAGAGATCAAGGCGACGGCTGCTGACTGGAACCACACTGGCGCTGAAGAATGGCGTGGATTATTGAATCACATGCATTTGATTCGCGCTTTTGAGGAGGAAATGCTGCAGCTTGATCGTGAAGGCCAGGTACACGGACCCGTGCACGTCAGTGTCGGCCAGGAAGGTGCGATGGTCGCCGCCATGTCGCTGCTGGAAAGCGATGATCTGGTCAACGGCTCGCACCGCGGCCATCATGTGTTCCTGGCGAAAGCATTGAACCATGTTGAACCCGCCGGTTACGATCCACTTCGTGACCCGGTTCCCGACAGCGTCAATGAATTGATTTACAGAACAATGGCCGAGATCATGGGCTTGAGCCCTGGATTCTGCAAGGGTCGAGGTGGTTCGATGCACTTGCGCTGGGACGAGGCCGGTGTTTTCGGGACCAATGCGATCGTCGGTGGCGCCGTACCACTGGCTAACGGCGCCGCGTGGTCGGTCAAGCGTGATGGCAATAAGCGAGTGGTGTTCACCTGTTTCGGTGATGGCTCTTGCCATATCGGTAATGTACTGGAGTCCCTGAATCTCGCGGCGCTGTACGATTTGCCAATCTGCTTTTTGATCGAGAACAACCACTATGCGGTTTCCACAACTCTGGATGAGCAGGCACGCGAAACTCGCATGTCGTCGCGAGGACTCGCATTTGGAATTCCCAGTTTTCGGGTCGACGGCATGAATCCGATGTCGGTGAAAGTCGCCGTTGACAAGGTCGTAAGTCTACTGCGCGAGGGCAAGGGCCCTGCGGTACTCGAAGTTGATGTGTATCGCTACTATCACCATGGCGGTGGACTGCCTGGCAGCGCGTTCGGATATCGAAGCAAGGAAGAAGAAAATGAGGTCAAGAGTCGCGACGCAATTCAGTGCGTCGAAAAAGCGTTGATGGAGCGTGACTGGCTCTCGACCGATGAGCTGCAAACCATCAAACAGAATGCCGAACAGGCAGTAAAACATGCGGCGTCAAAATTGACCGAGAATAGAGATGGTAAACGCGTGATTATCGACTCGCTTTGGCCTGACGTGAAATTTCGCGATAAGGGCCTGAGAGGCGATATGTCCGAGTTTGACGATATCAAATTTGTCGAACAGGAAAGCTATACGGGTGAGATCAAACAGGTCAAGTTCGTCGAGTTTATGGCCAAGGCGATGGTGCGACGTTTTGAGACCGATGATCGCTACTTCGTGCTGGGTGAGGATGTACATAAGTTGAAGGGCGGCACCAATGGAGCAACCAAGGGACTGCCAGAGCGATGGCCTGATCGCTGTGTACCTGCGCCGATTGCCGAACACGGCTTCGTCGGATTGACCGGTGGTGTGGCGATGATCGGTAAGTATCGTCCCATCGTTGAATTGATGTATCCGGACTTCGGACTGGTTGCGGCGGACCAGTTGTTCAACCAGATTGCCAAGGCGCGTCATATGTATGGTGGCGAAACCAATGTGCCGATCGTGCTGCGCACCAAGGTTGCGCTCGGGAGCGGTTATGGCTCTCAGCACTCGATGGACCCTGCCGGCCTGTTCTCGAATTGGCCGGGCTGGCGTATTGTCGCCCCGTCCACTCCATTCGACTATGTCGGATTGATGAATTCCGCGCTTCAATGCGAGGATCCCGTGATGGTGCTCGAGCATGTCGAACTCTATACGAAGAAAGGTCCCGGCACCGACGAGGATTACGATTATTTTATTCCCCTGGGCAAGGCGAAGGTGGTTCGTCCAGGCAAGTCTTTCACGGTGCTGACCTACCTCACGATGGTTGAAAAGGCGGTGACGGTTGCTGAGGAAATGGGCATCGATGCTGAGATCATCGACCTGCGGTCCCTCGATCGCGCCGGGCTCGACTGGGAGACGATTGGTGACAGCATCAAGAAGACCAACCATGTCGTGATGCTGGAGCAGGGACCGTTAACTGTCTCCTATGGCGCAATGTTGACGGACGAAATACAGCGACGGTATTTCGATTACCTGGATCATCCGGTCAAACGAATTCACGGGGGTGAGTCCTCGCCTAGCGTTTCCAAGGTGTTGGAGCGCGCTGCATTTGTCGGCGAGGCTGAAATCAGGGCCACTTTTGCAACCATGGTTGCCGACATGGGTAGTCCGCTGGCCGCGGTTGGTTAGCCGGATCACATCATGGAGACGAGCTTGAGTGAAACGTCAAAAGGGCTGCCCGGCCTGCGTGGTACCGACCACGTCGGATTTTCGGTACCAGACCTTGATGAAGCCGTTGATTTTTTCGTCAATGTTTTGGGGTGCGTGGATCTCTACGGCGTCGGGCCAGTTCAGTCGGACGACGACTGGATGCACGAACAGCTCAATGTGCATCCGCGGTCTACGTTTAAAAATCGACTTCTGCGCTGCCAGTTCGGGTCGAATTTCGAGGTCTTTGAATACACGGCACCTGATCAAAACGAAGTGCAGCCAAAGAACAGCGACGTTGGTGCATTTCATCTTGCATTTTACGTCGATGATTTTGATGTAGCACTTTCTTATATAGAGAGTGAGGGTCTGACCATATTGGGTAAACCGGTTATTCGCACGGAAGGTCCGGTCGCCGGACAAACCTGGATTTACTTTCTTTCGCCATGGGGCATGCAGTTCGAACTGATTAGTTTCCCGCATGGCAAGGGTTACGAGAAAGACACGCCACTTCGCCAATGGCACGCTGCGCATCCGCAAGACTAGAACGAGGAGAACAATCAAGTGCCTATAGAGATCAGACTGCCTGCTTTGGCGCCCGATTTTGAAGGCGGCACGATCGAAAGCTGGCACAAGGTGGTCGGCGACGTCATTGCGGCCGGCGACGTCATTGCGGACATTGAAACGGACAAGGCGGTCGTCGAAATTGAGGCTACCGATTCAGGGATTCTAGGCAAGATTGTGGTTGTAGCAGGAACCGCCGACGTCCCGGTCAATACAGTGATCGGCTTGTTGTTGCAGGAGGGCGAAACTGTCGCGGACCTGGACAATTTATCCGTGTCTGACAGGGCCGAAACAGTGACACCGGCGGTCACGGATGTGGCGCCCGTGCCAACTGCAAAACAGGCAAGCAAACCCCAGACACTGGCAACCCCTGAGGGTCGGCTCTTTGCCAGCCCACTGGCCCGGCGTATTGCGCTGCGATCAGGCGTTGATCTCAACACTCTGACGGGCCGCGGTCCTAACGGGCGCATACTCCGGGCAGATGTCGAGGCCGCGTCCAGCAACGTCACCACTGAGGTCGCCGATGAACGCTATACGGCGATTCCCAACAGCGGCATGCGGAAAGTCATCGCTCGACGATTGGGCGAAGCAAAGCGCGATATCCCGCACTTCTACCTTACCGTTGATTGCACACTTGACGCCGTATTGGAATTGCGAAGGCAGTTCAACGCCGAGTCAATCGATGGTGCAAGCGCCTACAAGATTTCGGTCAACGACCTCATCATCAAGGCTTGCGCGTTAGCCCTGCAGGATGTGCCGGCGGCGAACGCGAGTTGGACCGAGGAGGCAACTCTCCAATATCACGATGTGGATATTTCGGTCGCGGTCGCGACGCCTGGCGGCCTGATAACACCGATTGTACGAAATGCCGACCGTAAATCGCTGATCGAAATCTCGTCGGAGATCAGGGATTTGGCAGATCGAGCCCGTAACGGCAAGCTTAAGCCCACGGAATATAAAGGCGGCGGTTTCACAATTTCGAATCTTGGCATGTATGGCATCAAGCATTTCAGTGCAATCGTCAATCCACCGCAATCGTGCATTCTTGCAATTGGCGCCGGCGAGCAACGTGCGATTGTCAACGACGGTGCGCTTGAAGTCGCTACCGTAATGAGCTGCACTCTGTCCGTTGATCACCGGTCTGTCGACGGCGCAATCGGTGCCGAATTCTTGAAGGCATTCAAAAATCATATCGAACATTCGCTGAGCCTGTTTTTGGGGAGCACCAGCCGATGAGCTCGGCACAGTACGACATCATTGTTGTCGGTGGCGGGCCTGGGGGCTATGTCACAGCGATTCGCGCCGGCCAGATTGGCCTGAAAACCGCGCTGATCGAACGTGAGCACCTCGGCGGAATTTGTCTGAACTGGGGCTGCATTCCGACCAAGTCCCTGTTGAGGTCCGCAGAGATATTCGAGTACATGAAGCAAGCCTCGAGTTTTGGATTGTCCGCCGAAGGAATCGGATTTGATCTGCAGCAGATCGTTGCTCGCTCTCGACGTATTGCCAAACAACTCAATGGCGGCGTCGCGCAACTTCTAAAGAAGAACAAAATCAAAGTTTACGACGGACAAGCCCAACTGCTGGGCGGTGGAAAACTCAGAATCGAAAATGACGACAAAGCGATCGAGGAATCGTCTGCCGCACACATAATTCTGGCCACGGGTGCCCGCGCACGTGACCTGCCGGGGCTGGAAGCCGATGGCAAGCTGGTCTGGACCTACAAGGAGGCCATGACACCGAAAAGTCTGCCTGAATCGATCCTGGTGATAGGCGCCGGGGCGATCGGTATCGAGTTTGCCAGCTTTTACAATTCGCTCGGCGTCGACGTAACTGTGGTCGAGGTGATGCCCCAGATTCTGCCCGTGGAGGATGCGGGAATTGCAGAATTTGCGGCTAAGGCTTTCGCCAAACAGGGCATCAAAATTTTGACCAATACCAAAGTTACGGAGCTACGAAAGGGTCGCAATGAACTGACTGCAGTGCTGATTCGAAATGAAGAACAGTCGGAGATCACCGTTGATCGGGTCATCTCAGCAGTGGGTGTGGTTGGAAACCACGAAAATCTGGGGCTTGAAAATACGCGGGTTGAAGTCGACCGCTCGTATGTGGTGGTTAATGAATGGTCCGAAACGGCTGAACCCGGTGTCTATGCAATAGGTGACCTGGCCGGGCCACCCTGCCTCGCGCATAAGGCGAGCCATGAAGGCATAATCTGTGTTGAACGGATAGCCGACACGCCGAACATTCACCCGCTGAACAAATTGACAGTCCCCGGCTGTACCTACAGCCGACCACAGATTGCAAGCATCGGACTGACGGAACAGGCGGCCCGCGATGCAGGCTACGCGGTTCGAATTGGCAATTTTCCATTTCAGGCGAACGGCAAGGCGATCGCATTAGGCGAAACGGAAGGCATGATCAAAACCGTTTTTGACGATAAGACCGGAGAACTGCTTGGCGCACACATGGTCGGCGCAGAAGTCACAGAATTGATCCAGGGTTTCGGCATCGCACAGTCACTGGAGACCACCGAGCAGGAATTGATGCGCACGGTGTTTCCGCATCCGACATTGTCTGAAATGATGCATGAAGCGACACTCGACGCCTTTGATAAAGTAATACATATCTGACACAGAAAAAAACTAGTTCAGGAGAACGTGAAATGTATCCCAGTAATTCGTCAGCACCGAACCACGGTTGTGCAAGAGTCCTGCATTGTTTCACGCTGTTGCTGTTCCTGGTCTTTGCGTCCGGTTGTGGAGACCGATCTGCGAGTGACGCGTCGAAGCCCATTCTGATCAAGTTTCCACACGTCACAGCACCGGCCACACCGAAAGGCCAGGCGGCGGATCGATTCAAACAGCTGGTCGATGAGCGGCTGGCCGGTAGAGTGGAAGTCGAGATCTATCCGTCCGGTCAGTTGATGAGCGATGACGATTCGATCGACGCGGTGGCATTCGGTGAGGTTCAGATGATCGCCGTGTCGCTCTCCAAACTCGACCGGTTGACCAAGAAATTCCAGGTCTTTGATCTCCCATTTTTGTTTCCGGATCTGCAAGCGGTCGAGCGCTTCCAGTCGGCCGATGCTGGCGTTGCCCTGCTCCGCTCGATGCAGGATCGCGGCCTGCTCGGGCTCGCGTTCTGGCACAACGGAATGAAGCAATTTGGAGCCCCAAGGCCCTTGCGAACACCGGCCGATGCGGCGGGGCTCAAGTTCAGGATTATGGAATCGGATGTATTGCAGGCGCAGATTTTACAGGTTGGCGGCAATCCTCAGAAAATGGCATTTGTGGAAGTTTATCAGGCGTTGCAGACCGGGGCAGTCGATGCGCAGGAAAATACCTGGTCCAACATCTATTCGTCCAAATTTTTCGAAGTGCAGGACTACCTGACTGAAACGAATCACGGCTACCTCGGCTACCTGGTGACCGTAAACCTCGACTTTTGGGAGGGTATACCGGCAGATATTCGGGATGAGCTGTCGGCCATCATTGCAGAAGTATCGCTGTGGGCGAACGCGCGTTCCGCAGAAATCAATCAAGACAGCCTTGAAAAGATCAAACAATCGGGAAGCTCGGAGATTATACAACTGAGTGCCGAGGATCTGGCCGCGTGGCAAACCGCAATGCGTCCAGTTTGGAGTGAATTCGAACAGGATATTGGCATTGATCTGATTCAGGCGGCTGAGGACGCCTCCCACCCATGAAAAATCCCAAGGGCAGTATGCGCGCATTCCTGAATCGCCTGGAAGAAGGCATGATGGCCGCCCTGCTGGCGTTCATGACCTTGTTGACGTTTGTCCAGGTCGTGCTTAGGTACGCATTCAATAGCGGATTGGTCTGGTCCGTTGAGGCGACCTCCTATTCTTTTGCGGCTCTGGTGTTGATAGGAATGTCCTACGGCGTCCGCACCCAGACACATATCGCGGTTGACTTGCTGACCAGCAGATTATCCTCGCGCGCCAGGCGCAACGTGGCATTGCTTGCGATTGCGCTCTGCCTGGTTTATGCGGGTCTAATGCTCTATGGCGCTACTGTATTCGTCGAGCGCTTGTTCGTTCTCGGCAACATGGCCCGTGACATTGCGGCGCCGAAATGGTTGCTTACCGCGGTGATGCCTATGGGATTCGCGTTACTGGCGTTCCGCTTTCTGGAAGCTGGCTGGAGCGTAATCAAGGGCGAAGATGATTACGTCAAGGCCACCGAACACGGCGAGCACGATGCGCCGGAGCAAAGCGGAGACGGGTCATGACTGCCTTATTTCTCCTGGTTGCTCTATTCGCATTACTCTTGATCCGCGTGCCGGTTGCCATATCGCTCGGCCTGGCCAGCGTGACAACGATGCTGTTGTTTGGCGATCAATCCTTGTTGTCGTTGAGTCAAAAATTCTTTCACACGATGCAGGTTTATCCACTGCTGGCGGTTCCTTTCTTCATCCTGGCAGGCGCTTTTATGACCACCGGCGGTGTGGCCAGACGAATGATCGACTTTGCCAACGCCCTTGTGGGCCACTATCGCGGTGGCCTGGCGATGGCCGCATTGCTCGCAAGTGCATTTTTCGCCGCAGTATCGGGTTCGGCGCCAGCTACTGTCGTTGCTGTAGGCAGCGTGATGATCGTCGGCATGGTGAAGTCGGGCTACACGAAGAAATTCGCCGCTGGCGTGATATGCAACGCGGGTACATTGGGGATCCTGATACCGCCGTCACTGGTGATGGTCGTCTATGGCGCGGTCACAGAGTCGTCGATTGGACGATTGTTTATCGCAGGAATCCTGCCAGGGATCGTTCTGACAATCGTGATGATGCTGACGATCATGGTGATTGCCTACAAACAGGACTTACCAAGACAAGAGAAAGCAGATTTCGCAACGGTGCGTCGCACTTTCAGAGAGGCGATCTGGGGCTTGCTATTGGTAGTCATAATCTTGGGCGGTATCTATGCAGGCATCTTCACACCGACCGAGGCCGCCGCAGTATCGGCTGTCTATGCATTTTTTATCGCGGTATTTGTGTACCGCGACATCACAATGAGGCACGTGCCTGATGTGTTGCTCGAGGCTGGCAAGATTACGGTGATGTTGATGTTTATCATCGCCAATGCGTTTGTATTCGCATTTCTGTTGACAACAATGCAAATACCGCAAGCGGCATCGGAGTTCATCATTGGCATGAACCTGCCGTTGTGGGGTTTCCTGCTGGTGCTCAATATCCTGTTGCTCGCGGCCGGCAATTTCATGGAGCCGACCTCCGTGATACTCATTCTTACG
>SMVA01321830.1_pt1 | contig 13359 bp, 10 predicted proteins | sample 2456451 | NCBI WGS metagenome assembly SMVA01 (sample SAMN11095933, study PRJNA526329) | marine sediment metagenome | biome: Marine sediment; feature: Surficial sediment; material: Deep marine sediment; isolation source: Hadal surficial sediment | place: Pacific Ocean | collected 2014-05 | depth...
GTCGAAAAGCCACGGAAAAAACAGGCCGAACAGACCCGCGACGATGCCCCCGGTGACGAGGCCGAATTCGCGCAGACCTTTCGCGTCCAGTTCCGGAATCACATGCTCAGTCATCTTTCTTTTTCAGTCCAGTGCGAATTCATCTTTCCAGGAATCGTCCTTTTCCCAATGCGGCTGTTTCGACTTCTCGAGTATGACGTTTTCGATCACGAGATAATCCATCTCGGTCCGCATGAAACATCGATAGGCGTCCTCGGGTGTGCAGACGATCGGCTCGCCACGGACGTTGAAGGACGTGTTGACAAGCACGGCGCAGCCGGTCCGGTCCTCGAACGCCTTCAACAACGCGTGGTATCGCGGGTTCGTTTTCGTGCTGACGGTCTGAACGCGCGCCGAATAGTCCACGTGCGTGATGGCCGGCAGCTCCGAACGCTTGAGTTTGAGTTTCTCGACGCCGAACAACTTTTTCTGCTCGGCCGTCAATTCGATACGCAAGTCTTCATTGAGGGGCGCCACGATCAGCATGTACGGGCTCGGGCCCACATGCTGGAAGTAATCTCCTACGCGTTCCTCGAGGACCGAAGGCGCAAACGGCCGGAACGATTCACGGTACTTGATCTTGAGATTCATGGTGGTCTGCATCTTTGCGCTCGTCGGCGTGCCGATGATCGAGCGCCCACCGAGTGCGCGTGGTCCGAACTCCATGCGGCCCTGAAACCAGCCGACGACCTTTTCATCGGCCAGGATTCCCGCCAGATGCGGCAGCAGCTCACTGTCCTCCATTTCGGTATAGACGGCATCATATTGATCGAGCTGCCGGCGAATTTCGTCCGTCTCGAAGCGCGGCCCGAGATACGAACCCATCATGAAATCGGCGCCATTCGTCTTCCGCTCGCGACCGTGATAGTCATACCAGATCGTGGCGGCCGCCCCGACCGCGCCACCGGCATCGCCAGCGGCTGGCTGGATCCAGATTTCCTTGAACGGCCCTTCCCGAACGAGGCGCCCATTGGCGACACAGTTCAGGGCCACGCCGCCGGCGAGGCACAGATAGTCCTCACCGGTCTCCTTGTGCAACGTGCGCGCGAGGCGCATAACGATGTCTTCCGTGACGACCTGTATCGACGCAGCGATATCCATTTCTCGCTGCGAAATTTCGGTTTCGGATTGTCTCGGCGGTCCGTTGAACAACTTCGCGAACCGGTCGTTGGTCATGGTCAGGCCGGTGCAGTAATTGAAATACCTCATGTCCAGCCGGAACGTACCGTCCTCTTTAACGTCGAGCAGGTTGTCGAGAATCGTATCGACATACTTCGGCTCGCCGTATGGCGCGAGGCCCATGAGTTTGTATTCGCCCGAATTCACCCGGAAACCCGTGAAATACGTGAATGCCGAGTACAGCAGCCCGAGGGAATGCGGAAAATCGATTTCCCAGAGCGGTGTCAACGTATTCTTGTCGCCGACCCATGCGGAAGTCGTCGCCCATTCTCCGACGCCGTCCAGGCATAGCACCGCCGCACGATCGTACGGACTGAAATAAAACGCCGAGGCCGCATGCGACTGATGGTGCTCGGTGAAAAACAGCGGCGGGAGTTGGGAGATCTTGCAGTTCCCGAGTGCCGACAACTCGCGTTTCAGCGTACTCTTTAAATACAGCTTTTCCTTGAGCCAGATCGGCATCGCGGCGACGAAGGAGCGAAAACCGTTCGGCGCGTAACTCAGGTAGGTCTCGAGCAGGCGCTCGAATTTCACGAGCGGTTTGTCGTAGAAGACGACCTGATCGACGGCATCGAGCGCCATGCCGGCTTCCTCGAGGCAATACTCGATGGCGTGCCGTGGAAAGCCCGCGTCGTGCTTCTTACGGGAAAAGCGCTCTTCCTGCGCTGCAGCGACCAGCCCCCCATCGCGCAGCAACGCCGCCGCACTGTCGTGATAATAGGCGGAAATACCAAGAATCGACTTAGACATTCACTCCCTCACGTCCCTCCGGATCTTCACTGGACCCGAAGTCAATATCAAACCGGACAGTATCAACGCCATCGCCAGCCACGAATTCAGGGGCAAGGTCTCCCCCAAGACGAGCGCACCCACGCCGACCGCCCATACCGGAACCAGATAGTTCAGAAGGGAAGTAAACCTGGCGCTGGTCTGCGCGACCAGATGGAAATACAAAATGGATGCCAATCCGGTCCCCAGCAGCCCCAGGAAACCAATCGCAACGACCGGTTGCCAAGGTGCGTGCCTGAAAGCTTGTGCGCCTTCGACGCTGAAGGGACTCATTATACTACTCGCGAGCACCATGACACCGGCCGACGCGACAACCGGCGACATCGTGGGCATTCGCCGCGCCACAACAGTCGCGACCGCATAACATATTGCACCGCCGAGCACTGCGAGCTGGGACAACCAGCGGCCCGTCGAGCCGCCCACTGCGGCGAGTGAATCCGGTCCTATCAGGACGACAATACCGATAAAGCCGAACAGAAAGGCGATGACGTGCCGCGTCGTCAACCGCTCATCGTCCAGCGCGAAGTGGCCCAAAACCAGCACCGCCAGCGGCGTCGTCGCCGCCAGGATCCCGGCCAGACCCGATTCGACCTCCAGTTGGCCCCAGGAAATAAGGAAAAACGGCACGCAATTGCCGATGACGGCGATCACGAGAAAATAGGCCCAGCAGCGCCAACCGCCGGGGTACCGCAGCCGGCGAATCAACATGGCCGGTACCAGGACCACCGCAGCCGCGAGGACGCGCATGCCGGTAATCTGCTCGGGCCGCCAGACCACGAGCGCGACCTCGACCATGAGGTAGGACGAACCCCAAAGCACGACGAGCGCCAGCAATATCGCCCAATGTACCGGCTGAATTTTCATGTGCCGCGAATCAAAGCCCAACGAAACCAGAAATTAAAATTACTTCCTTGTATTCTTTGCCAATCGATATATATTTAGTTAAATAGGTCTCGTCGTCGAATAAGAATTACAAAGGCCAAAGATGTTCCCATTTTCAGACAAGTTCTTTGCCGCGGTCCGGGCATTGGCCGGGGCCGGGGCCCTAAAGAAACGACTGATCGCCGCGTACGGTGACCACCTGGAGCCACTGCCCAAGGCCGACATACCCGAGAGCATCAGGCCCCAGTTCGAATCGCTCTGGCGGGCGATGCATGCTGTGAAGCCGATGTCGACCGAAAGTCCCATCGTCGCTTCGATCCGCAAGATGTCGGCCACGGAGGTGGCCTGGTGTGCGACCTGTATCGTGGCGATGTTCAGCGAGCTGGTCAGCGACAAAGCGACGGGCGAACCCCTGCGCCTGTTGAGCAGAGCCGACACCGATATCCTCGTTGAAATTGCGCAGCGAAGAGCCTCGACGCTGAACTAACAGGCTGAGGATTTTTCAACCGCCGGCCAGGCACCTCTGAAACAGAGGTCGGAGCGCCCGAGCGCCCGGCCATCAGCACGGACGCTTCAGATATCTGCCGCGAGGTTCTCCAATGACTTCGTTATTGTCGAAAATGCGATTGCCGCGCAGAAATGTCGTCTTGACGCGCGCACCGAGTTCCTGCCCTTCGAACGGCGTATAGCCCTGTTGCGATTCAGATTCTTCTGCCCTGACGACCCAGTTTTCCACAGGATCGACGAGCACAACGTCGGCATCGAGTCCATCGGCAATATCGCCTTTATGATGCAGCCCGAACCGACGCGCTGCGTTAAAACTCGTCAGTCGCGCAATGTCGTTGTACGAGAGACCACGCTTCTGGCCTTCGCTGACCAGCGCTGACAACAGGTACTCAGTGCCGCCGAAACCGGATTTCGCGAGCCATATATTGCCGGGATCTTGCGTATCGACCTTCATTTCGTGCTTGCAGCACGCATGATCCGAACAGACCCAGTCGAGCTTGCCTTCGAGCAGATTCTCCCAGAGAAATTCGACATCCTCGCGCGGCCGGATCGGCGGATTGACCTTGGCCAGGTTCCCTGTCGGCGCGTCGATATCGAGCATCAGGTGGCCGATGGTGACCTCCCGGCGGAAATTGACCTGCGGAAAGACCTCGGCCATTTGCAATGCAGCAGTCACGGCCTTACGTGAGGTCAGGTGCAACAGATTGATATTCGGCATGCTCGTCTCATCGGCGAGGTATGCGGCAATGAAAATTGCGAGCCCTTCCGAATGCGGCGGTCGCGCCGCATGATAGGCTGCGAGACCCTGTAGTTTCCCCTCGTCTTCGACAATTTTCGTATAGGCGGTCATGATCTCGGCCGTCTCGCAGTGCATGCTCAGACTGATGTCGTCGGCTTTGTCGGGAAATTGCTCCCGGGCGCTCTGAATGCCGCGCATGACGAATTCGAAATGCGCAATGTCGTACTTTTCCTGCTCATCGATCATCAGGAATTCGTGCTGGCTGTTCGAGCGGCCATGCAAACCGTGTCCGCCATAAAACATGAAAATTTTGAAGGAAATTATGCCGAATTCCTGGATGAGTTCCGGTATCTCGGCGATGTGATGTCGGTCCATGGGCGCAATGTGGTAGGTGTAGTCCACGTGGAATCGGCCATCCGACATTTCGAGCACTTCGGGCATAAACTCCCGGTAGGGTCCGCCCTTGTTCAGGTAATAACCCCCGGTGCGGATGTAATTCAGGCTCGACGTGACGCCGCCCATCGCCGCAGCGCGGCTCTCGGTCACGGCATCTTCGGCCAGAGGGGAGTAAATGCCGGTATGCATGTGCGGATCGACGACACCCGGGAATGCGATTCGGTTTTGACCGTCGTAAACTTCGGCCGCGTCATCAGCGGCGATGCCCGGCGCGACCCGCGCGAATTTGCCGTCCTTGATCGCGATGTCGGCGTCTTCCAGACCGTTACCACCCGCACGCGCAACACGCACATTCCTGATGAGCAGGTCGAAATCCATATTGGTACTCATGACGTCCTCTTTAGGTTTGTTCTTGTCCGGCAGGCGGGTCAGGATACAACAAAATCGGGAAAAGTGGTGTTGAAGAATTGTGGGGTCAGACCCCATTTTTTCTTGAAATGGGGTCTGACCCCAATTAATTCAGACCCAGCGCGCCTGGGTTCATGAGGCCGTCCGGATCCAAGGTCCTTTTGAGGCGCGTGACAAGATCCCTGACCTCGGGGGTCCGGGTCCGCAAATAGGGGTAGTCTTTACCGACCTGCATGTGACTCGCACCGTTCTGAATGCAGAATTCCCCGATGCGCTGCTTGATTTCCGCGACCAGCGCCCTGCCCTCCGGATTCGCCGGATGCGTGGGTTTGTTGGGCAGCAGTTCGGCCGGATACACGCGCCGATGGTAGATCGTTTGCTCGTCCTCCCAGAGGAACGTCGGCTCATAGATAAAGCAGTGGGTGCTGAAGGTCATGAGCATGCGGGTCAATTTCACGCGATGCCGTTCCATGCGTTCCCGGTATTCGACCATCAGTGCCTCGATGTCCGCGTGATGCTTTTTGACCTGCGAGAACGGCAGGACCCCGTGCGTGGGCTTCCAACGCTCACCATTCGGTCCAAGTATCGGCGTCAGTTGCATGAACGGCTGAGCGTGAAAGAAGGTCGGAATCGAGTTCGCGACTTCAGCGCCAAACCGGGATGCGATCCGGCGCACATGCGCGAGTTTTGAGCGCGCCTCGGCGTTGGTCAGGCCTTCCGTGCTGAAATGCGCGGAGAACACGGCATTTTTCAGGAAGTTGCGCCCGGCGAGACCTAATCGCGCAACCTGGAGGGCACCGTCGATCGGATTACGCGACGATTTAAACACGGTCAACGCGGCTTCAATCGGGTTGGTCGACTCCATCTCGGTCAGCGCCGTTTTTTGCTGGCGCGGGTCCAGACCGAAATTCTGAGCCAGCACACCGAGGCGGGCCGTTTCCATGAGTGCGTCCAGACAACTGTCACCATCGGGAAACCCGAATGATGCGGCTGCAAACCCTTCGGGCTTGCGCATCAGGCGCAGCGTGAAGCGCGCCTTGACCCCGAGGGCCCCGGCGTCCCCGACGAATAGTCCGGCGAGGTCCGGCCCATAGTACCGAAAAAATGACGAGTGCCCCTCGCCACCGCCCGATCCAGTCGAAATCATCTCGCCGCCAGCCAGGATCACGTCCATACCGATCAGCGACTCGGCCGACACGCCATACAATCCGGAGCCGTAATTCACGGCGTAATGCGACATGCCGCCGCCCACCGTCGCGACAATCCCCGAAAACGGCCCCCAGAACGGCGTGCGCAGATTCTCCCGCGACAGACGCTCGTACAGCGCGGCCCAGGTCACGCCGGCTTCGACGGTGACATACATGTCCTGTGCGTTGATATCGATGCGGTTCAGACGCACTGTATCGAACAGCACGGTATTGGGCAGAATCGGCAAAAACCCATCCGTGTAAGAGGCGCCTCCGCCGCGCACGACCATCGGCGATTTGTGTCGCGCGCAGACTCTGACGAGTTCCTGCAGTTCCTCTACCGTACCGGGACGCGCGACGGCGATCGCTAACTCGTCAGCCTGTCGATAAACGTCCGTCGAATAGAACGTGCGCGAATCATCGTCGGTCAGCAAATTTTCTGTACCGATGATTCCCGCCAGGTCCTCGAACAATGAGCCGGTCGATTCCATAACGCGCATTGTAAGGTATGTAGCGCTTCAGGTACCGTAACCCCATGCGAACGAAGGACGGGCGAGCGACAGCGGAAATCCCGGTCGGCCGGATATTCAAGAAGTCGTGGCACGCTTTCCTCATCCTATTTCTCTGGCTCATGGCATACACGACGCAGCTTGCCGCGCGCCCACAAGCCGGTGAGCCGCCTGTTACAGACGCGAATATCGCCGCGTTCATGGCCGCCTGGCAGGCTTATGCCGACGAGACCAATGCGCTGCCACGACAGGAGGGATGCCGCCCCGAGTTCATGGCATCGACTCCGAACGTCGCGCGCAAGGGCGCGGTCGTCATGTTTCACGGCTTCGGCGGCTGTCCGCAACAGTTTTTCGAACTGGGCCGACTCGTCTCCGCGCACGGATTCGATGTCATGCTGCCGCTACTCCCGGGCCACGGCGCGGCGCGCCAACCTGGCGGGCAGGACGATTTGTTACGCCTACCGACGGCCGGCGACGGGGAAGCGCGTTATACGGGGCTCGCCCGGCGAATGAATGAGATTATGGCCCTCAGCCCGGGCAGCAAAGTCATCGTCGGATTTTCGCTGGGCGGCGCCGTCAGTTTCAATGCGAATATGCAGGCGCCGGCGCTCTATGACCGGCAGCTTCTGCTCAGCCCGATGTTCGCCATTCGTGGTGGGGCGTTCGTGGAAGGCCTGGCCGGATTTTTCGGTCGGCTACCCGGGGTCAGGAATATCATCGTAAAGCCCGCGTCCAAGCGGCGGGAGTGCCGCGACTGGGCATCGGCCGGGCGAGCCGGTTTCTGCGACTACCGGCTCAAGCACGTCGTTGCCTTGCTGAACCTCGAAGAGATGAACCGGCAGATGTATCGCGAATCGGCGTTCACGACGCCGGTCCAAATCGTCGCAGCCGGCGACGAGGACTACGTCAGCAATGGACAAATCGAAACTTTTGCCGAGCGTCAAGCGGAAAACGGACCGATATCACTGTGTTTCATGCCCGCAGACGTTCCCCACGAAATGCTGTCGCCCTACGAAAATTCTGACGTCGCGATGTATTGGCTCCGAGAACTGCTCGGCCATTCAGTGTCATTTATCGCCGATTCCAATTTTTTTCCGCAACGAAGTGTCGCGCCGGAAGACACGACCGACAAATCCGAGTGCCGGATCCGTGCGCCGGATTAAGGCCGCACTGCAGCCTGGGCTTTGCTGAAAGTCGCGGACCGCTGAGGCAGATAATAGGCCAGCTTCGGATCCACGGCCCTGACGAAATCTTCGAGCCGCTTATCCGCCTGATCCATCATCGTGAGATCGGGGACGAACGTTATTACCCGAACCAGGGCGCCCTCCGTACGGTTCATGGTCAACGCATCCCAAAATATCGACCACCTGACCATGTACTCATTGCTCTGAATACGGCCCCTTTCGACGAACCAGTAGTACACGAGCTGGCGCATATCGCCTTTTGCGATAATGGAGCGGTTCACGGTGTAATTTTCGCCGTTCGGGCCGACGTTCTCGATCACGTGCTCGTCGAAGGTTTCGAGCAGCCATCCACCACCGGGCAGACAGGCTCGCGGAGAATGCACGGCCTGGCCCTTTCTCTGCTCCCCGTAGTATGCGACCCACAAGCCAATCAGACTCGCGTCTTCTTCCCGTTGATATCGAACCAGCAAATAATCATCGGCCGCCAATGACCGCAGGACGCCCTCGTCTTCAATTACATCATCGCGTCCGCGCCATTCATTTATGACCAGCGGAAAGGTACTGAACCGCTCCCGATCCGGAATGTTGACTTCGCGCGTCTCCAGGCTGAGCGCCATAGCCGAGCCGAGCGCGAGGATGACGGCCGTCGCGACCAACTGCGGGCGCAGCTTGTCGGGCAGCAAATTCGCCGCGGTCGCGAACGGCGGAATGTCCAATGCGAAAACATCCATCAACTTGAGGCCCCTGAGTGATGCCAGCAGCCACATTTCGAGAAACAGAATTCCGACGCAGGCCATGAACACCACCCAGCCCTCGAAGTAGTGCAGAAATCCCTCGGCCTGCTCAATCCCGAAGTTATGAACAAGAACGCCGATCACCCCGACTCGAAAACTGTTCATGAAAATAGTGATCGGAATGGTCGACAAGAAGATGATCGCCCGATGCCACCACGGGCCGAGGTATATCGCCGCGCACAGGAAGCCGAAACTCATTAGAGGAAACAGGTAACGCAGACCGCTGCAGGCCTCCGCGACCTGTAGCTGGTAAACGCCGAGGTCGATGATGTTGCCTTCGAGAAAAACGCTGATTCCAAAAAGGCGAATAATGGCGACTCCGATTTCGGACGAAATCAGCTGAAGTTCACCCGACAGACCTTGGTACATGAAGACCGGCAGCGGAACCATAAATAACAGGTAGACCAAGGGTACCCAGACTATCCGGAAGCCCCGCCAACCCGTCATTCCGACGACGACGCCAAAAACGGTCAGCAGAAATCCATATTCAATAATCTGATAGATCGAGCTGAGTTCACCGAGCACGAAAGCGGCCAGGCCGCCGATTACGAATATCAAACCCGCCCATGACCCGGACAGCTTTGCCTCGCCGATTTGCTCGGCGCGCAGCCACAAAAGATACAACGCGACAACCGGTATCAGATAACCGTGGTTATATTCATCCTTTTCCCATGCATCGAACATGTAAAGGAGACCGTCCCAGAAAATCAACGCGAGGCAACCCGCGACGACAAACACGAGCGCGAGCGGCACCCAGGCCAACTCTATAGGCCGCGACGTTTGTTGTGGGTCCTGCTGATTCATTGATGCAAATAATACCGACTAATTGACCGGGGGGAATAGTCCGCGGCTGCTCAATTGTAATACTGGAACGCAGTTAACATATTCTAATGATTTTAATCTCGTGCGCTGCTCACGGCTCAGAGCGCTGACCAATAACCCAATATTAGGAATACCAGTTCGGCCCGATAACCGGGTCAAACCGCGTACAAGATAATCCGGCTATGCAGTTCCGGCTTGAGGATCACCCAGCAAACCCATTTCCATTCGGTCATTCAAGACCGATTGGACTGTACCCGTTTCAATCAAATGCTGCTCTTCGGCATAGCCATAAACGAGCGCGAGATCGCAGATCGTGTTGATGACCCTCGGGATACCGGAACTCGCCTTCGCGATCAACAGCCTCGCCTTGGGGCTGAAGATATCGGACTTCGCCCCGGCGATATCGAGCCGATAGCTGATGTACTCCTGCGCTTCGCCGACCGACAGGCTGCCCAGGTGATAGGCAGCCGAGACCCTCTGCATCAGCTGTCGCATGTCCTGACGCTTCAAAAGCTCCCTGAGTTCCGGTTGCCCAACAAGGATCAGATGGAGCAAGTACTCTTTTCGTGCGTTCACGTTCGAAAGCATACGAACATTCTCGAGCCCTTCCACTTTCATATTCTGCGCTTCATCGATTATCAGGATGGTCTGCTTACCCTGCGCATACTGATCGATCAGAAAACTGACGAAATTATCGTAGAGTTCGGCCTTGCCCTGATTCCGGAAATCGAGTCCGAAGGCCATCATGATCCATTCGGCCATATCGCCGGAGTCCTGGTGCGTAAAGCTCATCAATCCGACCGTCGTGTCGGCTTCCAATTCTCCCAGGATCTGATTGACGAGGGTCGTTTTTCCGGAGCCGACTTCTCCAGTGACCACGCTGAACGCCTGACGGCTCACGATACTGTAGCGCAACAGTGTCAGGGCCGCGCGATGCCCTTTCGACATATAGAGGAAAGAAGGATCAGGCAGCAGCTCGAAGGGTTTTTCTTTTAGTCCGTAGAACGTCTCGTACATATTTGTATCGGCTTTGGATCAGGCCACGGCATCGACACGCAGCTTCACTTTCTCTTATATGTTGCCGCGTTTACTCGTTCCGCCTTATTGAGGACCGTACCGATCATCGGGATATTTTTCAGCAATTTCAGCGAATGCTCGAGATCGTCCCGTTTGGTCGCGCCGTTCTCCGCCACCATGAGCATCGCATCCGCATACGGAGCAAAGGCCAGGGCATCATCAATCGCCAGAACAGGCGGGAGATCGAAAATGACCAGCCGATCCGTGTAGCGCGATTTGAGCTCTTCGACCAGCGTGACCATCTGGGGGGAGCGCAGTATCTCCGAAGAATGGTGGATACTCTCCCGGCCCGGCAACACAACTAACTTCTCGATCGAGGGCGAAAACAGGATATCTTCAATCGGAGCATTATGAAACAGGTAGTCGCTCAGGCCTACCGACGGTTCATAGTTGAAGTAGGTGTGAATACTCGGACAACGCAAATCGAAGTCCGCGAGTAAGACCGTCCGGTCGATCTCGCGCGCGAGACTGATAGCCAGGTTGATCGAAGTCAGCGTCTTGCCGGCCCCGGTGGCGGGGCTCGTGACGGCGAGCGCATTCCACCCATTACTGTTCATGGACTGCAATACGCGAGTCCGCAACATGCGGTAAATATCGGCGAGTTTGTGATCGGGCAAAGCCGCCACGAGGCGGTTCTGTTCGAAAACATCGGGCGCAAGATCCAGCACTCGGGTGCCCTTGAAACCGACTTCAGAAACCCGTCCGGGCGCATGCGCGCCGGTTTGGTTATTAACGGCCGGAGCCTCGGCAGGCGAAGCGACCTTCGCGCTTTCCCGCAGTTTTGATCGATCTTTTTCGGCCTGTTCGAGAGCCCGTCGAATCCGCTCCATGCGTAAATTTCCTTCCTATATTCCGAGGTTGCGCAGCACGACGAACCAAAGGACGTCCAGCGGCCTGAGGGCATAATGGATAATCACGGCCAGCAGCAAAGCCGCGGCAGGCACCCCCGCCAATGCCGCAAATCGCATTCGCCGCGAGTGCAGCTGTTCCGCGTGCGTTGTGATGATCGGAATTTCCGCTATCGGCGGCCCACCCTGAATCCCGTCGAGCATTTTCGACCCCCAGATCGCCGGACTGAGGGCCATTCTGACCAGAACCACGCCAATACCTGCGGCCGGCGCCAGTATGATCAGCAAAAAGATGAGCGCTACGCGATTCGGCGTCGATGGTTCCAGGGGCAGGTCCGGCGGCTCCACGAGCACGAATCGCTCACCCTTGCTCTGGATTTCCAGCGCCTCGCCCATTTCGGCGCCGAACTGCCTTTCCCGAGTAGAGAAATATCTTGACGTCGCACTCTGCAGTGTACGCATCATTGCCTGCAGCGCTTGCTCGACCCTGGGAGCCTGCATCATTCGCTTCTCGTATTCCAGAAGACGGTTACGCAACGTTTGTTCCTCGGCCCGCGCCGCCTCCGCGTCCAACTTCAATAATTCCTTCTGCGCGACAAGCTTTATATAGGCGGGATTGTCGGGCCTGACCAGCGCATCATTCGAGGCGCGGTTATCCTTGACCTGATTAACCAGGCTATCGACCAAGCGTTCCAGCCGCTTGACTTCCGGATGCTCGGGCCCGTAGGTCTCCCGTGTTTTGACCAGGTCGGTCCGCGCATCGCGGAGCAACGCATTGGTCTCCGAATAATCCGCCGTCAGGCCCGTTGCCACCTTGAGCGCTTCGACTTCGCGCTGCGTCCGCAGGACATCGGGATGATCCGGGCTATACCGACCCCGAAGCATGGCGAGACGCGTCTGCATTGCCTTGAGTTGATCCTGCGCAGAGACGACGACCCGCCCGTCGGGCAACGTCATCGGCGACGTCGGTTTTATTTGATCAAGCTGGACATCGAGCAGAATACGAGTGTCTTCGATCTGATTCAGGCGACGCCTGATCTCCGTAAGCTGATCGTCCGTGCGCTGGCTCATCTGCATGTTCACGGCCATCATCTGGGGCAGGCTCTCTTCATTCTCTTCCTTGAAACGCGCAATCTCAGCCTCGATCTCCTTGACCTGCTCGTCGAGCCGCTCCACCTCGCCGGTCAGGAATTGGCGCGTCTCCCCTGTCTGGAGGGTCCTGACCCGGACGTTTTCTTCCAAATATAGCGACACCAGTTCATTCGCGACCTGCTGCGCGACCTCCGGCCTCCGGTCCTGGAATCCGATCGTGAAAGCGATCGCCTTCAGGATCGGCCGGCCGAGCGTAGGGTCCGTCAGTTCGACATTAATGAGATCCAGCGTCATGTTTTCCTTAACCTGGTCCGTCAATAGCAGGTTCGGCGTATACCGCCGCTTATCCTTATAGAGGTCGAACTTTTCAATGATTTGCGCCAGGTTGGTGCGCGTCATGACACGCTGATTGATGTATTGAATCTGTTCCGCGGCGAAGGTCGTCACGGTGGTCTGCACCAGCCCCGGAGGCACCTCAGGCTCCTCGAGCAGAATCGTCGCCGTCGACCGGTAACTCGCGGGCCAGGCAAAAACCAGTACCGCGCCAACGATAAAGACACCACCGGAAACCGACAACGCCAGCAGCTTATATCGCTTCAGCGAACCGAAAAAAGCTGCGAAGCCAATGCCCTGCTCTTCAACGTATGCCTGTTCTTCAACCATCTGACTGAACTATATTCGCTTTTTTTTCAATTTTGGAACCACGTCGCGCAGTATAGACGGTCGCGCGTGCCGATTGTGTGATCGAGAACCCAGAAGCGCCGCCTGCGGCAACAGCCTGTCGTAAAAACCCCAATGAATTGAACGATATTGATGAATAACTGAACGGCGTATCATACCTGAATTCGCCCTCGTTCATGCCAATGGCCTATGGCGAGGGCTTTAATCCAGGCGCGGATGAGCCTCA
>SMVA01300757.1_pt1 | contig 13357 bp, 8 predicted proteins | sample 2456451 | NCBI WGS metagenome assembly SMVA01 (sample SAMN11095933, study PRJNA526329) | marine sediment metagenome | biome: Marine sediment; feature: Surficial sediment; material: Deep marine sediment; isolation source: Hadal surficial sediment | place: Pacific Ocean | collected 2014-05 | depth 0-1...
CCCAGGTCAGGCATCACAAAATCCGTCGCTCGTTTCTCCAGCAAATCCTTGTAGCCCCAGCGGGTGGCAATGGTTTCACTGGCGCATACAGGTATCGATGTGCGCCTGCGAAACTCCTCTACCACCGAAAAACTGTCCATTTTTACCGGATCTTCAATCCAGAAGGGATTGTAGGGCTCCAGCGCCCGAGAGATTTTTATGGCGGTGGGCAGGTTCCACAGGGAGTGGCACTCCACCATGACATCCATTTTGTTGCCCACCGCGTCGCGAATTCTGGCGAAGGGCTGCAGGGCCCTGTCCAGTTCAGCGCTGGAAATAGCCTGGCCGTTACTGGCCTCGGCGGCGCTGTCAAAGGGCCAGATTTTCATTGCCGTTATGCCCTGTTCCAGCAGGCTAAGTGCCAACTCGTCTGCACGGTATAAAAAAGCCTCCAGATCCTCATAGGGCCCCTGGGGTTCGCCGGAAGGTAAACCGAAGTTGTCAGTTTTCTGCCCCTCGGAGGTGCGGATATAGTTGTAACCGGCACAGGTATTATAGGTTCGGATTGAATCGCGACTCTTGCCCCCCAACAACTGGTATACCGGCTGATTGGTGGCTTTACCCCACAAATCCCAAAGCGCGATGTCCACCGCAGAGTTACCGCGCATCTCCACACCGGAGGAGCGAAAGCCCAGATAGCCGTAAAGCTGCCGCCAGTGCCAGTCGATTTGCAGAGGATCTTTTCCCAGCAGGTAGGGTGCCACGGTTTCGTGAATGTACGCTTCCACCGCCGCCGCGCCCATGAATGTTTCCCCCAGGCCAACGACCCCTTCATCTGTATGCACCCGTACCCAGCACAGATTGGCAAACTCTTTCAGCCTCAGGGTTTCAATTTTAACGACTTTCATTGCGCCACCTAATTTTTACTGCCGCCAATATTGACACCCAGACCACCATCTACCCGAATGGCCTGGCCGTTGATAAATGGGCACTTATCCCCTGCCAGAAAAGCGATGAGTTCGGCAACTTCTTCCGGTGTGCCAATTCGCCCGCTAAGGTGCGCCCGGTTCAGTTCTTCCATCATGGCATCGGGGTCGCTGGCTTGTTCAAGAGCACCCTGTAGCATGGGCGTATCGATAGTACCTGGACACACCGCCACACAACGCACTCGCGGAGAAAAATCGATAGCGATGGAGCGGGTCAGGCCCAGAATGGCAGCTTTACTGGTTGCGTAAGCCGCGACCAGAGGCTGAGCCACAAAGGACTGCACGCTGGCCACATTGATGACAACTGAACCGGCTGACATCAGGGGAATCGCGTGCTTCGCGCACAGCCAGGGGCCCTTCACATTGACAGCCATCACCCGGTCCCACTCATCCTCGCTGAGTTGCACCGCATCGCCGTAGGACAACACCCCGGCATTGTTGACCAGCACATCCACCCGGCCGAAGCTGTCCTGTATAGACTTGAATACGGCGGCCACCTGGGATCCGATACTGACATCACAGGGATAATAAGCACTACCGCTGGCCGCTGGCCCTGCATCGTCACCCAGGCCCAGCACTACCGTGGTGAATCCGTTATCAGCCAGACACTGCACCGTAGCGAGGCCGATGCCTGTGTTGCCACCGGTTACTACTGCAATTTTTTTAACCATAGTTGGGCTCCTGTGCCGCAAATCAACAGGCACGACTCCGCCGTGCAGTAGCCCATATACTGAACAAGTTTGCTGAACGCAGTATTAAGGCGCCTCAGGAAAAATGGATGGTAACGGATAAACCCCGACCGTCCTGCCAGTCTGCCACCGACATCCTGGCATCATGCACACTGGCAATACGCTGCACAATGGACAAACCCAGCCCGGCGCCGGGACTATTGGTGCCTGGCTTGCGATAAAAACGATCGGTCAATTTATCGCGCTGGGCGACGGTCATTGGTTCGCAGTCATTGGCCACTCTGAACAGCAGGCCGCCATCGAGTGTTTCACAGTCGATCACGACCCTGCCCCGCTCTGGCGTATAACGAAAAGCGTTGGCCAGTAAATTTCCCACCATGATCTCCAGAGAGTCGCGTTGCCCTCGGATCAGCCATTGTTGATCCTCCGGGAATTCGATAACCAGTTGGCGTTCCAGCGCCTTGTGAGCGTGATCTGCCAGTGTATTTTGCGCCACCTGATGCAAATCCAGCTCGATCATCGGCAGCCTCGCATCATGGGACTCCAGTCTTGCAAGAGTCAGTAGTTGCCGAACCGTGTGTACCGCGCGATCAACTCGACTGCCGATACTCCTGAGCATCTCGGTAGTTTCCGGGTCACTGACCCCGCGCTGCCGCATCTGTACCTCGGACTTGATTGCGGTCAGCGGTGTTTGCAACTCGTGGGCGGCATTGGCGGTAAAACGATGTTCATTCTCCAGCGCGCCGGAAAGTCGCTCGAGTAGGCCGTTCAGGGCGAAAACTACCGGTTTAAGCTCTGCATGAATGCCGTTGGTATCCACCGGTTCAAGCGATGTCGGAGAGCGATTCGCCACCGCCACTGCCAACTGGGCCATGGGTTTCAGTCCGCGGGTGATCCCCAAATAGATGCCCAGAATGGTGAGCGGTATTATCAGAATCATGGGATACAGGGCCTTGATGCCCACCTGGACAGCAGCCTGGCGGGCCTCCCGTGTATCCGCACCCACCGCCAGCCAGAAGGTGTCATTCACTGGGCGGGTATAAACTCTCCATCGCGTCTTTTCGCCATTCTGGATTATTTCCTCATCGAAAAAACCTTCCTCACTGGGAATATCGAAGTCGGGTGCATTGGCCGTGCGGTAAATCAAGTGGCGATCCATACCCCAATAAACCATCGGGTTACCGCCCCATCCTATGCTGTCGCTGACAAAAAGGCTTTGTTGCCCGATCTCCGCCTTGAGTTGAATGTCGAGGCTCTCCACAAACTTGATGAACATACGGGAGTTGAAATCGACAAATTCCGCCTGGGTTTTCAGTTCCTCATCCAGGGAATCAAATATGACATTGACTGCAGTCAATGAGGAGAAAAAAGCGGCGACAAACCAGATAGAGAGGTGCACGCACACTGCAATGACAATCATGCGGAACTTGAGTGTTTCCGTCACCCGCTTGCCCGGGAAGAAATTCACTTTTCGGAAACCCGGTATCCCACACCCCGCAAGGTTTCGATAAATTCCTTGCCCAGGACTTTCCGCAGTCGTGAGATGTAGACTTCGATAGTGTTGCTCTCGATTTCGTCCTCCCAGTCGTACAGGCTCTCCTGCAGACGCGACTTGGAGACGAAGCGCCCGGCGCGAGACATCAGTGCCTCCAGTACCGCCATTTCCTTGGCGCTGAGCAATACGACTTCTCCCCTCTTACGCACCAGATTTTCCTTGGGATCGAATTCGACATCCCGAATACAAAGCATCGGCTTGGAGCGACCGACACTGCGACGAACAAGGGCTCGTATGCGGGCGAGTAATTCGTCCATGTCGAAAGGCTTGGTCAGATAATCGTCCGCACCGAGGTCGAATCCCGCCACCTTGTCCTGTACGGAATCCCGAGCGGTCAACAGCAGGATCGGAATCGGGTCATCATGGGCGCGCACCTTTTTTAGAATCTCATCGCCCGAGATGTTAGGCAGGCCAAGGTCCAGCACCATCAATTCGTATTCGCCCGCTTCCAGCATGGGTAAGACTTCCGCACCATCGCGTACCCAGTCCACGGCATAGTTCTCCATACGCAGGGTCGAGAGCAAGGTCTCTCCCACCTGGTAGTCATCCTCGACCAGTAATACTCGCATATCACTTCCCCCTCCACTGAACTGCATACAGATTACCTATAATGGCGCTTTCCACTGCGCAGTGGCAAGTGCTTTGCCCATCCCTGATTTTCCCGCCCGCACACAAGGTCTTGCGATCGCTCTGCATGGGTTTTCGAGGATGATAATAGATCAAGTCAATTAACTGAGGCTGAAGTTAGAATCAATTTGCCCAGACTTAAGGTTAGATTAATTTTGTTGATGCAGAATGCAGAGCAAGGGTCACAATTAACTATAACTACAATGACTGACACCCAACTAAAGATGACTGTATTACTGCAGTTTTTTTGGGGGCAGCTAAAGCAGAATCAACGCGATGAGGTCTTAACAATGAGTCGATTACCTGTATTTTCATATTGTGCATTAAGCGCAGCCATCGGTCTTCCAAGTGTTGTCCTGGCGCAGTCGGACAGTGACACAAGGCGCACTCTTGAAGAGATTGTCGTCACGGCCCAGAAAATCAGCGAAAACCTGCAGAATGTACCCATATCCATTAGTGTTGCAACCGCGCAAGACATCAAGGATATCAATGCCTTTGACTTTCAGGATTTAGAGGAGATCACCCCGGGTATTGCCTTCGGTGGCGGCGCAGGGTTGCAAAGCGCCGCTATTCGTATTCGAGGCGTCGGGCCGGAGTTCTTTGCCCTCGGCACCCCGCCCAATGTGGCGGTGTTTGTCGACCAGGTCGCCCAGTCGCAGATCGGCGCGGTGTTTTCAACGCTGGTAGATATCAACCGGGTTGAACTGCTTCGCGGGCCGCAGGGAACCCTTTATGGTCGCAACGCCCCGGGCGGCGCTTATAACATCTCCACCCAGGATCCAAACCACGACGGCATAAACGGATATATTGAGGGAAGCTCTAGCCTCTACGATTCTTCTGATCTTGCAACCCAGGATGTACGGGCAGCAGTTAATATTCCGCTGCTGGAGGATAAACTGGCCTGGCGAGTTGCCGGCGTTTATTCAGAATCCGACGGCCACGTCCGCATGGTAAATCCTGTCGCGAAAGATTCCACCACAGGCGGCAAGGATAACCAGGCGATCAGGTCCAAGCTGTTATGGAATCCCTCCGATAGCATAGACTTGTTGTGGATAGTCAACTATCAGGATCTTGAGCAGAACCCGGCTGGATTTAACTATGAGGGACTCGTGCCGGGAACGGGCGGCACGGCCATTTCACCGGTACCTGCGATTTTTAACAAGTTTGACAATAATCGTAACTATGGCGAGCGCGCCAGCGTAGTCACGGGCGAGATCAAGGATACCAGCTTGCACCTGGGTTGGGACACCGAATTGTTTCGCCTGGATGTGATCGGGTTGTACCAGGAATTTGATACTTTTTCAAGTGAAATTCGCGCTCCCTACCCGGGAGGTACCGGAAAATTTCAGATTGCTTTCGACAGCGAGATCACCACCCTGGAAGTTCGCTTCTCCGAATCCGGTGATACCCTGGATTATGTTGCCGGCTTGTATTACTTCGACACTTCCTTTGACGGTGACACCGACATTCAAGTTCAGGGTGTTGATGTTAACGGCTTGTTTGAAGGCGAGACCACGGGCTATGCGGCATTTGCCAATGTGAATTTTCACCTGACAGACAAGTGGGACCTGGCGGTGGGCGCCCGCTATGATGATATCGAAGACACCTTGACGTCCAGCACGACCTTTAGCGGTATTACCGCAGCCATCGAAGATGAAAAACTAACTTTCGACCATGTCTCCTGGAGCGTAAAACTGCGCTATTACATTAGCGACGACATGACCGCCTACCTCGCGGTCGACCACGCCTTTAAACAGGGTGGCTTTAATGGGCTGGTGGCCGGAGTAGCCGCCGTGAGCGACGGCTTTGGGCTGACAATTCCGCCAGTCGTTGCAGCGGCAGCAGCGGACACCCTAACCTACGACGAGGAGACCTCAGATGCCATCGAACTGGGTATCAAGGGCACGTTTCTCGATGATCGATTGAGCGTCGGTGCCGCCATCTTCTACCAACGCTACGATGATCACCACGTCGCACAAACAAACCAGGCACCTCAAGCCCTGGGAGGCATCTTCGGTTCCTTTTTCCTGGCTGCGATTACCAATGCTGAAGAGGTTGCTACTCAAGGTATTGAATTCGATGTGGCTTACCTGATGGGCGATTACTGGGATGTCGCTCTGCGCGCAGCCTACTCTGACCCAACTGTTGAGGAGTGGAGTTCACGCTTCTGCCCCTTCGGCGAAAATGAGACCCCGGATCAACTCTACTGCCCCAAGGACAGCGGAGAGTCATTGAACAACCTGCCCAAGTGGGGCACCAACGTCCAGCTGGGTTACAGTCGCCCCATCAATGGGCAATGGGATTTTTACTCGCGTGCCAGCTGGAGCTGGCGGTCCGAGCCGGACGATACCAGGCTCACCGACGATTATTCCGAATCCAAAAGCCAGATTGGCCTCAGCGTAGGAGCCAGTGCAAGTGCATTGGGTCTCGATATCCGGGCCTGGGCTAAAAACCTGACCAATACCGACCGCAATATCGACCCGGGCAGGCAGGCAAATGGCGACCCCGATCTGCCCCGGGCTTTCCAGGGCAGCTTTACGCCAGGCAGGGAATACGGCGTGACCATACGCTATACATTTTAAATAAACCCGGCCTTGCCCCAGACTGGCTGGAGCGTACCATCTGCTCCGAGTTAACTCAGTACAGATGTTACGCCAAGCACTGCGTAGTGGTTATCACACTTCCTGTATTACATTGCGTATTCACCGGTACTCGACAGGAAACTGATTACGATGAGCAAGTACACAGGGACCCTCAGAAGTGAGCATTGGTTCAACGACCGCAGTAAGCCCGACCAGACGGCACTCCACCTCGAGCGCTACCTGAATTTCGGGCTGACGCCGGAAGAACTACAGTCCGGCAAGCCTATCATCGGCATTGCCCAGACCGGTAGCGATCTGGCGCCCTGTAATCGCCATCACCTGGATCTGGCCAGCCGGGTGAAAGACGGCATACGCGAAGCGGGCGGTATACCATTGGAATTTCCTGTACACCCGATTTTTGAGAACGGAAAGCGCCCCACCGCCGCGCTGGATCGCAACCTGGCCACACTGGGGCTTATCGAAGTGTTATACGGCTACCCTCTCGATGCCGTGGTACTCACCACGGGCTGCGACAAGACCACCCCCGCCACACTGATGGCGGCAGCCTGCGTCGATATTCCCACCATTGTCCTGTCCGGTGGCCCCATGCTCAATGGCTGGTCCAATGACCGCGATAACCCGGAAGTAGAACCGGAGCAACGCCTGGGCTCGGGCAGTATCATCTGGGAGTGCCGCGAACTGTTCGCGGCGGGCGAAATCGACTATGCCGAGTTTATGCGCCGGGTGTCCGCCTCGGCGCCCAGCGTGGGGCACTGCAACAGCATGGGCACTGCCCTCACCATGAACTCTCTGGCCGAAGCGCTGGGCATGTCACTGCCGGGCTGTGCCGCTATTCCTGCCCCCTACAGGGAGCGCGGACAAATGGCCTATTTTACCGGCCGGCGTATTGTCGAGATGGTGGCAGAAGATCTGAAACCATCGGACATCATGAGCACTACCTCCTTTCACAACGCCATCGCCGCCTGCGCCGCCATTGGCGGTTCTACCAATGCACCACCTCACCTGCAGGCCATCAGCCACTACCTGGAAGGCGTCTACCTTTGTATCGACGATTGGCAGACCCACGGCGAGCACATCCCGCTGCTGGTAAATTGCCAGCCGGCCGGAGAGTATCTGGGCGAAGAGTTTCACCGGGCCGGTGGCGTCCCCGCGGTGATGGGCGAGTTGCTGCGGGCCGGGGTTATTGACGGCAATACGATGACCGTCACTGGCCACACGACAATGCAAAACTATGCCAAATCCTGCAGCGTAAACCCCGAGGTAATACGCCGCTATAATTCGCCGCTGAAAACCCATGCGGGATTCGCCGTCATGAAGGGCAATCTGTTCGATTCCGCTATTATGAAAAAGTCAGTCATTGACCAAGCCTTTATCGACACCTACCTCAGTGAGTCCGAGCACCCAAATCATTTTCGGGTCCGGGCCATTGTATTCGAGGGGCCCGAGGACTATCACGACAACATTAACGACCCCGCATTGAAAATCGACGAACACTGTATTCTGGTCATCCGCAACTGCGGCCCGGTCGGCTATCCCGGCTCCGCCGAGGTGGTTAACATGCTGCCGCCGGATTACCTCGTGAAGCGCGGCATCACCTGCCTGCCCACCATGGGCGACGGCCGCCAAAGCGGTACTTCCGCCAGCCCTTCGATCCTGAACATATCACCGGAATCTGCTGTGGGCGGTGGCCTGGCACTGCTGAAAACTGGCGACTGGCTCGACATCGACCTGAATGAGAATCGCGTCAACCTGGTCATCGAGGAGACCGAGTTGGATCGACGTCGGCAGAACCTGATAAAACTGATTACCACCGATCAAACCCCCTGGCAGGAAATCTATCGCGGCAGCGTCAACCAATTGCAGGACGGTGCTGTACTGACCACCAAAAAAGAGTACCACCGTCTTAACGAGGTGCATGGCATACCGAGAAACTCTCACTGAAGAAACACTATGACAGAGACTACAGAAACAACTGGCCTGCGCTGCGTCTGGGACGGCAAAGCGGAACTGGGCGAGGGCGTGTTCTGGCACGAGGAGGAACAAGCAGTTTACTGGGTAGATATTATGCAGTCGAACCTGCATCGACTGGCAGTCGATGGCAGTACGGACTACTGGCACTTTCCCGGACAGATTAGCGCGGTAGTGCCCTGTGAGGGAGGCGGCTTGCTGGCCACTTTTGAAAACGGTCTATCCCACATAGACCTTGATACAGCATCAGTCACTACTCTGATAACGCTGGAAACCGAACTGCCGGACAACCGCTTCAACGATGGCTGCAGCGACACCCACGGTCAATTCTGGTTTGGCAGTATGGATGGCAATCAGCAAGAGGCCAGCGGCAGTTTCTACCGCATGGATCGTTGTGGCGATATCGAACAGTTACAGGCTTTCGGCCAGGTCTGTATCACCAACGGCCCCGCCTTCAGTGCAGATGGCCAGTGGATTTACTTCACGGACTCCGTGGAGAAAAAGGTTTACCGCGCCCCTCTGACGAAAGATGGCCGTGCGGGCACTCCCCAACTGCATCTGCAGTTCGGCGAGCGAGACGGCTTCCCGGACGGCATGTGCACCGATACCGACGGCGGCCTATGGATTTGTTACTTCGCCGGCAGCCGCGTCACGCGCTTTCTGGACAACGGTAAAGTCGACCACATTATCTACATGCCAGTACCCAATATCACCAAATGTACCTTCGGCGGCCCCGACCTGCGAACCCTTTACATCATTACGGCGGCAACCTCATTGAATGCCGCACAACGTGAGAAATATCCCCAGTCCGGCGGCTTGTTCGCTATCGATCTGCCCTTCAGGGGAGTGGCCATGGCGACGGTGGCTCGGCCACGCGCTGCTGTTCACTCGGCCCACTGATCGCCATGGCTGAATTTTAGGTCTTAAGCGCTGCTGGGCACTCGTCGCTAGCACGGCGAGCCCCATTTGCGAAACTAATGGGACGCGAAGCATACTGACGTAATTACGGAGCGTAACCCCAGTGAAGAAGACTACAATATCCTTGGCGATGGCCTTTCTGGGCCTGCTCCTCACCGGCTGCGATGTACCTGCCGACCCGTCCCGTTTTTTAGCAGCGGAGCGCCCCCAGGCAGATCCGGCACAGGAATGGCGCGGCTACCTCGGGGGTAGCGATCACAGCCACTACTCACCTCTTGAGCAAATCAATCCTGAAAACGTGGGCGAACTGCAGGAAGCCTGGCGCTACCGTGCCGGCGGGGAGAACCATGGCGGTATTTCCCAGATGCAATGTAATCCCCTGGTCGTCAAGGGCATCCTTTACTGCACCTCACCCGACCTCAACGCCTTCGCCCTTAACGCCGCCACCGGCGAAGAGTTGTGGCGCTATGAAACGGAGGCCGGCGCCGACAGCATGGGGGGCAATCCCCTGCGCGGCGTCGCTTACTGGGAAGACGGAGATGACCGGCGCATCCTGTTCACCGCAGATTCCCAACTCATCGCACTGGATGCACGCACTGGCAGACCGATAGAGGAATTCGGCAACAACGGAGCCTCTGACCTGCACGCCGGGCTGCCGGACTGGTCCAGAGATCTGCAGACCATCGCCACGACCCCGGGTACCGTCTACCAGGACCTGCTGATCATCGGCTCCCGTGTATCGGAGTTCAAGGGGGCCAACCCCGGGCATATTCGCGCCTTCGATATCCGCAGTGGCGAACTGCGCTGGGTTTTCCATACCATTCCCCAGACCGGCGAATTCGGCGCCGACACCTGGCCGGCAGAGGCCCTCGCCGCCGCAGGCGGAGCAAATTCCTGGGCCGGCATAGCGGTTGACCAGCAGCGCGGCATAGCTTTCGTGCCCACCGGTTCAGCCTCATTTGACTTCTACGGCGGTGACCGCCATGGCGACAACCTGTTCGCCAATTCGCTGGTGGCCCTTAACGCGGCCACCGGTGAACGTATCTGGCACTACCAGTTTATCCGCCACGACCTGTGGGACCGGGACCTGCCCTCCCCCCCGAACCTAATCACACTGCATCGGGACGGAGAAGATATTCCGGCCGTGGCACAGGCCACCAAGTCGGGCCATGTATTCGTGTTCCACCGGGAAACCGGCCAGCCACTGTTTCCCATGACCGAAACACCTGTTGTCGGCGACCCGGTGCCCGGAGAGCAGACCGCCGCCAGCCAGCCGCTGCCCCTGTCTCCGCCGCCATTCGCAGAGCAGGAATTCAGTCCCAGCACCCGTACCCCCGAGGTCGCTGAGTACGTGGCCAAACATGTGGCCCGCCTCGATGAGCACGCCAGCTTCCGCCCTCCGAGCCTGAATGGAACGATACTGTACCCGGGTATGGACGGCGGCGCGGAGTGGGGCGGCATGGCTTACGACGCCAGGCGCAACTGGCTGTACATCAACGCCAATGAAGTGCCCTACCTGCTGACCGTGACGGAGTTTACGCCCGGCGCAGAAAATTCGCCCGAGTTCGCCTATATGCTGCTGTGCGCCGGCTGCCACGGCGGTGACCGCCGCGGAGACGGTGTTGCAGTACCTTCACTGATCGAGCTGCCAGAGCGCATGTCGCCCTGGGAGGCGTACCGGGTGGTGACCGATGGCCGCGGCCGTATGCCCTCCTTCGCGGTAATGGACTTCACTACTCGGGCCGCCGCCCTGTGGCACATATACACGGCGGAGGAAGACGCCAACAAGCTGCCGGAAAGCCAGCAGGGCGAGGCGACCGTCGTCGGGCCGGGGAGCTATATCAATGCCGGCTACCAGCGTTTCGCCGACCAGGACCTGATGCCCGCCTCCCGCCCCCCCTGGGGTACGCTCACCGCCATCGACCTGGATAACGAGCGAATCGCCTGGCGCATTCCTTTCGGTAACTACCCAAAAATGCTGGAACAGGGGATCACCGGCCTGGGTTCGGAGAACTATGGTGGCCCTATCATCACCGCCGGCGGCCTACTGTTTATCGGGGCGACCCCGGACCGCACATTCAAAGCCTACAACCAGGCCACCGGGGAATTGCTATGGAGTGCGGAGCTGCCTGCTGCGGGTTTTGCTACCCCTTCTACTTACGCGGTAGACGGCCGCCAGTACGTGGTAATCGCCGCCGGTGGTGGCAAGCTGGGCGAACGTACGGGTAGTGATTATATTGCCTATGCCTTGCCTGAGGAGGTGATCAATTCCGACCAGTAGCGCGCTTCACGACTTGGCTAAAAATATCTCGCGCATGTTTGAACCCAGGTCTCGTCAAACAAGCCCCATGCCACCCTGGTAAAGCAGCTCATTTGTTACTCTCCTCCATGGCACTGTCGAACAACGCGCTGCCGCTGTTCACCCAGTCCACTGATCGCCACGGTCATTACATCGCCCACTTCAAGGTATACCGGTGGGTTTTGCCCAAGGCCCACCCCGGGTGGCGTTCCTGTGGAAATCACATCACCGCTCTGCAAACTCATGAACTGGCTCAGGTAGCTGACGATATATGCCGGGTTGAAAATCATGGTTTTGGTGCTGCCGTCCTGATATCGCTTGCCATTTACTTCCAAACTTATAGCCAGGTCCAACACGTTCGGAATCTCATCGCGTGTGACCAACCAGGGGCCGATTGGACCAAAGGTGTCACAGCCTTTGCCCTTGTCCCACTGCCCTCCCCGCTCCAATTGGAAGTGCCGTTCAGACACGTCATTGACCACACAGTACCCCGCGATATGCTCTTCTGCTTTGGCCTCGTCGATGTATACGCCGGGCTTGCCAATGACGATGCCGAGCTCCACCTCCCAGTCCAGTTTGCTACTGTCACGGGGCTTGATCACATCGTCGTTGGGGCCACAGACCGCACTGGTCCACTTGTTGAAGACCACCGGTTCGTCGGGAATAGGCATCCCCGACTCCTCCGCGTGATCAGCATAGTTAAGGCCAATGCAGACGAATTTGCCAATCGCACCCACGCAGGCGCCAATACGCTGATCCGCCTCAAGTACCGGGAGTGTCTGGGTATCCACCTCAGCAATCTTTTGCAGCCCCTCGGGCAGCAGAACATCACCTGCGATATCAACAACAACAGAAGACAAATCCCGGTACAGCCCCTGCTCATCACGAATGGCGGGCTTTTCCTGGCCCACAGGCCCAACTCGTAACAATTTCATCCGTTCACTCCGATAGCATCAAAAAATAGGTTTTGCCAGAATCCGGAAAAAACACCAAGGCGGCACGGCCCGTTACTAGATGCTCCAGCCGCCATCAACGATCACCTCCGTGCCGGTCATGAAAGCGGTTTCGTCGCTGGCCAGGGTAACAGCGATGGCGGCGATCTCATCGACCGATCCGAGGCGTTTCATGGGCTGGCGATTAATAAAGGCTTCCCTGGCTTCTTCATAATTACCCCCTGCCTGCATTCGTTCCTGCAGGGAGGGTGAATCTATCGTGCCGGGACAAATGGCATTGCAGCGAATTCCCTGTTCGATGTAATCGATGGCCACTGACTTGGTGATACCCAGCACCGCCCCCTTGCTGGCACCGTAGGCGAAGCGGTTCACAGCGCCGCGCAAACTGGACACGATGGAGGCGATATTAATGATGGAGCCATTTTTCTGCCGCAACATGCTTGGCAGGAAAGCGCCAATCGTGTGATAAATCGCTTTGGCGTTCACCGCCATGGTGAACTCCCAATCGTCATCGGTACATTCCAGTACGGTGCCATTTCTTACCACACCGCTGCAGTTCACCAACACGTTAACCGCATCAAATTGCGCGGCGCAGGCTTCGATGCGAGCACTGTCAGTGACATCCAGTTGTATGGTTTCAACACCCAAATCTGTCGCCACCTGTTGCAGGGCCTGGTTGTTCATATCGGATGCGATGACTCGCGCGCCCTCTCCGGCGAAGGCCTCTACAATCGCCCGGCCTATGCCCTGGCCTGCGCCTGTAACAAAAACGGTTTTTCC
>SMVA01248139.1_pt1 | contig 13355 bp, 10 predicted proteins | sample 2456451 | NCBI WGS metagenome assembly SMVA01 (sample SAMN11095933, study PRJNA526329) | marine sediment metagenome | biome: Marine sediment; feature: Surficial sediment; material: Deep marine sediment; isolation source: Hadal surficial sediment | place: Pacific Ocean | collected 2014-05 | depth...
CGAGGAGCTGATCACCGAGATCTTCCGCACCTCGGTCAAGAGCTATCGCGACCTGCCACGCATGCTCTACCACATTCAGTGGAAATTCCGCGACGAGGTGCGGCCGCGTTTTGGGGTCATGCGCGGGCGCGAGTTCCTGATGAAGGACAACTACTCGTTCGACCTCGATTTCGAAGGCGCAAAAAAATCCTACAACAAGATGTTCGTATCCTACCTGAGGACGTTCGCGCGGCTTGGACTGCAAGCGATACCCATGGCTGCGGACACCGGACCGATCGGCGGCGATCTGAGCCACGAGTTCATCATCCTGGCGGATACCGGCGAGAGCGAGGTCTTCTGTCACAGTGACTTCCTCGACTTCGACGTGCTCGGTTCCAACTTCGATTATGAGGACGATCTCGAGCCCGTGATCCGGCACTGGACCAAGCTCTACGCCCGCACCGACGACAAACACGACCCGGCAATCTTCGAGAGCGAGGTGCCGGCGGACAAGCAGGTCCAGCGGCGCGGTATCGAGGTCGGCCATATATTCTATTTCGGCACCAAGTATTCCGAACCCCTAAAGGCCCTGGTGGCGACGCCGGATGGTGAGCCCGTGCCGGTGCATATGGGTTCCTACGGGATCGGGGTCTCGCGCCTAGTCGGCGCGGTGATCGAGGCCAGCCACGACGAGAACGGCATAATTTGGCCGGAGTCAGTGGCGCCATTCAAGGTTGGGCTGATCAACCTCAAGGTCACGGCACCGGACTGTAACAAGGCCTGCGAGGAGGTCTATGCCAAGCTGCGGGAGGCCGGTGTCGAGGTGCTCTACGACGACCGGGACGAGCGGGCCGGCGCCAAGTTCGCGGAGATGGATCTGATTGGCCTGCCCTGGCAATTGGTCGTCGGTCCGCGCGGCCTCGACAAGGGCGTGGTCGAACTCAAATGGCGCGCGAGCGGCGAGCGCGAGGAGCTGTCCCTCGAATCCGCACTCGCGCGGCTGACCGGCTGAGCGGCCAGACCCGGCGCGCTCAGGATCGCCCCCAAGGATCGCATCATGATCTTCGGTCCCTTCGAACGGATGCTTGCCTTTCGCTATCTGCGGGCGCGGCGTCAGGAAGGCTTCGTCTCGGTCATCGCGGTGATCTCGGTGCTCGGCATCCTGCTCGGCGTGGCGGCGCTGATCATCGTCATGGCGGTGATGAACGGCTTCCGCCAAGAGCTGCTGTCGCGCATCCTCGGCGTCAACGGTCACCTCACGATTTATGGCGTTTCCAAGCCGATCGAGGACTACGAGGCGCTGACCGACCAACTCGCAGGTTTGCCCGGCGTGCGCGTGGTGACGCCCCAGGTCCAGGGTCAGGTCATGATCGTGGCGGGCGGGGCGGCTTCGGGCGGGTTGGTGCGCGGCATGCGGCCCGCGGATCTCAAGGCGCGGGAACTGATCGCCGACAATATAACCGCGGGCGATCTCGGCGCGTTCACCGAGGACGGCGAGGCGGTGCTGATCGGCAGCCGCATGGCGCAAAAGCTGGGCCTCAAGGTCGGTGACAATCTGACCCTGGTCTCGCCCCAGGGAACGACCACGGTGATGGGCACGGTGCCGCGCATGAAGAGCTACAGCATTGCGGCGCTGTTCGAAGTGGGCATGTACGAATACGACAGCTCTTTCGTTTACATGCCGCTGGCCGCCGCTCAACTGTTCTTCCGCCTGCCCGCGCAGGTCAACGGCATCGAGATTTTCGCCGACGACCCGGACCAAGTGCGCGACCTGCGCTGGCGCGTCATCGAGGAGCTGGGGCCGGGCTACCGCACCCTCGATTGGCAGCAGTCCAACTCCAGCTTCTTCAACGCGATTCAGGTCGAGCGCAACGTCATGTTCCTGATCCTGACGCTGATCATGCTGGTCGCCGCCTTGAACATCGTCTCCAGCCTGATCATGCTGGTGAAGGATAAGGGCCGCGACATTGCGGTGCTGCGCACCATGGGCGCGACCCGCGGCATGGTCATGCGCATCTTTTTGCTAAGCGGCGCCAGTGTCGGGTTGATCGGCACGATCGCCGGATTCGGCCTGGGAGTGGCGTTCTGCCTCAATATTCAGACCATCCAAAGTTGGCTCGAGCGCTTGACCGGCACCGATCTCTGGAACGCCGAGATCCGCTTCCTGACCCGGATCCCGGCGGTCATCGACTGGACCGAGGTGGCGACCGTGCTGGCCATGGCGCTGGGGCTGTCTTTCGCCGCCACCATCTACCCGGCCTGGCGTGCCGCGCGCCTCGATCCGGTGGAAGCGCTGCGCTATGAATGAGAGCGAGGCGGGCGCCCGCCACGGCGGAGGGGGCCTACGCTTGGAGGAGGTCGCCAAGACTTTCCGCCAGGGCGGCGAGGCGCTCAAGATCTTGGACCGGGTCAACCTCCAGGTCGCACCCGGGGAGCTGGTCGCCCTGGTCGGGCCCTCGGGTGCCGGCAAGTCGACCCTGCTGCACATCGGTGGCCTGCTCGAGCACGCCGACGGCGGTGAGGTCACGATCGCCGGCCAGGCCGCCTCCAAGCTCGACGACGACGCGCGCACCGCGCTGCGCCGTAACACCATCGGCTTCGTCTATCAGTACCATCACCTGTTGCCGGAATTCTCGGCGCTGGAGAACGTGATCGTGCCGCAGATGATCGCCGGCCGATCCAAGGCGGCAGCGGCGCTGCGGGCGGCCGAGCTCTTGGACTTGGTCGGGCTCACCTCGCGGGCCACGCACCGGCCGGCGCGGCTCTCCGGCGGCGAGCAGCAGCGCGTCGCCATCGCCCGCGGCTTGGCCAACGCGCCGGCGTTGCTGTTCGCCGACGAGCCGACCGGCAACCTCGACCCGCACACCGCCGAGACCGTCTTCGATTTGCTGATCGAGCTGGTGCGCGGCGCCGGGCTGGCGGTGCTGATCGCGACCCACAACCTGGACCTGGCCGCGCGCATGGACCGCACCCTGCACCTCGAGGACGGGCACGTGAGCTGACCCGTGCCGCCCCCGGTCATTGCCGGGCGGGACCCCGCGACCCGGGAGTGCCAGCCGGACCTGGACCCTCGGGTCGAGTCCGAGGGTGACGATGGTGTAACGCGTCGAAGGGGGTTACTCGAACTCCGCGCGCAGGGCGGCGATGTGTTCCGGGCCGATACCGCAACAGCCGCCGACGATACCCGCGCCTCGCGCCACCCATTCACGGGCGAAATCGAGATACCCCGAAGGATCCAGATCGGCGCGGAGTTCGCTGTATTCGTCGTTCGCCTGGGCGCTCTCGTTCTTGGGCGGGAAAGTGTTGGCGTAGGCGCCGATTCGTACCGCCCCTTCGAATTCCGCCAGAGCGGCACGCGCGGTCGCGATGGCCGGGGCCATGACCTCCGGCTGGCTGCAGTTGAACAGCACCGCCGCCGCACCCAAGCGCGCCGCGGCGCGCGCCGCATCGGCGACCGGCTCGCCGGAGCGCAATTGCGGCGTTTCCGGATCGATATCCTGGTCGGCCAGGGTGTAGGAAATCCAGAGCGGACGCGGGTCGTTACCAATGGCATCGACCACCGCCTCGGCCTCGGCGATCGCACCAAGCGTTTCGCCGAGCCAGAGGTCGACATGGGGCGCCAGGCCCGCCACCAGCGGCGCCAGCAATTCGGGCGCGCGCGCCGCGTCGAAGAGGTCCGGTCGGTAGGAGCCGAACAAGGGCGGCAACGAGCCCGCGACCAGGACTTTGCGGCCGGTCACGGTGCCCCTGGCCCCATCCGCGGCCCTATCCGCGGCCCCATCCGCGGCCCCGTTAGCGGCGGCGCGCGCCAGGCGCCCGGCCAAATCCGCAAGCGCCTGGCCGTCGGTGGCGAAACGATCCTCGCCAATGTGGAAAGGGACCAGCGCGTAGCTGTTGGTGATGATCACCTCGGCGCCGGCCGCGATGAACGCGGCATGGGCGCGCTCGACGGTCTCCGGCGCCTCCATCAATGCGAGCGCCGACCATTCGGGCTGGCGGAACGGCGCGCCCCTGCGCTTGAGCTCCCGGCCCATGCCGCCGTCCAGCAGGGTGATGCGCGCGGTCATACCCGAATGTTCTCCAGTCCCAGTGAACTCCAGTCCCGGCGAGAGGGGCGCAGCTTAGCCGGCTATCCACCCATTGCAACGGTATGTGGATAACTCTTCTGCTGACAGTTCGGGCCCAGCGTGGAATCCTGGGCCATGCCACACGCCGGATTCGTTCACCTGCGGGTCCATTCCGCCTATTCGCTGCTCGAAGGCGCGATCAAGATCGACGATCTGGTCGCGCGCTGCCGGCGTCAGGCGATGCCCGCGGTGGCGGTCACCGACAGCGGCAACCTATTCGGCGCGCTCGAATTCGCATTGGCGGCGAAGGAGTTCGGCGTGCAGCCGATCATCGGTTGCCAGCTCGCCATCTCCCGCGAAGACACGCAACCGCTGGGCGGGCCGGCCGGGCGTCCGGCGCCGGATCCGATCGTGCTGCTGGTCCAGAACGAGGCCGGTTACCGCAACCTGATGCGGCTGGTATCCAAGGCCTTCCTCGAGACCCCCGCCGGGGAGACGGCCCAGGTCGGGCTTCCCGATCTCGAAGCCATGAACGCCGGGCTGATCGCCCTCACCGGTGGACCGGCGGGGCCGGTCGGCCGTTGTCTGGTCGAGGGCCAGGATCCGGCCGCGGAGGTGGCGCTGGCGGCGCTCGCGCGAATATTTCCGGGCCGGCTCTATGTCGAGATCATGCGCCACGGCCTGGCCGAGGAGGCCCGCATCGAGGACCGCCTGGTCGATTTGGCCTACGCCCACGACCTGCCACTGGTCGCCACCAACGAGGCGTTTTTCGCCGAGGCCGAAATGTACGAGGCTCACGACGCGCTGCTATGCATTGCCGCGGGCAGCTACGTGAGCGAGACCGAGCGCCGGCGCCTGACGCCGGAGCACCGGTTCAAGTCGGCGAAGGAGATGATCGAACTGTTCGCCGATCTGCCCGAGGCGGTCGACAATACCCTCGCGATCGCACGCCGCTGCGCCTTCGTGCCCGGGGTGATCGATCCGATCCTGCCGGCCTTCCCGACCGAGGCCGGGCGCAACGAGGCCGAGGAACTGCGCGCTCAGAGCGAGGCCGGCCTCGAAGAGCGGCTTCGCAAGCAGGTGTACACTCCGGAGATGGATCAGGCGGCGCGCGAGGATGTCGCCCGTGTGTATCGGGAGCGCTTGGAGTACGAGCTCGAGGTGATCGAGCAGATGGGCTATCCGGGCTACTTCCTGATCGTTGCCGACTTTATCCAATGGGCCAAGCACCAGGACATTCCGGTCGGGCCGGGGCGCGGCTCGGGCGCCGGCTCGGCGGTTTCCTGGGCCCTGACCATCACCGACCTCGACCCCTTGCGCTGGGGCCTGCTGTTCGAGCGCTTCCTCAATCCCGAGCGCGTCTCCATGCCGGACTTCGACGTCGACTTCTGCCAGGAGCGCCGCGACGAAGTGATCCGCTACGTCCAGGACAAGTACGGCCGCGATCGCGTTGCCCAGATCATCACCTTCGGTAAACTGCAGGCGCGCGCCGCCCTGCGCGACGTTGGCCGGGTGTTGCAAATGCCCTATCCCCAGGTCGACCGCATCTGCAAGCTGGTGCCTAACAATCCGGCCAATCCGGTCGGCTTGCGCGAGGCGATCGCCGGTGAACCGCGGCTCCAGGAGATGCGCGACCAGGACCCGACCGTGGCCCGCCTGCTGAGTATCGCACTCCAAGTCGAGGGCCTGTACCGCCATGCCTCGACCCACGCGGCCGGGGTGGTGATCGGCGATCGGCGCCTGGACGAGTTGGTTCCACTCTACCGCGACCCGCGGTCCAACATGCCGGTGACCCAGTTCTCCATGAAGTACGTGGAACTCGCCGGGCTGGTGAAGTTCGACTTCCTGGGGCTCAAGACCCTCTCGGTGCTGGCGCGCGCCTGCGAGCTGATCGCCGAACGCGCACCCGCCGTGGATCTTTCGAAGATTCCGCTCGACGACACGCGAACCTACGAGATGCTGGCACGCGCCGATACGGTCGGGGTGTTCCAGCTGGAATCTTCGGGCATGCGCGACGTTCTCAAGCGTCTAAAAGCGGAGCGCTTCGAGGACATCATCGCAGTGGTGGCGCTGTACCGACCGGGGCCGATGGACAATATCCCGAGCTTCGTTGCGCGCAAGCATGGCGAGGAGGCGATCGATTACCTCTATCCGACGCTCGAAGGCATCCTGAAGGAGACCTTCGGGATCATGGTCTACCAGGAACAGGTCATGCAGATCGCCCAGGAGCTGGCCGGGTATTCGCTCGGCGGCGCCGATTTGCTGCGCCGGGCCATGGGCAAGAAGATCAAGTCGGAGATGGAAGCCCAGCGTAAAACCTTCATCGAGGGCGCGGTCGCGCGTGCCGTGCCCGCGGCCAAGGCCGAGGAGATCTTCGAACAGGTCAACAAGTTCGCCGGCTACGGCTTCCCCAAGGGCCACGCCGCCGCCTACGCCATGGTCACCTATCAGACCGCCTATCTGAAGACCAACTATCCGGTCGAGTTTCTGGCCGCCTCCATGACGTTCGACATGGGCAACACCGACAAACTCAACGTGTTCCGCCAGGAATTGAACCGCCTGGGCATTCCGTTGCTGGCGCCCGACATCAACCGCTCGCACGCCGACTTCGGGGTCGAGACGGTCGCGAACGGCGAGGCCAATGCCGGGAGCGGGGGCGGGGGCGAGGCCAATGACGGGGGCGAGGGGGGCGGCCAAGCGATCCGCTACGCGCTGGCCGCGGTCAAGAATGTCGGGGAGGCGGCCATGCGAACGCTGGTCGCCGAGCGCGAAGAGAACGGACCCTTCACCAGCCTCGGCGATTTCGCCAGCCGGGTCGACATGCGCGCGGTCAACAAACGCCAGATCGAGAACCTGGCCCGCGCGGGGGCCTTCGATGGGCTCAATTCCAACCGGAGACAGGTCTTCGAGGCGGCGGAGACCGTGGTGCGCCACGCCTCGGCGGCGGCCAGCGAGCGGGACAGCGCCCAGGTCAACTTATTCGGCGGCGGCGATGCGGCGCCCGCGCCGGACCTGGTCTTGCCCCAGGGTGCCGACTGGCCGGCCATGGACCGTTTGCGCCACGAGTTCGAGGCCATCGGATTCTACCTCTCGGCCCATCCGCTCGACGCTTATGGCGCCGGGCTCCGGCGTCTCGGCGTGGTCAACTCGGCCGATCTCGAAGCGGAGCTGGCGCGCAATCCCGGGCGCAAGAAATTGGCGGGAATCGTGATCGGCAAGCAGGAGCGGACCTCGCGCCAAGGCAACCGCTTCGCCTTCATCCAGCTCTCCGATACCAGCGGTGTCTACGAAGTGGTGGTGTTCTCCGAACTGCTGGCCCAGGCGCGGGACGCCCTGGAAAGCAGCGAGCCGCTCCTGATCACGGCGGAGAGCCGGGGCGACGGCGACGATCTGCGGCTCATGGCTCATGAAATCGCCCCCTTGGAAGGTGTCGCCGCGGTCGCGGGGCTGGGTCTCAAGGTGATCTTGAGCGACGCCGAGCCGCTCGGCAGCCTCAAGAGCCTGCTCGACCGCGAGAGCCGGGGCCGGGGCCGGATCGCGCTGGTGCTGGACTTGGCGGACGGCCAGGAGGTCGAACTCGACCTGCCGGAGGGCTACCGGCTCTCCGCCGCCGCCCGCCAGGCCATCAAGGCGGTCCCCGGGGTGACGGTTCTTGAGGCTTGATCCAGGTTCCGCAAACGCGGAACGCACCTCAGTTCGCGGCGGAGCTATCCTGGAAAACGCACGGTTTTCGCGGTTTTTTCCTTGCAATCCCTGGGCGCCGGGGCTATCACCCGGCCCACTTGATTTCACACGCGGGTTTCGCGGTTCTTCGGGGGAAACATCCCCGGCGGTCGCTCCGGTGTCCGGATACCCCGGATGCACAGGCCCGCGGCGGCACAACCGGAGAAAGAAACCCCCCATGGCGATTCCAGACGTCTCTATGCGCCAGCTCTTGGAAGCCGGCGTCCATTTCGGTCACACCACCCGTCGCTGGAACCCGAAGATGTCGCCTTACATCTTCGGCAAGCGCAACGGCGTCCACATCCTCGATCTCGAGCAGACGGTACCGCTCCTGCACCGGGCGCTGGTTACGGTCCGCGAAGTTGTCGCCGGCGGCGGCCGGGTGCTGTTCGTCGGCACCAAGCGGCAGGCCAGCGAGGCGGTCGCCGAATCCGCCAAGCGCTGCGGCCAGTACTACGTCAACCACCGCTGGCTCGGTGGCATGCTGACCAACTGGAAGACCATCTCCCAATCGATCCGGCGCCTCAAAGAGGTCGAGGAGCAGCTTTTGGAAGGCGAGACCGGCTTCACCAAGAAAGAGCTGCTCAAACTGACCCGCCAGCGCAACAAGCTGGATCGCGCCCTGGGCGGCATCAAGGAGATGGGCGGCCTGCCGGATGTGCTGTTCGTGATCGACACAAACAAGGAGCATATCGCCGTCGCCGAGGCCAAAGTCCTGAACATTCCGGTGATCGCGATCCTGGACTCCAACTCCGATCCGGACGGGGTGCTCCATCCGGTGCCGGGCAACGACGACGCAATCCGCGCCATCGCACTGTACTGCGAGTTGATCTCCGGCGCGGTTCTGGACGGCATCCAGGCGGAACTGGAGGCGAGCGGCGGGGACGTCGGCGCGGCCGCGGAAGGCCCGGTCGAGACACTGCCCGAAGCCCCGGCGGAGACCCCGGCGGAGACTCCGGCGGCGCCCCCGGCGGCGCTAACGGAAACGCCTGCCGCGGCAGCGGTGACCAGCGAAGCGCCAGCGGAAGTGCCCACCGAGCCGGCCGCCGAGCCTGCCGCCCAGCCTGCCGCCGAGCCTGCCGCCGAGCCTGCCGCTGAACCTGCTACCGCACCTGCCGCTGAACCCGCCACCGCATCAGCCGCCGCACCTGCCGCGGAGCCCGTGGCGCCAGCCGCCGCACCGGCCGATTCAGAGGAATCCCCCAAGCCCGCCTGATAAGGTTTTGCCTGGAGGCTTTTTGGGAACGGCGGCGCGAGAGCCGCGTTCGCGCAACGCAATCAACAATTTACGATCGAAAATCTGAGGAACGGATCGAAATATGGCCGAGATCACCGCTGCATTGGTCAAGGAGCTGCGCGAGAAAACCGGCGCCGGCATGATGGACTGCAAGAAGGCGCTTATGGAGATTGGGGGCGACGTCGAGGAAGCGGTCGATTGGCTGCGCAAGAACGGTCTCGCCGCGGCCGCGAAGAAGGCCGGCCGCGTCGCTTCCGAGGGATTGGTCGGGGTGGTTGCGGAGGGCAACCATGGCGCCGTCGTCGAAGTCAACTCCGAGACCGACTTCGTCGCCCGCAATGAGGTGTTCCAGGAATTCGTGAGCCGGGTCGCGGCGCTTTCGCTGGATGCCGGCGGAGATTTGGAGGCGCTCGGCGCCGCCGCCTATCCGGGCGGGGGCACGGTCAGCGAGGCGTTGACCGAGATGATCGCCAAGATCGGCGAGAACATGAGCCTGCGCCGCGCCGGCGCGCTCCACGTCTCCCAGGGCGTGGTCGCCGCCTACGTCCACAACCAGGCGGCCCCGGGACTGGGCAAGATCGGCGTGCTGGTGGCGCTCGAATCCGCCGGCGACGCGGACAAGCTCACCGCCTTCGGCAGGCAGCTCGCCATGCACGTTGCCGCCGTCGCGCCCCAGGCAGTTAGCGTCGAGGACCTCGACGCGACGGCGCTGGAGCGGGAGCGCAATGTCCTGGCGGAGCAGGCCCGGGCCAGCGGCAAGCCCGAGGAAATCGTCGAAAAGATGGTTCAGGGGCGCCTGCGCAAGTTTTACGAGGAGGTCTGCCTGCTTGACCAGACCTTCGTAATCGACAACGAGTTCAAGGTGCGTCAGGCGGTCGAGGCCGCCGGCGAGGACGCCGGCGCGCCGATCGTGGTGACTGGGTTCCAGCGCTTCAAGCTCGGCGAGGGTGTCGAGCGCGAAGAGAAGGATTTTGCCGCCGAGGTGGCCGCCCAACTCGGCGGTTAGGCGCGGCCACCTGATAGGTTGGACCGGCGAATCGTGTAGACTGGCGCGGCCGCCTAAATTTCGCCGCATGGCGCGGGGATACTCCGACCCGCGAGCGCCTGGGGCGGACCCTACGAGGCGTGGCCGAGTGAGCGCATGAGCGAAGCATCGAAATACCGACGGGTACTGCTCAAGATCTCTGGCGAGGCACTTATGGGCGCCCGCGACTACGGGCTCGACCCGGACGTCCTGGCCCGTGTCGCCACCGACGTGCGCCAAGTCCGCGAGATGGGCGTCGAAGTCTGCCTGGTGATCGGCGGCGGCAACATCTTCCGCGGCCTCTCGGCGGCGGCCAAGGACATGGAACGGGCGAGCGCCGACTACATGGGCATGCTGGCCACGGTGATCAATTCCCTGGCGATGCAGAACGCCCTCGAAAACCTGGGGGTCGCGACCCGGGTCCAATCGGCGATTCCCATGGCCCCGGTAGCCGAGCCCTTTATCCGTCGCCGCGCGGTTCGCCACATGGAGAAGGGCCGGGTCGTGATCTTCGGCGCTGGGACCGGCAATCCCTTTTTCACCACCGATACCGCGGCGGCGCTGCGTGCCTCCGAGATGGGCTGTGACGTCCTGCTGAAGGGCACCAAGGTGGACGGGGTCTACGACGCCGATCCAGTCAAGGTCCCCGAAGCCAAGCGCTTCGAGCGGCTCGGCTACATGGACGTTCTAACCCGGGATCTGGGGATCATGGACCACACGGCAATCTCGTTGGCGCGTGAAAACAATATTCCAATTCTGGTATTCTCGATCTATGACTCAGGCGCTTTCGCGGAGGTTCTCCGCGGGCGGGGGCGCTACACCATTGTTCAGAACGAGGAATGAGGCGTGGCCGATCCCGATCTTAGCGACATCAAACGGCGTATGGACGGTGCTCGGGAGGCGCTGCGCCGGGAATTTTCCGGTCTGCGCACCGGGCGCGCCTCGGCTAGCCTGCTGGACGTGATTATGGTCGACGCCTACGGTGCGGCCATGCCGCTCAGCCAGGTGGCCACCATCGGCGTGCCGGAACCGCGGATGATCACGGTCCAGGTCTGGGACCGCGGCCTGGCCGGCGCTGTGGAGAAGGCGATCCGCATCGCCGGGCTGGGTCTCAATCCGGCGGCCGAGGGGCAACTGATCCGGGTGCCGATTCCGGCGCTCTCGGAGGAACGCCGCGTCGAAATCACCAAGATCGCCAGCAAGTACGCCGAACAGGCCCGGGTGGCGGTCCGCAATGTCCGGCGCGACGGCATGGAAATGCTCAAGCGCATGGAGAAGGATCACGAGATATCCAAGGACGATCACCACCTCTGGGGCGAGGAGGTTCAGTCGATGACCGACGTGCATATCAAGGCGATCGACGCGGCTTACGCCCAAAAGGAGGAGGAGATTCTCCAAGTTTAGTGAATAGAAACCAACATATGATAGCCATGCGATCCCGAGTTCCGGTTTTTTGGCGGGAGCAGGCCCACGGGCCGGGTCAAGACCTCGCCGAGGGGCTTCGGCGCCTAGGAAAGCCCAGGTGCGGGCATCATATTTTGGGAGCTATCCGTTGGGAATCATGGACGGCATGCAGCCACTGACGGGCCACGGCGGCCCCTCCAACGCCCCAAACCATGTCGCCATCATCATGGATGGCAATGGCCGCTGGGCCAATGCGCGCGGGCTGCCCCGCGCGGCCGGGCATCGTCAGGGTGCGGAGGCGGTGCGCCGCACGGTGGCCGGCGCCATCGAACTCGGCATCTCCTATCTGACGCTCTATGGCTTCTCCTCGGAAAACTGGAAACGGCCGGCGACCGAAGTCGAGGACCTGATGGGCTTGCTGCGCCGCTATCTGCAGGGCGAGATAGCGGAGCTGCACAAGAAGGGCATCCGCCTGCGGGTCATCGGCGAGCGCGCGCGCTTGCCCGCCGATATTGTCCGCCTGATCGACGACGCCGAGGCCCGGACCGCGGGGATGGACCGGCTCGATCTGGTCATGGCGATCAGCTATGGCGGGCGCCAGGATATTCTGGCCGCGGCCCGGCGGCTGGCCGAGCAAGCGGTGGCCGGGCGCCTGGATGCGGCGGAAATCGACGAGGCGCGCCTCTCCGAAGCCCTGTCCACCCACGGCGTTCCGGACCCCGATCTGGTGATCCGCACCAGCGGCGAGAAGCGCATCAGCAATTTCCTGCTGTGGCAGTCGGCGTACAGCGAGTTGGTTTTCGTTGACAAGTTGTGGCCGGATTTCGGCAAGGACGACTTGGCCGCGTCGATCTTGGAATTCCAGCAGCGCGATCGCCGCTACGGCGCCGCCGCCGAGTCGGGCTAGGTCACGGGGGCGGCCGAGTTTTGGGGGGACTAGGAGTCCGCAGCCTATGGGCGTTGATCTTGGCGCCGCCCGCACTCGCCGCACTCTATTTCGGTTCTCCATACAGCGACATCCTGATTCTATCCATCGGCGCAGTCGGGGCTTGGGAGTGGGCCCGGCTCTGCGGCGGCGGCACGCCGGGGCTGTCCGGTGTCATCGCGATCGCCACGGTAGTGGCGGCGACGATCGCCGGAATCCTGGGCACCCCTGCGGTCGGCGGCTGGTTGGTGGCGTCCGGCGCCATGGCGGCGACCCTGGCGGCGAGCCGCGAGCGGCCGTCGAGCGCGCTGTGGTACGGCGCCGGCGCGGCCTACTTGGGGGCGGCTTGCCTCGCCTTCCTGTGGCTGCGCACCGATTTCGACAGGGCCCTGGTGCTGTGGCTGATCGCGGTTGTTTGGGCCACGGATACCGGTGCCTACCTGGTTGGCCGCAGCCTGGGTGGACCCAAGCTGGCGCCGGCGATCAGCCCAGGCAAGACCTGGTCCGGACTGGCCGGCGGGGTCGCCGCAGCCGCCTTGGCCGGCCTGCTGGCGGCGATTTTGCACGGTCAGGGACAGGTCGCGGCGTTGGTCGCGGCCAGCATGGTGCTTGCGCTGGTTGCCCAGGTGGGCGATCTTTTCGAATCGAGCCTAAAACGGCGATTCGGCGCCAAGGACTCGAGCAACTTGATCCCGGGCCACGGTGGCGTGTTGGATCGGGTCGACGGGATTTTGGCCGCGATTTTGGCGCTGGGAAGCGCGCTCTGGTTGACTGGAATCGAATTCTGACATGGCGGTTGCATCGCCCAAACCCGACGCCCTGGCCGCGCCGCGCCGCGTCACCATCCTTGGCTCTACCGGGTCGGTTGGCCGCAATACCCTGGACTTGATCGAGCGCCAGCCCGAGGCCTTCGCGGTCGAGGCCCTGACCGCCAATGACAGCGTCGGGCGCCTCGCCGAGCAGGCGCGCCGGGTCGGCGCCAAGCTGGCCGTCGTC